>BNJU01004232.1_pt1 | contig 83480 bp, 100 predicted proteins | sample 8539281 | NCBI WGS metagenome assembly BNJU01 (sample SAMD00202456, study PRJDB9452) | human saliva metagenome | isolation source: human saliva | place: Japan | reverse complement strand
TTCGTTAAAAAGAAAAAGTTCCTATAGGGGCGGTTGTTTAAAATAGAGATGATCAAACTTGCTTTTGTTCTTAACGACCAGACAAAATCACGTTGAAATGCTGCGTCAAGGTAGGGTTATCCCCATCATCTTCACGAATATACCATGGTAGCGTTCCAATTTAGCAACTACTCTAAAAAGTAAGCTGTCTAACGTTCGTTGCATCATGCTTTACATCTTTTTAAACAATGAGTCTTTCCTTTATCAGTCAAACGATCAAACTTCATGTGTTTCGAAAAATTCTTGCGCATTGAAGCAAGTCTATTGATTTTATAACTTTTCTTATCAAAATCAGATAAACTCATCAAATCCCAGTCCTAGAACGCTATCACCAATAGAAAGAGTATGTAACAATTCTGGAACTTTTCTTCTGATAAACGTTTCCGAATGGTATCTGGGGTGAACACTTTTTAAATGATAAAATGGTCTGTTAGGAACCATGAAGATGAATGGTAGAAATTCAGCAATTCTTTTAATTTTATTTACCGAGGTATATAACTCTAACTCTACAACTAATGTTTCGAATGAGTCGAATGGATTATGTGCAGATTAATCATTATGTTTTCCTCCTGCTACAAGTGTGATGATAATTCATGAATAAAAAGAGCACCCTCCTTTGTCTCCTATCTTATCAATTTTATCCCATGTCGTGTTATTTTTGATAAAACAAAAGTAAAGGGATCAACTGTCTTTATTTCGGTTTTTGTCATCGTCTTCATCATCACCCCACGAACTGCATTCAGGGATATCATCTTCGTAAAATCTATCTTAGCCAATCTGGGTATTTTGACATAGAACCGTCCTCTGCTGGTAGTATATTAAAAACTAAAAATTAAGCAGTCTCAGTAAGGTAATTTTATAATCTTCTTTGTTTTTAATGTCATGGCTATTCCAAATATCTTGCTGTCTTAATTCAGAATAAGATAGATTTTAATTTTTGCATGATTTCAGTCTTTTGTTTCAAACCACTATAAGCGTATTTATACTTTTGGGTAACAACGGATAATTTCTTCTAAGCTATCTTCTAGCTATTTTGTAAGTTCATCAAAATAAGACGATGAATAATCTGTCAGACGCGTAAAAGCATCTTTCATCATAATCAATACCATGTGCCGAAGGTAATTAGCAATCAAACATGTTGGTATTCTTCAGTTTCTGGATATTTCTTTCAGGATACTCGAAAATATAATGCGTAAGGTCCGTTCATGATCGGGTCTGTGGAAAGATTTTTAGCATGTTGCAAAAGCTAATTTTTAACTTCCGCATGTTTCATAACATTTTGGTTTTAAAAATTTTCCTAAAAGAGTTCTAGCTTTTCCAATTCTTTCTTATCAAATTCATTCAAAGGTCTCTTCTAAGTTTTACTTATCCCTAGTGTTCGGTCTAATCTTAGACTCATATTTATTTCTTTCTTTAAAACGATTTTATCACCTTTAATAACAAAATCTTTTTATTGGTTTTGATTTGTTTTTAAATGCTTTTTATTCCATATCAACCTGCACTTTAAATATAACTTTTATTATACTATTTTCCAATGATTGTTCAAAATAATTAACGAATGTCCCGATAAATGTCATTAAAATTGTCACAAACACAAATATTTCCCCTGCTAACACATGAGACGAAAATCGTAAACGTTATAAAAGTTATAATATACGATTACCTCTTCATCTTGAATATAGTTTTCTGTGTTCCAATGTTTTCTCAGGCTCGACTGACAAACCAGAACGAACAATTAAAGATACTAACCCTATTTGTGATAACGAAGATATATAACTTCATCATTCATTAAGGCTTCAAAAATCTTTCTGCCATATTTTCTCCAATAAGTGGAATTAATTAACTACGCTTTCGTTCTAGATAAACGCAACAATTTTCAAAAGACATCAAATTTCCATATCAGAACTTCACGCACTGTTAGACAAAATGCTCATCGTCGGCAGAGACCTGTCGTAACAAATTGGCTAAGTCAAAGCGTGTCTTATTTAATCTTTCGGTGCGTTTTTCCAACACAAGAACATTTGATAAAAACAGATGCGACAAATTTTGTTCCATCTCACTCATCCAAACGAACGCTCTATAATCCCATCATACTGTATAGATTTTAGCAAATAGTCATTAAAATCTCAATTCATCATGCTTTTGTCCAGTAGCATATACTCTTTTGGAGTATTGCCAACTCATGTTCAAAGAAGAAATAGGCTTCCCGTATGGTTGTAGAACATCCACTTCGTCAATTTCACTTACAGTAGCAATCATCACTTTTAACGAAAGTTTTTATTTCACTTACAAACACGTTTCCAAAGTCCACTTTTATGTTCCTTTTACTTATATACCATCAAACCAGTAAGCGAGTATCATCAATATCAAGGTGATCTTCTGAGTATTACGAACACTATAAGAGATACTTAACATGTGAGGTACACCTCCCAAACAAATCCTACTGCTCATCGAACCGCCTCGTCTTCATCTTTGATGTGAGTATGGTAATACTATGTAATTCTTTTTGCTGTAACACAGCTACCAGCTGTCATAAGCAATATCAGCTATCTTCCTTTACAACATCCGTAGCATCCTTGAATCACACAATCTCTGGATAGGGTGAGTTGAATAATCATTTCTAACATCTCCTAAAAGCACAGCATATAAAGGTAATTTCTTTATCCATTCTTAGATCTAAAAGCTTGAGGAGGATGACTTTCTCTGGATTATCTAAACTAACAAATCGAGGATTTGCTAAAACCATTTTCCTATCTTTTGCCTCAAACCAAGCAGTCACTATATACACCATTTTTGTTTCCTCTTTATGTTTTTATTTGCCATACGCTTTTTCTCTGCATAGCTTCATTCGCTCAGCTTGCTCGCTGTTCTTCTTCTTCTGTCATTTCAGTTTTACTTTTTGGACGTGGGAATGGGGATACGTTACATTAGCTAATCATCAACTAAAAACTTGCAATTGAGATAGTCCGACCTGTTTCTTCATGCTTTCTTTCACGAATACTTTAAACTTCTGGACCTTCATAGCTTTAGTAATGTGTACAACTTTGGTGAAATGGTCCGCATTGTCCATTTCGCTATAAAGGATAGTCTCACGCTCATCATCCCATATGCTGGGTTTTATTAGATGATGAATCTTCTTTTTCTTTTGCTTTCTCGATCAAAATATTCATTTCTTCGTCCGCGAGTGTCTAATTGCCATTGAATCAGGTCTCATTTTTCTCTACAATGATAGTTATAACATGCCAACTTCCGTGTCTAAGTTTATTATAGTATAAAGGCCTTTTTCTTCGTGCCTGCAGGTCTTCCTAATTTGTTATCACAATGATGTGAGAGAGGTTATAAAAGTCATCTTTCTAAAATAGCCCAAAAGCAGAGAGCGTCAACATGGGGTAATTGGTTGGCGTGTTATATTGACAAAGTGTGCGATTATGGTTTGCTGTATGTCTTGTTTCAGAGAATTTTCCCATGCTAAAGTTGTCCAGCATCGGCTGAGCGGCAGATGATTGATGCTTTTAGCACTTTCTATTGCCATCGTAGACAACAGTAATGATGTACTGAGTATGTTTGCAGGTTGTTTCTGATACGGCCAGTTGCTCGCTCTGTATTTGCTGCAATAAAGGAGACTAGTCGTAGTCGCTGTGTTTTAATAAGCTTTAAAATGTTTGACACCCATAGATGGGGTTGCATTCGTTAAATTATCCATAGTGTGTTCTTGGTTATGTAAGAGGCGGTCATATCTTTTAGCTCACAACTCTGGTCCGTCTCTACCACCCTTCAGTTACGTGCTCCGGGCCATAAGCGCAGGTAGATCCGTTTGCAGGGTAGTTCTCCAACCATCACGCGTTCAAATGGCCAGCAGGATGATGCTCTCCCGTCTCGATGGTTGGTGGTGGCAGCAATCTACCGTTATCAACCAGGTGAACTCGACCACGAAAATTCTAGCTATAGCGGCATTTTTCTCATTAATGCAGCTGCTGACTCTGCGACAATCGATTTACCAAACTGTTTTCTTTAGAAAAGATCAGTGATCGCCAATTTCCCCATCTTCTAAACGTTTAACTACGTCGGCAAAGTTCATTTTTCACTAACAAACTCGTTACCAATTTCAACCACTAGCATTTGCCTAGGTTATTATGAAACCGTTTGCGTCAGCTGAGATACGACTCTAACTCAACCAAGCTTTTCTTTGTCTTTTACTAGTTCGTAGGATATGCATCTTCCGCTTTTGATTGTCCATCTGGTTATGATTGTTTGGGTTGTTCCGGCTCGTCTTTGGCGATCAATTTCCGTTGCAATTTTGCAGTCAGTTTTCGTTCTTATCAATCTCAGGGGCTAGTTCTTCTCGGGTTTCGTTTCCCAGTCGTGAAGAGTTGCCTGGTCCCAATCAATGACGCATCCTCCCACTCCGGCTTTTTGCATCTAAAGGCTCAGCCGATCTTAATATGGATAACCTTCGAGGACCGCCCTGACACTTGTGAGGTGGGTTTTATTACGCTCTTGTGACTCATCAGCAACGGCGATAACTGACTTTATTGCGGAGGATGTCCCTCTCCCATTCATCATCTTCGCCGTATGGGCAGCTACGTTGGCTTTATCTATGGCTTTGTCCATTTTGAATGCCGTTCCTAATGGTAAAGGCAACATCCATGTATTCCTTCCATGGAGTGGGCCGGATTGTAAAAGTGCGATTGGCTCCATGTGAAATTTAACTGAAAAATGCACGCTCTTGCCTGAAACAGCCACATCTGAAGGAATATAATGACTATAGTTTCGTGCATGCTAATCACTCACAAATTTGCGTACTAGTCCGCCAGTCCATATTTTATCAGCTCTTTTGACGAATCTGCGCTCTTTGCTCGACTTCATGTCTCATAGCCTGTCTAAAGCGGATCTTTTGGGCTTTATTTCTTCTTAGGCATTCCAATCAAACTCTTTTAAGATGTCACAAAGCCATTTGAAACGTCATTCAATTGCTCGACGTGTTTGTTTGATATGTTTAATTTCGAAAGTGCATATTAAAAGTTTGCACATCTTCTTCATTTCTCAGCTTTCGTAGTTTATGTTTTCTGCTTTGAATTCTTCTAGACTGTATTGATAACTGCTTTAGCTTCAGGGCTAATTCTTCCAAATATTCTTTCGTTGAAAATCGTAGAGTCTCCTTCATGGTGCCATGACGATAGAGATGGTTCCAAAACCTAGCATTTTCCTATTGACTATGGTTGGAGTTGACACAAATGAGTTTTCGAGGCGTTAAACAAAATGAATTTGCCATTGCGTTTCTAACAGAATGCTGCTAGTCAATCTTCTTAGTACCAAGCCTGCCTATGTGCTTCCAGCTTAACGGCAATCTGACGCGATATACATGATCCCGTGCGTATATCGCGAACACAAACCTTAACGCAGTGATATTCCTGTAGTTTATTTTGTGTCTATGATCTATTCACCTTTCGGTAAAGAACTATCAGTTAGATCCTCGTGATAAGCATCAAAAGCTTTTCATCGCGCAGCAATGGGCTCAAAGCTAGCATCTTCACAGCCTCAGCATTCTTTGTCACAGAAATCAAGAACCTCATCGGTCGCCAATTTCCAACGGCTACATCCAACGGATATCCTGCGAAACTCTGACGAGATACGCGGAAATGCAATGGTTATAGCCATCTTCAATCAGTTGTTCCATAGACTTTCTATGGCCAGAGCGGCAAACAACTCTCATTACCTCATCTTCTGGATAATGGCTATAAATAGGACCTACCGCGCGATGAGATGGCTTTTACATCTAATCCAAATGAAGGGTGCTTTCTTAACGCACTCCTGTTGCGCATCCCAAGCTTATACAGCCACTGGTAGTCAACTCAGCTTTTCCAATATTAGCACCATTGCTCATCTACACTACCCTCTAGCCATTTGTTAGCATGACGTGTAATTACATCACCTTTGAAATTTGTGTGTTTTTTTGTTGTTTTTGTGTTTTTTTTTTTGTGTTTTCTATGCATAAGAATATTTGATCTTATAAGGTTTAATAATGAACTCCGTAGTGATGAGATACAGCGATAATACTTAGGTTGAATACATTAGCTAGTATTGTCAATAAAAGCAAATGCTCAACAAACACAGAGAATGAAAATTAAAAGCCTTGTTTGCGCTGGTCAAGAGTTGTACGCGCAGTGCTATTTTAATCTCTTTAACCTCATCACATTCCTTTCGCAGCATTTGTCATGGACAGTAATTCATGTAAAAGGAAAAATATTCATCAGTTTGCAGATTGCGTTTCACCTTCTGCAGCTTCGTTAATGAGATGTGGTAGAAATTTAGAAATGACCTTCACTTGTCGGCACAAATACGAGGAGTTGTTTTGCGCCATCTAAATTACAAGCCAAAGCGCGTGTTCACGCTTTACTCAAGCATCGCTACCGATTCCCAGCAGACACCGAGGGTACACCCGTCAGCTAAAACTTCTCGTGATACATTTACTGGATGAGAAAAACTCACTTTTCTCAGTCGTTTTCCAAGCGATACTGAATAACTGGATCGATGAAGATGTTGCTGTTCTTAATGCGCACCAAGGAGCAACAAGTGGAATGCCAATGTAGGAGGTGCTCAATGAAAAATAACGCCTGCAGTGGGTGCAATGTATAGACAATTGAAGTAGTGGAGCGTTCAATTGTCCTTTCACTCATTAACAATCAACATGAAATCTTTATTTCATATAGTCTAGTCCTTTTGTTTCGTGTAAATTATATATATATTACGTTAACTTTCTATGGTGTTGCGAAATCATTAGTTTGTTTTTTTTGTTTTGGTTGTTTGTTGTTTGTTTTTTTGGGTTGTTTGTTGGTGGTGGTTGAAACTCATCTGATTAAGTTGTAAAGATGCGTTTACCCTCCATAACAGCTCTTTCAATAGCATTATTGATTACCTTTTGATATCTCGTCTATTTTTATATGTCCAGAATTTGGCTGCTTCTGCAGATGACCAAATCCATTCATTTTCATTTTCTACTTGCATGTTTAGAAAATTACCACGATAGACACATAGAGTATACTTCTTTACAAAGTCTCCTTGTTTAAAGTTCTTTCAATGATATCAATAGTGTCTTGTGACTCTTTGATAGTATGGGCTATAATCAGGTTGAACTTCGAAGAATCACGATTCTGTTGGCAGGAATCATTCTGACAGCGAGCTAACAACATGCCAATCTCCTGGCCGTAAATAAGCTCCAGTGCGGTCCAATAATGAAGCGTCCGAATAGAAGAAGTTTGGGGTTTTCATCAATAGAGTACGGATTGAGAGCTACTACTTTTCTGACAATTTCTTCGTCCATGGTTAGCTTCTGTTACCATGTATGTAGAACACTCATCGAACTATGCGTTTTCAACCAAATAAGCGTGAATATGGTTGCTTTCACCAATAACCTACTTCCAGTAAGATGCTATACCAATCAGAATAAAGAGCCTACTTTTTGAACTCACTCTAAGACTTCACCATCTCTTCTAGCGTCATGCAGAGCCACCAACATTCTTCAAAGAACATGAGTTGAAACCTTCTTTCTGCTTGTGGATTCTGTACAGGTAATGTTAAAAATTGTGTTCGCGGTGAGCCGTCCTGTGCGGTGAATCCATCAACTTTGTTTTGTACAAAACATATCTAATCCATTTTATTTTCTACTCCTGTTATCGGCACACACACGGCAGCGACCGTTGGGCGTGGCGTTTATTTCTTAAAATTTCTTCTGTTGTGTTGTTCCTCAATTGCGTCTGATAATTGTCCAGTAACAACGTCATATTTCTGCCTCGTATCAATCTCAAAAGGCTAGCTTCGAGATAATCGGTGACTTCGAGCGAGGCATTTCGTTGACAAATTCGAAAGCTAATTTTCAGTCTAGCATCTTCTACTGGTTCTGCCGGTGGCAACCTACGTAACACTATATAACGGACTGGAACTTCGATTCCCTTATAATCTTCATGACGGCAATTCCTCGCACGTCCATTGGAGGGTTAGTTAGCTTCTGCTCGCAAGTGAATGAAGCTATTCGACGCAAGAGCAGTGGCATCCCCAGACAGATCAAAGTTGAAATCACGCAGGATCATTTACAACGACTAGGTTGCCGACCTCCAAGATCGCATATCTGAGTCGTCTTTAATTTCTTTCAATTCTGTTGAGGATATTTGTTTGTCTTTAATTTTACCATTTTATTTTTCTCCATCTTCGTAATCTCGTAGCCTCGTTCTGGGTGATCAGACATCTATATTCAACTCCTGATTTGCATGTAGCTTCGAAATTTCTTCACGTCTTCATTTTAGAATCGAAACCTCTTTAGCTTCTAAGCCACAAAGCTTTATTTTTCTGAAAATAAACGCTTTGAATCTTCCTGTTAGATCTCACGAATCAACATGCTGGAGACTAACTCCTCTTCCTTCGAACCGAGCGTTGGGAAGGATCCATCGAGAAATATAGATCGCAGTCATCACAATCAAAAGCAAGTACGCTATTGTTTTCCGTATGTTTTCCCCTGCTTTTACAGTTCTTTTATGGCGCAGGCGTGAATATCAGCGTGCGTTTTCTTCAAGATAAAGATTGCATCAAAATTGATTCTAATTACTTTCGGGTTCCTCATCAGTTTCTTCAGCTTCAACCAATAGTCTCTACAGCTGTTTTAATCGTCAACTTTGTTGGAAGCCTGGCTGGTTCTGGATCATCAATCATGGTTTCAGGATATGCCGTAATAAAGTAACCTCTCGACTTTCCTCAAACTGAACCAAACAATCGCATGCGGCTAAAGACTCATTAATCTTTTCGAAGCCATTTTGCCTTCATCCAATAGATGCAAAAGTTCCGCTTCAAGCAAAGTCAATGAGTCGCTCACCAGATGAGATACTCCCTTGCATTCTGATAATTCATCATCATGCAATTCTACAAGCAAAAAGTTCTGATAGTTTCATTATCTATTTCTATATTTTATTATTTACATACATCAGTCACAAACTCTTCAAGAGCTTTGCTAGCTATTTGATATTCTTTTTTACCTTTTTCCAACAATAAAGCGTTGCGTCCTTTATTAAGACGATGCCTGTACGAACCAGCAAAGCTGATCTAGAACCAATTCGTTTGGCAGGTAATATATTCCATAACTCTTCGAAAAGAGCGATTGGGTTTTCTGCCTGATGAATTTGTTCAGATTTCCTGTCTTGTCCACATGTTAAAAACTATCGGTAGCATCTTTTTGCAGTGCCTTTCATGTATTGAATAGAACTCAGCAGTTGACTGAGCCTCTACACCGTAGAATCTGGTCCTTTAACTTCGATACAAGTTCTTTAGCCTTAGCTGGTCTGTAACATCAATTTCAGAACGAGATTTTACTTTGTGTAACCATTCTATCATGTGTTTTGTTGCGCCTGTGTTTGAAACAAAAGACACTTTGCCAATCAACAGTCGCATATTCCGACTGGTGCTTGAGCCATTTTTCTTACATTTATAAATGTAATCAAAGTTATTCTCATTTTCTTCAGCGAGATTCGACCATAAGCCCATCTTTTAATACCGAACTTTCTTTGAAATCATCATCTGTAGACAGCTTTACTACTTGCAGTTTCGATTACCACCTTTTGATTTGATTTTGCGTCAAAAATACGGATGATCGTAATCAAACAATGTGGTTCCATCTTTTAATCATGGACAAGTCACGGCCATCTCCGTGACAGAAGAACGCTATTATTGTTCTTGTCAACCATTTAGAAGACACCACGAAACCTTCTTGAATAAGCCTTTGTCGATACTTCTTCATAGATCCTTGCACGAATAGAATGTTGTTTATCCGTACTGGATACCGTTTTGATAAGCATCTGCAGTAATTCTGATTTGGTTTTTAGTCCAGTCAATAGTTCCATTTGAATACGATGTTGTTATTGTTTCATATTTTACTCCTGATTTATTTTGTTTTCCATTACAGATAGCTTTGATTACTATCACCGTAATGACCTCCTTCACTATCTTCAAACTCAAACCAATGATCTTCAATAGATGAGTTCTGCAATTTCACGTCCTGTCGGATTTGCAAAGTTCTTCATTTCACTCAAAGTTGTGAAAAGTGCAAAACATTTTGTAACGTCAACTTCTACAATTTAGGGTAGATACTGTTCATTTTTTAATTTCCATTTATGATTTCCTCCTGCTACAAGGGTAGCAGTTCCTTTTTATTAATTCTTGAATAGAGCACCCTCTTTTGTGCTCTACTTCATCAATTTTATTCATATTAATAGTATGCCATATTTTCATAAAAGCAAAAGCAAAGACCAACCCTATTCACAGTACCTTGTTCCACGGGAAAATAATAGTCGCCATAAAATGCAAACGCGAGGCGATTTTTCCTCATATGGTGTGGAACACGTTTGTGAGTTCTCCTGACCATCCACTCCAGCAGGCAAGACTATCACTTTCCGTTGTTGCTTAGGCTCCTTTTGCTGGAGATGTGTAATTCATAGTTGTTTGAGGATTACCATTTTCAGTCATGAAGTTTTCCTTTCTTCCAATACAATTTTCAAACTCCATGCAAGTTTTCTTTTAGACTTTTTGTTGTTGATTCATTTACAATCACAAGACTCGGGGGAGCCTACTCTACCACCTTTACCAATCGCATTATTCGCAACATTCTTTTCGGTCATTTTTGTAATCCCTTTTCTAAGAACTCTTCAGCTATTTCCAATCTTAGCTCACTCAAAACTCTAAAACTATCATCAATGTTTTTCGTCCAAATCATCGCGAATTTCAATAGAGAGTCAATTGATAATTAGTAAGAATAACAGAAGAATCTCTGTTTTTAAAAATATCAGGATGTGCATCAACAACACTCTACTATCTGTTCGTCGAATGTCCGTGTTAATCGACACAGGAATAACAGTACATAGCCGGTTTCGTCATTATGGTTGTTGTTACTACTGCATCATTTTAACAAATAGTTAGGAACAATAGCTCGTTCGCTTGTCGCTAATTTGATTTTGGCGTGTCTAGAGTTAATTCTTCAATTTCCCAGATATATCTTCTTTAGGGATTCGGACACGATCACCGACTCAGTACTGCGAGCAACAAAAGTTGCCTGCAATGACATTTTGATTGAGTTTTGAAGAGTGAACCCTACCACAACCATGGTAATTTGTTAGTAAAGTTTAAAACATCTTTTGAAAAGCATCGTATTGAGATAGTAGCATGATGCCAACCATAACAATAGCCATCATTGCGTGGCTGGGAATGTATTGGTCAAATTGTTATGCTTTTTAAGAACTCTATTCATTGCTTTTATCTGCTGAAAATAAAAGTAATAAAAAGAAACCGATTAATAAGAAGTTCTTCAGTGTCCAGTGGTCTTTTCATCATTCTCCCTTTCTATTTTATGTTTATTATTTACAATATGCAACCATTGTCCGATTATTCTTCCTTCTGGATCTGAATAACTTTCAAGTATATCGAGATAAAGTATCTCCGAAATGACTAGATTTGTTTTAAAGCGGCCTTTTCTACTCCAGGAAGAGCCCTACTCTTTTTCTCATCTGTTTGCAGTCTGATAAATATCTTCTATTAAAACTAGTTGGTAACTACTCATCTACAACCCCATTTCCAGCTAACTGGTAAGAACTAATACTTCTCTGCTGTTTTACAGTCCAATAGACCGATAAGAGTGCTAGTTTCTCCACTTTATTATTCGTTTGAATGTTTGTACTAACCACGGACAAAATCATCTGATAGTTGTTGATAGAGATCTAAGGCAATAATTTTTGGATACTTTTGGATACTTCTCTTTGTCTTTGCCTTTCCATAGTCTCTATCAGAGATCATCATCTCTCATACGTGAATAACAAGGAACCTTGTTCCCGTTGATTGTAGTACTCTGGTTCTACTGCACTGGAATTCAGGTTTCGTTTTGTAATTGAGATCGGGAAAATCAAATGATTGTCACTTCACATTCACCAACCGCATCCTAAACTGATCAAAGCCTTTCATATTAATTAAAAGCATATAGTCAATATCAATATCTAGCATTTTGAATAGTGGAAGTGCAAGATCGCCTCCAGACATAAGCAGACATTTAACTCTAGCCACCTTGCCATCAATTTTCAGTCATGGGTCTTTCAGCTAGTCATGCTGGTTTCTTTTGTTGCAGGATTGATAGCTCACATAGTACGATGTCATCCAGTGTATCGATAGATACCTCTAAACACCTCATCAGCCAGTAGTCTCGTCCTTTTCATCGTAGCATCTCCTGAAAACACCGAAAACTCTAGTTTCCATACGTTTCGTGGTCTAACACAGATCTGAAGCTTTGTTTTTCAAACTTCCCCATCTGTCTGTTCTTTCACTAATAATTTGGGGTCGCACCATATGCTGCAATTATAACAAAATTTTTGTGGTAAAATAGCAGAATGTGCTATAATAGGAATGTCTCATAGAAAAGGCTGTGATCAGAAGAGCTGAAAAATAGATAAAGAAGAAATTGATAAATTGTACAAAGACTGAATGAGATTATGGACATGACGATTTAACTAGTTGCTTTTTCGATAGATTTGACCGAGGTTTTTATGAAGATATCGTTTGCTGTGAAGAAGACGGAAGAATTGTATCTGCAGCGGTTGTATGTGACGCTCAGGAATGCTGATTTCTCGATGAGTTTTCCAATAGCAAGCTTTACTTTTCCTTGGTACGCATTCTAAATTCGGAGGATACGCTAGTAAGTATTGAGCTATATCCTGAATTCCAACTTAATCAGAAATGGGACTGTGGTTGATGTCACTCAAACTGACCACTCGACTTCTAAAAGATTTGGTTTTCTTTAGAGTAAATACCGATAGCGATGACAATGATATTATTTTTGCAGAGCCAAATGCCAATAAAAATCCTCCTAATCTTAGGAGGTTATTTTTATGCTTTTTGATTAATTCATATGAACGTAGCACTCTCCACTTACAAGATGAGGTCTTATCAGGAGAGGAATACTTCGTAACCTGATTCCGTTACCAACTCTTCAAGTTCTTGCAATGTGAACAAGATTTTTGCTTTCGAAAGGGCGCGTGCTAGTGTATTGTATTCTTTATATTTGACATGATTTTTCAAATTTTTGATTAGATGTTTGAGCAATGGTATTTTGTGATATTAATTTTGAGTGGATAGTCTGTTTTGAAGCAACCAATTTCAGTTGCTACAATCAACAATGCTACAATTTTCCTTCACCTTCTTTCTGCTCTACAGGAGAGGTAGCAGATGTCTGTAATCATCAGTTCATACTTTAGATTTTTAACTTCCTCATCTTTCGCTACAAACTTATAAACATTGTCCTCAATCACAACAGAGATTACTCTTTTTAAAAGTCATTAACTTTGAGACAAGCTTCTTCTAGGTTTTTATGAGAATGGAAATAATGCTAATTTTACTCATTGATACCACTCCTGTTTTTATTTTATGTAGAATTATACCATATAGTTATCAATATTATTTTAGATTTTTACTATTTTTGCTTGCGTTAATATCGGTATTGCGTTATAATATGAATATAAGATTAATATCGGTTGTTGATATAATGTAAATCAAGGAAGGAATAAGCTTTGGAACAGAATAACGAAGAATACTCAGTCATTAAATATGTTTCCGATTCTGAAGAATCAAGATTAATGCTATTTTTGTTAAGCGAATCGATTAACGGGCTGGAATTTGACGAATTAAATAGGGAAAATCAGATCCCTGAAACTGTCATCAGAAAGCATGATTTTGAATTAGTAGAGACGGATAAGTCGGTTGCTCATGGAAGAACAATGACATACGTCGTTCGAACTTCAAGGTACTATCTAACAGATTACGGGGAAAATTTTTATAATTTATTGACTGCTCTATCAGAAGTAAGAGAAAAGACTGTTATCCCGCAATAATGAGTTGGAGAATTTACATGGTTCAAAGAAGAACTGATAACTCATTAATAGAAAACAGCGATGAAAATTATCAGTTCGTATGAATTTATTTTTGGAACCGAAATAGCCAACGGAAACTTTTACAGACGTTGTGAAAAGAAACTTAAATATTTGCTCAAAGCTATCATTGATTTAAGAAGAGCTATTTTACATCGCAAGTGATAAAGCCCACAAAAACTATAACGAATTCTCGCTGAAGGTCATAGAATTTTGGGATATTGCTGGTGAAATTAGTTCTGTTCTAGAAAAGAAGGAAGTTATATATCCCTGGACAAATTAGAAAACACAAGGAACCTCCTTTTATGAAGAGAGAGACATCACTGAATTTGATTTGATGAAAACAGTGCTACTACTCGAAAAGAAGAGTCTTGAAGTTTGTATCTGAGATAAATGCAAGAGAGTTACAGCGCCTTTTCTGGACGGATCAAAGACATCATTGATGAAGCAAGAAACACAAAAACAACTGAGAAATTAAAAACCAAATCGAAGATGAAAGAAGCAATCAGAGCTTTTAGCTAGTAAAATTGCTAAATTAGACAGAAGAAGAGCAAACAGCTTTTTCTAAAAATTGTTTTCAAATGAAGTAACTCATCATCTTTCAGAAAATGAATTTCTACTTTCTCTAGCGGGATCTTAGAAGCAAAATGCCTGAAGTAAAGGCAAAGAGAAAAACAAAAGAAAAAGAAGACTTAGAAATTAATGGTATAGGATGACACTAGACTTAAATCTGAGTTAGAAGATGCAAAATATTACAATGAATTAAACATGTTTAAAATCTCTAGCTACTAAAAACGGAGAGGTAATTGAGAATATTGATGAATATGAATTGTCTGAGAGCATTCTTTTAAACACAGAGGACGACAAAGATGCAAGGAGTAAAAGAAAAACTTTCTATACGACAATATCTCCAAATCCAAATAAAGACTTTATTTTAAAACACCCTAGAGCAGAGGGAAGATCCAACAACTTACACTCAAAAATAGCGAGAGTAATCATTTAATGTCAACAAAATTTCGAATTACACTCTATCAAAAAGCTCAAGAGAGATATTTCCTCACTGCTGCAAGAATTGCTGACAAAGAATCAAAGTCAAAAAGCCAAAAAGAAAACCTCTCTTCCTCAGTAGAAATTACAGGCTTGTAAAAGAGTATCTATACAAGACTACTGGATCAGAGTTGGTGAAATCTGAAACGATATGTTTAATAGAACCTGCTGATGACTTTGTCAGTGCTCGAAATGAAACAAGTACAACGTATGTATATCTACATAACCGTAGCAACCCTCGTAACTAAACCAGATGAAAGCCAATTCCTTTCAGAGGAACTGACTGAAGGTCCTGAAATGGTCTCCAGAAAGCAGGCAAAAAGACAATGTTGATAAAGCATTGCTAGTTGATAGTATCATAGATGGTAAATTTTTATCTAGCATACGATATGAAGAGCAGAATTCAGGTTCTACAAAAAGAGCTCAGACGATTATTACGGACGAGAAAAATGCAGTTGCAAAGGCACTAAATACCTGTTGACACACCACAATGAATAAACTAGAACACCCTGATTTGTCGCGAGACGTTTTCAGATGAAGAAATAATTAGTGTACTGAAGGATTTTTCGATGAAGAGTTGGTTGTAAACTTTCGTTTAACGGAGATGTTATCAAAGCATAGCATTGGCGACCTAAAGCTTTTTCCAAGTTCGAACAAGCTGGTTCACCGCTGTTTTTAGAACATACAAATGAACTCCAAGAATCAAAAGATATTGCAAGCTTTCAGAAAAAGAGCATCTCGTCAAATGTCACTACTAGCTGTTGAAAAAGTTCTACAAGATTATGGAATTTCAGAATTTAATGAATCTTATTAAACAATAAAAAGCGGAAATTAGAATAATGAATAAAATTGAAAAATCGTTTATATAACTATAGAGACCACCTTTGAAAGAAGAATTCACCATTGATGGTAACATTAGCATTTGTCGTGAAAAATGGTATTGGTAAGACTGTACTATGACCGCTCTATTCTACGCTATATACAATGGATCTCAATGAGTCTCATCAATCATGGGAGGGAGAAAGTTAGGGATAGAAAAGACCAGTAAGAGATAATACTATGCGTATGGAAAGTTTAATTTAGAATTGGACCCGTTACCCTTTGTTACATACTTTCATTCTAATTCCAAAAAAGTTGAAAAAGAGGGTATTATTTTTATATCACATGACGTTGTTTTTAAAGATGATGAGTAATAAAAGTTTTGGATATTAATTCTTTTAAGAAAAATAATGACTTTTATTATGAAGCATACAAATATCCAGAAAGAATACCAAGACTGGGTAGCTGAAAATGTATTTGAATTAGCAAAATCGTTTCAATGCTTTTTATTCGTACTTGTTTACTATTGAAAACCCATCAGTATCTTTTGCAGAGGAGCTTTTGATATTGAAAATTTTTATCGAAATATCAAAAACACCTTCCCATCGATTGCGGATGATGAAGAATTGTCGGGACCTATAGACACTACATTGGCACAATGACAGATGCCTTCAAGGAAGAAGAAAAGCTGAATAGAAAAAGAAGTTGTTGATCGCATTGCTGAAGCGTATGGAAATTTCGAGCAGAAAATAAAAATAATACGAAAAGCAAATTGAGTACGAAAAAAGCAATGTCTAAATCATTAGTTGATGAACAGTTTAAATAAATTTGAAAGAATCAGTTGAGTCTTGAGAGATGCAACTATTGAGAAAAATCTAGAGATTGAAAAATGAAAGCGACAAGAGCTTCACCCAAAAATAGATTAAATCAGTAAAAATCAATTGAAAGATTTAGATATTGAAAACAGAATTGAATTAAAAAGAGCAACTAAAAATGTTCAACAACAACTCAAAGAAACAACTCAACAAAAGAGACAAAGAAGAAGAAAGATTAATTCGTAGTCGAAAACAATTAGGAACAAGTTACCACTCATTAAATAACAATCAAAAAAGGATTTGTCAGAAATTGAAGATGTTAAATTGCCATTTGATATTAACGAGGGCCGAAATTAAACGTCAAGCTGATGAAACCAACGAATGTTGAGCTGCAAAAGATAAATTGCTACAAGAACAATCGTATAAAACCGAAAAGTCGAATAAACTAAAGGAAAATGGAAACTACTAATTGGCAAATTAAATTATTTACTTGATAAAAAAGAACGGAAGAAAAACATTACTTTGAATGCTTTAGGTCTAGGAAATATTCAGAAAATGAATCTATTGAAGGATATAAGCAAAAAGCTTTAACAACATATACTGAAGAAAAAGTTTATTGCTACAACAAGCAAAAATTTCTGATTGAAACTAACAGGAATTGGAAAAAGAACTAAAACATTTATCCGCATCAAACAAAACCTACCACACACTTTATTGCGAAAGATGCAACTTTGTTTGAATTGGTTGATTTTTAAAGAATCGATCCGAAGATAAACGAAGAATGATTGAGAACACCTTAAAAAGAATCAGGATTATTAGAATTAATCATTAAAGCTGAAAACATTGAAAAAGGAGCCCTACTTATGTCACAAAAATTAAGTTCGATGAATCTAAACTACTGCTTCCAATCTTTAGATGAAATCGTAGTTGAAGATGAACACATTAAATATCACAACATCAATTACAAAACTAATGAAAGAAATGCAGTTACATACATTGGAGCAAAAGCAAGAGAAATTGCTAGACAAAACAAAAATCAATGAATTCTCAATCTCAGAAAAATAATAATAAACAACTTCAAGAATTAAATTCGAAAAATCGGAGTTCGAGGAAAAATTAAAAATTGCAACAAAAGCTCCTGATAGAAAAGAAATTAACAAGTTGCAAATCAAACATTCACAAAGTGAAGAAGAGTTAAGAAATCTAGAACAGTCTTTAGTAGTTATTTTCTGAACAATTATCAAAACTCAACACTACTTCTCCAACCCATCCAGCACTGGATTCTATTAATAAACTTGAAAAACTATACCTTAAGTTCATCAACACAAGAGATAAGAAACAAAATTACGAAGCTATGATCCGTAATCTCGAATTAGATTCAAAACGATACGCTCTTGAACTGGAAGATTCTATATCAAATTTTAATTTTTAAATACAAATGTGAAGAATTAAAAGAAAGGAACTGAAGTTGCTACAAGAACTAGAAGAATTAAATAATAATGAAAAATTACAAGATTCTTATTGAAGAAGAGGCAGCTTTAGAACATAAGATGAAAACATTGAGGATAGAAGCATTGAATTGTCATCGGATAGAGTTGTTTTGAATAGTAAAACATGAAGACAAAACAAAAAGAATTAAGAGGATTGATGGAAGAACATTCTGAAAGAACTAAAAATATTCGAGACAAAAAATGTCATCAGAACCGTTATTGAACAATTAGACTTGTTCTCATTGAAAGGGAATTATCAAAAAGATAATTCAATTTTTGAAGAAGAGAAAAATTCGTTTTGTTGAGAAAAATTTCCAACATGAAAAACTTCCAAACTCGAATATGCAACCCGAATATGGAAATTCATTGAATGAACTACAGCACTTGAAGTTGTCTCACTAGAAGATAATTCCTCAATGGAAGTAGGCGAATACATGAGAACATTAGAATCTATTATTAACGAACAAAGCAACAAGCTCCCAGAACTTTATGCTACAGCAGAAAGTATTCTAAAACAAAGTTATTTTGCTACAGTTGAGGAAAACCTATGAAGTAGTCAAATATACTCAAACAGTTCAAAGAGAACGTGAAGAAATTAAGAACCACAACTTGAAATTATATGTTGACTATGAATTGAATAGTAAAGACACTAATAAACCACTAGTTCTGGATGATTTAGAAGAATAAGATAAATTGATTAGTTCAATGAGCGAACGAATCAAAAATATTATTAAGAACACTACTGAACAAGTTGACGCTAAAAGAAGTGGAATGTATTATTTATGAAGAATTAGACCCATCAAATGGTTCAATTTTTATCTAAGATATACCAAAAGATTCCATGGTAGCACCCTGGAGATTCTTTCTTTAGACGTTATGAGTTCCGTATCGAATGGTGAAAGTGCGCGCATTTTTACATTAACGCAATAGCAATGTTAAAAACACTACTCCCTCAGATTAAAAGTGCTCAATTATCATCGCATTAGATGAAAGCTTTTTGCTACTGTAGATACTACACAAACCAAATACATCATTCACTCTTCATGATATTAGCGATCTGATTAATGATGACCACTACTAGTGTAAAACAACCTTCCTATCACGTTAAACACTACTAAAGCTAATTTTGTTCGCATCCGAAACAAGAATTATCAAACGGGAATACCAACACATTTACAAGCCCTGTTCCATGTACGAGGAAATCGTAGATGAGTAACGTAGCTGACTTTATTTTTAGAAACAGTATATGCCAAAGTTCACTCCCGCTCCGCTAGGGAAGACAAAGAGTTACTGTTCCTGAGACTTATCCTGGACATGAAGGTAGTACACTTTAAAAACAGTTAGCAAAACAGAGTCTTGTTTTCTTCTTCCAATGATTCTGACGAATTGATTAAACTGGTTAGAGAGAGCAACTAAAGATTTTAAAAGAGTTTAAGAAGAGCAACCTCTATCAATAAATTCCTTTAGCTAATGATGGAAAAAGCATAGTATGTACGCTTTGCTTATACAACTACACCACGCTTTTGAACAAAGGAACTGAGAAAAGGAAAAACTAGACACCTTTTTAAAAGAAAGACATCTCGTAAAGACGACTTGTCTTTCTTAAACATAAGCATTAACAAAAATAAGTTCAACCGTATGGTCAAAAGGTATTACACATTACGGATTCGTGGAACGTCGCTAGAGGATATTTATGATATTCTTTAAAGGATCTCGAAGGCTTTGGATATTCGAAAACAACACTACGCTTCTAGAATTATCCAAAGTGGCTTAGAATTTCCATTTATAATCACAGGTGGAAGGCCAACTGAAGCTATTCATGTTTTACCTAGAAAGACTTGTTGAAGTAGGTGTAAAATTACTTTATCAAGGAGATATAGATAAAGCAGGAATTGATATGGCGGATCTATTAAAGGCTAAATACCCAGAATTAGAAACTCATTTATGACGATGACTGTATTTGATAAGCACGCTTTTGTTAAGGGAAAAGAGCAAATTACCTTTTGAAAAGACAAAATCTGTTGGATTAAAAGCAATGATAGAGCAACTGAAAAGTTGTTTATGAAGAGCAATTAGACCTTCAAGAACATTATCTTTATTGGGTTGTTGAGAATTATTAGCAAAAACGTTGACTATTAAGCCAACGTTCTTTTTTTATTCTTTTTAAAGTTTATCTACATCAATGAAAACAAATCATTAATGAAGAATTGTTATCTTTATCTTTATAACGTGAGTGTTTTCTCATCTCTTCAAAGAATTTTGCCTGTATCATCAGATGTAGTAATTACATTAAATCCCATATTGTAAGCATCAACGGCGAGCTTGTGCACGTTCACTACTTTCAACATTTTTCCAAGTAAATAACTGACTTTGGATGGCGCTTTCAACAAATTCAACAAAGAATCGTAAGTAAAATCCTGACAAAGGATCTACTTTTGAATTGCATCATGTTATGTTTACGATTACCTTCTACTTCTTCAATTGAAAAATACTGTCGAAGTTTGAACAGAATCAAAAGCTTTTAGAAGTAACTAACTCTGCAAATTTATCTCTTTTCTGGATGTTTTTCCTAAGAAACAACAGAAAAGGATTACTGCGTAATCTTGTCATAAATATGTCAAGATCCTTTCTTGCTAATATCGTAATCCGATAGTTTTCTCGTAAGGTCTGTCTTGTTTTTCGTTCAGTAGTCGAAACAACCGATAGCAATCGAACAGCAGCTGAGAACATGCCGAATATATCACGGAGGACAGATACTCGACAAGTAATTTCTTTTGAATTTTCTTCGTCAAAATAGACAAAATCGCCTAATTGAGAAGTTTTCTTCTGAAATATTAAAGCCAGCTTTCTCAAAAATTTCTTCTAGAACTTCCATTCCTTCTTCGTAGGTTAATTCTGCTACTGAAATTCGTTCATCTTCTTTAGATTTAAACGTAACTTCATAGAGCACGTCTTCTTTTTCTTTGGGACATATCTTCCATATCCTTTTTGACCCCTTCTTTTATTAATTTTTCAAAAATATGTTGTCATTTTTTTCCTCTTCCATTAAAACTTTTTATTCAACAACTTCGATGACTAGATCAGAACACAATTTTTCGTCTTCTTTTGCAACATCTACAGATAAATGCTTATTCAAAAACAAAAATTCTCGAAACCCTTTGCTAGTCCAGTGAGAGCGACGAACTACACGACGAATGTTCCCTTTTACTTGACTGTTTGAAACGTTATATTTAGGGAGTAATATGCCCCTCAAGTGCTAAATCTACCCATTCTTGAGCAGAAATTTCATTTTCCTTCGTCATCGAAAAAGCATTTACGTTTCATCGTGCCTTGTTGCTTTTTCTTGCTTGACGGTAAGTTTTTGCTAGTTTTAACAGATGATAAGATCCACTCTTTTTACTATTTTTCATTTTATTTTTTTCCTCCTATAGAGCGGCCACTCCACGGCAAATATCCGCAAAATGACTGCAACAAACTACTTTCTATTTATTTTTTCGTTACTTTGTATGTTGAAAAACGTTCTTTTCCATCATACTCTTCATAAGAAATCTCAGAATCGCTTCCGTAGACTTTCTTTAGTGAGGTCTCAATTGAGTCCTGAACTGGAATTGGAATTTCTTTTTCATAATCTGAGACCAGATTGATGTACCAAATTCCATTTTTTTGTTTTTGAGCCTTACAATTTTTCATTTTATTCTTTCTCCTTGCTAATTTTGCCAATCGCAATCAAAATCGCCTTGCCAATCAAATTCATAGATTTCCAAAGAAAATTCTCGGACATCACGACAAGATTCAATTTCTTCATAAGGAAAAGAATTTAAGAATTCCATACAATCTTTAAAAAGACTGTTTTCCTCTTTTTGGTAGTGTTTAACAAATCCTCTCAAGTTTGAAAGGACTGAATCCACATCATATTTAGCTTCGTCAGGGTCATCATCGCAAGTTGTCACATCTTGTGCCCAATCACGAATCATAGAATTAACAAAGTCTTGTTTTTTGAATTTGATGAAAGCATTGCTTCCTAATTCTTTTAATTCTTGTTCAGAAATCCCTACTGGCGTAGAAAGTTCTTTTTGAATTAGATTAAGAAAATCGACTACGACCTGATTGTCTTGCCAATCGCCATCCCACAATGTCCCGTCACAAGTGAACGGCACATCTGATAAAGTGTTATATTTACCCATTTATGTTTCCTCCTATAGGGGTGTACTTATTTATTATGAATAAAACTAAAAAGAGCACCCTCCTCTGCGCTCTACCTAATCAACTTTATTCATATTAATAGTATGCCATATTTTCGTAAAAATAAAAACACTAAATGTGTTTAGTGTTGTAATTATAGAACCTTTGTTCTATTTTTAGATAGTTCTACCCTTTGGTACCATGTCAAACAGAATGGTTCCAAAACTCTAAACGCATTTCATACCCTTTGTACCAGTCAAACAGAATGGTTCCAAAACATCGTAAGCGCTGTTCATAGCCTTTGGTACCATGACAAATAGAATGGTTCCAAAACCTCGCATTTTCTATTTAACATGAACGGAGTTGATTAAAATAGATTTCTAGGCGTTGAACAAAATGAATCTGCCATTGCGTTTCTAGTGAACGTATCTTAACCAATCTTCCTTAATTGCCAAGCCTGCCTACGCTTCCAGCTTAACGGCAATCTAACGAGGACACCAAATGATCCCCGCGAATCTATTATAACAAAATGATAAAATTTTGCAACCATAGCTAAAGATTTAGTCTAGTTGCCCATTCATTTTTATAAGAGCTAGTTCGTCTTCAGGAATTGTAATTAATTCTTCATCAAAAAGAGCTGCACTTAACTTTTTCGATACTGGGTATTGATAAAAGCCAAATAACGTATAGTTTTCTATTCCAATATTAGGGCCGTGAACACGGATATTGACCCTGAAGCTATCATCTGCAGTAGGCCTTAAATGTTCATCTTCCACAAATAAGCAGATCGCATCTCCCACTAATTCCAAGAGAGATGTTTCTTTTTTGTATTCAGGGTTATTCGTAACCATCCCTAATAAATACAAAGGGAAGCTTTCATTTGGGCTCTTATAGTCACTCTATTTTCTTCATCCATCATAAATTGAACTTGATGGATAACTTCTACATTATTCATTATTTTTCCTCATTTTACTAAAAAGAAAAACCTTTGAAATTACCGTGATAATCCCAAAAAGTTTTTTTCTTTACATTAATTAATTTCAAAAGAGATTTTAGTTCTTTAATTTTATTTGGTTGAAAATCGCACCACATCTCCATGCCACTTTCACTAAACGGGAACACTACAGGCATGCTCATTGAAGGAAGTTCAGAGCTTTCTTTTAAGAATGCAATGTATTCATCCATTTTTCCAGATTCTTCAATATTTACTTCCAGGAAAGGAATGTTATTGCGTTTAAGTAGTGTTTTGGTTTGGTTACATTTTACACAACCATTTTTCGAATAAACAATTGTTTGAGCAGGGTTTGTTTTTGGAGTAATAAGAGACATAATTTCCTTCACTTTCTTTTTCACTTTATGTATTTATTTAACCATAAAAACAACAAAATTTCAACAATCCAACTACTTTTTAGATTATTTTCTCTAAAAAATAGCAACAAAAAGGAAAGTTTTTAACCTTCCTTTTCCTGTTCTATTTACTTTACACATGAACACGAATAACCTTCGCTCCTTTAAAAATGAGCTGCACGATTATAAGCGTTCTTTGGATTTTTGAAGTTTCCGTGAATACCAGTCACAACCAGATGACGATATTCTTCCGCTTCATTGTTAATGAATGGAGCGTTTTTCGGAACTGTTACAACTTTTGCAATAGAATATCCATCGCAGTCGTTACCGTAGACAAGACATTTTCTAATATCTTGAATTGCGACTTTTTCTCCTGATGTGGTTTCAATCTCTAAATTAGAAATTGTTTTTACATTATCAGGATTTTCAGCATCGCCATGGAAATGGATCAAAGATACTTTAATCATTTCACTTCCACGAACTTTGCTAAAGATAACAGTCGAAAAACTACCATTAATCTTATTTCCTTCATAAGTTTCCATCTCAATTTCTTTAAGTTTAAGTTTGGAAGCCTCAACTCCTGAAACTAAAATGAAAAATTCTGCCATAGTGATTTCTTTCATTTTTATCTCTCCTATACTAATTGTCTCAACTTATCTGGCGAAAAACCAGAGACACGAAATCGCCTTTTTCAATAACAGGAGCTGCTTTAAATCCCAGCTCCTGAATATGTCTACATATTCTGGGGATTCATCAAGGTTAATAACCTCAAATTCTATCCCACGTTGTTCCATCCATTTTTAGCCATCATGCATTGACGACAATTGTTCTTTGTATAGATTGTAACCATTTTATTTTTCCTCCTGTATAGGGGTAGCCACCCCACGGCAAAACCGATTGAGACAACTACTGTTTTTCTTTTCTATTTTTGTTTTTAATTATATTTTTAATTATATACGTATATTATTTAGTTGAAATAGTCTACTTTATAACGAGCAATGTAATAATCCCCATCTTTAACCAACTCAAGCCGTTTTTCATTCATACACATCGTGCCTAGAATGGTTAATGCTCCGTCATTAAACACTAAAGACGACAGGTATTCTTTTGTAGGTTTGGAAATGTTATTAGAATACAAAAGCTTACCATCAATACTTAGTCGTGACAATTGAATTAACTCTAATCCAAAATGCAACTGGATCACTTGAAATAATTGCGACCTCATGTTTAAAATTAGTCACAAATTTTTGATCAAAGACTTGAATCTTACGGTCATCGTCCTTTTCTAGCGATTCTTTTGTTACCCGTGGATCATTTTTTGAATTTCTCAAAATATAATCCACTGCTAAATCAAACTGATTTGCATTAAAAGGTCCATCAGGATCAACTGTAACAAAAGGCGCGTGATAACCACCAAAACCGTTATAAAACACCACGTTATACCGTGGTTCTCTAGTAAGCTCCCAAATAGAATTATCAAACATAATCTTTCGAGGGTGCGCACAAGATGGAAAAAGCTTAGAAATTCGCTCATTCTTATCATCTTCTACAACGACGCTTACTCCTTCCACGAAAAACTCACTTTCATTTTTCAACACCCCAAAATGCTATTATGCCACTGGAGGGCGTTACATATTTAATGCAATCCTTTAGTGTCCATTCGAAAGCTCTTCTTCAGCATATAAGAAGTTCAGAGCAGGTTTGTATAGTTGCCCATTGAAAGAGCGATATTCAATCTGTTCATTTTTATACCGACTATCGTAAGTCGGAGAAATAAATGCAAGCGGGAATTCTTCTTCATTTAGTTCCAATAATGGAAAATAGAAGAATCCTTCCTTGATGAGGGTTCGCACTTTTTCTAGAACGACTATTTGGTAAAAATTTAACAAATACTCAAACTTTTGTTTTAATCAAATAAGTCATATTTTGTTTCCTCCTTTTAGCTATTCTTTTTACAAATCCATATGTTCTTTCATTCTTGCTAGAAATCATCTCGTAATAGCATAAATAAACTTCATCGACAGAAACTATCAGACGAAGTTACAAAAGAAATCAACATCTGTATAAAGTAAGTTGATTAACCCTACTACGACTGTACGCATGACTGACAAGATAGAAAAAGATCTCCCTAAGAGAATTACCTTTTGTTATATTTCTCTTTTTCCAAAGTTTCCAAAGTTACTGTATTATTTCATTTTATGTTTCCTCCTAAAAATATCTTACAAAGTTAGTCAAACTGTTATAAAAAGTTTGTACTACATTTGTAAAAGCTGATTGTCACCAAAATTGGCAACAGAACAAAATCACTAAATTCATCATTGTTATTCCCCTTATAGCTCTTCTTTGGCTAAACGATTCAATTCTTCATTGAAGTCAAGAACGTCTTCAAAAGCTAAAAAGCCTTTCCAAAGGCTGTAAGAAGCGAATAATAAAACGATTGAAAAAATAAACATTAACAGTTATGTTTCCTCCTAAAAATATTTTTATCATTTCTTATAAACTAAAAAGAAATAGGAAATGATAAAATCATCTGCTCTACTTCTCAATTTAATCTATACATCTTAGTATGCCATAATTTGGTGAAAGTAAAAAACATAAAAAGTTACTAGAAAAACGACATAATAAAAAGTTGCAAAAAACGCATCGAAAATCGCCTTTTCTCATATATCAATAATAATAGTAGCTTCCGTTCAATAGTATATTTATTTATATCTATAAGAGTAAGAACAACAGCAACCCCATGGAGCTACTCTTTTTCCGTTGCAACAGACATGCCCAACTAAATTGGGTCATCATCAATTAATTTATGTACTAATTATAGCATATGGGTGTATACCTGTCAATAGGTTTACGATAACTTTTTATTTTTTGTTCGAGTGAGCGTCTTTTTGTTTTACCATAAATCTACAATGAACTATTCTCTGGTAAATAGCCAGTAGCTTTTAAAAATATCAAGTGCCTTTTTCTTTATCAGCATACCTTCTTCTAGCGTCTTACAGTTTTTGCAAAATCGTTGTCCATTCCTTGTGATTGCTACTGTATAGAACTTTTTCTTTCTATGTATAAGCACATTTTTCACACCTGTACGGTTATTCTTCAACGCTTTGTCGCTTGCAATTCGCGCTTTAGCCAATTGCTCAACCTGTTCCTTATGTTTGAATCTGCACTTCTGACACCAGCCATTCCCATTTTGGAAAGAAGATAAACGCTTTCTTGTTTTCTAGTAAAACTTCTCCTCCGCAATCCTTACAATGCTCCACAAACATATTCCTGCTTTTACCATGGCTACCGTACTTAACCAACTTTTGTTTCGTGTTTTTCAGTGTATTTCCTAGTGCGTTCGACACGCTTTAGATAATGATGAGAAGAGTGTTTTAATTGGCCCTCATCAGAAAAAACTCGTTTGATTTCTTCTCTAGCCTCTCTTGCTTCCTCCAAAGTATTGTAGTATTCCGTAATATATTGCCTGTTTCTGCATACTGCACTCTATGTGTCCCTGTATATACATCTCTAGCAATACAATTTTTCACATTTTGAAATCTAGTCATATTATTCGCCCCAGTCGATTTCTTCTAAGTTATTAGCTCTAAGAATTTCATTTACTTTTGCTAAAAGGTTTTGAACTAAAGAATCCCTCTTCTAGCCGAAAAATGGACTAGGATGAGCAGAAAGAAAATGATTGGTTGCTTTTCATCAATAAATTCAGCAAATTTCTGAGCTTGTTTTTCCCATAAAACAAAAATGATTGTCTGGTCTTGTTTAGAGAGTTTTCTATCAATCGAGTAGTAAATGGGAGCCACATCAGCCATGCCATTAGGTTGACCCTCCTCTACAGTCAAACTTGTATTTAGCAATAAAACACCTTGTTTAGCCCAATTCGTCAAATCTTGAGAAGTTCTTTTCAATTCCAGATCGTCTTTAAGCTCTTTTTAATATATTTCTATACTTGGTTGAGTCGGAGCGCCATCTGGAAGAGAAAAAGCCAATCCCTTGAGCTTGACCAGGAGTATGATAAGGATCTTGACCTAAAAATAACCACCTTCACTTCATTTGGTGCAATCAGATCAAATGCAGAAAAACCCTTTCTTTTTTGAGGATAAAAGGACCTGAATATCCAGAAACTTTTTCAAAAGTTATCACTATAGATTAAGTCTCTCAAGTAAATTGGATCCACAATAGGGATTAACTCATGCATTCCATCTCACTTCTTTTATTTGGGTCACAACTGCAGTAAAACATTTAACCATTTTTCCATATTTTTTTATATTTTTCCCTTTCACTTTATAGACTCAAAAAGCCAGTGATAAAACTGGCTTTTTTAGAATGGTAGATCATCATCAGAGATATCCATTGGGTTTCCCCGAATGGATTGTTGTCAGGGAGCAAAAGTTTGTGGTTGTTGTTGAAGCCACCGTTGTTTTGAGGTTGTTGACCTGCGAAGTTTCCGCCTTGTTGAGGGTTTTGTCCTTGGCTGCTACGTGATTCTAAGAAAGTAAATGAGTTAACAACTACTTCTGTAACGTAGACCCGTTGGCCTTGTTGGTTTTCATAGTTTCGAGTTTGGATACTTCCCTACTACTCCAATCATGTGCCTTTTTAACATAGTTAGCAAGCGTTTCTGCTTGTTTATTCCAAAATACAAGGTGATAAAGTCAGCTTGTCGTTCTCCGTTTTCGTCTTTTCGACTGCGATCCACAGCAATTGTTGCAGTAGCTACTGCTTTATTGCTAGGTGTGTAGCGAAGTTCAGGATCACGAGTCAAGCGCCCTGTCAAAGTAACATTATTAATCATAGTAAAACTCCTTTTAAATTTATTAGTAAAAACTTAGCACCGATACTATCCTCATTTCAGGGAGGCAAATAATCTAAGTTTTAATTTTTACTATGTTAGAATTATACTATATTTCTATTATTTTGTCAAGCAATATTACTGATTTTACGCAAAGAAAAAAGCCTAAAGTTTTCACTTTAGACTTCTTTCATATCTTTCCTTTCTGAATCGTCGTTCTATTCTGTTGCGGTAGCATTCCCCGTTGCGTAGTCAATAGTAACGCCTGGTTGAGCGTTGTAGACATACACATTGAAAGAAACGCCAGCGCCATCGTCTTCAACGGAATAACCTTCCATCTGAAGACCTCGCATCACCAGCTCATCGCCTACAAAAACAGGAGTCACTCGATACAGAACATGGTTGCCCGTGTTCTTAATGTAGTCAGCGACCAAGTTTTCAAAAGGCAACATGCCGTTCACGTTAAAGAAACGCGTACCTGTAGCAAGATTCTTGTCATTGGCGTTTTCTCCGCTCAGCTGCCATCCAATCATGTGACTTCGGTTATAGAGGTATTTACCATCTACGAAATCAAACTTGAAAGTGTGCCAACCAGACGGTTTTACCTGACCAATCTTGCCTCTTTTCACACCCTTTGCAGGCATTGTTTCTCGTCCAAGATTGGCATAAGAAACGCCTACACGGCCCAGATTATCCAAAGGCGAGAAGTATTTGAATGCCTTACTCGTCTTGTCTTCATCAGGGAAGTTAGGGACCCCTCCATTAATGGTAACGAAAGTCGTTTCTCCATCAAATTCGGGAATAGTTGCAAGGTCTACGGTATCGACCTGAGTAGTGCTTGCGGTTTCCTGAGACTTTTCAGTCTTCACTGGTACCCCTTCGGTGGTAGTGGTTGTTGATGTTGTTGAATTTTTTTTCTTCTTAGCTAGGCGCTTGATTGAAGGTTCAGTCGAACCCTTTGCAGATGAATTCCATGCAGCGTAACCACCAATCATGAATAAAATGGTGATTAATTCAACCAATCCTAATCTAAGTTTTTTACTACGTTTTTTTGCCATATTAATTCTCCTTTTTCTTCCACACTAATTTCACGATTGGCTCATGAACTGGTGTATTAATTTCATTTTTCTTCTAATTTAAATCCTGGAATATTATTTGGATCTAAACTAGTTTTTTTATCAGCAGGATACACTTTGTCCCAAATATAAAAGACGATTTGATTTTGTTGCTTACTAGATAGTAAAGCGTCAAAATCAATATCAATATCTTCTACAAAGACAAAAATCTGTATCACTACTGTCTTGAACAGAAAAATCAGCAATGTTTTTGTAGGAACATCATAGTTTTCAAATAACCACTTAGAGTAATCCGAAATCCATAAAGTCCCGTTTACTGATTTTACATTGTTCACGATCTCATCAGTGACTACTTTATCAAAAGTTTGCCGTCGATGATTAAACATCATCCCCCTTTCGGGTCTACACATAACAATAGTTTCATTATTTTTCCTCATCTTTCTGTTAGATCAATAACTTCATATACGCTACTTTCAAGAAGTTCTTCTAGCTCTTCTTTAGTAAGTTCGTCAGCATTTCTTGAATATTGACTATCTGCTAATTCAGGATAAATTTCCCTGCACATATCAATCTCAAGTTGCCCAGCGTATCTCAAAGCTTCAATCTCCGTATTGAAAGACTCGTAAGAACTTTCGCTATACGTAGGGTTTTACCTGATAGATTCCGTATTCATTTTTTTCCATTATTTTATTTTCCTTCCTGAAATAACTCATAAACTGAATTAACTTTATCGACAAATTCTGCCAAATAGGAGACTGTTTTTTCTTCATCGCTTTCAGCAGACTATATCAATAATAAATCTGCAAATTTCTTCAATATCAGAAAAATCTTCACGATCTGTTATCAAACGTCGTTCTAATTCTTCAGTAGAATCACCTCGTGTTTTTAATGCGTTCACGAATTGTGTCATCACTTAGCTTAAGATAAACACTTACAGAACCAACTACGCCACTTTCAGCACTCTTTAATCCAAAAGGATTGAGAATGATAACTTTCTTACTTGATGATTCATCGAGAGTGTACAATGATTTTTTACTACCGTAGCTCACTTCGCCAAAAGATGCGTTGTAAGTTACCGTTTCAGCATACAAACCATTTTCTTTGTTTTTATCAAATTCCTCTTTTGTTAGGAAATGATAATCCACTCCTTCAATTTCACCAGGTCTTTTAGGACGAGTAGTATCCGTGACTGCTTTTTCATAGCCAAAGTTTTGAACCAACTCGTTCACAACGGTAGTTTTTCCACTACCGATCTTTCCAACAAGAATTAACATGAGACCCCTCCTTTGAAGCCAACAATATGATTGCTGTTTAAAGGTAAACGATCAAAACCGATTTCCTCTAATTCGTCTACTTCAACATCGGAAATATACGACGTTGTTTCTGGGACAACAATAGTTCCCCAATTGAGGATATCTTCCCAAGATACTTCTTCTACTTTAATTTCTTGGTGATCAACAGAGCGTTGACCTCCAACGAAAACACCCGTAGACGATAATATCGTCAATCATATAAATAGCTTCGTTCAAGGAATTGCCATAAGACATGTCCCAGCCATATTCTTGTTCGTGAAGCATGTGATTCAAAAGCCAGTCTTTATATTCATTTTTGTTCATTATTATGTTTCCTCCTATACATTATATAAAAAGCCTGAGCATTTTTGCATCAGCTTTTTATATTTTCTTTATTTTTCTCAATATTCAACGTCGAGGTCAGATTCTTCAAGTACAGACTTGAGTTCTTCCACTGACTCAACTTCGCTAAGATCCAAATTACGTAACAAGTTACGCATATTGAAATCCATAGCATATACCAAAAACCGTTCTGATTTATCAATTGGATTGATAGAACTGTCAAGCTCATCAAAGTCAATCACCATCTGATCAGCAAAATCAGCAATGATCCAACGAGATTTAAATGTGTTGTACGTATACGAACCATCACAATAGATAAGGGTTCATAGTACGCTACCAGATCATCGTAATAACCTGAATTAATAAATCTCAAGAATTTCTTCTTCATCTTGATCACCCATCTCATCTAGGATGATGTCCCGAAGGAACTCACCAAGATTCTTGACGGATGAAAGTGAACGAAATCGCTATGCGTCAAAACGCTTTCAAAGAATGACCACAAAGGTTCATTCTCGTTTTGCGTCATTAGATATGCATTTCTTTTCGAGCTTCTTTGAAATAATTCTCGCAAAGTAACTTTTGGCATTTTGGGACCCATCTAGAATAGCGAGTGTTGCTAATTTTGTTTACAATTCTTCAGATACTTCTACTGTAAAAAGTTGATGTATTCATTTTTGTTTCCTCCTGTGTATGGGTAGCCACCCCACGGCAAAACCGTTAGGCAACTACTGTTTATTTTTCTATGTATGTTATTTTTGTTTTGCTGCAGCACGATTAGCGCATCTGCTTCTTCAGCTTCACGGAACTGACGAGCAGCCATAACGAACTCAAATCGGTTCGTATTAGCTTCCATCAAATGTGTACAATCAGCCCACTGTGATGCTGTGAGTCGGAAGTTGTTTTCTTCGACATCAATAGCCTCACTACGTTGTGGATTGATAGCACCTGTTTCCTTACGAAGAACAGGAGCCTTGTAACGCTTCACGCGAATTTCAACTGGATAGCGTTCTGCAACATGCCAATTGATAGCAATTTCGTAAACTGGACAAAAACCATCTTCATCTTTTTCACGAATCAATGCGCGTGGCGTTGGTTCGTAGATTGCGATAGTTCCAAAGTTCAGTTTTCGCCAATTGATTGGTCTGATGGATGAACTTCTCCTGTTTGGTACAATTTAAGCGCTTCTTTAATAGCACTCATTTGCACAGCATTATCAGGATACTGAGCTAAATTCTTTTCTAGCCATTTGTATTGAGTTTCAAGATCAAAAATAGCTTTTTGAACTTCAGTTGACTCAGAAATGACTTGGAAAGGAGTTTTGCCTTTCATTTTTCCGTTCCCAATCATGACAGTTTTAGCTAGCGAATTTTCATTAACTTCAACTTTTTTAGTTTCCTGAACTGGACTAGTTTGCCCTGTACGAACAAAACGATACAATAGTTTGAAAGCGTCTTGAAGACCTTTCACCATTTTATTTACCGTTTTAATCCCATCAAATAATTGATGTAGTACAGGAAGCTTAGCGAAAACATCAATTTGATGTGCTGCTTTGGTATTCGCTAAAATACCAGCAATTTCATCGATGCGGATATTGCCAGTTGGAAATGTTTTTTCTTTTGTGTTAATAATTGAAAAAACAAACCGTGACTTACCTGGTTGGTAAATCTTGTATGGGGAGTTCCCTCCATCCACTTCGACTGGAAGTAGGTGGGCGGTAACAGATAGAACTTTATCTGTTGTAAGCGCACTATATACCTCTTTAGGGTATCTTACTTCTTTGCAGCATTCTTTAACTTCTGTTGTCATTTTTCTTTCTCTTTTTCTATTTTTCTATTTTTCTTTTTTTATTTTTAAAACACTGAAACTTGCAGTTGTCTTTTCGAAAACTTAAAGCTCCACGTTTTGACTCATAAAAGTTCTAACCATGCAGCAGCTTCATCAGCAAGAAAAAAATCACGAGATTTTCCGTTCAATGATATTGTGTAAAATGTAATCAAACGAATGTTCAATTACAACAACATCTCCACGTTTGCCGATAAAGCACAACTGTTTCATCTTTCTTCAATGCTTTTTACGATATTTTTATAATCCATTATTTTTTCCTCCTAAAACCTAATCGGTTTTATCTTTCACTTTTATATTTATATTGCTTATATTGTTTTACTAATTTTTTTCAAGTTCAGAAATTACATAATCATAATTCCGATACTCTTCTGAGTATACAATATGATTGCAAACTCCAGTCGAAACCGTGGTTGCAATCAAACCCAATCCAATAACCTTTAATCTCAGGATCGATGAAAGTTAAATCTCCAACTATAGAAATTCCTCCGTGAACATTAAAACGTTCGAAGGCTTCATCTAAAGAAATTTTTCATCAACTTTTTAGATAGCCGTTTAAAGTTCCATGAACAGGATGGCGATAAACGATGCAATCTTTTCCTTCGATTACCAGTTTTTGTTTTCTCCAAGACCTAAGTTTTTCTAAATCTTGCTCGTATTGGTATTGTTGTTTTGACTCATAGTTTGACTCATATTATGTTTCCTCCTAATTTTTCAACTTTTTAACTTTAGTCATCTAGATAATGACTAATCACTACTTTACCTTCAGTAAGTGATTTTTGAACATCAATCACTCGCTGGTTACTAGAACCTCTGAATTTCAGAGACAAATCTTTTTTTTTAATTTCAAATCTCCCATCAATTAACACCTCAACCATTTCTAAAATGGGTAAAATGTATTGACTAGTCGCTCTAGAACCCTCGAAAAGCTCTTCCCAAGTAAATCCTGTATAAATCCATACAGTCTTTTCTCAGGGAAACGTTCTTTCACTTTTCTAATTAATTCTAAAACAACAGGTTGATTTTCAATCTCTAGCGGTTCTCCTCCAAGAACTGTCAAACCTGAAACATACCGAGGTTCGAGTGATTTTAACACTTTTTTCTCGACCTCTTTCGTATATTCTTGCCCGTTATTAAAACTCCATGTTGCAGAGTTAAAACATCCAGGACAGTGATGGCGACAGCCAGAAACAAAAAACGAGGTTCGCAAACCTACGCCATTTTCACTACTGGCTGCCTTGATGCCAGAATAAAACATTTTTTTTTCCTCCTATATATAATACATTAAAGACTAAAAGAGCATTAATGTACTATATTACCGTACTCTAGCTATTCAATCTTTTGATACTTATAGTATGCCATATTTTTATAAAAATAAAAACAAGATTTCACTCTTGTTTTTCTTATAAAGATTGTTGTAAACAATATCTTGTTCTTCAATAACAAAATCTCTTTTGTAAATCCTTTTTAATATTTCAAAGCATGTCTCATTAGAGTTTTTGTCTAAAATGTTTCTACAAGTTCTTGCGTTACCAAAGTTGGCATCTGATTCAAGTTCGGATAAAATATCTCAACTTTTTCGAGAGCTAGTGGATCAACTTGATAGCCCAAGTGATTAGCCATATCCTCAAAAATTTGTTTCAATTCAGATAACGAATAATTCTTGAAATAAAAATGTTCTTTGATTCTTGATAAGAATCCTGGGTTAGAATTCAACAAACGTTTCATTTCATCTTCATACCCAGCCATGATTAAAATAAATTTATCTTTTGAATCTTCTAGCTCTTTAACTAAAGCAGCGATAGCTTCTTGTCCTTCATAACTATTTGTCATAGCGTAGGCCTCGTCGATAAACAAAACTCCACCATAAGCATATTGACAAAGAGCTTCTGCTTTTGTCGCAGCATCTGCAGTTGTTAAAAATGAACCACTGACTTCAATTACTTCGTTTCTTTTAATATAGCCATTTTGCATTAAGAAACCAGTCATAATCCTTGCTACAGTCGTTTTCCCTGTCCCAGGAGGCCCGTACATATTCATATGATTAGCGGTATCTGGACGTTGCATATTGTGTTTTTTCTCAAACTCCATTTGTGCAACCATTTCTTCCATTTTATCTTTAACTTCCTGAAGGCCAACCAATTTATTCATATCACCAGCAGGATCTGATGAACCTTTATGGGTTAATTGTTTAACTTCAGAAACAGGTAACACAGCGTTAAGTTTTTGACGACGTTCTTCATCCATTTTCTTTTGAGCTGCCAAGGAAAGCTCAAAATAGTCATCTTGACCTTTTAATCGTCCATACTCATCAAATCTGAAAAGCTTCTAATCCTTTGACTCTCATTTCTTGAATATGTTTTCTGGTAAATACGCAAAAAACAATAATGACGATTCCGATTATACCAGTAATAATACTTATCTTCACAATATCGGCAAACGTTAACATAGGGTTCAGACGTTTAATATCATAAAGGATAAACCATCCCTCGTAATCCCATAGATGATAGCTAAGACACCTACAGATAATAATAGTGCCCATAACTTCATTAATACTTTTGATAGATAATACCTAAACATAGTTTAAAACTCCGTTATTTTTATTTCGTGTATTCATTATATCACATCTAGTAAAAACAAAAATAAAAAAGTCACAAACCGTGACTTTTCTATCTTTTCTATCTGTCGAAATCGTCCAAAAGAAGGTTTTTTTATCTCCTTTTTTTCCATTGGTTTTTCTGGAATATCTTTTTGCTCCACCTTTAGAACCATCAAGAGAGCGAATAGCTTCTTGGAAGGACATTTCTCCCTCCCATAGCTTCTCGAATGTTTGTAACTTTATCTTTGAGTTCTTCGCTCTTAATGTTTTCCAGACCTTCTCTACTTCGATCAGCCAATTTTTCATATTGATTTGCTTTAAACTGATTGAAGGAAACAGCTAAATTACGTCCAAGCATTAACAATTCCCCATTTTAATCGACCAACTGCAATAGCTCTACCGTTAGCTTTTTCTAAATCTTTCTTGGCATTTTTTTAAGCTCATCTGCAGCTTCTTGAGAAGTTTTGTCTAGCTTATATTCCTTTATATTCTTTTCCTTGAACAGCATCACGAATAGTTTTTGCCCTGCAGCAACTCGACTACCGAAGGAAGGCTGTTCAATATTGTCGATTTTCTTTTGGAATTTTTCTGCATTTTTCAATTGCATTTTTGTTTGAGCTTCAATTTTTGAGCTAAACCTGCAATGCGATCTTCTTTAGTTTCAGAAGCTTTAATTTTAGCACTTTCTGCTCTTTCTGTCGCTTTCACCCATCGATTTACCCGTTGTAGGTCCGCTTTTGTCCTGAATAGTTTCTTTCATATTTCCCAAGAATTTAGAAAGTTTTTGGCTCAATTCTGCCTGTTTCTTATGGAAAATAGTCATGATGTTTTGATGAGCATTCTTGATCTTATCTGTTAAGGCTTTACCACCTTTTGCAAGACCTTCTTTAACCTGATTGACAAAACCTTCTGTTTTATTCGTCAACAGATTCATGCCTTTGGCAAGATTTTCTTTCGACTTACGAACGTAGCCTTGAAAGACATCAGGGTCTTCATCAGATGAACGTCCATCAAACAATTGAGCTTCCATTTGGTTTAATTGAACTTTTTGTTCTTTCCATTCATTTAGAATCTCAGCCAATACTTTAGGATCTGCTCCTTGATTTGCAGCTTCAACAAAAGCATTAGACAACTTCTTCTCTTCAGATTGAACATCTTTATAAGTTAATTTGCTTAATTCTTCGTTGTCTTTATTATCCCATTCTTTTTAAAATAGCTAGTATGTCTTTATTATTGATATTATCTTCAGTGCCATAATTTTAACCCCTCTTTTTTATTTTTCTTTCATAATTATATTATGCCATTTTTGCAAAACAAAAACACAACTGAGACTAGTTGTGCTTTTTATTAACTAAGATTTGTTGCTAATAACGCTTTCTTCAGCTTCAATGATATCAGAATAGTAGTCTTTTTCACCTGTAATAGATACAAGTGAATCAACGATAGTTTTTAACACTTCATGGTAGCGAGTAATTAACATTTCGTCTTCAAGTTCTTTTTGTTGAAATATCCATTGGCTTATCATTCAAAAGCGTATTTTCACTTTATAGATGACTTCATTTACAAATTTTGTAAAGTTTTCTGGGATACTTATCTTCTTTAAAAAGTTCAACTCAGTTTCATTTAATTGATCAAACAGTTCTTTGAAGCACACCTCTCCTGCTTCTACAACAGAATACCGACAAAATGCATCTTCCCGATTAATCAAATAATTAACTAGACGAAGATCCAATAAGTTTAGATACAAATCGCGCGTGATTTTATCCACCGTCAACATAGTAGCTTTCACATTACCATCGTAATCAGCAAGAGGGTTTGAATCTCCTTTTAGCAACGAACGCATATAATCTCGCTTTTTCAATGTTTGTGGAAATACAAGAATAAAAGTGATAAGTTGCAAAAAAGTTCTTTACCGTTTCTTTCAGAAGTTTTTCCTGAACTTTTTAGTTCTTCAGAAAGCATAGAAATCTTTAGTTTCTTCAGTTACACTATTATTTTTCTTTTTTTGAGTAGCTTAAAAGCATAGGTAGTTGGAAAAAAACTACCAAAAGAGTCTTGTTTCAAATCGTATGTTTTCATTTTTTTCTTTTACCTTTTTATTTTTACTTTTTATTTTACTTTTTACGAAACGATTATATCATAAATGACTCAAAAATCAATAGAAATAATGTATTTCTAATAAACAAAAGCTCTGCATTTCTGCAAAGCTCATTTTTATTTAATTTAACTGACCAAGATACATTCGTTTCATTTTACCACGAACGTAACTGATTACTTTCTTTTTGGTAAATACTGTAAAAGCGAAATTGATAGCCATTTACTTCTTTATCAATATAGAATACACGCTCAGCTGGCAAGTATCCAATACAAGAAACCATTTTTCAATAGTTTGCTTATTTTTAGTTAAATACTTCATGTTTCCTCCTAGAATAAAGACAATTGTTCATAAACAGTTTCTACTTCATTGACCTTTGAAGCAACAACGCTGTTTTGTGAAGAACAACTAGATTGTTGCCTCGAAAATAAGATTAAAAGTAAGCAAAAGGCCTTCTTTGAAAAGCCTTCAAAAGCTTTATAATCAATCTTGTATTGTAACATTCAGATTGTTGAATAACGCTAGAATCCGATACAATATTAGCATGTACCCACAGTTCAAAAACCTCTAGCAAATATCTCTGTTGGGATATTGTAACAATCAATCATCTTTTTACTTACACAAAAAGTTTCATTTAATGCACTAAGATTTTCTCTATACATTTTAATGAAAAGGTGCAAATAGTGATGAGTTTGAAAGAACACTATTTTTGATATTTGAAATCTAAATAATGTCCGTATTCATGGACAAAGCTATTTGTCATTCGAACATCCACAGCAATGATATTTAAAAATGGAGAATAAAAGCCCAAAAGCTTTATGTTTTCCCAATTTTCTAAATCTCAACTCTGGTTTTGCTGAAGTTTTTAGGCAACTGATCATAAATAGCAGCAAAAATCTTTTTCAACTTCCAGAAATTTTTCGTAGTCAAAAACATTGCTTTCGTATTTTTCAGTATCCACTTCTACTTTTCTAAACCATTGATTAAAGATGGTGGTTTTATTCAATTCTTCGTCTTGATATTTTTATCAGTGCGGAAGGTAGCAATTGTATTACGCCCTCTTTTGAGTATTTAAGGTTTAAATTACGTTATACTCTTCGCCAATAATATCAAGCAAAAGCTTCCGCTACACTTGTATTATAGAAACGCCATGATTTTAGCGTGTATTCGAAAAATAGAACGTTTTCTTTCGGGAATTTTTGCTCTTAACAGCACTTCTAAACGAGATGCCATAAAGCAAGTACCCTATAGAATAAATTCTAATTGAACCGTAATCTAAACAATATCTCATTCTAAAGGTTGAACCATCGTTGAGTCGTACTGCAAGTTGGAGCGACTGCAAAAATTTTTTCTGAAGAATCATCTGTGGCAAATACAAGAACTGGTTGTTCTGTTGTATCACTTTTCCTCTTCCTTCAAGAACTGTCCTTTGCCGTAAAGCTCTGCGTTATCATCAAGATACACTGATTTTAAAGTCATACGCATTGTAACGAGACATATCTAATTCTGGGTTTAAAACCTCTAAATTATCAATACACCTACTGGGATCTTTCATTGCTTCTTCACCCTCAAGCTTACCCAGATAACGAGCTAGCTTGAAAAAACGATGTTTTAAAAATCGTCTTTTTCGTGATTGTTGGAAAAAGAAGGGATTTTTAATTCTTTTCCATTTTTTCGATATATTTTAACAAATTAGTCATTATGTTTTCCTCCTAATGCCGAAAAGGCACTTCTTTTTAAAAATTTTTAAATAAAGAAAAAGAGCACCCTCCTTTGCGCTCTACCTAATCAACTTTATTCATAATAATAGTATGCCATATTTTGATGAAAATAAAAACACTAAATGCGTTTAGTGTTGTGATAAACTCGAACAGTTCAAAACGAAATTTAGGCGTACCCATACCCTACCCCTTTGGTGCCATGACAAACAGAATGGTTTCAAAACCTCGTATTCTCTATTTAACATGATTGAGTTGACTAAAGATAGATTTCTAGTCGTTGAACAAATTGAATTTGCCATTGCGTTTCTAGTGAACGTATCTTAATCAAGAATCCTTGATTACCCAGCCTGCCTACGCTTCCAGCTTAACGGTAATCTAACGAGGATACCAAATGATCCCCATGTGATTATTATATCACTAAAAGCCGCAGAAATCAAAAAAAGCTACTAAAAAGTAGCTTCTCTTGTTTATTAATTTTACGAAATAGTTTCTTTGCTCATTGGGTCAATCCGTTGAGACACATGAAGTACACGGTCATGGATATCTCCCAAACGTCCTTGGTTCATACCGCGTGCAGCTTCACCTAAGTAGCCACAAACACGTCGAACAACTGTCATTTTTCTAGCATCTTGATTTTTACAATTTGGACATTCCCAAACCAATTTTCCAGAACCGTTGTCAACAAGAACAGCTTCTCCTTCATAATGGCAAACATGACAATAGTCCGATTTTGTATTTATTTCAGCATAGGTAATGTTGTCGTAAATACATTGCAGGATTGCAACAACAGCAGAAATATTATTTTGCATGTTTGGAACTTCTACGTAAGAGATAGAACCTCCAGGAGAGAGATGTTGGAAACTTGACTCTTGTTCAATTTTAGAAAAAGCGTCAATATTTTCTCTCACGTTGATGTGGTAACTGTTTGTAATGTAATTACGGTCTGTTACTTCAGGAATGATACCAAATCTCTTTTGAAGAGCTTTAGCAAATTTATATGTAGTAGATTCTAGCGGAGTACCATACAATGAATAAGAGATGTCTTCATCTTTTTTCCAAGCGGTACACTTATCGCTCATATACTGCATAATTTTCAGTCCCAATTCACGTCCTTCTTCTGTCGTATGACTCTTTTCTAACATACGGAATACACATTCATACAACCCAGCATAACCTAAGCTTAGAGTTGAATAGTTTCCATATAAAAGAGGATCAATTACTTCTCCACGTTCTAGACGTGCATAAGCCCCATGTTGCCATAAGATAGGCGCTACATCGGACTTAGTACCGAGAAGACGTTCATGACGTAATCGAAGCGCTTTGTGACACAATTCCAAACGTTCATCAAATACTTTCCCAAACTCTTCTAAGTTTCCACCTGAAGTACATGCAACATCGACAAGATTAATTGTTACCACGCCTTGATTAAAGCGTCCATAATATTGATGAGCGCCTTCTTCATAATTCAAAGCTTTAGCTTTATTTCCAGCATTCGTTGTTCCGTCATCTACTGTTAAGAATGAACGACAACCCATACAAGGATATACATCCCCGTTACGTTGTTCTTTCATAATTTTAGCAGAGATATAATCTGGCACAAGACGTTTTGCGGAAGTTTTAGCAGCTAGCTCAGTTACGTGGTAGTATTTAGAACCTTCTTCAATGTTATCTTCATCTAAAACGTAAATCAACTTAGGAAAAGTAGGAGAAACGTAGACACCGCTACTATTTTTCACTCCTTTAATGCGTTGTTCAAACACTTCTTGAATCAGCATGATCAAATCATCTTTTATTTGTCCGTCTGGCACTTCATTGATATACAAAAACATTGTAACGAATGGAGATTGTCCATTTGTCGTCATTAGTGTAATCAATTGGTATTGAATTGTTTGAATTCCTTGCTTAATTTCTTTTCTCAAGCGACGTTCGACAATTTTCTTAATGATATCTTCATCCAATGATTCACCAAGTTCTTCTCTTTCAGCGATTACTTCTTTAGTGAGCTTTCTTACGTGAAACATCAACAAAAGGAGCCAAGTGAGAAAGAGTGAAAGTTTGACCTCCATATTGAGATGATGCTACTTGAGCGATGATTTGAGTCAAAACATTAGCTGCAGTCAAAAAACTACGAGGCTTATCAATTTTAACACCACTAATCATTGTCCCGTTTTGAAGCATATCATCAGCGTTGATCAAACAGCAGTTTGTCATAGGTTGAATGAAGTAATCAGCATCATGGAAATGAATAAGACCTTCAGCGTTAGCAGTAACAATCTTTTCACCATCACCCTTTTTAATGATTTCTTTTCCTTTAGGAGATAACTCTTTAAAGGAATTGAAGTCAGGAAGAATAGTTCTAAAGGTTAAGTCTTTACTAACGTGCCCTGCAATATAATCCCGTTGTGTGGAATTAATTTCAGGATCTTTATTAGCATTTTCTTGTTTATCTTCTTCATTTTGATTGCCGATCAAAGCAATGACTTTATCATCAATTGTATTTGTTTTTTTCTTTTTTTCTGCTTTTTGCTGCTCGATAATGTGTATATGATTGACAACTTCATACCCACGCATTTCCATCAGCCAAGTTCAATCCAGTCTTGAATTTCTTCAACTGATGTAGCGTGCTTATGAGCAAACACTTTATTTTTTACACTTTCAGCAATTGCTAAAATTTGGACTTCAGACAATTGCTTAACTGCAGGAACAGTTGCATTCGCCTTTTTGAATACAAGCAATAGGGTTTTTCAATAGAAAAAGTCTACTTCTTGTCCATTTCTTTTAATTACATGTCGGCCTTCTTCTTCTGGAATAAAGGCGATAGTCACGATTTCTTCTTCGTGCATTTTGTTTCCTCCATATTATCTGTTTGTTGATTATTTATTTTTCATAATGTTCTCCTTTCATCAACAAAGGAGGAACATCTTTATTTGCTCCTCCTACTCAATTTTTATTTTTCACTTATATTATGCCATTTTTGTTAATCCTAAATAGAATTTTACGATTTCTTACTCAATGTTTTTCCAATGCGTTTACATTTTTCAATAGTCATATATACGACCTTACGTTTTGTTTCGATATCAAATTGAGCATAATCTTCAAAAGGAATATTGTTTTTCTGGTTCTAATTTTTCAATTCTTTTTCCAGCATTGCTTTAAATGTATCTGCGAAAGTTAAACACTGCTCATCGCTAATGACTTGGAAGCTTTTGTAAGAATCTACATCTAAAAAGCGTTTTCCAATATAAGTATTTAAAAGCATTACAAATTTCCTGTTCATTTTTCAGGCTATGCGTTTCTTTATTTTTTGCGACAACATCTGACAAATATTTAAAAGCTTGATCCGTCTTGGTGGAAACTTTACCACTCTCAATTAAAGCAATTGTATTTCGTGATGTAACGCTCTCTCTTTGATCATCAGTATTGCTATTATTAGCGACTGCTTTTTCTGCTTCAACTTCTTTCGCATTATTTTGCGAAATCTCTTTCTTACCTTCAACTGGTTGTGCATCTAAAAGCGTCTACAACTTCAGGGTTCAAGAACTTATCTAACTTTTTGTTCAGTTTCTGCTTCACAATCTTCAATTACAAAGACGACGCGGTTTCCATCTCGAAAATTTTTACGCATTTTTCTCCTAACAAAAACATTATAGTAGAATTATATCACAATTCTACTATAATTTCAATTAATAATTGATTATGTTAAGTTTTTATTAATCAAGTTTATCTTCATCATGTTCATGAATTTTAATGTAATAGTACAAGATAAATGGTAAAAGCTAAAAGAGTTAAAACGATATAAGCAAGCATACTTAATTTAAGGAAGGTTAAAGCCCAAGCTAGAAACGAAAAATCCTACTACAATTCAATGAACTACAAAACCCCATCTTCCCACTGTTTAAGAGGATTTTTAGCATCAGAAATTGCGATTTTAGTTGCTGGTTTTTGATAATTAGCTGTCGGATCTGAAGATTCTTCAAATTCTTCTTCAATAAATTCTTCTTGCTCAAAAGGTTTTTGTTTCATCGATGATTTCATTATTTTTATTAAGTTTCATTTTTGTTCATTTTCCTTTATTTCATTTTTCTTTTAATAATATTATATCAAAAAGAAAAAGCCTAGATTTAACTAGACTTTTTCTCTGTTTATTCTTTTACTCAATCACATTTGTAGTAAAAACCACGGTCATTAGTTTTAACAACTGCCAATTTTACTACTTCATACTTTTTCTTTGCCAGGGTAAACACGTTGCGATGAGTCCCTGGTTCAAGTGAAACAAAGTATGGATAATCAGCAATCACTGATTTTTGCCACACTACCTTTAGCGTGACGTGAGAGCGATAATTATTGGAATAAATAAAGCCTTCATTTGTTTCAATTAACAATGAATAATTCCCGTCATTTGTTACCCGAATGCTTTCTACTACTTCTCCATCAGGGATGGATGTAGTTGTTCCATTCCAATGTACATCTACAATTTCTTCTGTTCCATCTTCGAGAGGGAATTTTTCAAAAGAAATAATCACTTCACGCACCAAGCTAGGGCCATCAACTGTAACATCAATAAAGCCATCAGGAGCATCAATAGAGGTCATTTCTTTATTCACTTCTTGAATAAACAAGAAATGATCTTTTACCTCTTGATTTCTGATTTTTCGCTTAGGTCAAATGTAACAGCATCAACAAAGAAACCATCTTTAAAGAAAACAAATTTTTCTTTGTTAACTTTGAAACTGTAACCATCTTCAGTTTGAACAGCCAATTTTCAAATCATTTGGATCCAACTCAGCTGCTTCAACATCACCTCTCTTTCAAGATAGTTTGCTCAACGTTTTTGAGACGTGCAATGAGAACATTCTCATATTTCTTAACATCAAGAATTTCATCAAAAAGACTTTCATCCACTGAAAAGAATTTGTCGTCAATCACGTTATAGACAAACAATCTTTTCTTACCGCTGTTGCCTGCACGAACTTGAAGAATAACACGAGGTGCTTGATAATGCAAAACTTCCTCTACATAGAGAGTGCCTGTTTCGATTTCAACATCACCGATGTACTGATTTCCGTCCTTAACAAGCAACAATTCTTTGCCTAACAAATCATAATTGATTGTTCCGTCAAGCAACTCAAATGCATCAAGATTTGGAACTGATAACCCGTTATCAAAAGTAACGACACCATCTTTTCACCTCTTCAACAACAACTTTTTGACCAGTGATAAGATCTTTATAAACAAAACCCGGGAAGATTTTGTAACCGTTGTGTTTAGCATAGCAGTAGTAGTTGTAGTTGTGTTAGTCATTATTTTTCCTCCTAAGCACTTAAAGTGCTTTTCCTTAAATATTTTTATTTTTAGAGCAACCGCCCCAGGGTAAATACCATTTTCGATTCTGTAAAAATATTTTTTTCTAATTTTTATGTTTCCTCCGTTTTTATTTATCTCTACTTCATCAATCTTGGTACATTATTAGTATGCCATTTTTGATAAACAAAAATAGACTTTTCAAAAAGCCTATTTTTTTGTATTTTATTTGTAAATACGAGCAAATGTTTCATCAAGTGCCTCATAACATTCTTTTTAAGAACATATTATACACTCGTGTTTCAATAGTGTTCCCTGAAACTGTATACACTCCGTAAAGCTTCAACACATCTCTTGCTCTTGTAATTAATACAAATAACAAGCGACGCATTTCTTCTACTTTTCGTGAACTAATTCGATTGCCAGGTTTTTGGAAACCTGTCACTGAACCGAATACATACTTCCATTCCAAACCTTTAGACGAGTGAGCTGTAATTAACATCACACCATCACCTAGCTCTGAACGTTTGTATTGCATGTCAGCTCCAAAAATTTCAAAATCATCACAATACTTCAAAATCTCTTCGAACTCCATGTCTTTAAATTTTTCTTCAAAGTTCAGCACAGCTTCATCACCGTGAGCTAATGAACGAAGCATTCCCAAGAAACAGTTTTTTCTTTTCATCTTCATAAGATGAACGAATTTCTTTGACAGTATCCATTACTTCACTCAATTTTTCTACAATAACATCTGAATCTTCTTCAATTAGATTTCCATCAAAAAGTGCATTCGCAACAATCAAGGTATCATCTGAAAAAGTATCAACATCTTTATAGATTAAGTGAGAGAATTTTAGTAACGCTTGAACGCGGTTGTTATCAACTAGTTTCTCAGGAGCACCAAATTTAGAAGGAACTCCTAGTTCCGTCAATTTATCCGCTACAGAAAGTAACTCATTTTTAGAATACGCTAAGACTGCAATATCATTTAAGTTAATGCTAGGATCTGAATCAATCAAAGCTTTGATATCTCGTGCCATCTTATCGTATTGCCCTTCTTGCAATTTAAGAGGAGTTTGAGTTTTCTTAAACGCCTCAAGCTGTTTCTTTGTAGGCTTTTGGTCTGTCTTTCTATAGAATCCTTCTACAGTAGGTTTAATTCCTTGTTCACGGAATGCTACCAACTCTTTGTCGTATTTGTTTACGTTTTTGTCAATGATTTTGTTAGCCATATCAATGACACTACCAACTGAACGATAGTTAGTGTCCATAACGATATCATGAATTTTGACTGGTTTTTTGATTCCAGTTTTACGATCAATTTCGTACAAATACTTATCCAAATTAATCAAATATTCTGGGCTAGTACCCATCAAAGATTCATAAATCGCTTGGCTATCATCATCCAACGACAATTAATGACTTAAACTTTTTCATATTGATGATGTGGTTCAAAAATTCAATCTGATCTTCAGAAGTATCTTGAGCTTCATCAACGATAATATAAGCAAAATCATAATTGTTATCCAAATAGTCAGGATCTTCATTCAACACTCGCATTGCAAAAAGCAATCTGCTCATCAAACGTAATTACAGGAACATTGAACTCAGGATCATTCCTTTTTCATTTCTTCATATTCAGGATAGAAAGAAATAATCTTATCTACAATTGAAGGAGTTAATTCTTTTAGAATTAACAGGAATGATTTCATCATCCTTCATATCTTGATAAGTGATATCAGAGAATTTCTTCTTCATTAACAACTTTTCCACAATGATGCATGATATCAGATACAATGCGCAACGCTCCATTGACACCGAATCCACTAGTAGCGGTATAGTTCTTAAAACTAGAACCAGTCCACTCTAAAATCGGGTGGCGACGTAGCAAAATATCACACATTGGTAAATCCTGTACATCATCAATTACACTGGACGGTGACGAAAACCAAATTTTTCCCAGTTATTTAGAGTAATCTCATTTTCAAGAGCGTTAAATGTGGTTGCTGTTAAACCAGGAAGTTCATGACCTGCAGTACGAACTGCACGGTCTTTGATTTCTTTTGCCCCATTTTTTGAAAATGTGATAGCTAAAATTTCTTCTGGTTTAGCACCTAATTCAGTTAACTTATGAGCACTAACTTCAGAGTTTACCTGAGTTTTTACCTGCTCCAGCTCCTGCAATAACTCGGATATATTTTTCTTTCGAAACAATAGCCTCTGCTGCTTCGTTATATTTTACTGATGGCATTTTTATTTTTCCTCCTTAGATTAAGAAAAATCCTTTTCTTATCTTATTTATTTTTCATTGTTTTTAATGTAAGAGCTTTTTGTGAAATCTCCTTTTGCAAATTCATCCTCAAAACGTTCAAACATTTGACTCCCAAATCGCAAAAGGCAATAAAGAGTCAATTGTTTCAGCAAGTCATAGCTGGTTCTCGAACGATATGATTTGCCACTTCGCCATCGGTTACGTCAAAGAAATCAAAAAGAAGAATCAACTTTTCCGTTTTTGATAACATTTATAACTCCTCGACGAGATGCCCATGGATCTCCTTCAAATCTGATACATTGAAAACATTACGAATGTCTTTTTGCTAATTTAACGAAAACATATTCAATCTTATCATAGATAGTTTTCTATGATCATCTTCATTTGTAAAATCAATTTTTAATTGAGGAACCTTTATTTTTCCAAAGTAATTGTGGGATAACATCAATTTCCATCAGCATTTTAATTGAATCAAATAAAGTTTCTCCATTAATTTGAGCAATTCTTGTAGTTACTGATTAAATCCCATAATATTTTTCCTCCTTGACCTCTTCGTTGAGAGGTACTTCTTATTTTATTAATTTACTATGCATCTTCTTCTACACTTGAACTAATCGGAGCTTTTTTGTACTGACAAAGTTCATGATAAGCACAAGTCTGACCATGATCTGCAGCAATACATTCATCAACCCCAACGTAATAACGCTCAATTAGTGGAGCCATTTCCTTATCCAAATCATTTGGAGTGTCAGTTCCATCCCAAATGTCACTCATTGATACGATATTTGTGCCACCGTTGAAGAACATAGCTTCATTGGTAGACCAATTATTCGTGTCGTTATCTTTGGTAAGAAAATAGAAAGATGCAGTTATGTTTTTATAACCAAGCATGCGAGCGTATTTGACCATAGCATATAACTGAAGGTTTCTTGCCATCTTGCCCTTTTCACCACGTCTACTAATATTGGGACGACCAATTTTAATGATAACGATATCTACTTTGTCCCCTACAGGAAACAAAACAGTCGGCTGGACTTTGACTGGCAATTCACCATCTTTCAGAACAGGATAACCCGTTTTAACAAAACGAGGCTCTCTTGTTTCGTCATAAATATAGCGCATGATCTTTTTCCAATCATCTAGCAATACTTGATTTTTTTGTTGTGGATTAATAAACCCTGCTTCAACATATCTTCCGTTCATATATTCCATGATGTCTTTGCCTTTGCGAACCTTATGACGCAAAGCTTGTTGAATGATATCACGACAAATATAAGCTCTGAAGAAGTTAGGTGAATTTGTTTCCCCTCGAACAAGGAGTGAACCTAATTTCTTTTCTACCATTCTGGAAGTTTTACACATTCCCTGCTTCTGATAATTGGGATAAAGGGATAGCTTGAATAACTTCAGTCATTAGTTTCGCCCTCCTTCTTCAATCTTAGCAAAGAAATAGAGACCAGTTATGGTTGAAAATTCAATAGCAAATTCAAGTTCGTCAGAAACTGAAAGTTTAAATTCACCCTGATTAAGCCAAAGTTCATTATTTTCAGAATATAAATGTTCTAGCAACCTTGCTAAGACATAAGTGTGTTGATCCGTGCTCAAAAATCGCTAAACTCCGTCATCCAGTCCATGAATTCATCGCTTTCATCATAGTCAATCATGACAAGAAGTTCTTCACGCAATTTTTCTTCATCCTCAACAGTTACATCAGCAACATACTCAATTTCATTTTTGACAATCCCTAAAAGATTCTAAATCCAATTGTTCTAATTGAGATAATATTAAAAACAAACTTTGGAATAAAGTTTGGTTATTAACAAAGCAAAACAGGACCAACAGAATTAGCTGTTCCAGCAGGGTATATCGTTCATTTTATGTTTCCTCCATTTTTAAGTTTACATTTATTTCACGTCAACATTTTTGATTCTTGTTTGGCGCAAAATACAAATTGTTTTCCGTTTTTAAAAACAATATCAAAGTCGTTTGGTTCGGGACAAAAATTTTTAGAGTTTAACTCTTTTTGAAATGTATTCAAAAAGAACCATTCATGTTTAACAAGTGTCTTACAGCACAAGCACACAAATAAGCTTTTTCTTTATCATTTGAACTAAGAAAAAGGCTTAATTTTCACTGTCTTCCCAAACGTTAAAGTGGTATTCACGATTGTAATCTATAGCAACACCACTTTTTCGAAGAGCTTCTTCATCATTAATGTTTAATTGATATTTTTGGAGAAGCATTCCTTCAAATAATTTTAAAAGGATTCTTCATCAAAAGTCCACTAGTTGTGAAAACATTAAGAATAAAGATCTGTAGTAAATGCTGTCCATCTTTAAGAAAAGATAGGACCACGTTCTGTATGAAACGCTACTAATTTGTATTTTTGGTCTCATTTTTACCTTTTTCTATTTTTATTAATTTAAACTCATGATAATTAATTTATCAAGAACACAAGCTTCTTCTTCGTAAATGATAACTTCATCACGAACAAAGCTTCCTGTACCTGCTTTTATACCAGAAAGAATCGTATCCTTTTTCTTGGAACATTTCTTTCAATTCTTTTTGTCTTTTCAGGTGCTCCACCAATAATTTGAGTACCATAGTAAGGATTCCCCAGTTGCAACACGGTAAATTCCCATTACAACAATATCATCTCCACCATTTCTCCAGCGTGATCACGGTTAGACATATAACCAGCAGATTTGTCAGAGTCTGGTGCAAAGTAGATTCCGTTACCAAAAGCCTTACCACAAATTGCAGCATTAGGATTAAGTAAGAGACCATTTTGAATAATAGAAACCCAGTTACATGTTGGAGAACCATGGAAAAGCAAAGATTCTTTCTTACCAAAAAGTAGAAGAGTCTAAATATTTCTCATATTTCTCTTTTTGTTCAACTGGTGTTACATCAAAAATTGAAATGATATCATCTCTTTGACGAGGGTTGATTCTAGGGATTTCTTTCTGAATAAACTCATGCATTTCATCATCAGTTAACTTCGTCATTTGAATATTTCCAAATGGTGATTCATAAACCACATCTTTGTTTTTCTTCATAGTAACGACAGTTTCCATAGATGAAACGATAGAGTTCACCCAATCAAGTTTCTCACCCATAAGTTTCAACTGTTCTTCTGGATCATCAATAATGTCCACTAAGAAATCCTGAACTTTCGTTCCTTTTGGTACTTAGGGGCTGCAATAGCAACGAAATCTTCAATCAACTCATTCATCTCTGAAGCAAATTCAACCGCACACATCTTCAAGTAAAGTTTACGAGCAGATGTGACTTGACGACGAGTATATGGAGCTTCATCACTATAAAAGTCCAAAGCGATACCTGATTCCAACAAATTAGATTTTGCTGCTCCAGTGAGCATCTTGTACAATTCCTGAATAGAATCTTCAACCATTTCTTCGCTTCTGAAGGCTTAGCAAAGAATTTAGCAATCTTACTTTCGTCTTCATCTGCTTTTAAAGACTCAGTGTAATCTTTGTATCAGAAGATAGCTTTTCATAATAGCGAAGCCAATATAGTTGACTTCTAAAAGGTTTATGAACAACTCCATCCTCCAGACGATCCACACCTTTACGTCCCGATTTGACCAGAAATAGCCCCGATATTAATGTAATAGGACCATGTTATGGGTCTCATATCGTATCGAGAGCGAATATCCTTTTCAGAATCAATGCGACGAAGCAGTTTTTCTTCATAATGGCTTTCTGGCAAGAATAGTTCGTCATCTACCAAATCAATTGAAATCTTATCTTCTTTTGAAGTATATTTCTCCAATTTAGAAATTTGAACCTCTGCTTTTCCATCTTCGGAAATAACCTGAATTGTGGCTGGCACAGGATAATCTTGATTGTACATTAAAAGCGCTACTTTCTTTTCCAAAATCGCTTTCTGTCTTTTCTGATTCAACAAGGTTTGAAACCCCGTTGATGATTACTTCTGACTTAAAATTAGTCATTATGTTTCCTCCTCTTGTAGCCACACAGGGCCACTTAAATATTTTTATTCTATGGCTTAATGAAATGTATACAGTTAGTTATGTTTCCTCCTTTTCTCTAACTCTACTTATTCAATTAATCCATAATAATAGTATGCCATTTTTTGCAAAATAAAAAGTAGCGTTACGCACTACTTTTATTATCTGAAATATTCTCTTGATGATATCATGGTAAATATCACTAATCATATCATCTAACAATGAGATAGCCAATCTCCTTGTATTTCAAAAGCGAGGATCTTTTTGCCCCTATGCTGAACACCAATCCATTGTTTTAAAGTGGTCTAATGCTTCTAGGTGAGAAACCCAATGCTTATCTATGTACAGACAATAGAACTTGTTGTTCATATCTAACTAACTCTCGTGGTTCAAACCCATTTTTTTGCTCTTTCACTTTAGAAGCTACTCTATTTTGAATAAGTTCCACAAATTGCTTTCTATTTTTATCGTTAGCATCTTTAGAAATAAAGACATCTACAGGAATCTTGTGTAATCAATCTCTATTCTAGAGTGAATTAAATCCCACGATTTTAATGAAGTACCAACAATACATTTTTCAATCGCTTTATCAGCTATAAATTTAGCAGCACGTTGATAAACATCGTGAACATTTTCTCCACTTAAAATTCTATTTCTTTCACGATAAATAAAATTCTCTATGCTGGTTGTTTACAGAATCATATTCGAACACTTGTTTTCTAATACCGAAATTGTTTTCTTCAAGTGATTCCTGAGCTAAACGGACAGCTTTTAAAACTCTAGAGTCTTTTAAAGGTTCCCCTTTAGGAAAAGCTAACTTGTTTAAGGCCTCATCCACTTCTCTTTAGCATAGAATTTTAATAGTTCATCTTCTAGCGAAAGATAAAATTGAGGATTCCCCTAGATCTCCTTGTCTGCCTGAACGTCCCCTCAATTGATTATCGATACGAATGCTTTCGTTCCGTTCTGTCCCAATTACTTTAAGGCCTCCAGCACGAATTGCGTCTTCATCAAGCTTAATATCGGTTCCTCGACCTGCCATGTTGGTAGCAACAGTAATCTTGCCACTTCTCCTGCTTTAGCAATAATTTCAGCCTCAAAGAGCATCATTTTTGCATTTAAAACAAAATGAGGAAGTCCTTTTTACTGAGGAGTTTTACTAAGTTTTTCCAGATTTTTCAACACTGGTAACACCCACTAAAACAGGCTGTCTTTTATCATAAGCTTCAGCTATTGCATCACAAACAGCATCAAATTTTTCGGAGTTGGTTTTAAATACTAAATCCTCTAAATCTTTTCGAATAACAGGCTTGTTCGTAGGCACTACAACAACGTCTAAACCATAAATCTCTTTCAATTCATCTCTTTCTGTTGCACCCGTACCTGTCATACCACACTTCTTTTTGTATTTATTGAAGAAGTTTTGATAAGTAATAGTGGCTTGAGTTTCGCTTTCTTTTTTAATCTCTACTCGTTCTTTCGCTTCAATAGCTTGGTGTAAACCATCTGAATATCGACGACCATCCATAATTCTTCCTGTAAATTCGTCTACGATCAAAACTTCTCCGTCTTTTACAACGTAATCTTTGTCTCGTTTCATTAAATGGTTTGCTCTTAAAGCAGTTAAGAGACAGTGGTATAGGTTTCTGTTTTCAGGGCTAGAAATATTTTTAACATGCAAAAATGCTTCAGCTTTTCTTTTTGTACCAGCAGGGTTAAAGTAACTGTCTTATCTTTTTATCAATGATAAAATCACCAGTCTCTTCGATAACTTTCCCATTATCGCATCTGATTTATTAAATTTAGCGCTTGCCACTCCTTCTTCCATTTGCTTAGCTAGAATGTTGCAAGTTCCGTAAATTAAATTATTATTTTCTTTTGCTGCAGAAATGATTAGAGGAGTTCTTGCTTCGTCAATTAACACTGAATCTATTTCATCAATGATAGCGTAAGCTAATTTGCCCTACACTCGGTCTGATTTCTTCTTAACCATGTTGTCACGCAAGTAATCAAAAGCCGACTTCAGAGTTGGTTACGTAAGTAATATCACACCCATAAGCCTCTTGACGCTCTTCTTTAGTCATGTCCGAAGTAACACATCCCACTGTTAGACCCATAAACTCATGAACTTTACGCATTTCATCAGAATCTCGTTTTGCCAGGTATTCGTTAACAGTTACTACATGGACTCCTTCGCGAGTAAGAGCGTTAAGGTAAGCAGGCATAGTACCAAGCAAAGTTTGCCTTCACCTGTTTTTAGTTCAGCAATTTTCCCTTGGTGAAGAACAATTGCTCCCAAGACTTGCACTTTATAAGGTTCTTTTCCTAAAACTCTACGATCTGCTTCTCTAATTGCAGCAAAAGCCTCTGGAAGAATAGAATCAGTAGTTTCTCCGTTCATCAGACGCAGTTGGAATTTATAAGTTAAATCTTTCAATTCTTTATCCGTGAGCTTGCTCATAGGCATTCTGTAAATTCAACTTTTTCAAGAATTGGAAGTATCTATTTCCTTTTTATCGTATATCTCTTTTGTTTTCATCATGTTTTAAGATTATTAATATCCTTGTCTAATATTTTTGGAAAAAGAGTTGTACACATTCATTAAATCATCTTTATAAAGCAAAACAAACAACAAAACTGTAGCAATCAAAACAATTTTTGAGTTCTTGTTGCGCCTTTCTCATTAGGAGAAAAATGCAACTTAGAATACAGTAGAGCAGACAATCCCTAGAAAAAGCGATGACTGGGAGTTGTATATTCTTGGAAAAAGCACTAAAGAATTTAAAATCATATAAACTTTGTAGAGAGATGAGAAAATAAAGCACCAATAAAAAGGCTATAATCAATCTAAAAACCTAAATTTTTCATTTTTAAAACCTCTTTTTGTGATTCTACATATTTAGCTAATCATTTCATCCGTGCTTTCTTTGCTGATAGTCTTGAAACTAGTATTGTTAGTCCATAAAGAAGGCAATCTCGTCACCAATGAAGGAAAAGCTTTTCTCATTCTACTAGCCGATTGTCGTTTGATTCTCCCTGCTACAACTGAGATCCCAACTTTTGGATCACATTTTAATGTAAGATGTACATAACAGTCCCCAATATTAATAGAGTCCAAGACAAACTTATATGAAATATTCCCGTTTTTATCAATTTCTTTCCCGAATTCATTTTCAATTTCTTTAAGCGTATTTAGAAGATAGAGTTTCATATTTTCATCTTCTGTAAAAATTGGCTTATTATACTTTACGCAAAAATATCAATTCGTGTTTTATTGTCATTCAACAATTTTAAGTTATCCATTTTTACTTTCTATATTTTCATTTTATGTATAAATTATAACATAACGTTATGGACAATTCAATAGTTTTTATACTTATTTCTAATAAAAAACAAAGAAGCCTTGAAACCAAGACTTCTTTTTTTCTTTTTATTTTATTTCCGTTAGGATTTTAATAATCTCATCAAAAGATTGATCAAGACTAATAAACTTTCCCTTCCCATGTTCCGTTAGTTCCGTTTACTCCATTATGAGAGTTTCACACCAACGTTACTTGGGTGAGACTCCCATTCTTTTAAATTTTTGTGTAATCATCGATTAGAATGTTTTACACATTATTACTTTCTTCAATGTATTCAGCTTTCGGTCTTTCAATTGGAACAAAAGTCTTATGTACAAAACCAAGACCATTATCTTCCAAACCAACTGCTCTTTTCAGAAGCGACTCTAGGACCAAATACATGAGACAGGATAGATACAGAATAACCTTGACGAGACTAATTTCTAGCACCACTTCAATCAGTGTTACTTCCGCTTCCAAATTAAGGAAAAATCCAGGGGATTTACTTCCTCAATTGAAGAACCAGTTGTCCATCTAGCTAATACTCCATCCATGTCGATGAAGAACTTTTTAGTCTTTATTCTTATTCATAGCAATCACCGCCACATCATTCGTCTGCGTCCAAGTCCTTACCAAATGCTCTTAGTTGAGCATCAGAAGCACCTGTATCCAGTAACAATTGCAGCTGATTTTCAGCAATATCCCTGAGAACTTTGCTGTGTTTCTTTAGAAAAGCTAATTGAGCTTTTTAAATTTGTAATTAGAATAGTTTTTTCTTTTTCATTTTTCCTCCTTACCTCTTTTCGAGGTTTATTTTATTTTTAATCTACTTTAAAAAGTCTTTGTAACCATCTGGAATCTCTTCAAGATATCCTTTGAACAATTCCTCAGTAGAAGTCGTAGCCAATAAAACCATAGCAACTATCAATTACGATCCTCTCCATCTTTCGCGACTGTAAAGTTCAAAACCATAGGATTCACCATTGGCAAAGCTAGTATAAGCTCTTAGTTCGGACTCAACAACTTTTTCAATTGTCTCTGCTTTTAAGTTTTTGGGATAGTTTTTATACCGTATTCTTTTGCAAAGCTCTTTTTATCTCGCCATGCAAAAATCCAACAACACCCACCATCCCAGCGGTCAACAGAGTCACCAATATAGTATGTCACTAAACTGTGCTCGTATTTCAGGATAGGAAGAGCATAAATACCCTTTCTTGTCAAGATTTTGCGCATCAAGTCATAGAGCGAAAACCAACAGCACTGCGATTGTTTTCTTGAGATTGTTCTTTCTGTTTGAGATAAGCATCTTCACCCATAATAGAGTCATACCAAGCCTCTGGAGATGAAAATTCAGTGTTCTTCTTGCATAGGGAAATATAGCGACTTTTCCATGTGTAGTAATTCATGAGCAGTGTCCCAATCTTCCATTGGATTTCATATGGATATCATCGTTGACTAAAAAGCAAGGTATCACCCGTCATTATTAGTATATCGTTTCGACATATTCTTTTAGAAATAACGGCTGGTTCATAGACTCTTTCAAAACTCCAAATCTTCTACCTTTGTCAGAGATATGTGAAAGAATCGCCTTGAACAATTCTTCATCAGAATCGTAATTGATAAATTCTCCAATATTCATCAATTCTTCTTTTAAGGAATCATCCTTGTAAAGAGTAAATTGATAAACTTCTCCATTAAGATAGAGATTTTGAAGTTTTAAATCCAAAAGCGACTTTCTCCAAAATCGTCTTTGTTACGTCAGATAATTCAGCAATCTCCACGCCTAAACGCTCAGAAATAGATTCTTTTTATCCCACGCAATTCCAACCATATTTCCTTCTAACGTACAAGGAGAATTAACAATGGCATAAGGATATGTAGCCCTTTCACCTTCATGATTGGGAGTGCAAAAATATCTTCTTCAGATAATTTTTCACACAACAATTCATAGAAGCCGATTTCGCCAGCTTTGTTGTTTTCAAAATAAGCTTTTTTCAATTCTGAAAAGTCGTATTTCGATACAGAGTTGAACCATTCTTCGATAGATTCAAACTCGCTATCTTTGCAAAGGGAAAATTATCCTCCCAAGTAAAATAGTTCAAAAAGTATAGTTCTCATACATTGGTGAGAAACCATCCTTTTCTTGCTCAATAATAACAACGTTTCCAGCTTTATTTACATATTTTTCATTTTATGTTTCCTCCTGAACAGGGTAGCCACCCCAAGGCAAATCACCTTTAGTAGCATCCTGATTAATTTATTTTTATTTTTAATTTTTACGACCAAAATAAATTCAATGTTTGCTCAATATTACTTTGCAAAGCATTTTTGAATTCATTTCTATATTTTTATCAAGTGATGAAACATGTTTCAGCACCAAATTTTTCAACAAAGCTTTTTCTTCATGATAAAAGATTTTTACAAATTCTTTGAAAGAAACTGCCTTCATAAACTTTTTATATCCTGTAAATCCTTCATTAAACAAAAGATCATCAAACCCTTTGCCTAAGCTTTTAGACCATGTTAGAATAATTGGTTTTAAGTTCATTTCTTCTAAAGCTGTTGACAATTCTTTTTAATTGAGTAAATACTGCTGTATTTCCCATACTATCAGAATCAAAAGCTACGTAAATGTTTTTCCCGATCACGACGCAAACGTTCGATGATTGGAATGATGTTACGCCATGTACTTACTCCAGACACGTAAACAGCAATCTGCCCTTGTCTAGCAAGAGCTTCTGCTTTATATCGTCCTTCAGTAATAACAATAGGCGCTTTTAGCGCATCTAATTCTCCATGAACTCCATAAGGATCTTTTGGAAAAACGACACCACCTGGAGCACCTGCAGATGAACCTCCTTCACAATTAGGGTTCCCCTAATCTCGATTGAGAAGACCACCATACATACTTAGGTACTCCATTTGTAGGGTTTAAGTTTTGAACTTGAATCCCAGAGCATAACCAAATCATCAATCGCAAGTAAAAGCGATTCCAGTTTTATACATCCATTCAATTTTATTTGTTGATTTGTTCAAATAAAAATCCAGGGATATGTTTAAAATCTTCTCGGACACGTTTTAGTGCCTTTGAAGAATCAATCACTTCTTTTTGCGCTTCAGATAACTTATCATAACTTTCTTCGAAAGTATTCTCAGCTATCTTGTTCTTCAGACATTCCATGACTTTACCAGCCACATCAGTTCCTCGTTGCGGGAATGAAAAGTAACTTTTAAAATCATTTTTCGTCAACTGACGCACGTTAAGCAAATGCTTTTTGTGAGCTTCAGTTAGCGGAAATATTTCTTGCATCGCACGATACACGTTATTAATAACATACTTGCTTGCAAGTTTCATTTCTGGAATAGCAGAATTTGAAGATTTAGTAACTGATACAGTTTCTTTCACTTCAATATCACTTTTTCCGTCAAATCCAAAACGGGAAGCTGCATGATTAAGTGCATCTCGAAATCCTAATTTAAAGAATTTCGTCTCAAAATCAATGATATCTCCGCCTTCTCCACAAGCAAAACATTTCCAATAGTTTTTTCCTGGTGCAATAACCAAAGAACCTTCATTGTTATCTCCATGAAATGGGCAAATACAAGTGTAATTACCTTTAGCATTTCTAAGAAAATTAGGGTCCCAACCAATTGGTTTTTTACGTCCTGTTTTGTGAATTTCAAGAAGTCCGAAATCTTCTGTTGCAGTAGTGAACGGGTCATTTGATTCGTTCACTACTTGATAATGTTCTGTGCTGTTTCATTTGGCTTAACACTACTTGCAGTAGCAAAAAGCATACAAAAATTGGCACTTTTTAACGAGTTCTAATTTACTCATCTCTTATGTTTCCTCCTAAATAAATATTTTTATTTAAAAAATTGCTATGAATAAAGATTTATGTTTCCCCTATTAAACAAACTCTATCTATTCAACAATTTCATAATAATAGTATGCCATATTTTGATGAAAAATAAAAAGGAAAAGTAAACACTCTCCTTTTCTTATTCTTTTAATGTTGCATAACTACTTCTTCTTCAATTAAGCATGAGACCCTTTAACGCCATGATATGGACCTGAATAAAACTTCTCAGTTTGTGTGCTATCATTTAAAAATAACAGCGACATATTCAGGAATAACCGCAATAGCGTACCCATAAGGACAGTAGAAAGCTTCAATGTCACGAAGAGACCAAGTAGAAAGATCTTCTTCGTAAGCGTCCTCGTCTTCTAGCCATTTCAATTTGTTCAGCAGTGCAATAACATCGAAGCTGGACTTTCAGAAGCAGTCCGTAGAGTAAGTTTTGGTTAGTTGGTCTAGGGTCTAAATGCCGTGAATGTTTTTGTAGTTGTTTTTCCATTTTGTTTTCCTCTTTTTCATTAATTCCTTTAGATAAATAAACTATCATGCATACATAGCATACTTTTGCTTTAACAACAGAGAATTTCATCATCATTGTCATCATAAAATTCAGCGCATCGAGACTAAATTAAATAGCTCTTCAGTGGTCAATTTTTCACTTCTTCTTGAGTCAAAGCGTCATCTTGGTGGATATATTTGAAGTTAGAAGATTGATGAAAAATTTTCTAGCCTTCTCTTTAGTATACGTATCTGGTTCAGAAGCGATTTCCCCATAAAAATTTGGTTCACATTCGTGATCGATAAAGTAATCACTTTGAACACCGCTATGCTTGAATCATTTTGTTTCCAGTTTCTCCATTTCGTAGAAAATCCAACCAATAGAATTCAATATTCTCAAGCCCACTAAGGGATGAAAGCTTCTTTAAAAAGATGAGGGAAGCTGAGATTATTCTTTGTTTCCGTATTATCTCTAAGCGACTTCGTCTTCATCAAAATCTACTGATTCAAGAGACCTCGACAACCTGCATAATCCAAGAATAACAAATGGCTGCTTCTTTGCTTCTTCATCGGACAAACCTTTCTTCTTACACAAATTAAAGGCTAAATGTCCTAGCCAATCTTTGCCAAAGTCATTTTCAATATCTGAATTTGCCTTTCAAATCAAGAATAAAATCTTTTCAATTTTTGATAAGTCTTTCTTTTGATTAGACAAAACAATATCTGTACTGATATAAATACTCATTTGCGGATCCCCTTTATCATTTAATAACATTTCCGTTTACGGTCCAATCAACAGTTTGAGCTAAAAATTTCATACCCATAGCAACCATTGTTGAAGCCGTAATAGACATCATATAACTCAAAAGAGCTAATTCCTTCAGGATGACTAGATTTTCACCTTTAAGAAAGTTTGAAACTGTTCTTCAGCGTCATCTGGGGCATTCTCCCATTCGAGTACAATATGATCCGATGCCATAATTATAAAATTCTAGAGACCAAATTTTGCTAACAACCCAATGTGAGTCAGCAATTTCTTTTGGATGAGTGTCACAATAAGCCTCAGCAATCTTATTTAGATATTTATCTTTAGTGACAACGAATGAAACGTCATCTTCTTTTTGTAGCGTGATGATCTTCATAAATTTCTAAAGGAATATCATCTTCATCAGATAAACTTTCGTAGTTCAACCAAATTGTTTCGTATAATCCAGAGAACAATCTGGTATTAGTTAAATCAACTGTAAATGTCATATGTTTCCTCCTTACCTTTAAAAGGCTTTTTTTATTTTTTTGACGTTATTTTTATTTTCCTCCTCCAAAGTTAACGACAAACTTCATTATATTTTGTAAATATAAAAAGAGCCGTCCCTTTACAGCTCTACCTCATCAATTATATTTACATTATTAGTATGCCATAAAAATGAAAAATAAAGGTAAAAAGATTTCACCTCTATTTTTTTACATTCCCATCATGATTTTATCAAACTCATCTAAAGTCTTTTAAAATTAAATCTTCGTCTGCAGTTGAAGCCACAGGAGCTAAAGAACTCACTGGAGCCATTGAATAGCTAGGAGTATTTGAATTTGAAGTTGCTACGCTGTTTACTGTTTGAGAAGCTTGACTTTGGACAACTTGTTGAGTTTGTTGTACAGGCATTGGTTGTTGCTCTGAGTGGATATTATTTTGATGAATGCTATAAACATTCGATTGATTTGATGAGTTAAACACATCATAGTATTGCTCATTAGCAAGCAAGAACCGAACTGTCATTGCTGCATTTTGCATTGCGACTGTCAAAATACTTGTATTGAAGGCATTCCACATAGCTCCTTTGTCATGACCAGAGGTTGCAGAACCTTTTGCCCAACGAATAGCGAGAAGCTCTTCTTTTTTCAGTGGCATAAAAGCTTGAATGAAAGAAATAGCACGAATTCCGTCGCCTAGAGGCATTGAGTCATCGTATGTGTATCCATTATAAGCTTCCCATACGTATTGCCCTTTGGCATCCACGCGCACTGTTTCACCTGAAGCTTGCAGTCTCGCAATCACTTGAGGATCATAACTTTTCGATTTTTTTGTTCTACGCTAAACAAAAGCATATTATCAAGCGGGGATAAAAGCGAAGCAACCGCAATAGCCTCTTTAGTAACCAAAGGCTTGCCTTGTTCATCTTTCATTTCTAACGCTTTAGCAAAGCCCCAGTTGAAAACATTTCTTCTAACGTTTCGTTTAAAAGCAATGCGTATTTACACAATCCTCCTGGAATTGATAATACGTCGTTTGCAGAAGCTGGAGCTGTAAAGAAGTCACGGTTTGGACTTTGCAATATAGTTTAATAGTTCTTCTGCCCCTTGTCGATGTCCTAGTGCTTTTCTAAACCGATTTGATATATTCCTGCTTATTTTCTTCAATGTTAAGTGTGATCATTCTATATTTTTCTCCTGATTTATTCTTTTCATTTTATGTAAACATTATACCATAAAATCATAAAAATCAATAAAAATAGAAATAATAGTTATTTCTATTTTTATTCTTCATCCTCAGTTTGCTTTTTGATCTTTCGTCTTCTAGGTTTTTATCCTCTGCATCTTTGACTTCTTTATCCAATTCTAAATGCTTATTGTATTGATTTAGCAAGAATGTCCCTAAATTCTTTTCAACACAATAATCACTTGCTCTTTTAGCGACTTCAAACACCCGTGGGTAGTTTAGCATCTTTTCAACGTAATCATTTAACCCTGATTGCGCTGTACTGAGTAAATCCCCTGTTCCTCGCTGTTCTAAGTCTGCCTCAGCTATCTTAAAACCGTCGTTTGTTCTACACATAACGTTGATTCGTTCGTTATGCGGATCTTCACAAATTAGGATACAGTAAGATTGTAATGAGTTCCGTCCAACACGACCTCGTAATTGGTGAAGAGTTGCTAAGCCAAAACGGTCAGCTTGTTCTATAACCATTACAGTCGAGTTTGGGACGTTTACACCAACCTCAATAACAGTTGTAGATAGCAAAATCTGAGTTTCATTAGCTACGAAATCAGCGATATTCTGTTCAACTTCTTCTTTCTTCAATTTTCCGTTTACAATACCAATTTTAATCCCTTTCGGTTCAAAGTAAGAACGGTAAACTTTCTCAATTGTTTCCAAACTAACCAAGTCAGATTTGTCATTTTCCTCAATAGCTGGACAAACAACATAACATTGATGACCACTAAGATTTCCTGCTCCATCCTAGAAAAAGCTTCTTCTCTCTTTTGTACTCCAGTAGTTAAAATTGGTAGTCGTCCAGCGGGTTTTTTACTGATAATCCTAATTTCTTTTTGCTCTCCATACATAATGGTAGCCATTGTTCTGGGGATTGGTGTCGCAGACATAGAAATATTATGAACCCCATCAAGGGCTTTTTCAACTAAAGCTTCTTTTTGTTCCACACCAAATAAATGCTCTTCATCTGTAATGACCGCACCTAAATTGTGATAAACGACATTTTTGCTATACAAGCATGAGTCCCCACAATGAAATCAGCCGAACCATCTGCGATTTCTTTTAAGATTTGTCTCTTTTCAGAAGCTTTTTGTTTACCGCCCATAAAGACACAACTAAAGCCCATTGCATCAGCATATCTCTTAATTTCTTCGTAATGCTGTCTTGCGAGAACATCTCTAGGAGCCATTAGCACGGATTGATATCCATTTTCTGCAGAATACATCATAAGTGTTGCAGCAATAATAGTCTTACCACAACCCACGTCCCCTTGCAGAAGCATATTGATCCGCTCACCCTCTTTAATTTTTGGGAGCATTTCATTTAACACAGAACGTTGGCTTCCTTCACCATCTGTCAATTTATAAGGCAATGAAGAAATAAACGACTGCGTTTTTCTCCATGAAAGAAATTCTTTTGTTGTCGTTTCAGGAGTTTTAACAATGTTTTTCTTTAGAGATAAGTTGAAATAAAGCAAATCATTGAAAAAGCAACCTCTTTTTTGATTGAAGAATATGTTCTCTATTTTCGGGAAAGTGAAGCCTATAAAGAGCCATTTGGTAACTCATTAGATCTGTCAGGGAGGCGTTTCTAGCATCCCTTTCCACAATCTCTAGTTGCATTTCAAATAAATTTCTTCTTAATTCAGCTAGTTTATCATCACTAACTCCTTTTTATGTTTCTATAAATAGAAAATACTTTAGGTACATAAGATTCTGCAGGAAAATATCAGAACCTCTTCTATCACTGGTCCATACTCTGTATTTTTGAATTACCACAAATAACAACTTCTCTTTCGTTGTTTAATTTGAAATTCTCTAATTCATATACTCTCTCAAATAAATCTTGCGCTAAATTTGAACCCGCAATTTGACTGAAATTTAAACACAAGAAAAAGCTTTCTTTCTTCCCGTTTACAAAACGAGTCGTTACATAAAGTTGTTTTGCCTTAACAGCAACATATTCATCTTCCTGACAATATTCAATTAGCTTAGCTTCTCCAAAATAAAAGATACTTCTAGGAGACCACTCAAGAAAGTCAGAGACCGTATGGATATGTTTTTTTCTTTCAATGCGTTCAGCATTCTTGTTTGTAAAAATTTAGATTTCTTTTAATTCCATATAAACTATTATTTTCCTATCTTATTTTGCAATTTTACGGACTTGCTCATTTCAATCCACTAAACCTATTCTTTTCTGAGCTATTGCTAATAGCATACTCTAGAGCATCATTTTCTACAATCAAAAATGTTTTTGCGCTTAGCACGAGTTGCTCCTACATAAATAAGACTTCTCTCCAGCATGAGACTTAGGTTCTCTAGGTAAGAGAATGATAGCCGTATCACATTCCGCTCCTTGTGATTTGTGGATTGTTACAGCATAAGCTAATTCCACATCTCCTAAATTTTTACCCCTAATTTCTTGGAAAGTTCCATCGTCCATCGTAAGCATCATCGTGTGTTGTCCGTCATCATCTTCAACGATGTCTGAAATGACACCTTCGTCACCATTTAGATAGCCTAAAGCATAGTTGTTGCTTGTCATGATAATAGGATCACCAACCGCAAAATTCACTCCCATCAAAGATAATTTGTTTAGAGTCGTTATAGCCGAATAAATTATGCAGTTGTTTATTCAAAAAATAGGTACTGACGGCATATTTAGGGTTTCTTACAGGAGAGTATAATTTCAAATCTCTCTTTCTGTATTCTCCACATTCTCTTTGCATACTGAAATAGCTTCTTGTTCTAATTCAATTTGATTTTTAACTCTAATAATTTCAAAAGAGCTATCTTCAATCAAGTTAGTATCACCTGTACGCATCTTAATACTATTTTCAACAATAGAAGAACCGTTTTTGCCGATAAACTTGTCTTAATTGACATGACGGGATATACCACTATCTAGCATGTCGTGCAAGACATTTCCTGCTCCAACTGAAGGGAGTTGGTCTTCATCTCTACAAAAAGTAAAAGTGCTCCCGACTTTACCCCAGAAAGGAGCATCATAAACAATTCGATATCAATCATTGACGATTCATCAACAATGATCAAATCGTAAGGCAATTGATCGTATTCGTCCTTGTATTGCATTTCATCAATTCCAAACGGTTTCACATCTAGCAATTTATGAATCGTTCTAGCGTCGCCCTTTTGTTACTTCACGAAGTTTTTACGCAGCCCCAGTTGGAGCGCACAAAGCAATCGCATGATCAGGAAACATTTGTTTATAGTATTGTAGCAATCCGTCAATAACTGTTGATTTCCCAGTCCCTGGTCCGCCTGTTAAAATCTTAACGCCACTTGAATTAAACAGACTAAAAGCATTCTTTTGTTCTTCTCCATATTCGATTCCCAAAGCTTTTTCTGTTTCAGTGATGCTTGCTTTCATTGTTGGGAAATCCATTTTTGAACGAGATAGACGGACAATATGTCTTGCAGCTCTTTCTTCTATTTCAAACATTCGTCTAGTATAGAAGTAAAGTTCGTCTTCAGTTTCTCTGTAAACAAACTCCGATTTTAGTTGCAAAATTGTTGAGGTAAGAATGATAGGATTAGTTTTATAACCCATATTTCGCTCTTTTTCAACAAAACTTACTAACTTAAACAAATTCTTTTCAATGAAATACAAGTGTTACCTTTTGACTCATTCAATTGAAAAACATTCGTTTAATAGAGCAATCAACCTCTTGTCTTCATGCGTTTTAATTCCTTTTTCTTAGCTATTGCTTCCCTAGCCTCGTAAGAAAGTCCAGTGTAAGATAATAGATAAGGATTATCTTCGATAACCTCAATACTCTTATCTCCGAATTTTTCATAAATTGCCTGAGCACTCATAAAATCTCCCACCAAACTTGACTAAGTAGTGGAGTAGACTTTCAATATTTTTTAAACCTCTAATCTTTTTCAACTAAAAAGTTGTGCAGTAGCTATTTTTATTTTGCTATCTGCAGCGGTTAATAATTGAGGAGCATTTCCTGAGAGCAAAAAGGAAAAATATCACCGTTAATGACATGAATGATTCTCTCGATTGTTTTAGGGTCCAATACCTGCAAAATACTTCTGCTTTAAAAACTCAATTGTAAAAGCATCATTTGAACTTCTTTGTTCACACTTCACCGCAAAAAACAAAGGTCTATCTTCATACCTATAATTGCCTGTTAATAGTAAAGGTGTCTTATGAGGTAGAATTGGAATTATCCCTGAAGTTAAAATATCAGTTGAACGCTCCCCTATATTTGTTTTTACAAATCGTTCATCTTCAGTAGTTAACAAAAAGGTGGCATATCCCGTTTTTTTCATCGCGGTAAAGCACCTTTTTAAAATAACCACTCACTTTTAATACATCATTTTCCATTTACGTCCATTAATTCTTTTGATAACTTCCATAAACCACGTTTGACAGAAGTAAGTAAGTTTTCTTCTTGAAGTTTTTTCAGCACCTTGCTTACAGTTGGTTGACTAATATCAAGCTTTTCTGCAATTTCTTTAGCACTTCCCTCAAGTGAACCATCTTCTGAAGACTCATTAATGATAAAATCCGTTACAACTTTAGCCTTTCCTTTATCAAGACCTAAAGATTGCAAATCAACTTCGTTTGAAGTCGTTTCTAAGGCTTCAGGCTGTGCCTCTGTCTTTTCAACATCTTCAACATCTTCTGCAACTTCCGTCAAATCTTCATTTAGAATTTCAAATTCATTTCCAATGGCATCAGGAGATTCAACTTCGTGATTCAATAGCTCACTTTCGTCTTCATCTTCATCATCTTCTAATTCTTCCTCTAAAATATCATCGTCTGAAGGTACGAATCGCATGTTTGCAGTTTCTTCGGCAGTTTTTTCTACTAAGTCTTTAAGCCCGTCAATAACAGCCAATTTTTTATTTCCTTCAACCGAATCCTCTGAAGGAATTGCCACTTCTTCTTCTTGTTCTTCGGCATTATCTGAATGTTCTTCAGCAATTTCATAGTTATCTTCAGGTGCAACTTCTGGTTTCACATTTTCTTCAATGTTTACTGCGTCGTCATTTTTAGATTCTTTAGCATTTTTTTGTATTAAGATGAATGACTGGGATATCATATTTCTTCAAAGTTTTTCAAAGTATCCACATGATCAACAGATGCTAGTAAACACATATCAAATTCATCTTGATTTTCATGAAGAACTCGTACTAAGTTTTCAAAAACAACGTCATCTAACACGCTAAGTTCGTCTAAAATGATAATTCCCATTCCCGAAAGTGAGGCTAACATACTAACCAATAAGAACATAACACTAGCTTGCTCTCCTCCAGAGAGTGATGTAAATTCTAAATACTCACCACTTCCATTAGGATCTGTAAGAACTTTTACCCCGTTTTCACTAACAAATTTCAGCTTCATGCCAGGGAACAACTTAGAGGCTTTCTCGTTACATGGTTCAGAGAATTCGTCCATATAGTAAGATGTGATAGCTTCTTTTACTTCTCCTTTAGGAGAAAATGCTAATACAAGATTCTCATAATCAAGGTGCTTTTGAGTAAGCCCCTTTAATTTTTCTTCATAAGTTTCTTTTTTACTGTAGTTCGTCACAAACAACAAGCGTTGTTGTAGATTAGCAAGCTCTGAATTTAATGCTTCTACAGAACCAATATCTTCTGGCTTTTCAGGAAGAGTAATAGTCTGGCTAAGCAGTTGTTCTTTCATTTTTAGCTTATCCTGTACGCGAAGATAAGCATTATTTTCACTAATCATTTGTTCATATTTAGCTTCCAACTGCTTGATTTGATTAGCCAGTTCGATATATGAATCACGTTGATTTTTGTAATCTTGAACCAAACTATCCCGTTGTGCTTCTAATTCTTTTTAGAACGGGAGTTTTATCAACTGTACATTTAATTTTTAGCCGACAGAGGACAAATTGGCTTTTGAAATGTTTTCAATAGCTTCATCCAACGTTTTTGGTTTGTACTAAAGAATTCAAGCTTGCTTTAATTCCCTGCTCAATATTACGACTGTTTGAGAGCAATCCAAAAGTTGAATTAATTTCTTCATCTGTATGATGAACACCTTTTAATTGAGCTAATTCATTGTCGATTTGTTGGATTTGAGAATTACGCATGTTAATTTGACTCAAGATTTGATTGTAATTTTTCATAGCTTCTTGAGCTTTGATGACTTCATCACGCTTATTAGTCGCTTCTTTAATTTTCTCTTCAATATCAGAAACAGATTCTTCAGGCGGCACAGAACCAAGACTGTTGATCAAAGCATTTACTTCAGTAATTTTTTTCTTTTACTAGTCTGCGTCGTTCTTTTAGTAGTTCATGAAATTCATTGATTTTTTTCTACCCCAAATTCGCCTTCAGGAAAGAAATCTCGAACGATTTTTCTTGTTCTTCGTTTTTCCGCTAAAACGCTCTAAAATAGTTTCTACTGTCATTGACTCAGGCAAAATAACAGTAACATTTCTCCGAATTGTTGAGAAGTCATTTTTGTCAGCAATTCCCTGAAGACACCATTTTTGCAGTATTTACATCAACTCCCCCAAGTTCATTACAAATGAATTCGTTGAGCTTAGATAGGGTGCTACTTGCGTTACCTACGAAATATCTTGATTTTTTTCTTCTTTTCTGCATATTGTTGGCGCAAAAAGCTACTATCGTTTTCAAGAACCACCCGAACAGCCATTGAAGATGCCCCGCGAGTGATAACATCACCTGCTGGTTCAACACCAGTTAAACCATATCAAAGCATTGATTAGAGATGTTTTCCCTGAACCATTCGGTTGAGCAAGAGCTGTAATTTTACCAAAATTAAATTCATGGACTCCTTCCAGCCCTTGAAAATTATTAGTTTTTTAAACTTTTTACTTTCATTAAATTGTTTCCTCTTATTATTAATTATATTATGGTTATATTATACCACAAATAGTAGCGAAAAACAATAGAAAAAGGTATTATTTCTAATACCTTTTTTCTTTTAGACACCTTTAGAATAAGTCATTTCCACTGGCAAACTCGCCTTCTGGAGTTTCCTCTTCTTCTTCAGTCATTTCAATTTTAACTTCTTTTTAGTTTCTTCAACTTCATCTTTTTCAGATGTTTCTTCAAAGAATTCATCTCCATTTACTGGAGTTTCTTTTTCTCATTTTTCAGGAGTTGCTTTTTAAACTTTTTGTCGGCTCTTGTTCTTCTGTGAAGATTCTTCTTTAGCAACACCATCTGCACTTTGTTCAGTTTCTTCTTGAACTTTATTAGCATCAGGCTCTGTAGAATTAGCATCTCCATTTCCCACAGGCTCTACAGGAGTATTTGTATTTCTTGAAACAATAAACAAGTCATCTACAATAAGATTGCTTGCCATATATGGCTCACCGTTACGACCTGTTTTCTCTTAGTAACCAAATTAGCAACAATTGCTACTTTATCACCAGGGAATAGTTCATTATCCGATACACGCATACGACTTGTATATTGAGCTAAAATGATTTCGTAAGCACGACCTGGCACTTCACTTGGTACTTTTACATAGAGGTTGTAATAAGTAACTTCGATTCTACGATTATTTGTATTGGTTACAAAACCTTTAGTCTTGACAACTTCAACAACTTCACCTTCGTAGTAGGCACGGAATTGAGGTCTATTGTAACTGAAACCTCCATTGTACCCAAAAACTTCTTGAATTTCAGTTTTTGCTGGTTTAATGCTATCTGCTACAAAGTATTGAGTATGGAATCGTTCCCCAGTCGTTCTAGAAGTACGATTGCTTCCGTTAATAGTAGCTTCAATATCTAGATAATCTTCTCTGCGAATGCTAGGATCTAATTCGTTAGGACGGTAAGTAAAGGCAGCATTAATGGGACGTTCTTGATATTGTCCACGAATTGCGATATACATCTCTCTTCGTCCTAGATAATCAGTCCCAAAACCAACAAGACGACCTCTAACAAAAACCTTATTTGTTACATTTTTTGCCTGTTCTGACATAAATTTTTCCTCCTTGTTCATAAGTTGAACAAAATCTTTATTTTTTTACAACGTTTTTTTGTTTTTCCGCTGATATCTATAGTATGCCATATTTTGTTAAAAAGACGAAAAAAATCTTTTTCGAGTTTTTATGGCATACTAAAATTATAGATAAAATGGACTACGTATATGTCCATAAAAAGAAAGGAATAACCTTATGAAAGTTGATAATTTCTGGAATGGAGACTCTAGATTTTATTTTATGTGTAATAATGGACATAAGAAAAAAGTAAAGATGGTGAAACCGAAGATGACCATCTGGAAATGGTTCAAAGGGATTGGTAGCACGTGTTCTTTGCTTGCCCTAAATATTGAAAATACGACGAGAGCATGAACTTGGATTTTTAGACGGGGAACATCAATGTAAAAATGGATTAAATGCAGGGAAGCTGAAAAAGATTATTGGGGTGTTAGAAAAAGAATACGCTAAAAATATTCTATTTGAAGAAACTGACTTAACCGATTATAAATTTTCAATTGGTCAAATTGATGTTATCGTTTTGTGGCATGACATGGAGAAAGATAAAATTTATTTAGGGATTGTCAATAATAGAACTATCCATAAGGTGATATAAAAAAATGGAACAAAAGAAGAAAAATAACAGGTTGGAAAAAGGTTCATTCTCAATGAATATTCTTTAACCATCATTATTTGTTTAAGTATCTTTGCAGTTTCAAAAGCACTGAATGTCGTTCGTGTTAGCGGGATGTCAATGTTTCCAACTTATACTCCTAATGAGCTAGTTCGCACTACTAGTGACACGTCAAACATAAAACTAGATGATGTCGTTGTATTCAAAGTTGACCCTGATAAATTAAAAGGGACTCCAGCAGGCGAAGATGGTAAAAGTCATAAACTGATCAAACGAGTTGTAGCTGTGGAAGGCGATACCGTACAAGTTAAGAATGGATATCTTTATCGAAATGACGAAAAAGTCATTGATAAGTTTGATAAAATGAAAGATTCTGGACTTGCATCTCTGCCTATCACCGTAAAAAAAGGAGAGGTTTTTGTCTTAGGGGATAATAGAAACAATTCTTATGACAGTCGTAAAATTGGGGCTATTAAAATTAAAGATATTTCAAATGTAGTTAAAGGAAAGTTGTTAGCTTTTTCCAAAAAGATAACAATCACTAATATTAAGAAAGGTAATAAAAAAATAAAAATGGCTATTAATACAAAAGATTTTTCGAGTAAAGACTGGATTTATCGCTCGTCCGAATGGACATACACAAAAATGCATGGGAAGTCGGGATTGATATTGGATATTCTTCAGTAAAAGTCTTCGGACCTAATGCAGACATTCAATTTCCTAGCTTTTGCTGAAAAAGACTATTCAGAAGAAATCGGCACTTTAAGTCCTGAACACATCAAGTATCAAAACTTAGATACTAAAGAACGCTGGATTGTTGGGGCATCGGCTCAAAACTCAATCCATCAATCCAGCACTAGCTACTCTGACGGAAGCTTATACCAACGTGAGCGCTATGACACACCAATGTTTGCAGTCTTAATCGACGTTGCATTAGGTTTAGCCATCACAGAAAAATGAATATGGAGCTATTAGGGGACCTACCTTTAAAAATCCAAACAGGACTTCCTTCAAATTATTTACGACAAGATCGCCACGCCCTCAAAGAAGCATTTGTAGGGAAACATAACTTCTCTTTGAGTGTCGGCAACGGGCAGCAAAAGAATTTCATTTAGATATTTCTCCTGATGACGTAGATGTGATGGAACAGCCAATGGGGACGCTTATGTCTATCTCCATTAATAGCGACCATAAATTTATCCCTGAAGCTAAAAAATACCTCAACTCAAGCATTCTTATTCTTGACGGGGGACACGGTACGTGGGATACTTTTGAAATTTCTAACAACCGTGTTGTTGCTAAAAAGACATTTGATGATTTCTCAATGAGGCGCGTGCTAGAAAAGACTATTGAAGTTATTGAAGAAAGATACGGCACTGTTATTTCTCCAGTAGCAATTCAAAAATGTCTAGAAACTGGGACATTTACTCAAAAAGAGGGTAAATTCTCAAGTAAAAATGTTCCTTTTGGAGAAATCTTAGAAGAACAAAGTAACCTGATGTTTGAAGCTATGATTAACCGCTTAGCCGAAACGCAAGATTTCTCAGTTTATGATTATATTGTCATTACTGGGGGTACAGGTTATGCATGGGAAAAAGTTAATTAAAGAAAAGCTATCTCAAATCGAAGGACTTAAATTTATTAACGGTAATCAAAACGACGAAACCTTACCTTTTGACTTTGCAAACGCTCGTGGCTACTACATGTATCTATACCAAAAATTCCAAAAGCTAAACCACAAAGTGACAAATAAAACCAATAGTTGTAAAAACACAAGGAAAAAAATTGAGTAAATTAAGGAAATAAGGTATAATAATAAATGAAAGTCGAGATCAAAATTTACAAAACATTTGACCCTGACTTGTATGCATTAAGCGCTTATGGAATTAGATTAACATCGTTAATCAAAACAGCTTTAAAATACTATGTTAGGGGAGAATATGTACACTTTCACATCCCAAAAGTTTAACCTATGACTTTTCGATGAAGCGAAGAAGTATCCATTTAGCTATGGATATTACTGACCCTGAATCTGTTAAATTTCTTAAAGAAAATGTAAAACCTCGATTGAGGACAGCATTTCTTAAAGCATTAATTAGAGGAAGCTTTACAACTCCCTCAGTTGGGAGTATTCTTCCGAAACGAAGCTTTAAACAAGACAGATACTAGAATGATCAAATTGGCAGATGTTGAGGATTTTAGTTAATCTAGAAGTGTTAACTGTTTCTCAAAAGCCACGAAAAGAATATGAGCTTATTCCAAAAGAAAATAAAAAAGCTCATGGAAATAAAAATCCAGGAGACCAAGAAAAACAAGAAAAAACTGAGTTCACTCAGAAAGAAGAATATCCTTCTACAGCGACTAAAAAACAAAAATAAAAAGAAAAGGAAAAAGGATAGACAAAACAGAGATAACGATAGAGAATATATTGCTGATGTTAACAATCATCAAAAGATTGAAAAAACAACTCAAAAGATGAAAAACATCAAGAAGATTACAAACCAATCGAAAAAGAAACAACTTCTACTATCTTTAGATTCAGAAGAAAAAGTAAAGCTACTCCAACCCCAAATTAGAAGATAAATTTGGACTAACAGTAAAACCTGAAAAAGCACTACTCCAAAAACTGAGGAGAAGAAGGATATATTGCTAACGCTCCAATCTTTAGTTCCTGAAGACGAAGATGAAGATGAGAATCTTTTCGATGCATTTAATAATCTAATGCAATAGTTCTTAGTTATTAGTTGATGTTCTTTGATTATGAAGAAGGAAAGTAAAATGACAAACAATAATGGCTTAACTGGTGAACAATTTGACAAAAAAGCAATTTTTGAAAGTGAATGTCGAGATCTTCTCAATGAGTTAGTTTTGAGATGTAGCATTCACAGAATTCCATTTCTTCTGGACTGTCGCAGTTGCAAATAATTCAGAAGGGACAGAGTATATTCGTGACGCTGTTGGAATAGCCAGCAGAAAAATCACTCTAGCGGACGACCAGATTTCAAAACATTTAGCTGTTTCTGCGGGATTTGATGTAACAAATAGAGATGAAATGGTAGAAGTCTTAATGGGGTCAGAAGCTCTTAAAGACGAAGATGATATCTTCAGCGATATTGAAATCGAAATGGAATAAACAAAAAAGGTAGCATTTAGCTACCTTTTTATTTTCCAGCAAAAAGCTGTTATGAAAGGATATTTTTTGGAAGCAACACAACAATAAGCTTCTGTAATTATTTTACCTTATTATTTATTTTTCCGCAAAAAATGTGACTCACAAATTGCCTACTATAAATCACTATAAACTGCTATAAATCACTGTAAACTACAATAAACTGCTATAAACCGTAATTATAATCGTCATCTGTCATTGCTTCTACTGCACCTAGTAAATAGCCATTTCCTACTTGAGAGAAGAAATCATGATTTGATGTTCCTGTTGAGATACCATTCATTACGATAGGGTTTACATCATCTGCAGAGTCTGCGAACAAAGGATCTTGACCTAAATTCATTAAAGCTTTATTTGCATTGTATCGCAAGAAAGTCATCACTTCTTCTGTCCAGCCTACTTCATCATAAAGAGATTTTGTATACAGTTCTTCGTTTTCATACAATGTATAAAGTAAGTCGTACATCCAATCTTTCATTTTTTCTTGCTCTTCTTTACTTAACTCGTTAAATCCAAGTTGGAATTTATAACCGATATAAGTACCGTGGACAGATTCATCACGAATAATTACTTTAATAATCTCTACACGTTAGCAAGTTTATTATTTCCTAAATAATAAAGCGGTGTGAAGAATCCTGAGTAGAACAAGAATGTTTCTAAGAATGTTGAAGCTACTTTCTTTTGAAGAGGAGTTCCATTTTCATAAATTTCATTAATGATTTTAGCTTTCTTTTTGAAGATATTCGTTGCTGTTAGTCCATTCAAAAATCTCTTCGATTTCTGATTTTGTATTTAAAGTTGAAAAGATTGAAGAATAAGATTTGGCATGAACAGACTCCATGAATTGAATATTGTTCATACCGCTTCTTCATGTGGAGTTCTCACATCATTTTCGAATTGCTTCTACACCTGACTGGGATTGCATTGTATCAAGAAGAGTAAGTCCACCGAATACTTTACCAACTAGATCTTTTTCTGCAGTAGATAACTTCCTCCAGTCATCTAAATCGTTTGATAATGGAATGCGCGTGTCTAGTCAAAATTGTTCTGTTAATTTTTCCCAGGTAGATTTATCAATTGCATCTTCAATCTCATTCCAGTTAATTGCTTTTATAATAAGTTTCCACGTTTTTCTCCTAATATAATTTTTGAATAACAATCAACTAACTATCCAATAAAAGGATAGCCAGTTGATTTTTTTCAATTTTACAAGCGACCTACTTTAAAGCGGGCATAATATTGATCGCCATATCCATAACGCTCAATATCTCGTTGAATTCGATAGCCTACATAATTTTCGTAAACCGTAAATAATCCAGCATCCAATAAGCGATTTTCTACAAGAGATTGAATAACTCCATAGGAATACGACGTAAACCATTATTTTCAAGGTCTTTAATATCGTAATCCACCTTAGTTGTTACCATTTTACAAAGTTCATAATCATTGTCTTCTAAGACAGGCTTTATGTTCTTTGTAGGCAGATAGAATCGCTTTGTAAATTTTATCTGGATTATACTCATTGATTGTTTGATTTCGTTTAATAATTTCCATAGTATTTTATCCTTTTTACTTAGATAGAGCAACTTTCACATTGATTTGCTCCTACTTCTCCACCGTCATCAGTAAAGGTGCGGACATAGTAGATTGATTTAATACCTTTGTTATAAGCGTAATTTCTTAGGATAGAAAGGTCACGAGTCGTTTGTTTCTTATTTTCACCTTTCCACTCGTACAATCCTTCAGGAATTTCTGAACGAATGAATAAAGTTAGAGACAAACCTTGATCTACATGCTGGGTTGCAGCAGCATAAACATCAATTACTTTTCTCATGTCTGTATCGTAAGCAGATTTATAGTAAGGAATTGTATCAGTAGCCAATCCTCTAGCTGGGTAATAAATCTTACCAATTTTCTTTTCTTGACGTTCTTCAATTCTGTTGATAATAGGGTGAATAGATGAAGAACAATCATTGATGTAAGAAATTGAACCATTTGGTGCAACTGCCATTCGAGATTCGGAGTAAAGACCATATTTCATTACATCTGCTTTTAGGTTTTCCCAATCTTTAGCAGTTGGAAGGAATTGCCCATAGAATAATTCTTCTACAAGATCTGTACGTCCTTCAAACTGACCATTAGTATATTTGTCGAAGTAACTTCCATCGGCATACTTAGAATCTTCAAATCCATCAAAGGTTACGCCTCTCTTTAGCAATCAAATTAGATTCAGCTAAAGTCCAATAATTCATTAATTCAAAAATTGTAGAAGTAATATCCAAAGATTCTTTTGAGCCATACTCAATATGATTCATTGCAAGGAAACTAGCTAAGCCCATAAGACCTAAACCAATAGAGTGAGCTTTTTCATTTCCGTTTTTAACACTAGGGACTGCCACAATATTAGAATGATCTGACACCCAAGTCAAGGCTCTAGTTGCTGTTCGAATAGTTTTACTCAATATCTTCCGCCTCCATTAAATTAACCATATTTAATGAACCCTAGATTACAAGAAAATATCAGTACCCTAATACTTCATAATCTTGAGCGTCAGTCAATACACTTGGAGTTTGCGGTTGAAGAATTTCCGAACACAGATTACTCATAATAATCTTCTTGTTAAATGCAGATACCTTGTTTACAGCATCAATGTTAACAACATAAGGATAACCCGATTCTTGTTGAAGCTTTAGAAATTTCTTCTTCCAGTTCTCTTGCTTTTAATTTTAGATTTTACAATATTTGGATTTGCAACCAAATTATCGTACTCTTCAGTAATATTAATGTAAGAGAATGGCACGCCATATTCTTTTTCTACAGAATATGGACTAAATAGATACATATCAGCATTATTTTTTGCTAATTCATAGAATTTATCAGGGATTGTCAACCCAAGAGACAATGTTTTCACACGTACTTTTTCATCAGCATTTTCTTTTTTTGTTGAAAGAAAGGCGATGATGTCTGGGTGAAAGACATTTAAGTACACTGCCCCTGCACCGTTACGTTGCCCCTAGCTGGTTTGAATATGAGAAACTATCCTCAAATAGCTTTCATTACAGGTACAACACCTGATGCTGCTCCTCGATACCTTTAATAGGAGCTCCAGCTTCTCGAAGGTTCGATAGGTTGATACCCACCCCTCCCTCCGATACGAGATAATTGCAAGGCAGAGTTGATAGCACGTCCAATTGAGTTCATGTTATCGGTAACATCTAACAAGAAACATGAAACCAATTCCCACGTCGTTTCCTACCAGCATTTAAATATGTTGGTGTTGCAGGTTGATAACGCATATGGATTAGTTCGTCTGCTAAGTCTCTTGCTAATTGTTCATCACCCTCTGCAAAATAAAGAGCATTCATCAAAGCACGATCTTCAATGGTCTCTAAATAATGCTGTCCATCGTTGGTCTTAAGAGCATATTGATTATAGAATTTGTAAGCACCCATGAAAGAATGAAATTCAAATTTTTGGCTTAACATCCATTCGTGAAGTTCATTAATGAAATCCATTGAATATTTGCGGATAAATTCTTCTTCAATATAATTGTTTTTCAATTAGATAGTTCAATCGTTCTTCGTAGCTATCAAATGTCATCAAACAAGCTTCAACATTCTCTTTCATAAAAAGCATCAAGGGCTTCTTTATCTTTATAAAGAGGAATAACTCCGTTGTTTGGACGATTAATTTCGTTATTTAACAAAAATAAGTTACGTTTTCTAAGTTTTTAAACCCATCTTTCACCTTTCCTTTAAAAAAACAAGCGCAAAAACGCTCGTTCATCATTTAAGAGAAGAAATCTCTTCTCTGATCTTATCTTTAATAAAAACAGTTAACAGATTTTCCAGGATAATTTTTCTTCAACAAATGAGCGGATTGCTTCGATCCCTTTTAGAAACGGTGACGGTAATACGATCATAATTTGCTTCGTTATATCGCCTGTTAGCTGCAATAAGCTCTTTTGAGCTTTCATTTCCCATCCTTTCTGTTTTTGACTATATCCATTATAACATAACGTTATGAAACAATTCAACTTAATTTAACTCCGTTAAGCGTCATATCATCTACAGGAATTAACAAATAACTTCTTCCGTTAATTATCTCTTGTTTAATCTCTTTCATACCGTCCGAAGAGGCATTAATAATAATATCCTTGTCTTTTTCTAATTTAAATTTATTAGACACAAGTGAACTAGGGTTGATTTGACCATCAAATTCAACTTTCTTGCCTCCGTTTTTTACAAAAACATCATTAATATCAGCTTCATCTAAAATCAAGTCTTCTTCCTGATATTGTTTTGTTACCATCTTTTCTTCCAGCGAAGTATTGATATTATAAAGTGTTTCAACATCAACATTTCCACCAAATGACTCTTCTACTTTTTCCGAGAAGTCTGCCAAATAGTCTTCGTTAGTCAATGGAATATCGTTACCTAAAACCTTTTCTAAAACAGTTGGATACAGGTCTTTTTGTAAAATAAAGTAATCTGTTTGCGTTTGGTTCACGGTGCTCGAACGTTGGATACAAAAAGCCAATATCAGGATTCTGAAGAACATAATCCCTCTTAGAACCTTCAAAAAAGTCTTTATTATGGTGATAAACGACTGAAGGTTTTGCTAATTTAGTTGGGCATACTGCACAGATCATGAAGTTGTAGTTGCCATCACTACCTTCAAGTTTAGCTCCGTCAGAAGAATAAGAAGGAATTGCATAACTACCCAAAGCAATTAGAACCGCAAAACTTTCTTTACTCTTGTAGCTTTCAATAATATCTTCAACAACCTTTTCGATTGTTCCTTCATCATGTTTTTTTCACTAATACTATAAAAACGAACGTGAGTTGTCTTCTGATAAATCAAGTTCAAATAAATTCTTTCAGTTTTTCCTGAAAAGCACTTTTAGAAAAAGATTACTATAAACTAATTGCTCATCTTCTGATAAAGAGAAAACCTTTTTCTTTGAAGAAAAATAAAGTTGTTTTTCTACGTTAACATAAGTAGCCCAAATTTCTTGGACATTTCCGTTCTTCGGTTTTAAAGCCTTTTTACTTCGCCAAAAATCTTTTTAACATTTTTACACTCCTACAAACTAATATCTAAGTCGTTTCCTTCTAAGCGGTCATCAATTCCATCGCCATCAAGATCGATAAAATCTTGTTCAACCGAAGCAAGTTCTTGTTGACGTTTTTTACGTTCTTCTTTTTCCGTCATTGCTTGTAAAGTCGCCATTGACAAGACTGTATCAAGATTTGCAATTTTATTAAAGTTTCCGCTCTAGTTGACGTTGTTCTTCAACCATAATTCGTTCACCTTCAATAATCTCTTCATAGGTTTGCTGGTTAATTCTTCTTTGATTTTCTTCCTGATTTTTTCTTTGTTCTCGCAATTGTTCTTCTCTTGCGTCTTTTTCAAACTCATCGAATTGACTAGAGGCGAAGAACTTCTATCTATCTCAGCAACATTTCTAGGTTTTCTTGACACAATATTTGTAACAAACGGATCAAGTTCTTCACGAACTATTTTTTCTCCTGCAGAAATATCCACTTGAACGTTAGCTAAATCTCTATAGTTCAGCACTCCTTTGTTTATTGCAGACAAAGATAAATATACATTACAAGCTTCATCTCCATACAACTTTTCCAGATGCTCTGGAACGTTTATTATTTCTTCTTCAGTTTGTTTTTCATCCCTTTTCCTTCATTTCAGCTGGTTGATGATAAATCACGACAATATAAGGTTTTGAAAAACTCTTCATCTAAAGCATATTGTTTAAAATAACGTGCATGCTAAAGTAAGCAGATAGCTTTTTCTTGCCCAGGGAACATAACTTGTCCAGTAACGTCACTACCAATAATATACAAATCATCATTAGTGAAACTTTTCAATGTCACTTGTTTTAGCGGTGTATTTCCTGCCTATATTAGCAAATAATGCGGTTAATTGAAAGACATCCAAATCATGGCTTTTTCCAATCGCTTTTTTTCAGCTTTTTTACCATTAAAGAGCTTTTGTTGCTTTAGATTTTCTTTGTGATAAGCACTTGTTTGATCCCCAACATAACCCCATATGTTCTTTAGGGCTCTTGTTTGTTCCTTTTAAAATCCCACCATCTTTTCTTTTCTCAACTTTTGGAAAGACAATTCTACCTTTTTCGTTTGTCTGATAAATACTTTTAGTTAAATCATCTGGTAAAGTTAGATTCTTTTAAAAATATCCGAAGGCTTATTGATAGATTCAAGAACTTTCTCTAATTCTGGGATTTGAGATTTCTCCTGTTTTTAAAAAACTGAATCCATCAGGTTTTCAAAAGAGTTCAAAGGGAGTTTTTCAAAAAAGCTAATCATTTAAAATTCCTTTCAAAAAACGCAAAGCACATTTACAGCCGAAAAGAACAGTTCTGCGCTTTGCTTTATTTACTTTATTCTTCTACAGCATCTTGGTCTAATGGATCCATTCCATGTTCTTCGTCTTCAGGAGTGAATGTATCATACAATGTACGATTAAAGAATGGATTAGTTCCACCGTCTTTTTCATGTTGTAATTGACGAAGCTTTTGTCTTCTTTCAGCCTCTTCTTCTGTTAGATACCCAGATACATACTCAACCGCAAACGGAACGATTTCTAACACTTGATCATGCCAATAATACTCCGTTCCACAGCCCATAGGTTTCCCATTATCGTCTTTCTGAATGACTGGAAGGCCATCTGGAGTAGTCATATATCCTTCTTCTAAGTCATAAAGCTGTCCACAAAATGCTTTTCGATTAACAGTTCTATTTTGAAGGCAACCATCAATATAAACTTCAGCACCTTTTTGTAATCGGTAACGATCAATTCTAGCCTGATCTCCATATGATTTTACCCAAGGATAATCCGTCTTAATTTTAGGGTCATCTTCTTTTACTCTATATTTTCTGTTGACTGCAATTTGATATTGAGTAAAGTCTAGCCCAGCAAACGTTGTTAGCATTTTAGGGTTTTGAAGTAAATTACCAAACACATGGATTGTATTTGAAATTTCTCGTTTCTTCAGAAGATAAGGTAGTTCTCCTTTATCCTCTACTGAACCTAATTTCTCAACGTAATTAGCAATAACAAAAACAAGAGACCCTTTTCTTACATTCTTTGTATGACAAGTTGGGCAAAAAGAAGCCTTATTAACTTGTTTTGAAGATAAGAAACCTTTTACATCTGCAATGTCATTTTCGTGCCAAGTTGCAATTTCTGAAACAATTTCAGGATCTTGAGACATAATTCTAACATCTGCAGAGTGAGCAAAGCCACTATTATCGCCAGCAGCCCTGTCAGGTCTTATTACTTTTAAAATAACAGTTGCAACTTGAACATCTCCCCTAGTAACGATCATAGGGTTTTTAATACAATGCCTCGAAGTCTGACATTATTTTCTCTAGCCATTTAATAACTTTTACCTTTCTTGAAAATTTTCATGAAGCCTAGAGTCTCAAAATTACACGTCTAAACTAGAGACATTCAGTGCTTTTCTCACTTCTCCAGCGACTTCGTCCCCTTCTATAAATTCAAAATTCACATTTTCTCCTGAACGCAGAGAATGATTTCCATCCATTACAATATCCTTTATATGGACAAAGTAATCTTCTCCATCTTCGCCAGCAATGAAACCATAACCTTTTTCGATTAAACCATTTAACTTTTTCCAAGTTTCATTTATCACAACTAACCTTTCGTTTTTATTTTTCATTACTAGTCAAACCATTTGAAAAAATATCTGATAATAATAGTATGCCTTAAAAAGTACTGCAAATTTTTACTAAAAAACTCTAAAAGAGCATATAGCTCTCTTTTTATAATTCAACGATAAAATCTTCTTTTTGAAGCCTCTGAAGACACTTTTATAATTCATCAATCTTAGCTCAGATAAAAGTTTTATCATAGACATACAAGGGTACTCCGACAGGAGATTCGTATTTCTTCCTAAACTCTTCTTCATCATCTAGGGTGAAATAAAAATGATAGAATTGACGTTTCGCTATTAAGCCTCTTTCTTTTTCTTTGAAAGAGTCAGTTCTTTTGCATTAAATTCGTAGACAACATTTCCTTCGTCATCAGTTTCTGAGATTTTTGTTGTCCCTTTTACAGTTACCACTGCGCCCACTTTAATAATGTTCTGATAGTGAGGGTACACATTTGAAAAGACATTTACTTTTACTGAACCTAATTCATCTTCCACTGTTAGAAATGCCATTGGTTTTCCATCAGACTTTTTCTTTCTAATATCAACAGAAGAGATTAAACCGTAAATAACTGTAGTATTTTCAGTCATTGTGCTAATAGGTTCAATTCCTAAAGATTTTCCGCTTTCGTAACCATCTAATGGGTGAGCTGTAATGTATGCTCGATAAATTTTCGCTCAGCAGTCAATCGTTCATCAAAGTCCTCTTTAATGCTAGTAGAAAAATTTGATAGAAGCAAACTCAGATTCCAATTCTGCTATTTTTATTGCCTAGACTGTGAATTTTTGGCTTAATTTTTCGGCAGTTGTTGGTTTTTAATTTCACAGGATATCCTAATTCCCGTTGTCGATCCGCCAATTCTTGTTCTGTATGCAAGTCGTTGATGTACGGCAACATAGCTTTAACTATTTCTAAAGAACGTTTCTTTTCTTTGATTTTTTTAGCTAATTTTTGTGCGTCCTCTACAATCTCTAACATAGCTTTTCTATTAGTATGAAAACTGTCAAAAGCCCTGCAGAAATCAAATTTTTGTAGAATCTTTTTAGCTCTTGTTCTCTTGAAATAATCGAAAAAGTCTACATATTTACCATTTTTACGTTCTTCAACAATTTCATTTGCATAGCTTGCTACAGCAAACGAACCGAACCCGAGACCAAACAAAAATTTTTACCATTTTCTACATTGAAGTTTACACCTGAATGATTAATATCTGGCGGTAACACTTCTACACCCTAAAGAACGAGATTCAATAATAAGACCAGGGAGTGGATCATGACTTCCTGTTTTTTTCAGCCCACCTCATGGCGACCATCATAAACTCTGCAGGATAATGATATTTTTAAATATCCCAGTAATGTAAGCATTATACGCATAAGCAAAGCAGCATGAGATTTATTGAAGGCGTATTTCGCAAAGTCGGTCATTTGGTCAAATAGCTTAGCAGCAGCATCTTTGTCAATTCCGTTATTTACACAACCAGGAATATTTCTAGATTCATCTCCAAAAATGAAAGCTTCTCTTTCTTTAGCAAGCTTATCAGCTTTTTTTCTTAGACATAAACCGTCGAACTAAGTCCGCTCCACCGAGGTATAACCTGCTAATTGTTGGAAAATCTGCATTACCTGTTCTTGATAAGTGATAGCTCCATACGTCGCTCCAAGAATAGGTTCTAGCTCTGGAGTTAAGAATGTTAATGGTTTTCGTCCATGCTTTACATCAATCACATCACCCAAATATTGTAATGGACCTGGACGGAACATGGATACCAAGATAATCAAATCTTCAAAGTTTTCTGGTTTGAATTGCTTCAGCATCTGTTTCATTCCATTACTTTCAAATTGGAAAACAGAATCAGTCTTCCCTTTTGCAAAGATTTCCTATAAACATCTTCATCATCTAAAGGAAGTTTATTTGTATCCATTACAACGCCTGACTTATACATTTCCCAAAGAGTGTCATTGATAATATCAACCGTCTTCAGTCCAAGCATATCAAACTTCAACATTCCGATTTCTTCTGCTACAACCATATCACATTGTGTTGTATATAAGCTTAACTTATCATTCCAACGCAAAGGTACAATTTCTGATACAGGAGTACCATCTGTAATAACAATACCCGTAGCATGAGAGCCGTATGCGGTGAAGACACCTTCAATATTTTTTGCCCATTCAATAATTTTGATTGCATCTGGATTAGAAGCAAAAGCTTCCAATAGATACTGATACACCGTCTTATCAGAAGACGCATCCGTCATTGCAGAATCGAATGAAGTCCCAGGAGCTTCAGGAACCATTTTCGCAATACTATCACCTAAAGAAAGGAATTTCTTTGCTCCGTTGTCTTTATAATCGTGCCGATGAAGGTACAATCCATAAGATTTAGCAGCAATCCTGACCGCACCTTTTGGAGCTTGTGAGTTTTGGGTCATAATACCCGCCACACAGTCTTCTCCGTATTTTTGTTTAACATACTCAATGACAATCGGGCGAACCGTTCTACTAATATCAGAGTCAATATCAGGCATAGAGACACGTTCTGGATTCAAGAAACGTTCAAACAGCAATTCATATTTCATTGGGTCTAAGTGAGTAATACCCAACAAATCACAAACTAATGAACCTACTGCAGAACCACGTCCAGTCCCGTTTGTAAGACCAACGGGAACTTCATAGCCATTTTCTTTCTTCCATGTAAAGCAACTCGTTTCTCGCTAAAGGAGCTTCTGGAATTTTGTCGAATGGAATTGCATCATATTCTGAAGCATATTGGTTGAAATCATTAACAACCAAATGGTAATCAACATA
>BNJU01003058.1_pt1 | contig 83489 bp, 103 predicted proteins | sample 8539281 | NCBI WGS metagenome assembly BNJU01 (sample SAMD00202456, study PRJDB9452) | human saliva metagenome | isolation source: human saliva | place: Japan | reverse complement strand
AAAACATAAGAATAACGATTTGTCAAGCCCAAGTGCTGAATACACGATATGAAAAAGCGAGCTAGCAATATTGTATCAGTGGATGTCATACTTTTGATATCCACATAAAAATAAGTATCAAGCACCTGTCTACACATAATAAGCTGGAATCAGCGTGGCTATAACATATTATGAAATATCTGAAAATAAAGTCCATATAATTGTATAAGTTTCATAAAATACATAAATAAACGTTAAATAACTAATTTGTAACCACATTGACCGAAATATGCTATAAAGATACGTATACATTAATTTGGGTGCAGTTATCGGTAATATACTGATAATATGATACAAGTGTCAAAGAATAATATTTACTCCCTCAAGCAGGGACCACGCCTGATTTTTATACTTTTGGTGCTTATATCATAATACTTATATATAACAGGGGTATATCATATTCTTTTATTCAATATTGGTATACTTATAAATGTGAAAAAGAAAGCATATACAGATTTTATAAAAACGAGTTAATAGAAGACGAATAGATGCCGAACTACATATTAGGGTTATTCTGTCTGTGCCTTCCTCAAGGGCATCAAAATGACGATATACGGATGTGGAAAAGGAAATGTACTAGGAGGAACCACAGGGAGGAAGAATGTTAGAATACGATAAAGTGATACTATAGGAGGGGCGTAAATGCTGGTACGTAAGGAAAGAGAGATAGGCGATATTCTGGTAGAAGAGGGATACTTTGACGAAGAACAGCTGAAGAAGCTCTTAGGCAGCCAAAGCAGAGAATCAAAGAAGATAGGTGAGGCTATACCGACTTAGGCTTTGACTGAGCACGGGGACATAGCTGAGGCTCTTCTACAGTTAGGCTTTTGGTACGTGAACCTATCATCAGTACATATACCCGATAACGTACTGAGCCTCATAAATGAAAAGCGTACTAAAGGAAAGCATCTGATGATACCTCATGCCTTCGTACCTAATACCATCAATCAGGTACAGAGTAGCCATGGTAGACCCTATGGACATATCAGCTATAGGATGACTTTAGTATAGTGACCAATCTCCTCGTAGTACCATCAGTAGCTACTACACGTGACATCCTCATAGCTCTTGACAGATACTATGGAGATACAGAGACCATAAAAGGCTGACCCAGAATACGCCAGAGAAAGAAAGACCCTTGGCGACGAGCTTGCAGAAGGTGATTTGTCAAGCCGAGGGACGTACAAAGCTCTCCTGTGAGTACGGCTTGTAACCTCTATGGTGAGCAGGCTGCCAGACAGAGAGCCAGCGATATACATAGAAGCAAAAGAAGATTCTGTACGGTACGTTTCCGTATAGACGAGCTCACTTTTATGAAAGTTACTCATTCCATCCACCTCCTTTCCTGCCATCTATGGCAAGACTTAGAGATAATAGGCGGTATGGATATCGCAGAGAAAGAAAGCCTCAGGATGGTGGGTTCACCATTGTCGTGGACAAGAGAGAGGCTGATATCCAGTGTCGTACTTCCTGACTGTATACGGCGAAAAAGTGTGTTATGAGACTTGCCCAGAAAGGCACTTACCAGAAACAAGAGTGAATCTGGGCTTCTCTCCTTCAGAGCTTCAGGCGCTTTGACGACATGCTCAGAACCCTAACGGTATCCTACTTGTTACGAGGACTACGGGAGCGGTAAGTCTACCACGCCTATACCGCACTTTCAGAAAGCTTAACAAAGAGAGATGTAAACATGAGTCACTGTTGAAGACCCGGTAGAGGCAAACATAGACGGCATCAATCGAGGTACAGGTAAATGTAAAGGCAGAACTCTACCTTTTGCAGGTGCCCTCCGCTCATGTCCTTCGACAGGACTGGGACATCATCATGATGGGAGAGATGAGACGGCGAGACAGCTCAGATGGCGGTGCAGGCCTCCATCACAGGACACCTCGTGGTCAGCACCCTGCATACAAACTCAGCTGCAGGCGAAATCAACCGTCTCATCAATATGGGGTGGAGGGCTACCTGCTTGGGACTCCCCCGTGGGACATCATCAGCACAGAGACTCTGTAAGAAGGCTCTGCTCCGTACTGTGAAGCCTCACTCAATCACCGATACCGAAAGAAGGATAATGGGCATAGAGGGCAGATGTAATCCCGAGATATATGAGCCTGGTTGAGCTGTGGAGCGCTGCGACAACACAGGATACTCAGGACGTATCGGGTATGTCAAGGATAATGAAAATCACACCTCCTCTTAAGGAGCTGATATCAAAAATGCCTCCGTAAGTGAGCTAAAGCAAATGGGAATGCGTGAGGTATGCACTAGCTAAGACAGAGTGCAACTATGCTGGACAATCAGGGCATGACCTCAGTCCACGAGATGATAAAAACAACCTTTGAGAACTAATGCGCATTGCTTGGTAACTCGAGCTGAATACCAGAAAAGATATGACAGCCCATGATGATGCAGGAGAGAATCAGCCTCGTAATACCAGAAAGATATGACAGATCTTGATTACCAGAGACTTGGGCAGTGAAGCTTTGGTGATACAGAAAAAGATATAACAGACTAGATCCATAAATGCAGTAATGAAACTGTACAATAAAAAGAAATGTGAGGGTAATAAGACGATAGAAGAAATACTTTAGACTTTCTCAGGAGAAAAAGAGCATCAGACATACATCTCTCTCCGGAAGCCGCTTATGTTTAGAATAGACGAGAGAGATGGTTCCACAGACTGACTACCATCTCACCCCTGAAGAGACACAGGAGCAATCTCCTACGTAATGAGCGAGAGATGACACGTACCTAAAGGGAGGCAGGAGAGCTTGACTTTGCCTTCTCCTTCGGGACTTTTAGAGTACGTGTCAATGTATTCAGCCAGAGAAGGCACCTGCTGTGACATAGAATATATAGCTTTGAGACACCGACTCCTGAAAAACGCCATACCACACCTCTGTGAGTCGACACCCACAAGAAGAGCTCGTGCTGGTTACAGGAGCTACAGGAAGTGGTAGAGTCCACCACACTTGCAAGCCTTATGGGAGAGTATCGGAGAGGATGCCAGAACATCATCACATTGAAGACCCTATCAGTACCTCCACCCACATAAGAGATGTATAGTAAGCCAGAGATAGGCTCAGATGCCACCTCGTGCGCAGCAGCACCTGAGGCTGCCCATGAGAAGACCCTGATGTCATCACGGCAGGAGAGATAGAGACACCGGAGACCATCGCCATCGCGCTATCACAGCGGCTGAGACCGGACACCTTGTCTTCTCGACTCTTCACTACCAACTCTGCGGCTGACTCCATAGAGCGTATGATAGACGGCTATCTCTCCACACCAGCAGCAGCAGATCAAGGGTTCAGCTTAGGAGTACTGGAAGGTGATTGTCACACAGCGAGCTTCTTCCAAGGATAAAGGAAAGGAAGGCTCTGCCTACGAAGTCATGATAGCCACCCACGCCATAAGGAACCTTATCAGAGAAGGAAAAGACCTATCAGATACCTTCCCTCATCCAGACAGGAAAGAAAGACGGTATGCAGTCCATGGATGATGCCATATCAGGCTGTAGTGAAAGAGAATGACGAGAGAGACTGCACTTAGACATGCTTTCAGCTTTGAGAGGGATGAAGCAGAAGTCGGAAGATTTTAGGAGGAGTGAAGTGGCAGATTTTACATACTTGCGATAGACAACAAAGGGAAAAAGAAAAAGAAGGGTACCATACAGGCTGAAAACAAGGGTGAGGCGGTCAGCTCAGATAAAGAAAAACGAGATGACGCTTATCCGCATGGAAGGCGAATATCCTGCAAAGGACATAGAGTTTACGCTGGAGGCGGTATTAAGATAAGAGACCTCAGTGTGTTCTGTGGGCAGTTCATCAGTATGATAAATGCTGGTGTAACCATCATAGATGCCTTAGAGATGCTGTCTGTGGCTACAGAGAATAAGACCATAATAAAAGACCATAGTAAAAGAGTGAGACCAATATCCAGAGGGTGAGACCCTCTCAGAGTCTATGGCAAGTACCTAAGATATTCCCTTCCATTATGAGTATCCATAGTGGCGGCGAGGAGAGGCTTCAGGTGCAAGCAGAGGTAGCCTTCAGCGTATGGCGGAGAGATTCGAGAAGAGGCTAAGTTGAGATGCCATGCTTAGAAGGCATCTGTATATCCTACATGGTTATGATGGTCTCTGTTTATGGTCATCATGGTGCTGCTGGTACAGATTATGCCTACCTGCAAGTCGATGTTTGACCAGCTGCGGAGCAGACCTTCCTATACAGACAGGTGCTTGCAGTGAAGCTTGAGTGACTATCATCATGGCCAGGTGGTGCACGTGCTTGTAGGCATTCTCGTGCCTTCATTGTGGCTGTGAATGTCATACAAGAAGACGATACTGGTCAGATAACCTTCGGTACCATAGCCAGGAAGCTCCCTGTATTTGGTTCATCAATGTAAAGAATGCTTCTTTGCAAACTTTTGCAGAACGCTGTCAACCACAGTATATGCGGGACTTCCTATGGTGGAGCGCGAGATTACGTCAACACCATGGAGAAACTACCTATATAAGGAATGCCTTAAGAAGGCAAAGGAAGAGAGGTAATAAGGGTGTGCCTATGTCAGAGCCTATACAAAAGAGCAGGGCTTTTTCCCTCCTATGGTGGGCTATATGACAAGGATAGGAGGAAACAGGAGACATAGAGGGTATGCTAAAGTAAGCTGGCATGACTACTATGATGAAGAGGTAGAGATGGCTACACAGACACTGGTGGCGGCTCTTGAGCCTATGATAATGATGGTGCTTGCGGGCATCGTTATCCTCCTCATATCCGTAATTATGGGACCTATGATATCCATCTTGCAGAGCATGACAACCTAATTCGTATGTTGTGTACAAACCTAAAGAGATATGCGTAATATGAACATATATCGCTACGATGAGGTGAATATGAACCATGAAGGAACTGTTACAGTTTAGAAAAATAACGATATATAGGCTGTTTGCGTATGCTCTCTGACTATATTTTGTACTTTTATTGCCTAAAGCTGTAGCAAAGAGTATTTTATATTTACCTCTTTTACTGTTAAGAAGTTTGTGAATACATCCGATATCTTTATTATAAGAAGGATAGAACTGTGTTATAGACAAATAAGTTGCTGATACGTGATGTAAGATATCATAAAAAGCAAAATAACAACTAAACTTTGTAAAATATGAAATCAGATATTGAAATAGCAAAGTTGATGTGTTATAATACAGCCATAAGGCGATCAGCCTCAGCTTACTTTGAATTAAAAAGCACTTATGGGGTGTTTTTAAGATATAATAATCTAATCAAAAAGGAGAAAAACATCAAACCAGAAGAAATTAAACAATAAGGGATTTTCCCATGTAGGCTATCATCGTTATTGCCATTATGGCGTGCTTATCGGACTTCTTGCACCACAGTTCATTACTATGTGCAGAGATCAAGTACTCAACAGACGTTAGAGAACGGACAGGAGATTGCAACTGTAATTCAGACACTTATTGCTGATAATAAAGTTAAATACCTCCAGACAACTGACTGTTGCAGTTTAAGATGGGTGAGTGCATATGATGACTAGAGCTAGCGACAGGTAAAGTGTTGCAGAGTCACGGTAAGTAAGGTTGAGTGATAATAATCAGTTTTTGCTACATATGATGTTAAAAGTGGTAAGCTTGACGATTTCATGGCATTACTGCGTGGAACTAGGCTGGAGCTATAGAGTGATTTCTCACTCTATCGAACTCACAGGTAGTATAAGAAATGATGGCTGAATAATCCAGTACTATCTGAAAGAACATTATGAGCTGCGAGACAATGACCTACCTCATCTATGCACTTATCTTCCTCTTCGGTATCACCACAGGCGAGCTTCTTAAATCTGCATCTATCGCATACCGAGGGGAGAGACAGTGGTGACTACACCTTCGCATTGTATGACCTGGGTCATAAGCTAAGATGGTTCGAACTGATTCCTTTGTTTTTCCTACATCTTCCTGGCGGAAGGTGTAGGGCCTGTAAAAATCATGTTCACCCTCAATACCCTATAATTGAGGGGCTACAATGGCTTCTTATACGTACTTGTATTTTGCAGTAAACGGATTGAACGCAATATCCATTATTTATGCATTATTTACGTCAGCACTCATAGTGCTTACGGTAATAGATTGGAGGACTATGAGATTCCAATCAGTATTAATATCTTCATATTGGTACTTCGGAGGTCTTAGGTGGTCTTGGATTTAACAACTTCTTGACTACCTTACTAGGCTTTTTATAGTAAGTGGTTTTTCTTCTTATTCTGATATGGTAACTGAGGGCAGAGCTATGGGAGGAGGACAGTAAAGCATGCTAGTATTGCTAGCAGCAGCAGACTGGCAGTTGATTGTACTGGCATTTTTATAGGCTGTATACTGGGCTCTATCCTTCACCTCCTCACGTATAGAGAGGTTACCAAGGCGCAGAGAGGATGCTTGCGATGAGACCTCTACTTCCGGCAGGATTATTTATAGCTATGCTTTGGGGCAATGGTTTTATAGAGATGGTGTTTAAGCAGTTTTGATATAAACAATAACTTTTAATTTTGGAGAATAACTATGGAAAACAGAGTACTAAGTATTGAATGCGGACGAAAGCCTCGTTAGGGTTCTTGAGGTATCCTGCGGAGGAAGGAAACAAGATATACAACTCATTTTTTGTTTTCTACGCCTAACATATGTTCGAGCAGAATGACTCAGAAGAGTTTGCAAGCGTATTGCAGGCAGAATTGAAGAGAAGGAAGATAACCACCAAGAAGGTAGTCTTTGTCATCAATTCAAGCCGTATGGCTACCAGAGAGGTTATCATTCCTGCGGTAAAGGAGGCAGGATAGTGATGTATTTCAACTAATGCCTCAGAATACTCAGTGAGACCTCTCCCAATACTCGTACGTGAAGTTATAGAAAATTCACAGAGGGGAGACAAAAAGTACCAGGCTAAACATGCTTACTATTCCCACGACATCATAGAGTTCTATGAGTGCACGGCAGGGACATAGGACTTAACCTATACAGTATGGGCTATACAGGCAATGCCTCAAAGCTCCTTATGCAAGGTGAAAGTGCAGAAGGAGTCAGGGCATTACTTAAAATAGACGGACGTTCCTCTATACTTACCATAATGGATGGTGATAGAATTGAACTCCAGCGTCATATAAGCTACGGTGTAGTCTGAGGCTGTATCCATAGTGTGAAAATGGATGTATGAGTCTGACTTTTACAAGCAGACTTGAGGTGCTGTATGATAACAACCTCCTCTTTGACGAGGCAGTGGATGCAAACAGAGACGGCGTATGTAGAACTGCAATTGATAGCGTCAAATGCTGAGTATAAGCTAAGGGAGGATCTCGAAAAACAGGATACTATCGGCAGGTGTAGCCAAGTCCTCGACTATTGTCTCAGGATTCAGGGAATCAAGATGAGAAGATAGATGTAATCGGTATTGGTGCCGAGATAAGGGGCTATGGGTTCCTCACTTCTAGGTTTGGCATGCATACTGAGAAGATGCCTCCACTAAAGACCTTCCACACAGTGACAGACGAGGGTAGAAAAGCACCTTTTGCAGGCGTATTACTCTTGTATCGGGTGTTACCCTGGGGAGGACTCTTCCTGCTATCAATAAAAAGAAAGGCAGGGCCTCTTCTAAGTCAGGCAGGGTGGAAAGCCACTACAAGCATAGAGTGCATTGGTTATCCCTTCAGTTATCAGTTCTGTCTTTATAATAGGAGCGGTGGCTTGGTTTTATACTGGCATGCTTTGACTACAATTCAGCCAGGGAGAGAATGCTCTCATGAATCCACAGATAACAGCTATTCTTACGCAGAAGGGTTGAAAAGGCTAATCTCATTGCGAGGCTGACTACGACTGGATGAGACTCCCGGCAGTTAACACAGAGTCTAACAACAACGGCTTAAAGTCCCATATGAGGAGCTTGAAGAAGGATTTGAGATACGTGTCTCCTCAATGCTTTGCCCTGACAGGATGTCTCTAATATAACCGTCAACAACAAAAGAGCTGCGCAGATATCATCAAGCGTATGAGAGATAAACGATATAATTGTACAATGTATCTACGATTTCGAGACAAAGGCGGATGACAGGGTGGGGTTAGCTTCTCACTGGATGTCATATATAAATACAGACGCAGGAATGGCGCTGAAGACGCAGTTAAAAAACGAAGATAGCGCCGCTGCTGGGCAGAAAGCACAGATAATGCTGCAAGCGAAGGTGCTGTAACAGGTACAGCAGGTAGTGATACCACTGCAGTGAGAGGTGCTGTAACAAGGCAGAAGGTATGGATAGCACTCCACAGACAAAGAGCTTCAGACACAGAAGCTGGTGGCACTTCATCAACTACAGAAAGTGGAAAGGAGATAAGAGATGTCGATGTCAGAAGAGATAAAAGAAGATACTAGATAGTATTTGTTGGCATTCTTATATTTGCCCTCGTGTACTATTTTCCTATAAGAAGTTATGCGGAAGACATGAAGGAGAGCTAAATACTGAGAGATGTGAGGCCTTACCGCAAAGCTTGCAGACTGAGACACAGTCCAGAGGGTCTGAGATAAAAGGCTGAGACTACCAACTATGAAACAGAATACCTTTAGCTATGGTAACAAGTTCCCCTCCTTCTTACAGGTTGAGAGTAGAGATTATGGACATGGTGGGACTTGAGAAGAACTAAGGTAGAGGTTCAGCTCATTGCGTCAATACCCTGTGAGAAATGAGAACCTCAGATGCACCTGACCAGAGACCACAGGGCTCCACCACAGGAAGTGGCTACAGAGGAAAGCCCCTGAGGCATGCCTGAGAGCCTCTACTGGAGCTCCTGTGCAGATGAGACTGAGGTGGCATCTTTGCGGCAAATAGTATAGCTCTATGATGTCTCTAACATCAACTACAAGGGCAGGATGACAAGCCCTAAGAAATTCCTAGACAAGATGAGCTAAGTCTACAGACAAAAGAGCATCAACTCGGTATCTTACGCTGATAACAAGACAGGAATCTGGACGGCAGTGATAGTATCGATTCTGTACTTCCATGCGGGAAGTGACAGACACTATGAAGAGTTATCGACCAAGACTATCAGACACTGCACTAGAGAACATGTTGGAACTGTGAGCAATCGAAGGCAAAATAGCGATGAACAGGCGAATAAAGCAATAAAACAGAAATTGTCCAGGTTTGCGGTATGACTGTGTTACATACACCAAAGCTCTGATTGGATCTCTCTATATACATAAAAGGAGGAAGTGAGGATGCAGAATATGAAAAATCATATATGCTCTGACAAAGGGTTTTCTCTTATAGTTATAATTTGCAGTGCTATACTTGCAATTCTCCCTCTATTAAATGCATTCGTAACTTCTTCCAGATGAGTAACCTCTCTCCGAGAGCAGCTCTTAGCTATAGAGACGAGCAAGAATATAATGGAGGAGCTAAGGGGCTACAATTTTGGCGGATATTAAGTTAGGCTCTAATATCACCTCTCCTACTCTGTTGGCAATCAGGCTTTTGAGAAGCTTGACCTAACCTTCTACACGCAAGTAGCATGGTGTTGCACAAAGCCTGAGACAAAGCCCTGCTGGCGAGACTATGATTTTACCCTGAGGCAGGCAGGAAGTATGCAAGAACATTGCAGAGAGGAAAACCACGACTAATGCTCTTATAACAGTGTCAGAGCCTTCCATTACCGCAGATCATATAGACAAAATCACACCTGTAAGTACAGACAAGGATATGCGATTGATGCTACACTTAGTGCGGCTGATCTGCTCACAAAGGATGTTAAACGATCACTTACTAGCTCTAGGTGTTAAAGCATAATGTGAGTGCAGAAGCACCCTAAGAGGAAATACATATAACTGTTACAGGTACGGATATTGTCACAGTTAGACTGAGTTTAGTATTATGTAAAGCAGAGTGCGTCACCGTCACTGGACTTAGTGACAGAGCTGAAGTGACTCCCCTAAGGATGAGCTAAAAGGCATATATACTATTCTTAGCGCCTTGGAATAACTCGACAGGAGATGAAGATAGTTATAGACAATCCGCTAAATAAAAGTTCAAGCTCTACATCGTTAAGCAGGAAACAGGAAACTACGAGCAATAAGATGGTAATCTTAGATGTAAGGGATGGTAGTGTGACTGCAGACAAGAGCCCTGTTAAGGTGTTTACCAATGTAGAAGACACTATGGGTACAGATGCATATCGTGGTTCATTCACAGCCTTATACTACTGATAAGTGATGTAAATATGTCTCTTGTTGAAAAGCAAGTCTGCTGATGAGGTAAGCAGCTCGCAAGGTTATATGATATAGAGGTTGGTGTTAACTCCATGTGGATGAAAATGGCATTGCAGGTGCAGAGCCACTAATGACATTGACAGGAGGTATGTCAATTGATGAAGAAACGACAATAGAGGGTTCTTCGATACTTATGGTTATCACGGTGGTCAGCTAGGGATGGGCGTGATGGGCGCCATTGCGCTCTGGGTATCACTGACAATGTCCAGATGAAGACCACTGATGCGAGATAAAGGAAAACTTCTACTCACGCAGAGGGTGCTCGAGCAGGTAAAGGCGGGAGTAAAAGAAAAGGCTGAGGCTGCACAGGAAACAGTGACAAGGACTGAGAGACTTTGCCAGAAATATGGTAACAGCTCTCAGACGCCTGCTGACATGGTTTCAGTCTTCCGCTGCATCTGAAAAGGCCCGCAGACAGAGAGGACTCAAGAAGAACTTTTAAGGATACTGAAAAGTATTGATAAGTGTAGCAGAGCGAGTATATTGATTAAGTCCATACAGCCTCAATGAGATCAGAGCCTCTTAAACAGCCTACACTATCCTTATGCTGTTGTATCTACTAATGAAGAGCCGGATTAAGTGGTGATGGAGAGTTAGTAAGGATGAAGACGTAAAAGCTTGTACTAAAAGGGATTATCAGAGTAGATATGTGAGCGAGGACGAACAGGTGTCTGAGATAGTTACAGACATACAGTGCTATGGCCACAGCCTGATGTGGTTTACTAGCTACCTCTGACCATCGATTTGTTTGAATACGCCATCATAGGCGATAAAGGGTAGAGTTATGGCTGGATGTAAATATAAAAGGCAGTGTGTATGCCGGCTTTCGATGAGCTCTATTAACAAAACTTTTAGGCATGTAGCCAGATCTATACCAATGTGGGACTGTGACAAGACCCTTATAGCCAATGGAACGGTTAATGTAGCTAATAACGCGAGCCTATAAAAGCTTCTCCTAATCAGAAGATATGGGGCGGGTAACATACTGCTGAACAAGCAGGGCAGAGCTTACGGAGCTGCCTCATGTAGCTGATGACGCTTACCTAAGCGGAGGAGGTCGTGCAGATATCAGGTGCATACAAGGGGACTAGCAATGATAATAATGACGGCAACTCGTCAGCCATTATCGTAAACAGCAAAGACAGCTCTATGGGACATGAGGCGGTGCAAAGGAAGTTGCTCTTTGGGCTACTCTTATATAGCTACGAAATGAAAAGCTTCGATCGTTACTCACAGAAATGCAAACAACAATGTGGATATCAAGATGGGTGAGTCCATTGCGGTGAGGGCAATCAGATAGCCTACCTTATGCGGCGGTGGATGGGACAGACTCAAATAAAGGGTCAAAGTTTGGCCACAATCCACTTAGCTATGATGAATACAGAGAGCTCCTGAAATGAAGAGGTTCAAGCGGCAAGAACTATGTTCTTGTAGATGCCAGACAGGCATACCAAGAGGTAAGACATTTGAGAGACTATGGTTGTAACAAAGTCAGTTACCAGACGCTAATTACACCAAGATATCTGTGCAGCCTATCTACAGGCATATCAGGTGACGTCTTATACTTCTATGTGAATCTTCACAGGATAAAGGCTGGCGGGTACTTTAGTGAGACTTCTATGACGAACCAAAAACAGGGCAGAGGAACTTAGCATACAGACTATTTATACAGACACTATAAAGAGGTGCCGCCGAAGCGAATATCAGAGACAGTGCGTAGCTACACCTTGTATGACAATGACCATCATAGTCTTGCCAGAAGACAAGTACAATAGACATACTTTCGGGCAGATTTATCAAGACCTTCAGGGCTCTGTGTACCATACCTACTAGGTAAAAGGCAGGACAAAGGGAAAATGAGTATTTAAGAACATAATCAGTGAGGCTGTGTAATGGCTGCTTAGCAGGAGTTGTAAAAAGAGTATCAGTGAAACGGCGTGAAGGCAGTGATTACGTCAGGTAATTATGATTACAGCTCTCTCACTCTGGTGATGTAAAGGCTAATAGTGGCATATGATGTACGGTAACAGAGCGAAAGACTTTTACAGGTACCATCATAGCAAACAAGGTCACAGTGATTCTGGGAGAAATAAAGTCAGATGACAGCGGTATAATTAAAAACCTTATTAGTGAACCGCTTACCAGCGCGAGTGATTATTTTACAAGGTGTTGCAAGGACGGAGAAAGCGTTTGCGACTCAAGGAAAGCACTGCGGCAGCAATGACTCTTGCTGACGGAGGTGTTGACCTAAGTAGACTTGTGTCCTACAGTAGTGGAGAAAAAATGAGTTAAGGAGGACGATGTTAGAATAACAAGGATATTCTTTACTGGAAGCTATAGTGATTATAGCAATTCTGGGAGATGCTTACAGGGATTTATAGCTGCTCGTCGAGGCTTGTTTGATGCGAAGAGTAGAGGCCTGTCAGACAGCGTGTCCTCCTTCTTGACAAAGGTGAGGACTTGCAAACCTTGGCAAGACAGTTACTCTCACCATTTATACAAGGATACTGACGAGGGCGATCAAGGCAAAGATGAGTGACCAAGATGGTGTCAAGAAAGTGAGCTCGATTACTGAGAGACATTTACTTGAAGAGATGTAAGTGATGACAATGTAGAGATGTCTTATTCTACCGATATCTCAGGATGCTGAGAACCCTGCGGGAGGCATTCAGAGCATGGTTTTAATTTTATAGAAACACAGGTGCCATCAAGGATTCCAGCCCTAACGGTATCAGTGCATAATACTAAGAGAAATGCAGAGATAAGATATAACTGCGACTGGAAAAATCATTGTTGAATAAAGAAAGCCTGATACTAAATGAATTAGGGCTTGCATTTAGGAAGGAGATGAAGATATGAGAAAAGCGTCTGGGTAACAAAGGTTTTCTCTGATAGAGTTATCATTGCTCTTGCCATTATCATGGTGGTGGCGTCTATCATATCTTTCTCTTAGCTGGCGGCAGTTCTTATTCATCATCATAACTACTGCTGACTTGCAAAGGAAGCACAGCTTGTGATGAATCAGATATCTGATATGGTGATATCTGCAGAAAAGAAGTGAGATACGAGGCGGTACCACGAGTAATCAACGAAAATGAAAAATATGAGATAAGCTATGTGCCTGCTGAGATCTATTATAAGAAAAGCGTAATTGATACGATGAGCAGGAGCTTTGAGCTAAGGAAAATGTCATATGGCTGAAAATGTAACTGCATTTGGTGCGGATGTCATAAGAGCCGAGGGCAAGAATAAGATAAGGTAAAGATAGAGCTGAAAAATAACTCCCAGTCCTACGTAAGAGGAAAATAATATCAAGAAAGTGAAAATGTAGTTAAATAGGACGAGTTTGTCAAACATATATGGTAAAGGTATTGTTTTTGAAAGAGGAGCTTTATGAAGAAACAAACAAAGCTTTAATGAGGTATATTAACAGCTACATCTTTAACAGTTGCAGCCGTTTCTATGATGTTTATACATAATCCTGGAAAGCAGACGACAAAAAATGCGTCTTTTAATGTATTGAGAATCTTATAAAAGCTCTGCAGAGAGAAGTCCTTTTACTGTAGTGGAGCTTGTTCGGATGAGAGGGATGGCAGAGTTTGGATATTTTGGCAAGAAGAGCGAGCCTGAGGACTGGAAGAAGGAGATGGCCTTGCGATACCAGAAGAAAAGAATGGATTATATAGCGGGACTTAGAATGAAACGCTACTATAGTGCAAGTGATATACACTAAAACCTCTTACTTACAATGAATACTAGGAGAGCTGTTCACTGAGATGCCATAAATCCTGCTGATGGAAACAAGTACTCTTCATTTAATCTTGCTAATCCTCTTGTTATGAAGAAGGTGTGGTATCAGGCTACAAGATGGTAGACGCAGTGGGCAGGCACTGCATTGATGCCTCATTTTGTAGAGCAGGCAGGCGGAGACTATGATGAGAATGTAGTGAAAGCTATGAATATACAGAAGAACTTAGACAGTAAATATGCTGTAAAGTTTAGAAAAGGCAGACCTAAGTGAAATCCTGACGAGAGCATAGTATACAGAGCCTCTGAGATAGAGAGTTTCTAATGCTGAGGAGGTAAAGGTTCTAGGATTTACAAAGGTCACATATACAGGCTAAAGGTGCTACAGGCTCTAATGTAGTGTGTGTATGCCCTTTCAGAATAAGATGCAGAATGGTTTATAGTTTTGATTTTTACTAACATATTACTATGTTTTGCTGTCCTTTGAAGGGTTGGATGTATCCCACTCTTACAGCCGACTGAGAGGACAAGTGGAGTATATTATTCAGTGGAAAGCGCATGAATATCTCGGGAGGTGAAGCTGAATTTAACGGTGTGTTAAACAGTGTAGAGTGCTACAAAAAGGTTGCCTCAGGCAGGGGACATTTTGCAGTTGCATCTGAAGATTCGTATGTATTTGTAGGAAAAGGTAAAGGAAGTAAGAAGCTTGGCAAAGTGCGGGCGGCAAAACGTATCGTTGGTTATGAGACAAGGGTCTTCTACACGGGTGGTTAGAGACAACAACTGGTTTGAAAAGCGGTGTATTCTTAAAGAACTTTAGCGATATGGGATATCTTCCTGCTACCGACCCTGGCTACGATAAAGCAAAAGATGAAGATAAAGGTGGTTACACTTACACCTGCAGGCATTGATGCTACTCTTGCTGCCAATCCTAATTATTTTTCAAATGTGGGGCTTTTGTATATAGTAGGCTCAAACTCACTTGTAAGTGGAATCGAGCCTAATGTGTATAAAGAGGAAATGATATAGATCCCAATACATTTTGAAATAATTAAAAATAAAAGCAAATCTAAACAACCTTCCTGTTCTTATAGATAATAAAACACGGCGTATACCGGCAGTACTAACATATTTGGACTTAGCCATAGAGCATAATATCTAACGAAAGCAGTTGATTCAACTAATTATGACGGACACTTTGTAAATAAGAACGTATATTCATTAGATTATGATAAAGAGTGTACTCCGTTTATCTTTGAGGCTTTGCATCTGCTTTATCAATGAAAGACATCTGATTCTGCTTTTTGTAAAATAAGGCTAAGGATGTTGGCTTTTGGAGGTTGCAGAGAGCATAGTTGAAGAAAATGACATTGTGGACAAGGGCTTAGAGAATTACTGACAATACTAAGAAATTTACTCTTGAGATATCCAGGCAAGGGCTCTTGGTACATCATCAGCTATAAAATGAGAAGAAAGACTACAGATGATGTGGTGAAAGATACTTGACATCAGCCGACTAAGAGTGGTTGGACAGGATGTTCAGGATAGTGAGGATGAGAATAAGGTTGCCAAATGGTTCTCTACTAACAGGAGGCGTTAATAATACCTCTGAAACTCAACACGACAGAGTTTATAGGAAGGATTGAAGACCTCTCAGAATATAATCTCATATATATTGGTCTTGATACGAGTAGTTTTAATAAATCAGGAGAAGGAAGCGTAGTTCAGGTAAATGTTCCTGAACGGGTGGTGTCTGACATTCAAGTAAAGGCAGATGGATTAATATGGAAAACAATTAGACAGGCATATTCTGCAAGCCAGTGCTACCAAGGGCTGCAACTGTGGTAAAAATCCGAGTATAGTTATACGATACGGGATATACAATGCCGGGCTACACAATACCTAAGACTACAAAAGACTAGGGTGGTGGGTGAAAATAATACGATAGCGACTACCTTATACTAAGCACGGATATAATATACCTAGCTACAATAAGTATGTGAAAAATGAAACATCGATTATTACTGTATAATGATACCAATATGAATGGTCTTATTTATAGTAATGTTGGCGATATTTATAAGACAATTCTGGAACGATGTTTATGGGAGGATTATTAGATACGGTTATGTAAAATAAGACAGATATAATAATATAAGAGCGTATAAGGATGTGATCCTAATTCGGACGGTATAAAAGCTAAATTATAAACCTAACTGGCGAATGGGATTATCATAATGGTAGTGTTTATGAAAATAAAAACGTATACAGGTGATATTCAGTAGTTTCCGGTAGATATAACAGAGCTTCGTAAACTCAGGAATACGTAAATCAGGATATCTGTATGTTTGCAGATGGCTTTATGAAAAGCAGGAATGGGCAATATAACTGTTAATGATTTTAAGATTTGATAACAGTTCCGGGATGTCGAGCTTGTTGAATATGCAATTAAGTTCAGAACAAGACAATCCTTCTAAGAATAATGTTATATTTGGAAGGAGCCAGTAAGCCTTGATGGAGTAGAGTTAAACTCACTCATTACTAATAATAACCTCTAAACCTGAAATTTTTGCTGAAGAACAGCATTACAGAAAAGGATATTGATATACCAGAACATTACCCGACTATACAGTTGATTAACAGAACAGCGGAAATCAATTTTAAACTTCTAAATAAAGGCTTTGAAAGTGATAATACTAAGTTTAAGCTAAGCCTTTATGTGAATAGTAATTTTGATGGTAAGTTATCAGGTACAAGAAAAATGTAGATGAACGTTATGATATATTTAAGGATAATGTCATATAAAGGGGGGTTTGACAGCGTCTAATACTTCCTGGTACAAGGTATCCTACAAGCTCCCTAAAAATTATGTGGGTGTTATACCTTGGAAGCTTAAGGTTGAATATAAAAGTGGAAATGGTTTAAAGAGATATGCTAATGTGACAGGTATGGGGTATGTGAAAAAGAACAGGGAAAAGCAAAAATAAGGTGCTCAGATCAAAAGCACAGAATATATTAAAAGTCATTTGAATCAGATTTATAATGGTCAAGCGGACTTTTATAAGTATAATGCCTCCATCAAATTTTTTACTAAAGCAGAACGTGACACTGTTTTGTCATATTGGGATAATGGTGTTGGAGCGCCTGCAAAAAAAATGGTTGATGGTGTTCCTCTACAATTTATCAAGACTCGAACCACATTTTGATATGGGTAGGGTAAAAGATAGTACGTTTAATGAACTGCTGAGTGGGTAGATGACTTTGACATAGACATAGACTCGATTGGTGCATAGATTATATGAGATAAAATATGATAAGTGGTGTCAAAGAGAATAAAAATGAAGGAAGAATAAAAGACTGAGGAATTCTTTGATGAGGTTCCCAATCAAGGCAGGCGAAACCAAACAGTATGACATGTTGTATTTAGGTTTTGCTGATGCTCAGTACTAATGTTAAGACTGTCTTGAACCTATCCGGGGTTATATAGATGACAGTAGCTGTTCTCTCACATATTTGCCATTCTCTTACAAACTATAGAGGTGCTTCGCACTGGAACTGACATAACCGTATGATTAGAGGACAGGTGGGTCTTGACAGAGTATGGAGTGCTGAATAACTGGGCTTTAGGTAGGTACGAGGTTCTAATGAGGAAAGATGAGTACTACTCCATATAACTCAGTTGATTGCCTACAATTAGAGGCTAATACCTCTGAGAATGCAATGAAGTCAAGCGAATTATATAATATCATGCAAAGGATAATGCAGAGAAGGATCACGATAAAGAAGGACATAACATATTCAAAAAGTAATAAAACGAAGATAGTAAAAGAGGTTCAAAGGGCTGACTTATGAGCAGTTTAATACTAAGTACTTGGATTAAAAATGGACATAATTATACACAAAAAAGCATTGTTAAGAGGTATGACAGCGTTGAGGACTCAAAAGAGCCGAACAGATAAATCAAGGTCAGATAACAACCTATCCGTTTACAGATCAAAGTCCTTGATATTGCATTAACGCATTTTCAACCGTATCAGTTAGACCTAAATGAGGATGAGGATAAGGGATGGAGAAAAGTGACGTGATAGTAAAGTATACACTCATAAGGTTCTAGGAAGAGGCAGATAATCCATCTCATGTCATACAATATGAATCCTAGAGATGTGAAATAACTATTACATCTACAGAGGTAACATGACTTACTCCGGTGTTGGACATTACAAAAGGTAACTGACAGGGAGGAGATGAAACTTTTGATATTAATACTCTTATAGCGACTACAAGGCGGCAATGGTTCCTCCATCAATTAAGTTTGAGAAACAGGTGCCTCTGATGCACTGAAAAACAGTATCCTACATATCTTATGATGTGTCTTCGGATGCAAAGGAACAAAGGGGTAGTAACAGGTGACAAAGGAAAGGTCTACTTCACTCAGTTGATTACAACAGTTTCGTACAGAACATCAATCCTGATATGACAAGGTGTTGGTTAAGCCTATGAACTCTAGGGCAGGCTATATAGAGTGTTACCTATGATGGAATAAAATGACATCATCATCAGATTCAAAAGTACGGTATGTGCTATATGTTAAAGTCTGGAGAAAAGGTATTATTTTTAGAGTTCCTTTGTCTGAGCTAGGTGGAATAAGAACAAGATGAGACATTAGTGTCTTCGCTAAATCAAAAGTAGGGCTGCAAAAGCATGGAAAGTCCAAGTACACCAAAGTTTTGAATACTCATCTGAAACAGTATCGACTACATTGTTCAAAACGAGTTATTTGACCTCGATTAGACAAATTAAAGGAGAGCTATCTCTTCCGGTATTTTTGTTGCAATTTGATGATATACTCCCCTTCAGAGGATAAAATCCGAGAAGGGGATTTCAATTATTTTGTATAGAAGATCTCAAAACTTTGTGTATGTTTGCCGATTACAAAAACCGAAAAATGTTGTATACTTAGATGAGTATCAAAGGTAAGACGTTAGATATCAGCTTGCCTGTAGTTTAATTTTTAATCTTTGATACATAGATTATAAGTATCAAAGATAGAACATCAGAATATCGGTCTGCTTGTATGATTATATATTATCTTTGATACCTGCATTATGTAATACTTCGTTAAGATTTTTGGCACCAATCTAAGATGTATTTATTAATTCAAAAGAAATATTCAAGCTGTTAAATCCAAAGATTTGACTTTAATTTTTGTTGTTTTTAGAAGGGGACAATTGGGAGAGAGCGATATTTTAGAGAAGAAAACGCCTCATGTTTAATGACTTGTGTTGCAGACTTTGCAGATGGAATTGAGATCATCTGTTTTGTTGTTTATCGAGAAAGGGGACAATTGGGAGAAAAAGGATATTTTAGAGAAAAAGCTACTTATGTTTAATGACGTGTCGCAGACTTTGAAGATGGAATTAAATCTTGTTTTTATTGTTTAATCAGAAAGGGGGAAAAAATTGGGAGAAGATATTTTTGGAAAGAAGCTCCTTATGTTTAATGATGTGTTCGTGGACTTTGTGGATGAGATTGAATCATGTTTTTGTTGTTTAATCAGAAAGGGGGACAATTGGGAGAGAAGGATATTTTAGAGAAGAAGCTCCTTATGTTTAATGATGTGTTCGTGGACTTTGTCGGATGAGATTGAATCGTGTTTTTGTTGTTTAATCGAGAAAGGGGGACAATTGGGAGAGAAGGATATTTTAGAGAAAAACTGCTCATGTTTAATGACGTGTTGCAGACTTTGTGAATGGAATTATGTTTGATGGGAAGGATGTAGTTAAAGAGGATGAACTCGTTGACCTTTCCGGCTGGAGCCACTACAAGGGTGACGACAGTAAACATAGGTTTCAGGACAGAGATGTCGTAAAACTATGGAAGAAAGAGAATGTAGTTATTTCACTAATAGGAATTGAAAATCAAGATATACCTGATGAGGATATGGTATTTAGGGGTGATTTCGTATGAGTGGTGCTTCTTATAGAACGCAACTTGTAGAAAAGGAAAGGAGGAAGAGGGAAAAGAAAGTGGATAAAAGTAGCTGAAAAGTCTGCTGAAAAATTAGATATTTTCCCTGTAATAACCTTTGTTATCTACTACGGCGAAGAAGAATGGAAGCACGAGACAACCCTGCATAAAGGCAACCTTGATTCTGAACTCAAACACTATGTAGCGATTACAGTATCAATCTGATGAGACTTGAAAAAAGCTAAGTAGAAGATGATATAAATAAGTTTAAGAAGGATTTTAAGCTAATAGCGGATTACATGGTAAAAGGAAGCAAACATAGGGCGAGACCGTATGAGACCTAAACCACCCAGAGGAAGTAGGTGAACTCATCCTAAGGCTAACAGGCGAGGCTGCCTTTCGAGTGAGAATGTGAGAAGGAGGAAGAACATGGAGAAATTTTTGAACCGATGTTTGAAAGGGCGAAGCAAGAGGAGAAGCAGAGAGGAGAAGCAGAGGAAAGAGCCGAAGGAGAAGCGAGAGGAAGAGCCGAAGGAGAAGCAAGAGGAAGAGCCAGAGGTAAAACAGAAAGGTGAAAGCTGCCTTGCCAGACTAATTAGCCTTCTGATGTCCGAAGGTAAAAATGACAAAATCAAAGACGTAGTGGAGAATGAGGGTCATTAGGCATAGACTGTATAAGAGAGTACGGCATACAGTAGAGCTGTGCTTTACAGGTTAAGATATAAAATATAATAATAAAATCAGTGAAAGCAGTTGACAAAATCGAACAAGTGTTTTATAATAACTGTAGAACATTTGTTTTGAATAAAAATTAATTATAATATATGTGAGTTAATATGGCTAAAGAAACTAAGAAAAGGTTGTAAATATTGATAGTGATAAAAAGAAGGCGCTAGAGGCTGCAATTGCACAAATTGAGAAGGACTTTGGTAAGGGATCTATTATGAAGCTGGGTTCGGGTATGGACAAGATGAATGTAGAAGTGGTTCCTACCGGTTGCTTAAGTCTTGATCTTGCGCTTGGCCTAGGCGGAATCCCAAAGGGAAGAATTATTGAGGTGTATGGACCTGAATCAAGTGGTAAGACAACAGTTGCCCTTCATATGGTTGCAGAAGTACAAAAAGCAGGAGGTATAGCCGGATTTATAGATGCTGAACATGCCCTTGATCCTGTATATGCTAAGGCTATCGGAGTGAATATCGATGAACTCTACATTTCTCAGCCTGATAGTGGTGAACAGGCACTTGAGATAACAGAAACCATGGTCAGAAGTGGTGCTGTTGATATAGTCATAGTTGACTCTGTTGCAGCTCTTGTTCCAAAAGCTGAAATCGATGGAGACATGGGAGATTCACACGTTGGCTTACAGGCTCGTCTTATGAGCCAGGCACTTAGAAAGCTTACATCTGTTATTAGTAAGACTAATTGTATAGTGGTATTTATCAACCAGCTTCGTGAGAAGATTGGAGTTATGTTTGGCAACCCTGAAACAACAACAGGTGGTAGAGCTCTCAAGTTCTACGCATCCATAAGGATGGATGTTAGAAAGGCAGATGTTATAAAAGCAGGGTGGAGGTCATTGGCAACAGAGACCAAGATTAAGGTAGTCAGAATAAAATAGCACCTCCTTTTAAGGAAGCTCAGTTTGATATAATGTTTGGACAGGGAATCAGTAGGACAGGAGATGTGCTTGATATTGCAGTAGATGATAATATAGTAGTAAAATCAGGTGCATGGTTCTCGTATAATGGCGAGAAGATTGGACAGGGCAGGGAGAATGTCAAGATATATCTCGATAGTAACCCTTCAGTGTTTGAAGAAATAGAGAAAAAAGTTAGAGAGTTACATGCAAATAAAGCTGTTGAGATCAAAAGTGGAGAGCCAGTTATAGAAGAGTGGAAGAACAGGAGTATATGATGAAGAGTAGTTCTTCGGAAAGCAATTGATATGTTCATTGATGTTGAAAAAGGTAAACAAATATAAATTTCGTGTAACAGCTGATACGTTAGTATTCTACGTTTATCAGAGCGATATAAGAAGATATTGCATAAAAGAAGAAAACGAATTTCCTGATGAAAGGTATGAAGCACTTATAAAGGAAACCATTATACCAAGGGCCAGGAAAGAGGCGTTAGACATTCTTAGCCGTGCAGACTGTTCTGAAGCAGATTTAAAAGAAAACTGTCTCTTAAAAGATTTCCTCTAATGTGATTGATGATGCACTAAACTATGTTAAAAAGTTTAATTATATCAATGACGTAAGGTATGCTGAGAACTATATTAATGACAGAGGTAAGTCTAAGAGTAAACGCCAGTTAAAGATGGAGCTATATCAAGGGTATAGAAGGAAACTATAATAGAAAATTTGATGGTTGATGACAGGGAGTGATGAAAAGCTTTATACAACTTACTTGGGAAGAAAATTAAAAATCCTAAGGAGGTAGATGAAAAAAAGAAAAATATATGCTTATCTTTACAGGAAGGGTTTTAATACAGAATTGATTGCTTCAGTACTACACGATTACCTCTCTCGTACTTGACTTTTTATCAAACAGTATAAAATTTAACTGTTGTATGTATCAGTTGAATTATGTAATGATAATTTAGCATAGATTTATTGTACAATGAAAAAATTAAATAAGGAGGTGCTCCGGTGGAACCGATTGTTGTTACAGCTATTGCTGTATTCGTTACTATGCAGTTACTGCTCCTACTGTTTGGAAAAATTGCAATTTCTAACCGTATTAAGAACTATGAATCTAAGGTTGGAACTGCAGAAGAAAGAGCCAGGAGATTATTGAGAAAGCTAATTTAGAAGCTGAGACTAAGAAACGTGAAGCCTTGCTCAGAAGCCAAGAGGAATCTCTGAAAGCTAAGAATGAGTTTGAGAGGGAAAGTAAGGGAGAAGAACAGAATTACAGAAGTACGAAAAAAAGAGGTATTAACAAAGGAAGAAGCTACAGACAGAAAAAGTGAAGCGCTTGAGAAACGTGAAATTAAGCTAATGAACGTGAGGCGGAACTGAAAAAGGGAAAAAGGATGTGGAGGAGCTTCATTCAAAAGCAACTGCTGAGCTTGAAAGAATATCAGGAATGACCTCCGATCAGGCAAAAGATTATATCCTTAAAACTGTCGAAGATGATGTTAAGCACGAAATGGCGGTTATGGTCAAAGATCTTGAAAAACAGAGCAAAAGAAGACGCGGATAAAAAGGCTAAGGAAATTGTTGTTTCTGCTATCCAGCGCTGTGCTGCTGACCATATCGCTGAGGCTACTATATCTGTGGTACAGCTTCTAATGATGAGATGAAGGGTAGGGATTATAGGTAGAGAGGGTCGTAATATCAGAACTCTTGAGACTCTTACCGGAGTTGACCTTATAATCGATGATACTCCAGAGGCGGTTGTTCTCTCAGGGTTTGATCCGGTTAGGAGAGAGGTTGCAAGGATTGCGCTTGAAAAACTCATCGTAGACGGAAGAATTCATCCTGCAAGAATTGAGAAATGGTCGAAAAGGCACAAAAAGAGGTTGAGGTACAGATAAGAGAAGAGGGTGAAAGCTGCAGCTCTTGAGTGTGGCATTCATGGAATTCACCCAGAGCTTATTAAGCTTCTTGGAAGAATGAAGTTTAGAACCAGTTATGGTCAGAATGTACTTAGGCACTCAGTTGAAGTTGCCCAGCTGTCTGGTATCTTGGCTGCAGAGTGTGGTTGTGATGTTAAACTTGCTAAGAGGGCCGGACTTTTTGCATGATATCGGAAGAGTCTGCAGATCGAGAGCAGGAAGGCTCACACGTACAGATTGAGTGTTGAGCTTTGCAAAAAGTATAAGGAATCACCTACTGTCATCAATGCGGTTGAGTCTCATCATGGAGATGTAGAGCCTTCTACACTTATATCATGTCTTGTTCAGGCTGCAGATGCTATCTCTGCCGCAAGACCTGGTGCAAGAAGAGAAACCTTAGAGACCTATACTAACAGGCTCAAGGAGTTAGAAGACATAGCTAATGAGTTTGAAGGAGTTGACAAATCTTTTTGCTATTCAGGCAGGGCAGGAAGTCAGAGTCGTTGTTTTTCCTGATCAGGTTGCTGATTCTGAGATGGTGCTTTTGGCACGTAATTTATCTAAGAAGATAGAAGCTTCTCTAGAGTATCCAGGCCAGATAAAAGTGAGCATTATTCGTGAGTCCAGAGCTGTTGATTATGCAAAATAAAATTTAGTCCCTGTTTTTTCAGGGACTTTTTTTGTTGATTGAAGTATCAAATACTTTTGACACCCACATCATATTATTAAAACAGTAAAGAAGGGAAATAAAATGAAGTATATATCTTGGAATGTTAATGGGCTAAGGGCCTGCCTTACAAAGGGTTTCATGGATTTTTTTAATGAGATAGATGCAGATGCCTTTCGGACTTCAGGAGATTAAGCTATCAGAAGGTCAGTTGGAACTTGATTTGCATAGTTACTATCAGTACTGGAACTATGCTGAGAAAAAAAGGGTTACTCAGGCACTGCGTTGTTTACTAAGGTGAAACCAATTAATGTAACATACGATATGGGAATAGACGAACACGACCACGAGGGAAGAGTAATTACAGCAGAATATGAAGACCATTTTTTTGTTGTATGTTACACACCTAATGCAAAACAGGAGCTTGAAAGACTTGACTACAGAATGGTATGGGAGGATGACTTTAGAGCCTACCTTAACGGACTAAAGAAAACTAAACCTGTTATACTTTGCGGAGACTTGAATGTAGCCCATAAGGAGATAGATCTTAAGAATCCAAAGACAAATCGTAGAAATGCAGGTTTTACAGATGAAGAAAGAGGAAAGATGACGGAGCTTTTAGATGCCGGCTATATTGATACCTTCAGATATTTTTATCCTGAACTTGAAAATGTATATTCATGGTGGTCTTACAGATTTAAGGCAAGAGAAAAGAATACAGGCTGGCGTATTGACTACTTTATTACCTCTGATGATTTCAAGGACAGACTTAGGGATGCTAAGATTCACTCTGAGATATTGGGAAGTGACCACTGCTAGTAGAGCTGGACTTTGAGTAATATATTCAATATAAATTATTGTTTTAATGCTGGAAAGTGTAAGAGTTTCGTGGTATATTAGAAAAAGAGATTGACAGATTAAAGAAAGAATGATAAAAATTTTTAACAAGCTAGTTAAAAATAACAAGGCTGTTTTATCCTAAAAAATACACACCGGTAAACCGGCAGATTGAAGGGAGAATTACGATGGAAAAAAGACTCGTGACATCATTGACAGTGTTGAATCAGCTTGAGAAGGCTCTTAAGAAGCTTCGTGCAGCACAAGAAGAGTTTTCTACCTATTCACAGGAGCAGGTAGATAAGATTTTCTTTTGCAGCTGCAACTGCTGCCAATCAGCAGAGACTTCCTCTTGCTAAAATGGCGGTCGAAGAGACAGGCATGGGTATCGTGGAAGACAAGGTTATCAAGAATAACTATGCTGCAGAGTATATTTATAACAAATATAAGAACTCTAAGACCTGTGGTGTTATTGATGAAGATAAAGAGTATGGATTTGCCAGAGTTGCAGAGCCTCTTGGTATACTTGCGCAGTTATTCCTACCATAATCCTACTTCAACTGCTATATTTAAGACACTTATAGCACTTAAGACCAGAAATGGTATTATCATAAGCCCGCATCCACGAGCAAAGAAATGTACTGCAGAAGCAGCAAGGGTAGTGCTTGAGGCTGCTGTAAAGGCAGGTGCTCCTGAAGGAATCATTGACTGGATAGATGTTCCTAGTCTGGAGATGACCAATCTGGTTATGAAAGAATGTGACTGTATCCTTGCTACAGGTGGTCCTGCAATGGTTAAGAGTGCTTATTCATCAGGAAAGCCTGCTCTCGGTGTTGGTGCCGGTAATACCCCTGCGATTATAGATGAATCAGCCGACATCCTTATGGCGGTTAACTCAATCATCCATTCAAAGACCTTTGATAATGGTATGATTTGTGCTTCTGAGCAGTCGGTGATTGTAGATGCAAAGATATATGATGCAGTTAAGGCTGAATTTAAGAGAAGAGGCTGCTACTTCCTTAAGAAGGATGAGATTGAAAAAAGTTCGTAAGACGATAATTATAAATGGTGCTCTGAATGCTAAGATAGTTGGTCAGAAAGCAGCTACAATAGCCGAGCTTGCAGGAGTTAAGGTAGACCCTGCAACCAAGATTCTTATTGGAGAGGTTACAAGTGTTGAGCTTAGCGAAGAGTTTGCCCACGAGAAGCTCTCTCCGGTGCTTGCTATGTATAAGTCAAAAGATTTTGCAGATGCTCTTAACAAAGCAGAAAGACTGATAGCAGACGGTGGTTATGGTCATACTTCTTCTCTCTATGTCAACTCGGTTACTGAAAGAGAAAAGATAGCAGAGTTTGGTGAGCGCATGAAGACCTGCCGTATCTTGGTTAATACCCCTGCTTCACAGGGAGGTATCGGCGACATATACAATTTTATGCTCACTCCATCTCTTACTCTTGGATGTGGTTCTTGGGGAGGCAACTCAGTTTCTGAAAATGTAGGAATCAAGCAGTTGTTAAATATCAAGAATGTAGCCGAGAGGAGAGAAAATATGCTTTGGTTTAGAGCACCTGAAAAGGTTTACTTCAAGAAGGGATGTCTCCCTGTAGCACTTGAAGAATTAAGGGATGTAATGAATAAAAAGAAGGTATTTATAGTAACAGATACTTTCCTTTTCCAGAATGGCTATACCAAGACTGTTTCAGATAAGTTAGACCAGTTAGGCATAGTACATCAGACTTTCTCAGACGTAGCTCCTGATCCTACACTGAACTCAGCCAAAAAAGGTGCAGAACTTATGAGAAGCTTTGAGCCTGATTGTATCATAGCAATTGGTGGTGGTTCTGCTATGGATGCTGCTAAGATTATGTGGGTTCTATATGAGCATCCTGAAGTAGACTTCTATGATATGGCTATGCGTTTTATGGATATTAGAAAGAGGGTATATACCTTCCCTAAGATGGGTGAGAAGGCTTACTTTATTGCCGTACCTACTTCAGCAGGTACAGGCTCGGAGGTCACACCTTTTGCAGTTATTACTGATGAAGTAACCGGTAACAAGTATCCTCTTGCAGACTATGCACTACTTCCAAACATGGCAATAATAGATGCAGATATGATGATGAATGCTCCTAAGGGGCTTACCTCATCCTCAGGTATAGATGCTGTTTCACATAACCTTGAGGCTCTTGTATCGGTTATGGCTACAGATTTCACAGATGGTTTAGCAAAACAGTCCCTGCAGATGATTTTTGAATATCTTCCAAGGGCTTATGATAACGGACCAAATGATCCCTGAGGCAAGAGAGAAGGTAGGGACATGCTGCTTGTATGGCAGGTATGGCATTTGCAAATGCATTTCTTGGCATAATGCACTCAATGGCACATAAGCTTGGTGCATTCCATCATATACCACATGGTATTGCAAATGCACTTATGATGGAGCAGGTTATCCGCTTTAACGCCTCCGAAGTACCTACAAAGATGGGAACTTTCCCTCAGTATCAATATCCCTAAGACTCAGAGAAAGTATGCAGAGGTTGCAGAGGCTTTTGGGATTTAAGGGTAAAAACGATGCTGACAGTGTAGAAAAAGCTTATTGCAGGGAATCAGAGAACTTCAGGATAAAATCGGCATTAAGAGAAGTATCAAGGATTATGGTATAAAAGAAGAAGATTTCCTTGCTACTCTTGATGATATGACAGAGAAAGCATTTGATGACCAGTGTACAGGCTGCAACCCAAGATATCCGCTTATTAGTGAAATGAGGGCAGATGTACCTCAATAGCTTACTATGGCAACAATAACGAAAGCAGTTTAATGTAAATGGGGAGGTTTATATTATGAAACTTGAGAATGTTCTTGTGAAGCGTCCGGGAAAAACAGTTTACAGAGATGGTAATAAGGTAATTAAGTTGTTTGATGCTCAGTACTCTATGGCTGATATCCTCAATGAGGCACTCAATCAGGCAAGGGTTATGGAGACAGGATTAAATATACCTAAATTACATGGCGTGACTGAGATTGATGGAAAGACAGCTATCGTGCTTGATTATATCGAGGGCAAGACTTTCGAGCAGCTTATGAATGAGCACCCTGAGAAGCAGGATGAATTTCTTGAAAGATTTATTGCTATTCAGGCGGATGTTCACTCAAGAAAGGCTCCAATGCTTAACAGGCAGTATGATAAGTTTTATAAGAAAATATCCGATTCAAGCTTTGACGCTACAACAAGGTATGATTTACATTCAAGGCTTGATGCAATGAAGCGTCATGACAAGCTATGCCACGGAGATTTTCAACCCAGCAATATCATTGTTACCGCAAATGATGATGTTTATATCATTGACTGGGCATATCTTTACACAGGGCAATGCATCTGCTGATGTAGCAAGAACATACTTGCTGTTCTATCTTAACGGAAGAGAATTTGCTGACAAGTACCTGAATCTCTTCTGCGAAAAGAACAGACACAGCTAAAGCAGTATGTACGAAGTGGCTCCCTATCGTTGCTGCATCACAGTCAGTAAAGGGAAATAAGGAGGAAAGTGGGACTCCTTAGCCGTTGGGTAAATGTAGTTGACTATATGTAAATAAAAATTGTATTTCAGGCAGTACCTTTTTGGTACTGCCTCTTTCTCTGTTTAAAAGAAAAATGTTATAATATGGAGATGTATGGATTAAACTTATAGGAGAACCATTATGGGAAAGATAACTAACATAAAAAAACAGACGGATAACAGGTTCTTAAATATTTATGAACTGGATAATATTCATAAATCAGGTAGAAAAGGGTAAGTATTTTTGTTGCCTCCAGGGGCAAAGGATATGAGACAGCTTAAAAAAATCACAACAGGAAAAACAATCCTGACGGTGTTATTATATATGCGCTTGCAGGGAGAAGATAAGGACAAGTTGTGCTAATCAGACAGTATAGATATCCTATTAATGATTATATTTATGAATTTCCTGCAGGACTGGTTGAAGAGGGAGAAGACTATTCTGAGGCGGCAGGAAGGGAGATATACGAAGAAACCGGTATGAGATTTACTCCTAGTTCTGTACCTGATGGCTATAACAGACCGTTTTTCACAACCATTGGGATGACAGATGAATCCTGTGCTACAGTATTTGGATATTGTGATGGAGAACCTTCCTGCGAACATCAGGAGGATAGCGAAGAAATTGAGATTATCTTTTAGCTGATAAGGCTGAGGTTAGAAGAATACTGAAGGAAGAAAAAATTGCAATAATGACAGCGTACTGTCTTATGCACTTTATAAAGGATGAAGAGCCATTTGGATTCTTAAAGGAGGATTAAATTGAGCGTTTTTGAAATACTTGGACCTATTATGGTAGGTCCATCAAGCTCACATACAGCAGGAGCTTGTAGAATAGGGCTTATCACAGCCAAGCTGCTAGGTGAAAAGCCGGTAAAGGCAGAGATTATATTATCTGGTTCATTTGCAGCAACAGGCAAGGGACATGGAACTGACAAAGCGTTGGTTGCGGGTCTTTTGGGTTTTGAACCGGATGATATGAGGATACCTGATAGCTTTAATATAGCAAAAGAGATGGGGCTTGACTTTGAGTTTAAGAATAATGAGGTCAAGGATGCGCACCCTAATACAGCGATAATTACAGCTGTAGGAGATAAGGGCAGGCAAGTCTGTGTACAGGCTGCCTCCATAGGAGGAGGCAGGATTAAGGTAAATAAGATAGACGGAATAGAGGTTAATTTCTCAGGAGCCTTACCTACACTTATAGTGAATAATATAGATGAACCGGGGCATGTGGCGGCTGTTGCGGGTACATTTGTCAAGCAGTGGGTTTAATATAGCCAATATGCAGCTATATCGCAACAAAAGAGGTGGTACTGCAGTTATGGTAGTGGAAATGGATCAGAAGATGTCACCTGAACTTATTAAAGAAGTTGAGAGCTTGAAAGGAGTGCTAAGAGTAACCTATGTATGATTCTTTAGAAGAAATTGTATCTGTCTGCGAAAAAGAAAAAATTTCTTTTTCGGACTTAATTATAAGAGAAGATGCCGCAGATACAGGAGTTACTGCTCAAGAAGAGATAGAAGATGAAGGTAATGTGGCAGGCGATATTAGACGGAGCCCGTAACTATGATCCTAAGCTTAAGTCAAGGAGCGGACTTGTGGGCGGTGATGGATATAAGATGCAGGCCTATAGGGAGAGCAACACCACAATCTGCGGAGACTATATGGGAAGGGTTATACAGGCAGCAATAGAGACCTCAGAGTCCAATGCCTGTATGAAGAGGATAGTGGCTGCGCCTACAGCGGGCTCTTGTGGTGTACTTCCAGCTGTGTTGGTACCTTTTTATGATGAATATAAGGTGTCTGACGATGAGATGGTAAAGGCACTATTTGTGGCGGCAGGCGTAGGAGAGGTTGTTGCAAGAAGGGCTTCTATATCAGGGGCAGAAGGAGGATGTCAGGCTGAGATGGGTACTGCTGGCAGCTATGGGAGCAGCAGCGCTCGTGTACCTCAAGGGTGGAAGTCCTATGCAGATGATAACAGCTTCGGGGATGGCCATTCAAAACCTTCTTGGTCTTGTATGTGATCCTGTTGCAGGACTTGTAGAGGTACCTTGCGTGAAAAGAAATGTAATAGGTGCTGTGAATGCCTGTTCTGCTGCTGATGTAGCACTTGCAGGTATTAGTGTTAGGATTCCACCTGATCAGATTATAGATGCAATGAAGGACGTTGGTGACAGCCTTAACTCCAGATTCAAGGAAACCGCCAGAGGAGGGCTTGCAATTACACCTGAAGGCATTAAAATCAGGGAGCTGGTTAAGTAGCTTGCTACCTGACCAAAATAGTGGTAAAATAACCCTTTAGATTATATATTTCAGATTATAGAGTAATAATTGTGGATAAAAGGATGGATAATGGGCAAATACGCAATTGAAGTAGAAAATGTCGGAATGAAGTTTAATATGAGCTCCGAAAAAGGTGGATGATCTTAAGGACTATGTGATTAAGCTGCTAAAAAGGCAGCTAAACTACAAGGAGTTCTGGGCACTCAAGGATATTTCCTTTAAGATTGAAAAAGGGTGACAGGGTTGGCGCTAGGACTAAATGGTGCCGGAAAAAGTACTCTTCTTAAGGTTATCTCAGGAGTACTTAAGCCGACAGAAGGAAAAGTTAAGATATCGGGTAATATTGCACCTCTTTTGGAGCTGGGTGCGGGGTTTAATAAACAGTATACGGGCACAGAGAATATATTTCTTTATGGTGCTATGCTTGGGCATTCTAAGGCTTTTTTAACTGAAAAGTATAATGAGATTGTTAAGTTTTCAGAGCTTGGAGAATTCATTGATGTACCCGTTAAGAACTATTCCTCAGGTATGAAATCAAGGCTTGGATTTGCAATAGCAACTATTGTAGAGCCTGATATTCTGGTGCTTGATGAGGTACTCTCTGTTGGTGATGCCAAGTTTAGAAAAAAGAGTACCAATAAAATCAAGTCGATGATTGAAAACAATGTTACGGTACTTTTTGTATCGCATTCTATAGATCAGGTATTAGATCTTTGCAACAAGGCTATACTCCTTGATAAGGGGCACCTTGTGGCATATGGAAGCGCACAGGAGATAGCTGATCTTTATCAGCAAAGACTCGAAGATAAATAAAAAATGAGGTAATATATGATAGTTAAAAATAAGGTGGGTCTTATGTCTAAAGCTTGCTATGTTTGAAAAAGTCTTCCGAGGGGAAGATGGCACTTAGGGATATCAGCCTTTTTTCGATATGACCATATCAGATGGGATTTGCTAAAAACCGGTGCAAAGTGTAACTGTAGGTTATGCTTTGATACTGGCTCAATAATAATGTATAATCTTGAATATCTCATTAAGAATGCGACTTCACTTGATTATAAGGACATTGGAGTTAAGACGCTGGGGATATATCTGGTGGTTATGGTGGTTTATCTGGTATTTACTTTTCTATATTCTGCCTATACATACAGTAAAAACAGAAGAAAGTTTGTAAAAGTATCGTAAACTATTGTCGCAGATGGAGAGGGATTTACGATGAAGAGGAGACAGGAGGAGAGTAAATGATACAGCTTCTGCTAATTAGAGACAGCATTAAAAGCGTGGTAAAGAAGTACAATGCAGCAATTGTTCCTATTTTTCCGCTTCGTTGCCGCCTTTATTACATTTTTATTAATCTAACTATAATCTAGGCTACAACGAAAAAAATTCTCAGGAATATCTGTAGTTGTTATGTTTTTCAGCTATATCGGCATTTTTCCAATGGCGGTAACAGTGTTTTTAGTGGGTCTTTTAATGACTATACACATATACTCAGCCTCAATGTTCCTTGCACTTATATTTGTGCTGATTATAGCTATCCTTTATTTTATGCTGGTTCGTTTTGCGCCTGAATACAGTGGGCTTATTATTGCAGTCCCGGTACTTTCGTTTTTCCATATGGAAGCCCTACACCTATGGCAGTTGGGCTTACGGGCAATCCCATAGCTATATTTGCAATGGTTCCGGAGTTATTGTTTCACGTTATTTAATGTGATAAAAAGAAGCTGTAAAAGATGTCTGCCGGAAATACCCAGATGAGGATAACCTTCAGATTTACATCTATGTGATGAAATCTCTAATTGAGAATAAACTTATGATACTTACCATAGTTTCATCTATCTGCGTATACTTCGCAGCCTATGTATGCAGGAGGCTCGCTATATCTCATGCATATATACTTGGAATACTGGCAGGAATGATAGTCAATCTTATGGTAATGATAATAGGAGGTCTCATATTTGATGTTAAAACAGATGTCCTTTGGGTATTTTTAGGTACCATGCTTTCGGGCGTATTTGCGTTTGTTGTACAGTTCTTTAAGTATCTTCTTGACTACACCTCTGTCGAGCATTTACAGTTTGACGATGATGATTATTTTTATTATGTTACTGCAGTGCCTAAGCTATCGGTCACATCACCTAATTTGAATATTCTTAAGATAAACGGTAACGAAACAGATAAGGAATGAGTGTTAAATGGAAACGATTGTAGAAACGATAAGCGATTATTTTACGTGGCTTACCTTACCGGCATTTAAGTTTACAGATGTATTGGAAATACTTATTTTAGCTTTTTTGATATACAATATTATCAAATGGATAAAGTATACCAGAGCCTGGACCTTGTTTAAGGGACTCCTGGTATTACTTGCCTTTTCTGTGTTTTCCGCCATCATGCAGTTTGATGTAATACTCTGGATTATACGGAATACTATCAGTGTCGGTATTATTGCATTTGTAATACTATTTCAGCCGGAACTAAGAAGAGCACTTGAAGAGCTGGGCAAAAGAAACATATTTCCAAAGTTTATAAGTCTGACAGGCTCCGATGAAAATGACAGATTTTCTGATAAGACGATAGAAGAGTTAGTGAAGGCTTCATTTGAACTTGCAAGAAATAAAACCCGGTGCTCTAATGAGTTATAGAAAAAGGATTTGAGCCTTACCGAGGTATGAAAAGAGCGGAATACCTATAGATGCAGTGGTAAGCAGCCAGTTGCTTATCAATATATTTGAGCATAACACACCTCTTCATGATGGAGCAGTTATCATGAGGGGGGATAGGATTGTATCTGCTACTTGTTACCTACCACTATCTCCTAATCTTTCTCTTAGCAAAGAGCTTGGCACAAGACATAGGGCCGCTGTTGGAGTAAGTGAGGTGACAGATAGCTTAACTATCATAGTCTCTGGAAGAGACCGGAAAGGTTTCTATAGCTCAAGATGGTAGAATATTAAGAAATGTTGATGGTGGAAGGCTCAAGTCTGAGCTTATAAAACTTCAGAAGCTTGATGCTTTTGCACAGGAAACTAAGCTTAAATGGCAGAAGGTTAAAAAACATCTGTTTCGCAATAAGCAGGATGGAGAATTGTGATTATGAAGAAGTTGTTTACAGAAAATATAGGACTAAAGCTTGGCTCTATTGCCATAGCCATTATCCTATGGGTTTTGGTCGTATACACATATGATCCCGCTGCAACTACGACATTTACCATAGGAGTAGACATTATTAACGGGGACTCCATAGCATCTTTGGGAAAGGTATATGAAGTCGTTGAAGGTGACACGATTACCATAAAGGTGAAAGCGAACGCAAGCCTTATAAAGAACCTTAAGGCATCTGATTTTAAGGCTACTGCCGATGTATCTAAGCTCTCACCTACAGACCATGCCAACATAGATGTCGTATGTACTAAGTCAGACAATGTTGAGATAACCATCATAGGCAGTGCAAAGCTACTTGAAGTTAAGCTTGAAGACCGTGTAACCAAGCAGTTTTCAGTTACGGTTGAAAAGTCAGGAAATGCGATGGAGGGCTACTTTGTAGGGGATGCCGTCGCCAAGCCTAATCTCATAACAGTAAGCGGAGGTAAGAACTCTATAGAAAAAATTGCATCAGTTAAGGTGGTTGCTGACATAAATGGCGCTGGAAGTTCGTTTAATGTTAAGGGTGTTCCTAAGGCCTATGATTCTGACGGCAACGAAATAACTACAGGAAGCCTAACGTTTTCCGATAATCCTGTAAGTGTTGCTGTAAAGGTGTATAAGACTAAGAGGATTAGTGTGATTGTGGAAGCGAGCGGAGAACCATATAAGGGGTATTCTGTTCAGGATATTGACTATGAGCCAAAGTCTGTATTGGTCGCAGGTGATAAGAATCTGCTCTCAAGGATTTCAAGTATCAGGGTGCCTCTTGATGTTGAAGGAAAGATAACGGATGTAGAGGAATCTATTAGTCTTTCTGACTTTTTGGAAAGCGGCATATACCTTGTTGACAAGGATGTAACCATCAATGCTAAGTGCAATATAGTAAGGCTTGGAACTAAAGAAATTGAAGTATTGCCAACAGATATTAGTCTTAACAATAAATCAGACAAATTTAATTATGAATTCGTTAATACAGAGAAGTTAGTCGTTACCTTGAGTGGCCTTTCAGATAAAATAAAAGATATTGGAGTTTCAGACATAGCTCCGTATATTGATTTATCCAATACAAAGGAAGCAGGTAATTACTCTTACATACTCAAGTTTAGAGATATTGACGGTGTAAAAGTGGAGACATCTAATGCTGTTACCATAAGGGTAACCGATATTGGCGGAGGAGCATCGGAAAATACAGGGGAAGATGCAAATAGATGAAGCCAGTGGTGCCGCCATTGAATCAGATGACAAAAAGAGTGAGACAAAAGAATCAAAAGAATCAAAGGGGACAAAAGAAGGAGAGTCATCTTCTGTAACGAATGAAGAAGGAAAGAACCATGAATAAGTTGTATATGGAGAAAGCTGTGCTTAGAGTAATAAAGAATTTTAAAAAGTTCAGATTTTTACTGCTTGAACTTGTGAAGAAGGATATCAAGCTAAAAATACAGACGTTCTTATCTTGGTATATTGTGGACTCTTGAGCCGCTTTTAACCATGATAGTTTTAACTGTCGTGTTTTCCGGGTTTTATGGCAAGAGTGACAGGTCATTCCCTATCTATGTCCTTTCAGGAAGGCTTTTGTACAGCTTTTTCTCATCAGGTACAAAGGCGGCCTGCAAGTCAATTAGGAGTAATGCATCCATTATCAAGAAGGTGTATGTACCCAAATACATATATCCATTTGCTTCAATCATAGCCAACTATCTGATATTTATGATATCGCTTACTGTACTGGTGGTTGTTTCACTAGTTTTAGGTGTATATCCTACAAAACATATATTTGCTGCAATTATACCTCTCATAACACTTTTGTTTATGACAATAGGTGTGGGTATGGTGCTTGCTACTATGGCTGTATTTTTCAGGGACCTGGAGTATCTGTGGGATGTAATGCTAATGCTTATAATGTATTCATCAGCTATCTTCTATAACCCTGCGAAAGGTTATTAAGAATGGTTACAGCTGGATTATTACATATAACCCTGTATACGCCTGCATAGCCAACTTTAGAAATGCGATTTATGACAGCAGCATCGATAGATGGGAGCCTTTATTATTCGGTGGGAGTCGCAGCTGTAAGTGTGGTTGTTGGCTCTTTTGTATTCTACAAAAAGCAGGATGAGTTTATCTTAAACATTTAACAAAAACTAAAGAAGTGGCAAATGATGAAAATAAAAGAATTAAAGCTATGCCTTGTTTGCATTTAACTACAAGTTTGGTTCGATTCTTCCCATCAAAAAGAATTTTGTGTTCTCCATAATGACACTAATTGAATCTCCAAGCGAAATATCAGGACTCTTACCAAGTATCTAAGCAAGGTGGGTAAATATAGATTTTACTACGTGTCTAAGGAAGAGAGAGAGCTTATTTTTCATCTCCTTTTTGTACTGCCGTTTGTAATGAGGTAGAGCAGAGATTATCCTATGGACAACGCATTTATGCCTATGTCCTTCTTTAAGGTGAGAAAAGGAAACAAAGGTGCTTCAGCTCTGGCATGGAACAGGAAGCATCAAAAAGTTCGGACAGGACAGCAATACAGGGAGATTAAGGGAATTAGAAAGAAGACATAACGCAAACATTGACTGTCTCTTTGTTAATTCATCCGGGCTTGTACGTGAATATGCCGGAGCTTTTTGTGTACCGAATCAAAAGTATACCTACAGGGCTTCAAGAACTGATTGGCTCCTGACACTTTTGTCTGATAAAAACAGGGCTAAAAAATCCGGGACATAAGAAAAAGATAGAAAAATTTATGGTGGGCAGCTTGAAGGACAAAAAGATAATCCTATATGCACCAACCTTTAGGGACAATGAAACGGACAACCCAAAGCTCCATATGAATGTATCGAAGCTTGCAGAGACGCTTTCTTGCGATTATCTTATATTTCTTAAAGCTTCATCCTTTTTGTGAGCAGGGCATTTTAAGGGGAGCGAGTTTACCTGCTGAGGTAATAAATGTATCAGACTACCAGAACTTAAATGAACTTATGGTTTGTATCTGATGGGTTAATAACAGATTATTCATCTATTATTTTTGACTATGTTGTACTTGATAAAGCCGATGTATTTTTGCTGATGATATACTTGATTTTGAAACGAATGGGAGAGGTTTTTACCTTGACTATAGAAATGAGCTTCGAGTATTTTGCCTTCTGATGAGACCGAACTTGGAAGGATAATTGTAAAATGATATAGAGGAAGCGAAAGCAATGAGATCAGAGCTTAGTAGAAGGTTGTTCCTTGATAAATACTATGATTGGTTAGATGGTAAGTCTGCGATGAGAGTGTATGAGGAGGCAATTAAAAAGAAGTAAGAGACTCACCACATAAGAACATTCGGAAAGGTTAACAGATTAGAATAAAGAGGCTGCTACGTACTATAAGTATTACGTGGCGGCCTCTTTTTGAGGATTTTTGGTATTTTAATAAGCGTTTTTATTGATAAAGCCCTTAAAGAAGGTTAAAAACAGTATCTTAAAATCAAGCCCAAGTGTCCAGTTCTCGATATAATAAAGGTCACAGTCTATTCTTTTTCTTATGGATGTATCTCCTCTGAAACCATTTACCTGGGCCCAGCCGGTTATGCCGGGACGTACCTGATGCTTAACATTGTAGCGTGGAATCTCCTCTTGGAATTTCTCTACAAAGAAAGGGCGTTCAGGTCTTGGGTCGACAAGGCTCATGTCCCCCTTAAGCACATTAAAGACCTGGGGAAGCTCATCAATACTGGTTTTTCTGATGAAACTGCCTATTGAGGTTACCCTTGGATCATTTTTGGTAGTCCATGCCTTCTTTTCGGCTCCTGCATCCTGTATCTTCATAGAGCGGAACTTGTACATGTTAAACTCTTTTGTTGTGCAGTATACTCTTACCTGCTTGAAGATAAGAGGTCAAGGGCAGGTAAGCTAACAAGTATGCTTACAATAAAGCATTGGTATACCAAATACAATAAGCATGCATACTGCCCCGAATATATCAACAACCCTCTTGATAAATTTGTTAAATGAGTTGCTAAGAGGTACATTCCTGATATTGATTACTGGAAGACCATCTATATCCTCAGTATGTGCAGTAGTAGGTATAACGTTGTTATAATCAGGTACAAACTGAGTGTGTACGCCGCTTTTTTCGCATACTGCCACGATATGTTCAAGCTTATGATAGTCACGAAGTCTAAGTGTAATGGCAATTTCATCAAGGGTGTGTGAAGCACATATTTCTTCGAGGTCCAGAAATGGCTCAAGGACTTTTATATTGCAGTGCTTTGAGCCCTCTGGCTTGTCATCGTCCAGAATTCCAAATATAGTATATCCCCATTGTGGATTGGAAATAAGCCTGTCAATATAGCTTTCTGCTGCAGAACTATAGCCAACAATCAGCATATGTTTCTGGTTAAGGCCTTTCCTTCTCGCTGCATGAAGCAGTTTTCTTAAAAAGAAACGAAAGGTCCAGCCAAAGAATACATTTACACCATAAAATATAGTAATAAAAAGAACGCTGAAATATCACTTTCCTTAAGTACATACAGGAGTACAGGAAAGGTAAGAATGGCTATGGTATTAGCCTTAAAAAGTTCCACATCTCAAACCTTAATCTAATCTGCCTCATAGGTGTGTAGACTCCTGAAAATGAGTATATTACAAGGTAGATAGGGTATCAGGTAAATTAAAAATTTCATATAGTGGACTAAAAGCTACCACATAGGTATCGTTCAGGTGGAAATACTTCAAACTTTATAAGCCAGGGCATATACAAAGGATATTATTATTATCAGTATGTCGCAGAGTAAATATACCCTGTTAAGTACTTTTTGATTTTCTCTAATCATCGAAGTGCTCCTAAGATTTAATGATACCATTATAGTACATTTATGCAGATATTTCTACCAGGAAAGACACAAAGATTTCACAAGACTATGGTTAAAATTTAAATATTTATGATATGCTTAGTACAGTATGATTCTTACTTTAGGGAGGAGTGATAAAAGATGAAAGAGAAAAGGATAATGGCACAACAAAGGGGCTTCTTATACTCATTGTTGTCATGATTATGCAGAGCATGGTCGGCTTTGGATTGTCGGGATATAGTGAGTTTAATATATTGCAGAGCCCGGATACAGGTGTAAGTGACAAATCTAATACAGATGAAGAAAAACCTGCAAAAGAACAACGAGGATAAAGAAGATAGAAGATAAAGAAGAACATCAGGACAGAAAAAGAAATGTAAAAGCTTCTAAAAACGGAGACTGATTCAAAAGCTTGCATCTGTCAGGACTTCTGACTTGTCGGATGTAGTAGAAAGTAATGCCTTCTCTTGTTGCCATAACTACTGAGGTGAAGAGAGCATAGTAAGCTGGTTTGGGAGCAGACAAGAAAAACTCAGGATATGGGCTCCCGGGGTGATAGTAGATAAGGACCAAAGGAGCTTATATATCATAACCAATAACCATGTTATAGACGGGGCTACCAAAGCTTATTGTGGCTTTCGAGGGATGGAAGCACTGCAAAGGGGAGAAGTAAAAGGAACTGCGGCATATACAGATCTTGCCCTCGTGGAAGTAAAAAGCTTGACAGTCTTGCTAAGAAGACTCTTGACAGAATAAAGGTAGCAAGGCTGGGCGATTCAGAACAGGAATAAAAAGTAGGTCAGATGGTTATGGCAATAGGCAACGCGCTAGGTTACGGTCAGTCGCTTACTGTAGGCTATGTGAGTGCCAAAGACAGGGTAGTAAACATAAATGATATAACAATGAAGCTCATACAGACTGATGCAGCCATCAATCCCGGCAATTCAGGAGGAGCTTTATTAAACCTTAACGGCGAAGTCGTAGGAATCAACTCAGCCAAATTCTCGGACAGAGCTGTAGAAGGAATGGGCTATGCTATACCTATGGCAACTGTAAAACCACTAATAAATGAGCTTAAAACCAAGAAAAATATCACAGACACCGAAAGAGGATATCTTGGCATATATTACAGAGAAATAGATGATGCTTCACACGAATCCTTCAATATGCCTTACGGACTCTATATTACAGATGTTGCAGACAATGGAGGAGCAAAGAAAGCAGGTCTTATTAAGGGAGATATAATTGTGGCATAAATGACAATGAAACCTTGAAAGCTGATGCCATTAACTCTATAATCTTAGGTAAGAAAAAAGGCGAACAGGTCAAGGTAACATTTTGCAGATACGAAAATGGTGAATATGTCAAAAAGATGTTAATGTAACGCTTGCCGAAAGGCCGAAAACAAATAATTAGATTTTGGAGGTTTGTGACAAATAAATATGAGTTGTTTGCACCCTGCCACTTTGGCTTAGAGGCAGTACTAAAAAGAGAGATAATAGATCTTGGTTATGAGGTAACCGAAGTAGTAGATGGTAGAGTTTCTTTTGAGGGAGATGAAGAGGCAATCGCCAGATGTAATGTATTTCTTAGGACTACAGAGAGGGTTATGCTTAAAGTAGGAAGCTTTAAGGCTGTTACCTTTGATGAGCTTTTTGAGAAAACCAAGGCGCTTCCTTGGGAGAATTTCATCCCAAAGGATGGTAAGTTCTGGGTAAAGAAGGCTTCTTCAATAAAGAGTAAGCTTTTTTCTCCTTCCGATATTCAGAGAATAGTAAAGAAGGCTATAGTTGACAGGCTTTCCGGAAAGTACAACATACTTAGGTTTCCTGAGGACGGAAGTGAATATCCTATTAGAATAACCATACTTAAGGATGAGGTTACTGTAGGACTTGATACGTCTGGTGAATCGCTTCATAAGAGGGGCTATAGAAGGCTTACAGTTAAAGCCCCTATCACTGAGACACTGGCAGCTGCACTTATAAGCCTTACACCTTGGAAGAAGGACAGGCTTCTCATCGATCCATTTTGTGGAAGCGGTACCATACCTATAGAGGCTGCCTTGATAGGCCTTAATATTGCACCTGGAATGAAAAGGGATTTTCAGGCTATGGCCTGGGATAATATCCTTCCAAAGAGTCTATTTAAAGAGGCTAAGAAGGAAGCAGAAGACCTTATTGACAGAGAAACAAAGCTTTCCATACAGGGCTATGATTTGGATACATCTGCACTGGATGCGGCAAGGGGGAACCTCTCCCTAGCTGGACTTGAGGGAAATATCCACTTTCAGCAGAGAGACATGAGAGATATAAGCAGTGCTAAAAAATACGGCTTTATTATAACCAATCCTCCATATGGAGAGAGGCTTGAAGAAAAAGAAGCCATGCCACAGCTTTATCGCGAGATGGGAAAGGCATTCCAAAAGCTTGATGAATGGTCATATTATATAATTACAGGCTTTGAAGATGCGCCAAAGTATTTTGGAAGGAAGCCTGATAAGAACAGAAAGATATACAATGGCATGAGTGAAAACCTATTTTTACTCATACCGAGGGCGCAAAAGCCTAAAAGACAGAGAACAAGTCAGTAAATATATTATCATTTTTACTTGCAAAACTATCTAATTGCGGTATAATGGATATGTTAAAAGCTTTTTAGGATTTTAAGGATGAAATCTATAGTTTTGGAGTGAATAAAATGAACTCGAAAGATAAGAAGAAGGAACTTAGGAAAAATAACTGCAGTAGTGTCTCGATTATGACAGTGGCTCTGTTGTTTTCCTCTATTTTTCGGGAAACAAAGTTGAAAGAACTACTCTTTAGGGCAAAGCCTTTTTGAAGTACTAACTAGTATCGCTGCCATTGATGAGACACATATAGAGATTGAGAATGATGATACTGCCCTGGCCGGTGAATTTGAAAAGGCAGAAGCAGGCTTTGTATTTGACAGAGAGAAGATGCCTGAGAATTATGTAGTTATACCTAAGCAGGACAGTGAGGATGGACTTGCTATGATTAGTGATGAGTATAACTATAGAACAGTGTATCTGGATATCAGGGATAAGAGCAAGAACTTTTACAGTACTTCCTCTGTTGTAAGATACAACAAATCTGAGGAATTTACCGGAAAACCTGTGGGACAGGTATTTCCTCCTTATCTTATGGCATTTATAAATGGAGAGCAGAGCCCTCTGAAAAATGATAGGGAGGCACTACGATAAGTATGAAAAAGAGAATAAAAATCAGGGATGAAAGCCCAGACCCTGTAGCCAATATCAAGATTGAACGAAAGGACAAAGATGTCACCAGATTTGTTCTTACTTTCAACAGGCTCTATGTACCTGAGCTTTTCGAAGATGATGATAATTACTACATTTCACTTAGAAGGCCTAAAGATGTCTACAAAAAAATACTTGTAATAGACTTAGGGCACGGCGGAAAAGACGCTGGAACATTTAGTGGTGACAGTAAGGTGTATGAAAAGGATACAGTGCTTAAGTTTGGGTTGAAAGTTAAAAGCTCTTTTTGATAAACAGGACGATATCAAGGTGTATTACACAAGGCTTACTGACACCTTCCTCTATAGGAGAACCAGAATTGATTTAGCAAATGGCCTGGATGCTGACTTCTTTTTAAGCATTCACAACAATAACTATACTGTAATGGGCAGTCCTGTTGACTTTAATGCTGTCAGAGGAACTGAGATTCACTATAACGAGAAGATTAAAGATACCAAGGTAAGCTCTAAGCAGTTTGCATCCCTCATCTTAGAGAGCATCTGCAGTGTACTTAAAACAAAAAACAGAGGAGTGGTGGAAGGCAGCGGGTACTATGTTTTAGGGCATACCAATATGCCGTCTGCCTTGGTTGAAATAGGATATCTTACCAACAAAGACGACCTAAAGATTATACAGAATAATAAAAAAATGACCGCCTGTGCAGAAGCTGTTTACAAGGCTATAGTTCAGGCTTTTAAGGAAAATGAGGAATAATGGATAAAATAGTTTTTGCAACTACTAATGAAGGCAAGGTTAAGGAAATAAAAGAGATACTAGGGGATTTCCCCATTGAAGTAGTGTCTATGAAGGAAATGGGCATAACAGCAGACATTGAAGAAAATGGTACAACCTTTGAAGAGAATTCACTTATCAAGGCAAGGGCTTTAGCAAAGCTTACCGGACTTCCTGCACTTGCCGATGATTCGGGACTTGAAGTAGATTACTTAAACGGTGAGCCGGGTATATATTCGGCCAGATATCTAGGCAGAGATACAGACTATGATTATAAGAATAATTATATCATAGACAAGCTAAGTGGGGCAAAGGGCGAAGATAGAAGTGCCAGGTTTGTATGCGTTATCTCTTTAGTGCTTCCTGATGGCAGGGAGTTTGTAGAAAGGGGAGTTGTTGAAGCTCAGATAGGGCTGTGAGCAAAAAGGAGAAAACGGCTTTGGATATGACCCTATCTTTTATTTACCTGAATACGGGAAGACCTCGGCAGAACTCCCTCCTTGGGAAAAGAATAAGATAAGCCACAGAGGAAAGGCTCTTACTGCTATGAAGAAGCTGATTGTGACTTTGGATTGATATGGACTTTGAATTGATATAGAAAGAAGACGTATAAAGAAAGAGGATGTATTAGTGGATATAAGTGTTAAAAGTATTTGAGTTATTTGTTGAGAATTCAAGTCTTAAGATAGGACTTAGAGTTAGAGGGGACTATGATCCCTAAGGTTAGAAGCCTATGGTTACAGTCATATTTGACAATGGAAAGGAAAACAGAAGGATTCCAATGCCTATTCAGGCTTATTACCCAAGTGAAGACTTAAAGACCTTTGACTTTTTTGCAGGCTACTCTTATCTTTTAGATCAGGTGTTTTTCAAAAACTATGGTAATGAAAAAAATGAGGATGAGCATCGAAGTAGCTATGGTGAACACCTCTTTGTAAGCCCTGTTATGACTGAATCCAGCGATTTGCTTATCTATGGTTCCGAGTTTTATGGTGTAGCCTTTGGTAAGAAACACCAAGACATAGTGATTAAGCCTCTTCAGGGAGACAGAAACCAGCATAAGAAATAACATCATTAATTCTATTCAAAGTATAGTAAACCTGCTTTGGAGCATTGTACTTATTGTAACGGCGATTGTACTTATACCTGTATTTGTTGTTGAAGCACTGCTTAACTTTATATACTGTGTAAAGCCTGCACCAAGAAACAACAAAACCGGTCTTATGAGAATCCTCTTTCATATAAAAGTGGAGGGTGAGCAGCATAATTAGAAAGAACCTAAGCTTTGCGTACTTAAAGCTAAGTCTTGCAAGCCTCGGATTTGATTTGTTTAAGGCATTTAAGGTGAAAAGAACAGAATAGTATTTATCTCAAATAGAAGGGGAAGCCATAAGCGGAAACTACGAATATATCTATGATAAATTAATAGACAATAAAAAACTTGACATAAGAACCGTATTTGATACTACGGAGGGTTATTTAACCTGCTTTAAGTATGGTTATTATATGGCTACTGCTAAAAGTGCTTTTAGTAGATGATTACATAGAGCTTATATACAAGCTTTCCAAGAAGAGAGACAACTATCTCATACAGGTGTGGCATGCCTGCGGTGCGTTTAAGACATTTGGTTTTAGCAGACTTGGAAGACCGGGTGGGCAGAAGCAGAAGAACAATGCCCATAGAAAACTATGATTTCTGTACAGTTAGTTCTTCGGAGATATGCAAGTATTATGCGGAAGGATTTGGGCTATCCCTTGAAAAAGGTGGTTCTCTAGGGGGTTCCAAGAACTGACGTCTTCTTTAGCAAGGAATATAAAGAAAAGGCAAGAAGTGAAATCTATAGTAAATACCCTGAACTAAAAGGATAAAAAGGTAATTCTTTTTGCCCCTACCTTTAGAGGAATGGTAAAAAATCAGGTTTTTATCCTGAGAACCGTTTTGACTTTTATAAAATTATATGAGCATTTTAAAAGGAGAATATGTTATTATAATTAAGCATCATCCTTTTGTGAATAACAGAGTGGAGATTCCTGCGGAATATGAAGGTAAAAATCATTGATATGTCAGAAAAATGAAGAGTTAAATGAACTTTTATTCATCACTGATATTCTCATCACTGATTATTCATCAGTGGTATTTGAAGCGAGCCTCCTGGATATTCCGATGTTGTTTTATTCTTTTGATTTGCAGAATTATATTGCAACCAGAGGATTTTATTATGAATACGACTCCTTTGTACCCGGCAAGATAGTCTACAATATGGATTCGCTCATTGAAGCCATAGACAAGAAGGACTTTGAGAGCGAGAAGATAGATGCATTTAAGCACAAATTCTTTGACGAGTTAGACGGTAAGGCAGGTCAGAGAGTAGCCGATTTAGTTGTTAGTTTACTTGATAAATAGGAGGTTATTATGGTATTTGCAGTTATTTGTGCAGGCGGTATAGGAAGTAGAATGGGAAATGCTGAGAAGCCAAAGCAGTATCTTAATGTAGGCGGCAAGCCGATTATCCTACATACTATTGAGAAGTTTGTGGTAAATGAGGAGTTTGAAAAGATTATAGTTCTTGTTCCTGAAAGCTGGATAAGCTATACAAAGGATATAATCAACAAGCATCTTCAGGGGATTGAGAAGGTTGAGGTTATGGCAGGAGGAAGTGACAGAAATTCAACTATCATGAATGCCATTAACTACATAGAAGAGAAGTTTACTCTTGATGATGATACCATCATTGTAACTCATGATGCGGTTAGACCTTTTGTTACACACAGAATAATTATGGATAATATAGAGGCGGCAGTTAAGGTAGGTGCCTGCGATACAGTTATCCCTGCTACAGATACAATAGTGGAGAGCTTAGACGGAGAGAAGATAAGCAGCATACCTGACCGCTCTAAGGTGTATCAGGGACAGACTCCTCAGAGCTTTAGGGCGAAGCGCCTAAAGGAGCTTTACTCATCACTTACAGATGAGGAAAAGGCTATACTAACTGATGCAGCCAAAATTTACCTCCTTAAGGGGTGAGGCTGTGCATCTTGTAAGGGGAGAAGTGTTTAATATCAAGATTACCTATCCTTATGATCTAACAGTAGCTGAAACTTTGATTAACACAGACAGGGAGTAAAATATGCTAAATACCGTATATAGATTGGTTGCACCCAGAAGGTTTGAGGTGGCATTTTCGGATATCCAGTTATTTAAGGAGAATCAGGTCATAGTAAGGCCTCAGTTTCTCTCTATCTGTCACGCAGACCAGAGATACTATCAAGGACAGCGTCCTGCGGCCATACTAAGTAAAAAGCTTCCTATGGCGCTTATACATGAGTCTATAGGCGTGGTGGTTCAGTCCTGCTCTGACAAGGTAAAAGTGGGCGACAAGGTTGTTATGATACCCAATACACCTGTGGAAAAGGACGAGTATATAGCAGAAAACTACCTTAGGAGTTCTAAGTTTAGAGCAAGTGGTTTTGATGGATTTATGCAGGACCTGGTTGCTCTTGATGCAGACAGGGTAGTAAAGGTGCCCGAAGGGATTGATAACCATGTGGCTGCATTTATTGAGTTAATGAGTGTAAATGTGCATGCGATTCTTAGGTTTAAGAATTTCTCATCATAGCAGGAGAGATAATATTGCTATCTTTGGAGACGGTAACTTAGGCTTTATTACAGGTATCTTCCTAAAGTCAATGCTGCCTGACTCAAAGCTTACAATTTTTGGCGTAAATGATGATAAGCTAGCGAGCTTTTCATTTGCAGACAACACATATAACGTGGCAGGTGAACTAAAGAACATAAGCTTTGACCATGCCTTTGAGTGCGTGGGAAATGCTGCAAGTGGACAGGGCAATTGAGCAGATTATCGATTTTATTAATCCTGAAGGTACTATATCTTTACTCGGAGTATCTGAGTATCCTGTTCCTATCAATACCAGAATGGTGCTTGAAAAGGGACTTAAGCTTTTTGGAAGCAGCAGGAGCGGGCGCGAGGACTTCAAGATGACTGTTAACATGCTTAGTGAAAATCCTTGGATGGTTAATTACTTAAGCAACATAATAAATAATATAGTGCCTGTAAGGAATATGACAGACATGAATCGGGCATTTGAGCTTGATATACAAAAAGCCCGGCGGAAGAGACTATAATGGAATGGGATAAGTAAGCCATTAAATTTGTCTTATAGGGGATGAGGAGGTAGTTTTTGGAACGCTTTGAGATAAATATACTTAAGTTGAATGTAACGGAAACTACATTAAACATAGATATTAAGGTAAGAGGTAATTATAATCCAGAGGTTAGAAATCCCTATCGTTACCATCATTTTTACCTCAGGCAGCAAATACAGAAGACTCCCCGTCCCTATAAAGACTTACCTGCCGGAAACGAACCTGAAAAGATTTTTTATTCTGGCGGGCTACAGCTATTCCATAAAAAGACTTGTACATTGACTATGATAAGCCTGAAAATATAGAAGTAAAAGCTTGAACTTACCTATGGCAGTGATACATATACCGATATAATCTTAAAAAATCAGATGAATTAAAGATTATATCTTCAAGACAGTATTTGGTTTCACTAACAGAGGACGGTTTAAGTATTAATTTAATAAGGACAGCCGATGATAAAGGTCTTGCAAATGTGATTTCTGTTTTCATTAAACGGGATGGTTTCATTTGCATGGAGCTTTATACTCTTTATCTCGGCTGTTATTTTTATGCCCATTTTTACCGTCGAGGCAGTGCTTGAGGCTATCGGGACTTATAACTACAGCTTCTCCCAAAAAGTATAAGAAAAATAATGGGAGTTATAGAACATGTCAGATGGCGTACAGAACTCATTATGGATAAAACTATAGGGCTTAGTACGTTTAAGAATCTGATGACTAAGCTTGGATTTTTATCTGTTTTAAGCCTTTTTAGGCTAAAGAAAACCGAGTTACCTTTATATCAAACCGTAGAAATAGTATAAGCGGTAACTATGAAAGTATTTATGCTGAGCTTATCAAAGATAAAAATATTGAGATAAAGACTGTGTTAGATACGAAGGAAAGCTTCATATCCTGCTTTAAGTACGGCTATTACCTTGCATCATCTAAGGTTATTTTAATTGATGATTATATCCGTTCTAGTCTATGAGATAAAAAAGCGTAGGGATAACTATCTTGTGCAGGTATGGCATACTGTGGAGCATTTAAGGCACTTTTGGATTTAGCAGATTAAGCAAAGAGGGTGCTGGTCTCAGGATAGCCGTTCCCACAGAACCTATGATTATTGTCTGGTCAGCTCGAAGCATATCGCTAAAGCATTATGCTGAAGCATTTGGAATGAATGTTGACAGAGTCATCGCTCAGGAGTTCCACGAACTGACATTTTTCTTTGATGAAGCCTATAAGAGAGAGGTAAGAGCCAAAAATATTTTCCTCATATCCTATGTTAAAGATAAAAAGGTCATTCTTTTTGCGCCTACATTTAGAGGGTCAAGTAAAAAGAGGGCAGCTATCCTCATTACCGCTTTTGATTATAAGAAGATATTTGAAAGATTCGGTGATGAATACAGAATTATAATTAAGCACCATCCTCACGTAAACAATAAGCCTGTTATAGATGATGAGTACAAGGATAGAGTGATTGACCTATCAAAGAACGAGGAGCTAAATGAGCTTTTGTTTGTTACAGATATTCTTATTACGGATTATTCATCCGTGATATTTGAGGCAGCGCTCTTAGACATACCTATGCTCTTTTATGCTTTCGATTTAGATGAGTATATATCAAGAAGAGGCTTCTACTGCGAATATATTAGCTTTATACCGGGAAAGCTTGTAGGAAAAACATGGATGAGATAATAGATGCACTTATGGTTGGGGACTTTGAAGCAGATAAGATAAAAGAATTTAAGAAAGACTTCTTTGATGACCTTGACGGTAAGTCCGGAAAGAGAGCATCAGACTTCATAAAAAGGCTTATGAAAAAAATTAGTGCAATTTATTTCATCATCTTTCGTGAATATTTGTGCTTTAAAAATTCTTCATATATCGTGTATAATATTACGGGCGTAAAAGGATTTGTGCTTAGAATATGAAGGGAAGGTATAAAAGATGATTGATGGCAAGATTACGGAACTTTTGCAGACAAAAGGGATGGAGTATGATGAAACATCTGCTTCATGGTATGGTACAGTTTCAGGCTACGGTATGAAACTTGTCCGTACAAATGATGGAAAGAACTACGAACTGGTAGTTCCCGTAACCAATGGAAGTATGCCGGACAAGCAGACTATGGCGGAGCTTGGTAAGCAGATAAACGCCGTAGGAAGAGTAACAGTTAAGCAGTATGATGTTACCTTTTTTATTAAAAGACCTCTTACGACAGGTGCTTATCTTGAAAACATTTCTGCTGCAGTTTCTGCGGTTCCTGAAGCTCTTAGAAGCTCAGGTTTTACAAGCTGCTGTGAGGCAAGCGGAAGAACTGACAACCTCTTATTCTGTGTGGTTGGTGGAGAAGTTTTACTGCTGACAGACGAGGAATACGGTAAACGTGAAATCGCTGTAAAGGAAAGGCATTACACAAAAAGCGAAAAGGGTGAAAATGTTGTTACAGGTATTGTAGGAGCATTTTTGGGAAGTATCATAGGACTTATTGTTATAGTGTTAGTAGGCCAGTTAGGCTATGTTGCAGTTCTGTCGGGAATTGTTATGGGTGTTTGTACCGTGAAGGGTTATGCTATTCTCGGTGGTAGATTATCCAAAAAAGGTGCTGTTATTTCACTTATCATCATGGTGGGTATGACATTTGCGGCATTTTATTTTAGATTCCTGTATATATGTAATCAGACAGAGTCCTGACGATGTAGCTTATATAGAGGAGATGATAAGATACTTTGCAGATGCAGTATTTAAGGAACCAAAATATGCTGTTGAGCTGATAAAGCTGTTTGCATTTACTTTGATTGGTGCTGTTCCTGCTATGCTTGGAGCATTTAGAGATGAGAAGATGTCTATAACAGCCTATAAAGCTAAAAAGATGTAAGAAAAGATGATGAATATATGTAAAAGGATATTACAGAATGAAAATTAAAAATATATTGCTTTGTGGTGGAATTATGCTTATGGCGGTTTTATGCGTTGGTAAGCCAGATAGCGTAAAAGGCCGCAGTGGTAGTTGAAGCAAGTGGAGTAGATGACACTGCAAATATTCAGCAGGAACTTGATACAATGGGAGTTGCTATACTAAAAAAAGGTTCTACTTACAGACTTAATAAATCCATTATATTAAGAGATAATATGACTATAAAGGCAGAAGGTGCAACTATAATCTGTGAAAGACCTATTGCCTACAATATCCCTGAAACAACTAATTATAGTCATTGTCAAATGTAACCATAATTGGTGGAACACGGAAGTCAGAAGGAAGCGGATATAAGGGTTCATCCTTTAAGTTCACTCACGCAAACAATATAACACTTAAAAACATGACAATCAGAGCAGCTAATCTGGGTGGACACAGCCTTGAGTTTGTAGCCTGCCAGAATGTAACCATAGTTGGCTGCGATATTGCAGGGGTTGGTAAGTCTAATTCTAAGACCGAAGAAGCTATCCAGCTTGATGTTGCTTCATCAGCTACAGCTCCTTACTTAAATGGAGTACCTTTTAAGACAGAACTCGCTAAGTCTCTTTGGAATAATGCAGGCTGTAAAAACGTGACCATCAAGGACTGCAAGATTGTAGGTAACAGAGGAGTAGTTGCCAACTACACAGCTAAGGCAGGAAAGGCTATCTCAGCTATTCACGATAATATTGTTCTTAAAAACAATGAAATCACCGGTCTTAAGGGAGAAGGTGTTGCACTTTTTTTAATACAAAGGTTGCAGCAGTTTCCAACAACAAGATTAAGAGCCTTAGAAAAGGGTAAGGCAGATGCTTATACTGTTGGCTTACATGTAGCTAATTTTTCAAAGAACAAAGACATGAACACTTCCGTTATTACTCTTAGCAGAAATACTGTATACGGTGGGAAGACAGGCAATTATGTTTTATTCTCATTCAGGTGTTAGTATGGTGTTGTTACCATAAGTGGCACAAGCTTTTTCTGTAAGGCAGGAAAGAAGAACGCGATATATGCTAATCACAAAAGTGCCAACCTCTTAACTTTGTCTTCAAATACAGCTAAGACTTATAAGGATAAATAATAAAAATCAGGAGAATTAATTTGTATTTTGTACTTGAATAATTTGAGATTTATGTGCTACAATTCTAACAATTTGGGCATAAATAGAAAGGAGGAGGAAGAGCGAAACTAAAAACTTTTTGTTCTTCCTTTTTCTTTTACCAAAAAGTGGTGTAGTTTGCAAAAGTAAGATTTGGAGAAATGATGAAAAGCATATTTGATTCTTGAAGATGGAACGGTATTTACAGGGAGAATCTTTTGGTGCCAGAACGGAAGTTATAAGTGAAATAGTATTCAATACTTCCATGACAGGCTATCTTGAGGTGCCTACCGATCCAAGTTATGCAGGGACAGGCAGTTACAATGACCTATCCTTTGATTGGTAATTACGGTATTAATTATCAGGACATGGAGTCAAAAAAAGCTCAGCCTGATGGCTTTATAGTTCGTGAAATAGCAGGGAAAAAGCCTCTAATTTTAGAAATGACGATTCTCTGACCAGATTCTTAGTTGACCGTAAGGCATTACCGGCATTTATGGCATTGATACAAGGGCACTTACAAGGATTCTTCGTGAGAGTGGTACCATGAACGGCATGATAACTACTGACGAAACAAAACTTGGAAGTGCTAATATTTTAAATAAAATTAAGCGCTACAGGGTTGAAGGAGTGGTTGAGCGGGTATCCTGCAAGGAAAAGGAGATATTTGAGCCTCGTTTTGCACGAGAGACCTGATAAGGTATTTAAGCCTGAATTCCAGTTTAAGAATGATTTTATAACAGAAACCAAATACAAGATTGCGCTTATGGACTTTGGTGCAAAGAAGAATATAGTTGACTCACTCCTAAGAAGGGGCTGTGAGGTAACTGTATATCCTGAGAATACCAAGGCAGAAGAGATGTTTAGGGACAAGCCTGATGGAATTATGCTTAGTAACGTACCGGGAGATCCTGCAGAATGTACTGATATTATCGAGGAGCTTAGAGCTCTTTGATGGAGACATCCCTATCTTTGGTATCTGCCTCGGACATCAGCTTATGGCTCTTGCCAAGGGTGGCAGAACGGAGAAGATGAAGTATGGACATAGGGGAGCAAAACCACCCTGTAAAGGATTTATCTACTGAAGAGTATACATATCTACTCAGAATCACGGCTATATGGTGGTTGATAAGAGTATGCCTAAAGAAGTGGCAACCATGTTTTATAAATGTAAATGACGGTACTGTTGAGGGGTATACGTTACACAGGAAAGAGAATATTTACCGTGCAGTTTCACCCTGAGGCATGCTCAGGGCCGCTTGATACAGGATATTTGTTTGATGAGTTTTTAAGGGAGGTTAATGATGCCAAGAATAACTGATATTAAAAAAGTAATGGTTTTAGGTTCAGGACCTATCGTTATAGGGCAGGCTGCTGAATTTGACTACGCAGGTACACAGTGCCTGCCGTTCCCTTAAAGAAGAAGGCATAGAGTAGTACTTGTTAACTCAAACCCTGCTACAACTATGACAGATAAGGATATTGCAGATAAGGTATACATAGAGCCTCTTAATGTAGATGTTGTTAAGAAAATCATTAAAGAAGAACAGCCTGACAGCATCCTCCCGACACTTGGAGGACAGGCAGGGCTTAACCTTGCTATGGAGCTTGAGGAGAGTGGTTTCCTTAAGGAGAACAATGTAAGGCTCATAGGCACAACAGCTTTAACTATCAAAAAGGCTGAGGACAGACTTGAGTTCAAGAACACCATGGAGAAACTTAAGGAACCTGTTGCCGCCTCTACAATAGTAGAAGATATTGAGGCTGCTGTAGAATTTGCCAAAGAAATAGGCTATCCGATAGTTGTAAGACCTGCTTATACCCTCGGTGGTTCAGGAGGTGGTATAGCTGATGATGAAGCATCACTTCGCTTAATCTGTGAGAACGGACTTAGGCTTTCAAGAGTAGGTCAGTGTCTTATAGAGCGCTCAATCGCAGGCTGGAAAGAGATAGAGTATGAGGTAATGAGAGATAGCAGAGGTAACTGTATCACAGTCTGCAACATGGAAAACCTTGACCCTGTTGGAGTTCATACAGGCGACAGTATAGTGGTAGCTCCATCTCAGACACTTTCAGACAAAGAGCACCAGATGCTAAGGACATCTGCTCTTAACATAATAGATGAGCTTGGAATCACAGGTGGCTGTAATGTACAGTATGCACTTAACCCTCACACCTTTGAATACTGTGTTATAGAGGTAAACCCTAGAGTAAGCCGTTCATCTGCGCTTGCCTCCAAGGCTACAGGCTATCCTATAGCTAAGGTGGCGGCTAAGATTGCACTTGGCTACACCCTTGATGAGATTAAAAATGCCGTTACAGGAAGAACATTTGCAAGCTTTGAGCCTGCACTTGACTATGTGGTTGTTAAGATACCAAGACTTCCTTTTGATAAGTTCATTACAGCAAAGAGAACTCTTACCACCCAGATGAAGGCTACGGGTGAGGTTATGAGTATCTGTACTAATTTTGAAGGTGCTCTTATGAAGGCAATCCGCTCCTTAGAGCAGCATGTGGACAGTCTAATAGTCAATTACTACGAGGGCTTTACTGATGAGGATATAAAGATGAGCTTCAAAAAGTAGATGACAGAAGAATCTTCCTTATAGCTGAGGCTATCAGAAGGGGGATTACACCTGAGTACATTCACAGTATAACCAAGATAGACGAGTGGTTCATAGATAAGATAGAGCGTCTTGTAAGATGTGAGCTTCGCCTTAAAAATGAGGAGCTTACAAGAGAGCTTTTATTTGAGGCAAAGCGTATGGAATTCCCTGACAAGGTCATTGCAAAGCTTACAGGGAAGACTGAAAAGGAAATCTACGATTGTAGAATAAAAGAAAATATCATTGCGGGATTTAAGATGGTAGATACCTGTGCTGCTGAGTTTGAGGCAGTTACACCTTATTACTATTCCTGCTTTGACGGTGAAAATGAGAATACTTCAGTTACTGACAAAAAGAAGGTGCTTGTACTTGGTTCAGGTCCTATAAGAATCGGACAGGGTATAGAGTTTGACTTCTGCTCTGTGCACTGTGTATGGGCATTTTCAAAGGCAGGCTATGAGACCATCATCATAAACAACAACCCTGAAACTGTAAGTACTGATTTTGATATAGCTGATAAGCTTTACTTTGAGCCTCTTACTCCTGAGGATGTGAGGAATGTAGTTGAGCTTGAGAAGCCTTATGGAGCGGTAGTTCAGTTTGGTGGTCAGACAGCCATAGGTCTTACCAAGGCTCTTATGGAAATGGGAGTAAAGATACTTGGTACATCTGCAGAAGACGTGGATGCAGCAGAGGATAGAGAGATATTTGACAATATCTTAAATGAAACAGGTATACCGAGGGCCTCAGGTGGAACAGTATTTACTGCGGATGAAGCTGTGGAAGTAGCTAACAGGCTTGGCTACCCTGTGCTTGTGCGTCCTTCTTATGTACTTGGCGGTGCCGGAATGAGAATAGCTATTTCTGATTCAGATATAAGAGAATATATAAATATAATCAACCGCAATGTACAGGAGCATCCTATCCTAGTAGACAAGTATCTCATGGGTGAGGAGCTTGAAGTAGATGCAGTTTGTGACGGCGAGGACATCCTGATTCCGGGTATAATGCAGCATATTGAAAGAGCAGGCATACACTCAGGTGACAGTATATCAGTTTATCCTTCACAGAATATATCTGCAGAGCTTATAGAAAGGATAGAGGACTATACAAGGAAGCTTGCAAAGAGCCTTCACGTAATAGGACTTGTCAATATACAGTTCATCATTTATGAGAATGAAGTATATGTTATAGAGGTAAATCCTCGTTCAAGCCGTACAGTACCATATATAAGCAAGGTAACAGGTATACCTATTGTAGAGCTTGCTGCCAAGGTTATTATGGGAGAAAAGATTAGAGACCTTGGATTTGAGCCTGGACTTCAGAAGGAAGCTCCGTATGTGGCAGTCAAGATGCCTGTATTCTCCTTTGAAAAGCTAAGGGGAGCTGAGATTTCCTTAGGACCTGAGATGAAGTCTACAGGTGAGTGTCTTGGCATAGCAAAAACCTTTGATGAGGCTCTCTTTAAGCTGCCTTTCCTTGGAGCAGGAATTGACCTCCCTATTCACAAGAAGATGATAATTACAGTGTGTGATGAAGACAAGAAGGAAATCGTGCCTATAGCTGCAGGCTTTAACAAGCTTGGCTATGAGATATATGCAACAAGGGGTACAGCGGAAGTACTTAAGAATAACGGAGTTGAGGTAACTCAGGTAAACAAGCTTGAGCAGGCTGCGCCTACGCTTATGGATCTCTTACTTGCACACAACATCGACCTTGTTATGAGACACACCTTCTATGGGTGCAGGAAAGTCTAAGGACGGCTTCCTTATCAGACGAGTTGCTATAGAGACAGGTGTATCTGTAATCACAGCTCTTGATACAGCGACAGCCCTTCTTAGGAGTTTAACAAACTCACATAAAGATGAGCTTGAAATGATTGACATAGCAACAGTTGCACGTAGGGGAAATACCAATGGTTGATATAAAGGATGTCCTGTCTTTTAACTACTATACCTATAAAAAGCCTTTTACCGCAGTGATAGCGGTAAGAGATACAGAATAGTGAGGCTTGAAAAAGGAAGTTCAGGCAGAAGAAGGACTGAGCCTAAAAAGGAGGTAGTCTTTAAGGCTTTTCTTTGGAAAGATTTTCTTGCCTTTGAGAAAACACCCGAGGAGGAGATTTACACCAAAGAATTTGATTTCACTCCTTCCGGATTAGAACAGGTGGTTGACTGGATAAATACAACAATGTTATAATCGATTCCAACACCCAAATTATTTACCTTTGGATAAGGTTCATTTGGTAGATAATTTGGGAATATTATTCTTGGAGGAAAGATATGGGAAGGTTTTGTAAGTTTTGTGGAAATCCTATAGAGGATGGACAGGAATGTAACTGCGAGGGAGCAGTAAAGGAGAGACAGGAGAAGGCTGCATCAAGTGTAAGCGAGTCAGCAAATCCTGTAGAGGAGGCACCTGTAAATGCTGATGCTAACAGTGCTCCTGAAGTAACTAAAGATATCGAGGTAAAGGCCAATGAGTCCGTAAGTGCAGTTAACAACGCACCTCTTCCTGCGCAGAATGCAGGAAGTACCGGACAGGCTGGAAGTTCTGCGGAAAGAGCTTAATATTGATGTAGCTAAGATATTGAAAGATACCTTAGGTGTAACCAAATCATTTTTAATGAACCCTTTTGAGGCATTAAAATCATCATTTGCAGAGAAAGATAAGCTAAGCCAGCTGGTTGCAGGTGGTATATCAGCCTTTTATTATGTTTATATTTTCATAATAATGTTTAATTACCCTGTATTTGATGCATTTACAAAGTTTAAGATAGCATTTTTCTTAATCTTATCTTACGTAGCTATAAAAGGCAGTATATGCATTTGAGTATTCATTTTGCTAAGAAGCAGACAAAACCGGTGTCATACTTATCAGTACTTGACTTTTGCAGTCTGACTACGATATTAGATATGATAATTCTATTTCTGTAGTGATATTTATGTCGCTTTCACCATAAGATATTTCCGGAATTTGTCTTGTATTTTTTGCTGGTAAACAACATTATGTCCTCAGTAGTTATTGCTTACATAGCTTTTGAAGAGAACTTTAGTTAAGACCCATAGAATTGGTCTTTACTTCAGCTTATTATTGTTTGTATAGTTATACTATTGCTTGATATTGTAGGAAGAAGTATCTTATCCAGCATATATTCAAGCCATATTTGGCAATATGAACTACGATGAATATGTTTGGTAACGTTTATTAAATATAGAGATTATTAGTACCACAGAAGTACTATTATCTGTGGTCTCTATAAGAATTAGTGATACCTAGAGGAAAGAAGTACACATAAAAGATAGGAGTTAAGATATGAAAAAGGCGGATTAGTTTTCTTGTCAATTATATTGGCTCTTGTAATTATTGCGATTGGAGCATCCGCAGGTGCACTTGCCTACACCAATGGAGTGCCTGCGATAAAACAAACATCAGTTACTGCTGAGAATACAGATGATAATTCAGACAGTGGATATACCTCAGAAGATGTTGCTGACACACAGCTTACAAAGAGCTTTGACCAGTTCACTCTAGACAACACTATGTCGCCATCAGAAGATAAAGACAAGAAGGATGATGATAGTGACAAGAAGGATGGTGAAGAGGAATCTACCGAGAATAAGGAAGATGCAGGTGAATCCACAGAGAGCAGTGAAAACAGCGATGATACGACTACCAACGGAGCTATTGAAGCTAGTGAATCAAAAGAAAATAGCGAAAATGGCGAAGACAGCAACAATACAGAGGGTACTGTAACAGAAGAAGACAAAAAAGAGGTTAAGGAAGAGGAAAAGAAATCAGGCACAAAATATCTCTTTGCCGACAGTGCTAAAAAGAAACTGAATAAGAAGAGCGCCAAGGCACTTGTAGAAAAGATTGAGAGTAAAGACTACAAGATGCCTAGTGACAGATCCGTTGCAAGGATGATAATAAATGAGATGTACGCAAAATGAGGAGCAAAAGTTTATGACAAAGAGGTTCAGAAATACTTCCAAACAAAAAGCTGGTACAAGAAGATAAAAAGAAAGTAAGTACGGACAAGGCTTTTTCTAAAAATGAGTGCACTTGAAAAGAATATCGAAGTACTTGATGAGATTGATAAAGTGAATTAATTAAATGGAGGGATTATATGTTTTGTGAAAATTGTGGAGCAGAATATTTCGGGAAGCAGGTATTTTGCAGAAAAATGCGTACTACAAACTGCCTGATACGGATTCTTCTCTTGATGACAATAAAGACGAGCAGAAAGCGTTAGAGCCTGCGACAGAGCCTAGTGTCTATAGAAAACAATCAGCAGTCAGAGCCGGTACCTGCGGTAAAACAATCAGCAGCCTCAGAAGAACAACGGCAAGCGTAAGAAGGGTATATTTTGGAGTAATCAAGTTTTTATTTTTTAGAAATTATCATTCTTGGAGCTATGATATACTTTTTAGTCCCTTATATCTTTGATAATTTTCAGTGTAGGAACATAAAGGCAAAAACAGTATTTTCGTTGCTCTTGTAAATGAAGATTATGACAGTGTGTATTTTTGTTTAATATAAATACAGAGGATGATAGAATTTCCTGCTTAAAAAAGACGGAATAAAGCAGTACCGTGCTTCTGCAGGCTTGACTGATGTCTCTAATTATAAGGTAAACGATAATACTCCTTTTTGGAAAATGGACAAGGACGATGATATACGTAAAAAAGTTGTTATATCCTACACCAAACCGAGGTGATAGTAAGGAGCATACATTCACTGTAAATCTGGGTAAAGGGAATCAGCCAAGAAGTATTATATATTTGATGATTGAGCATAGATTATGTCGGAATTGCTGCTCTAATGTCAAGATAAAATGTGGCTGAGGAGCTAAAGTAAAGGTTGATGATGTCGAGATACCTGAGAAGTATTTGACAACAGGTGAAGCACCGAGATAGTACTTATACAATACCTATAATATTTACCGGTAATCACAAAATTGAGAGTATCTAAAGATGGTTTAGAAACATTGAAAAAGAAACGAGACAGTTACAGGCACAATGATAATATCTCACTTGACGATATGAGACTGTCTAAGGATACTGCAGAAGTGCTTGAAGAGCTGGCTATAAACAATATGAAGTCGGTATATCTGGCTGCGTTAAATGGTGATTCCTTTGACAAAATTAAAGATATCTTTGTACAGGACGAAGACAGCCTTACCCTCACTACGTTTACCAGTATGATGAGCTTGCACAGGGTCTAAACAACGACAGCAGACACGTGACTAAGATTGATTTTACATCTGTTAAAACTGATATAGATGTGATAGAGCCTGTTGGACAAAAACAGTGTTTATCAAATATATTTCCGTATTACTATATACCCTTTGGTTTGGCGATCCTGAATGGAAGGACAGCAATAATACCGGAAGCATGTACATTAGGACAGAGTTTAGATGTTGATGGTAAATGGTTTCAGACAGATCTTGGCTGTCAAAAACCAAGTATATATGCTTTTTAATATCTATGCTCGATTTATTTGAAGTAAAAATGCTGTAAACACAGCAGGGCAGAAGCCCTGAAAGTGTTTTACAGCATTTGTTTTACAACCACATTTACCTAAAGTGTCATCATTCATCATTTAAGAAAGAATAGTCATCTTCATTTTCATCCGCCTCAGCAAGGGCATTGATAGAGTCCATATCAAGCTCTCCTGTAAAGAGTTCATCATCATCCACATCATCATCATCATCAGCGGCAACAATTTCATCTTCACTAACATCATCCATAAGAGTCTCGTCCCTGGTTCACGCTCGAAAGTTGTGCCTCATACAGGCTGTTTGCTTCTTCTATGATAATTTCAGCAAGTTCATTTGTATCTATAATTTTGGCTTCTTCCACAACCAGCTGGGTATATTAATAACACTGTCGGACACCATTCTTATATCATTTCTTTGATAAGGTTTATATCCTTCCCATAAGGCAAATGGTCAGATAGTATTGGTAGGATCCTTCAAATCGCTAAAAGGTCTTAGAGCTCATCAAAATTTGACTCGCTAATACCAAACACCTGCTCATACATTTTTTTGTCAAATAACCTGACAACTGTATCGTAAGATTATATCACAAAAACTTTGAATTGGCTAGACAGAAATAAGTGGTATAATAGACAAAGAGACTATGCAACACTAAATAAAAATTGGAGGCAGGGATGAAAGCAAAAAGGTATTACAGTATTATTTTCGATTGTTTTTACTTTTTAATTTATCAGCATCAGTTCCTGTCCCGCAAAGGATAAAGCCCGGTCATATCTGTAGACGGAAGGATCACTAGAGAATCCCGGAAAGTGTAGTCTCAGACGGAAAATACATCTATTATGCCTATCAGAGGGTGATGGCAAGCGTGCATGGACATTATAAAGCTTTTAACCCTAAGACTCTTAAAAGCAAGAGTATTGCCAAAACGGGAAACGGATATACCAACCTTATCTATAAAGGGTAACTATATCTATGCTGTACTTGATAAGGTGTTTGGATATGGCACAGGCTACGAAGAACCCTATATTTACCGCATTTCAAAGGATGGAAAGACTAAGACTAAGCTTGCAGGTTGGAAAAGAGTCTGTAATTATAGGTGATAAAATCTATTATTTTTCAGGTAAGATATACACAGTTAGAAGAAGGAAACCTGAAATTCAAGGATTTCAAAGTGACGGCTATATCTCAAGCATGGACTTAAACGGAAAGAATAAAAGAAGGTGTTTGGAGTCAGCGTTGAATACAATGGCTTTGCTGAAATTATTTAAGAGTGGCGAGAGGTTTTTATTATACTCACTGATAACAAGACAGTTTATGATATGAGGGGTAATGTAGTTAAGTCGAGGGAAGCTTTATAATGCAGGAGAAATACGCCTTGATACATTCTAGTCTTGACAGCAGCTACAAACGTAAAAACTAAGCTTCATACCGTAAAAGCCGGTAAAATCTCGGTGAGGGGAGATTCAGGTTGGAAACATATAAAGATGAAAATGGAAATATAAAAAGATATTGACTAACAGCGTAACTATCAACTCTTTTCTGTTCAGGGCGACTATACTGATGGTAAAGGAGATTGTAAATGTTACATCTGAGAAGTCTTTAATAAAAGTATATCTACTTGATAAAAGCGGAAAGATACTTAAGGAGCTTCATTCTTGGACGCCGGCAGAATAAGACTGCATAGAGACGATTATAAACATAATGCTGTTGTTTAGAACTGTGTTTCCTAACGGATAGACCTTGTTTGATAAGATTATGCCGGATTAAAAATTAAAATGTGAGCAGGTAAATAATAGAATTGGGAGCTTTATTAAAATGAAAGATTTGATAGTTTTATAGGTCCTACTGCGGTAGGCAAACTTCTCTGTCCATAGCCCTTGCAAAGGCTGTGGACGGAGAGATAATATCCGCAGATTCCATGCAGGTATATAAATACATGATCATAGGAACTGCTAAAATTACAGAAGAGGAAAAGTGTGGTATTCCTCATTTTTCTATAGATGAATTAGAGTCTGATGAGGAATTCAATGTAACCATATTTAAAAATAAAGGCTAGGATACATTGAGGATATAAAAAGCAGAGGGAAGGTGCCTATCATAGTAGGAGGTACAGGCTTTTATATCCAGTCCGTCATCTATGATATCACTTTAACGAATATGGTGATGACAGCAATGTCAGGAAAAATATGAGACATGGCAGAAACTTTAGGCAAAAGCGAACTTCACAAAAAGCTTGCTCTTGGCTGATAGGGAATATGCTGATTCGGTTTTCTACAATAACGTAAAAAGGTTGTAGAGGCGCTACTTTCTTTGAAATGACAGGAGAGAAGCTCTCGGATGCATAAGAGGGAGAGAGAGAGAGTTCCCTTTGACTTTGCTTACTTTGGTGTTGAATTATGGACAGTGAAAAAGCTTTATGAGAGAATTGATAAGAGAGTTGACCTATGTTTGATATAGGGGCTTCAGAGGAGGTTAAAGCTCTATGGCAAAAGGATATGATAAGTCATTGAGGGTCTATGCAGGGTATTGGCATATAGAAGTGATTGATTATCTATGGTAAAACGAGCCTTGAAGAATGGCTAGATATTATCAAAGGATACTGCATTTTTGCCAAAAGGCAGCTACCCGGGTTTAAGAGGGAAAAAGGTGGTAACTTACATCGACAAAGATGAATTTGATGCAGAAGATGAAATGTTTTAAAAGAAATGCTAAGAGTATATAATCACAGTTTGTTTATGTTATAATGTTAATTATACTTTGGAAAGTCTATAATACGAGTGAACCGGAATTTTAGTAAGAAATGACGGATTATATGATTTCCGGAAATTACAGGAGACAGAGGAAACTACATTTTATTGGTGCTGATCACGAGGTCACAGGAAGTGCACATTTTTTGTCGGCTTGTGGCAAAAACATATTGGTAGACTATGGTATGGAGCAGGGAGTAAATGTATTTGAAAATGCAGAGCTTCCTGTATTCCATCAGAAATCGACTATCTTTTGGTTACATCACGCTCTCACGTAGACCATATACAGGCATGATACCTGCTCTTTATAAGAATGGGTTTAAGGGAGATATATGCTACTTGCTACCCGTGAGCTGGTGATATTATGCTTAGAGATTCTGCTCACATTCAGGAGTTTGAAGTCGAATGGAAGAATAGAAAGAATAAGAGCAGGTAAGGAGCATTTTGAACCTGCTTATACTATGGAAGATGTAGAGGAGTTCTTAGTCATTTCCACAAAAGTAGCTATAATGAAGACTTGCATTGTGAGGGTATAACCATCTCTTTTACTGATGTGGGACATCTTTGTAGGCTCATCAAGCATAAAGATTATTATAACTGAGGATAATGTTACCAAGACCATAGTATTCTCTGGGTGATATAGGTAATATCAATCAGCCCTATAATAAAGGATCCTGCTACACAACTGAAGCAGACTATGTAGTGATGGAATCAACTCATGGTGACAGACTTATAGGGATAGGATTGACTACGTATCTGAGCTTTCTGATATCCCAAAACGATACCTTTTAGCAGGGGAGGCAATGAGTTATACCATCCTTGCAGTTGGACGTACTAGGAGATACTTTTATTTTTATCAGGAAAAATAAAAAGAGGACAGGCTGGTGTATGGCTATGACGACTTTGAAGTAATAGCGACAGTCCTCTTGCTATAGAAGCTACCAATATATTCAAGGAGAACTATGCAGACTGCTTTTGATGAAGATAGTAGGAGCTTATCAATGCCGGCATCAATCCAATCAGCTTTGAGGGGCTTAAGACCTCTGTGACGAGTACTGACTCTATAGCAATCAACTTTGACAAGAAGCCTAAGGTTATTATCTCAGCATCAGGTATGTGTGAAGCAGGGAGGATAAGGCATCACTAAAGCATAATCTCTGACGGGAAAGAAATGTATATACTTTTTGTAGGGTATCAGGCTGTGGGGCACCTTAGGACGTATACTTGTGACGTGCAGAGAGAGTTAAGCTATTTGGAGAAGAAATCGAGGTGAATGCTGAAGTAAAAGTGCTTGCAGGAGTTAGCGGACACGCTGATAAAAATGGACTTATTTCCTGGATTTCAGCCTTTAATCCAAAGCCTGAGACAGTGTTTATAGTACACGGCATGATCAGGTTGCAGAAAGCTTTTAGACTGACTCCTGCAGAAGAGTACCACCATAATGCTTATGCTCCATACAGTGGCTCGATATACGACCTCTCATCAGGAAAGTGGGACCATATCGCTGAGCCGGTATTCATTAAGAAAGAAGTTAAACAGGGTACTCATAGGGCAGAGTATGATAAGCTCATCAATCGCAGGTCAGAAACCGCTTGATATCATAAATGCAAACAGCGGACTAGCCAACAGAAGACATGATTAAATTTGCGGAACAGATTGAATCACTGTAGCAACAGCGGAAATAACGGGGGATGAAATGGGAAAAATAATAACGTGGTTGTTCTCAGACAATGAGATTGCCAACAAGCTTTAGCCAGTTAGATACGATATCACTTAAAGACGGCTTGCTATACTCGGAATATGCCCCTGCATGATAAAGTTGATGATTAGTGAAAAGTGGAGAAGTTAACTCAGGAGCTACATTTACATTGAAATTGATGATTTCTGCAAAAGATAAACGATGAATATACTATATTATGGGTGATGCCTGCCTTGTTACGACTTGGCAGGCCCTCATGGCAGCTCGTTTCGTGCAAAGAGAGGTGGCTGCGAGGATATCTGTGACGAATTTAGGTATTTTTGGTCAGGTACACTACTACAAAGATATCAACAGCATAGCATCTAAAGCTCTTCAAAGTATCAAGAGAGAGCTTTGAGGGATGAAGTTGATAGATTTCACCATATCCATGTTAGCCAAAGCACCTGCAATGGAAGTGATTTCTCTCACTATACAGAAAGGCTGTAGAGGGCACTTTAACCAAGTTCAAGCAGTGCGGTGTACGATAAGCTGACTGCTGAGGAGAAACGATCAGGAGAAAACCCATCACACTGATGCGGATATGGATAGAAGTTGAAGCACCTGATATCCGAGAAAGACAAACCCTTGCTTTATAAGGTGAGCATGATGGGTTTAAGACATATTCAGGTTTTATTTCCAGACATTCTTGACAGAGAAAGAGCAGGCAGGAATCATCCCTTTACAATATCAGACGGTGAAGTATGATAGATCCACTCACTGTCAGGAGGCTGGTGCTTTGGACCTCAGATACTATCAAAGCAGTCTCTTAGAATAGGATGCACCACCAAGCACAGCTCCCGCCAGTCTCAATATGTTTAGGTAGCCAATAAGATTAAGCCTCAGGACGTAGCTGAAAGGCGGTAAAGAACTATTCTTTCTGTGCTGACAAATACAATATTGTTAGTATATGATATTGACTGTAAATCACTTCCAAGAGGAATAATGATGGAAATAGAAAGAAAGTTCCTATAAAATGAACCTCCTAGACCTTGATTCTCTAAGTGAAAAATAGATAGAACAGGGTTATGGCAAGCAATGCTCACTATATAGCTTCAGAGGCTAATGAAAAGCATTTAATAACCTGTCAAAAGCAAGTTTGGAGTTGAAGGGAATGAATGCGCCTGATAGTCAATAATGAGCACGAGTTCGAAATAACCAAAGAGTGAACAGTAACCACCTTAAAGAAAAACCAAAAGGGATGTCGAAAGAAAATGGAGATACCTCATTCCTTGAAGGTGGACTTTGTTGTGAGCTTGATGTATTTTAAGGAAAGTGTCGAGGGTCTTGTATTCAAGCTGAGGTGGACTTCCTTCCATAGAGGCTTTCCAATAACAGTTGAAAGGTTCTTAAGCAGTTAGGCAAGCATGCAAGCGATGATAAAAGACACAAGAACGCCCAGATAATAAAGCCAAGCGGGTTATAATAAGGCATATTTTGAGGAGAAGGCATGAAGATTATATTGTCTCCTGCCAAGAAAATGAGATGGACATGACTCTCTGCGAGTGCTATCGGAAAGCCTGAAATTTCGTTTTGACGATACGACAGACAATCCTCTTGGCTGAAGGGAAAACAGAGAGAGTAATTGTAGAAATATGGAAGCGCAAACGACAGATTGCTGGATGAAAATTAAGGAAAAGAATTGCCGCATGAAGCTAACGCACCACTGCACTCCTTATCTTTATGAGGGAGTACAGCTCATCGTATAGCTCGGCAGCATTTGATGATGAACAGTTGCTACACAATAGAGTAATTCGGCAAGACTCGTCATGCATTTTACGGTAGTAGAGCCTATGGACGGTGTGAAGTTCTTCACAGGTCTTTGAGATGCAGGCAAAGGCCGACGAAGATGGAAACAAAAATTTTATAGGAGTTTTGGGGGAGATAAACTTATAGGAGGTAAGAGATGAGAGCGAATCATCACAACCTGCGCAAAAGAGTATTATAAATGCATTGATAAGACTTTAACGCCTGGAAGATAAGTTCTAAATACGTGACTTTGCAGAAGAGTGTTGAAAGTCTGGTTGTGCGAACTGGCGCCAAGATGGCAAGGAGAGACGTGAGGTTCCTATGGCCGAGAATAGATAAATCCTCAGGAGCATCGAAAGTTTGACAGCTCACACCATTACTTTAGAAAGATTTATCCAACAATATGAAGTTTGTATTTGAAAGAAAAACACCTGTAAGTTATCAAAAGTTGACTATTCCTTCTTTACAACTAACCGATGATTATGGAGACCAGCAAGAATTGGAGATTTACCCGCTGAATTAAAGCCGTCGAGAAGTATCAGAAGCTATGGGTATAGATAGACTATCTGGACACTGGAACTTCTGGCATCTTCTTATTCCCAAGGAGCTGACTGCGTCAGAAGCTAAACTGCATTGACTTGATGTAAGAAGGTGCGCTGATGTTAGTGGAGGTATCATAAGTACCTATATGGCAAGACTGAAAAGAGGACTTCTGGAGATATCGAGGGTGGTAGGATCGTTAAGGCAGTGAAGATTATTTGTATCTGTGGAGCTGCAAGAAGAATAGCAAGAACGAAACGCACGCGATGAGTCACTCGACACTGCAGACAAGATAGCCAAGCTGGTATATGGAAGAAATGAGTACTTAAAGAGAGAGAGTGTCGAAAATACCTCCTCTTGATATGTAAGTGAAGAATTGAAAGAAATTGGCCATTAGCATTGGAACAGTTAACCAGCCTTTCTACACCAAGAGAGGTTCTTTATGCAGGGCGCTCAAGTACGAGGCGGTCAATATTGTTCTCTTTCACAATCATCCCAGTGGAGATCCGACTCGAGCAGGGCAGACATACAGATTGCACCGACATGATACCTGAAGTGTCAAAGCTCTATTGGTATTCCCTGCTGATCATATCGTTAATCGGGGACTGCGCTATGAGTCTCAAGGAGCAAGGATTAGTGGACTTTCGAAACAACAAACAGAGATATTTGAGGACTCTGACATGTTTGGAAAAGTAATGGGATAGATCTGGGAACAAAGAGAATCAGCCATTATAGAAAAGGCGATGGAATTATCTTTGATGAAGAAAATGTATTGCCATATAGAAAACAGAGATGAGATAAGAGCCATGTGATGAGGCAGCAGAGATGGTTGAAGGACGCCTGAGACGATAGGAGGTAATCTATCCTGTAAACCGTGGGAGTCATTGCGATGTAAGTGCGCATGGGAGCTTCTTTTCAATGCTTCAGCTTGGACAGAATCTACGGAAAGCCAGAGAGCATCAGGAACCAACTTTGTTATAGCTCTTCGCAGATGGTTACAGGAGGTGGAGAAGAGGTCATTTTGCAGACCCGTCTCATAAGTCCGGTCTTAAGCCAAAAGAATGTCTCTGGTTGATAAGCCTCATTCGCGTGTTGCGGCATACTCGCATTGATGTAGAAAGCAAAGGGTGTACGACCGTGGATGTGTCTGCAGATACTGGCAGAGATAGCAACTCATTGCTCTCGGTCGTATAGCAGAAGCAGACTACCACAGCAGTGTACAAGTTTGATGAATCAATGTGCACTCATATCAGACAAAAATGCTGCTCTGTCATCGGTAAGAGGTACGCAGAACAGCTTAAGATGGGTATGGGCGAGCAGCTCTCCGACAGCCCTCTACCATGCAGGTAAACGGTAGAGATGTGGGTTACAGGACTCCTTAAAACGTATGGAGATTGAGTCTGGATCCGCATATGGTAAGCGATAAAGATGACCTTAAGAATCATCACAGAGAATATCAAGAGCACTTTGAGCATATTCCACCGGAAGCATCATCTGACATTATAGATGCGGGTATATAAGGTAACGTGTGCGGTTCAGCACGTATAGGCAACTTGATAAGCCTCAATGCTGAGACAGCCTCTCCAAAATGAAATATAACATAGAAAGACCGTGACAAGTGTAATAAACGTCTTGGCAAGCTTATTGATGAAGATAACTTAAGACGCAGCCTTATATCTACAGGCATGTCCGGATATCTGCAGTTATATCGGCGAATGTAAACACGTGCATCACAAAGAAAAAGTTAAGATTAAGATACTGTCTCCGAGACATCTCGTTTATTGGTCAAATGATTGATATCTGCTTAGCTTTTACTTGTTGTATCCTATCGTTTCTCAGACAGTCTAGGACCGGTAAAATCTGTGGCAGGTACGTTATTACAATCGCATGCAGTGGTGGGAATCAACAGGATTACAGTACGTCAAAACTTGATTATCTTAGTTAGATGATCTGACTGGTACAAAGAGCTGACAGCCGAAGCTCAAATGAGGTCACAGGCGAGAGAGAGTCATTGCCCAGGGCAAATATGCGACTGATAACTTTAGAAAGCCAGGCATAATCTTGATCAGACCTTGGCGCCGACTCATCCTGAAGGTAGCCGCGAGAGCACATCAAAGGACACCAACAACCGGTATAGGTAAACTTTAAGATAGACAAGGAAGTGATGACGGCATGTGTCTGGAATGAAATGTTATGGACGGCAATGGTCTTGCAGGCATAATAACAAAGACGGGTAAGAACTATGCCGATGTGCACGCTCTCATTATAGACGACAGTCAGTGATGTAAGAGGTATGTTCCTGACAACTCTGAAAACGACTGGTTAAGGGTAACTAAAAACCGCTTGATGAAGGACATATTGAGGTTACCGACATAAAGAAAGGCCCAAGTAGACAAGATGGATAAGGAGGTTGTTACGTCTCATAACGCAGTCAAAATATCACCACGTATACTTATTAAGCTATGTAAGCGGTATCAGCAGATCCTTCTAATATGACAGAATCAGCTACACTACCTGCAGTGGACTTTTCAAAGCTTGATATGGTGCTTATCATTACCCGTAGAAAAGGGAAGAATTATACTGACATGAAGGTACAGGCTCTCTTTTATTATGGCGTGTTTATTGTATCTTTTACATGACTGATATTTAACAACACTGCCACAGCAGGTGTAAAGCCGACGAGACTCTTATCCCTATAGTGATAGTTTGACATAGATACGGTAGAGTCCGTGGTATGGTCTTAGGGCTTCTTTACAGGGACTATTCATAGAATCTTACCGAATCTGACTATCTCGATATTATGCTTATTATTTTCATCTCATCATCGAAGTGTCTGGCAGGTTTAGCAGCAAGTTTTTACAGCAACGGATCTCTACACTTGTGCCCTCTTGGCTTAGTTGGACATCGGACATGGTGTTGAATTTTCTATATATGTTGCAGGGTTTTGTTAGCCAGAAACAGGCTCGGACTTTACCTTAGCTATATGATAAGAATTATCTTGCCTGAACTTGTATACAATGATAGTTGCAGCCCTACATTGTATAGGGTCATTGACCTTGTGTCACCTTAGAACAGATTCGATATAGAAAGGGGATGAAGCCTGGTTTTGTTAGACACTGATGACTTTTCGTCGGATTATCCTTAAGATGCATGGGACTATTCCACTGATTTTAATATACCTATCTCCTTTTCCGCTGTTTTGGTATATAAGGTAAGCCCACCATACAGGTTAGTAAGACAGGAAGAACTTACCAAGAACACTGTAACAATACGAGGAGATCACTCGTGAGACCAAGGCAAACCAGAGGCACATTTAGCGATTGTAATGCTGTGCTTTGAGCATCAAACAGACTTCTCATATATTGTTACTTTACAGGATTGATAAGGCATCAGAGACTGATGAAGAAAAGAACGTGATGATAATAAAAGTTAATTAGAATTACTGAGGTTAACGGAGGCAGCTTGATCCTCAGTTTACCAGGTCGATGAGCGCGAAAGTTAAGACTTGACGCGTGCGGAAGGCGTGGCAGAGAGCAGATTCAAGAGATGATGCCTATGCCAGTTCACTGTTGAGAAGCTATGACTGCTCAGAGAAATGCAACTGCTCGCAGAAGTGAGCACTCAAGACGAAAGTAAGATGTTCTGACATCAGCGTGACGAATACAGTATAGACGATACTCTTAAAACTCATGACAATGACGTTTGAGCCCTCTCAAATACTTATAACAGATCCGATTCTGGTAGCAACAAATGTCAATGAAAAGATTAAGTTGCTGCAGCATTTTGAGAAATCTCGACCTCTTCTTGGGCTGAGACAGTACAGCATACACACAGATACTCACAATGACAGGTAAGTATCATATGGTATATATCATAGGGTAGTACTGCAACAAACGAAGGTGAAAGAAGCCGAGGATAAGGAGACATTATACACACAACTGGACCAGATAGGAAAAGATAGGTAGAATACCTGAGAACATACCTCGCGAGGTAAAAGGGTTCTGAGACATACTTACTTTAAATTTGGATTACTATAATAGGTGGAAATGTATCAACTCCAAAAGCCGTGAGATGACATTCACCCGACTACAGACAGTAAGCTGCAGAAGATTTGCCATAACATATTGGAAAGAGCTGGCAGCTTATCCTGGCAGTAGTAGCCACAATTCGTGAGTACGCTACGGCAAGGGCAAAATGCCTATGACATTAAGATACCTATAGGCATAGAGGCTATAACGCCCTATTTGATAATGGAGCAACAGACCTCGAAAGCGTCGAGAAAAAGAAGGAGGGAAAAGGTTGAAAAGGCTGTCTTTTCTAAGTTTTAAGAAAGAAGAGGTGAGTGTTCTAAAGAAGCTAAAGAACCTGATGCAGATAAACAGCGTTTCAAAAGAAAGCGACAATAAGACAATCAGTGAGTATATGGATTATATATATACTTATGTCAAGAAATGAAAAGCTGATTGACGTGACCTTTGTCAATAGAGGATGAGTTAACTTCATGGATTATATTGCACATAAGAAAAGCCTCGAGAATTCCTTAGCACATAGCATCTAACAGGTGGATTAATCCGCCTAAGCTTGATATAGGAAGTGAGTACCTGCTACAGATGAAATATAAAAATACTGCTTAACTACATATTGACAATATAACATCTGATTTGTGTTTAAGAAAAATCATTCTATCAAGAATCTTATATTTAATTATGAGATTAGGGACAGAGGTATCACTTAGACTATTTTCGCAAGGTTTCTGGGGAAAAGAGGATGAGAAAGCATACCGCAACCTCTAAATGGCTCGGCTTTCACCTTATACATTTATAAAGAGTAAGATAAAGAGTCTTGAAATAACACCTGCGAATCTGGCACTTGATCCTTGTTCAGGCTCAATGGTTATCACAAACCCCAATAATGGTGATGTAAAGGTTTTGATTACGTATCCAGCTTATGATAACAACAAGTTGGCTAACCAACAGATGCCAAGTAATATGCTCGGTTTCCACCGACGGGTCCTATCCGCTTATCAACATACTTTTGTCAGCAAAAAGACTGCACCCGGTTCAACTCTTAAGATGGTGTCGTCAAAGCCGAGACCTTTCAACCGGAGCCATAGGTGAGCTATGAGGAAGATATATGCGAAAGTATTATTTACAAAGATTGACTAGCGCTGCAGCCTGCTGGAGCAATGTCCCACACGGTAATATAGATACTCAGAATAGCTATTGAGGTATCCTGCAAATCTACTTTTTATGAAGGCGGATACAGAATGAGCTCCGTGACTCGAAGGCAAATATAACTCAAAGCTAGGTTCTGAGAAGCTTAATAAATACGCTGCAATGTTCGGCTTTAAGAAGGCGCAACTATCAGGAGTCGAATTACGAGTACGAGCCTCGCATCAGACACCGATTCGTAAGATCTTCATCGGTCAGGCATGTGCATTTACACCTCACCCAGATAGCAAGGTATACAGCCGCTATTGCGAACAAAGGTACACTTTAATTATCTTACAGGATTATGATAAAGGACATCAAGGGGAAATACTGTGAAGAATACAGTTTCTAATTCCAAAATAAGAAACACCACAGATTTCGCTTTAGGCACTGATGTTTGCAGCGTTAAGAGATGCATGGACGTCTTGCAGTAAACGGCAGTCAGTCTCCTATAAAGAACTTTTTAAGGAAGGTTAAAACCCTCATAGCAGGTGGTGCAAGACCGGTACAGCTCCAGCTTTGCACAGAGTTGACCACGGTCTCTTCACGTCCGAGGCGCCTTATAAAAGCCAGACATAGTGACCTCAGTCATTCCTAGTCGGTTATACCTCAGGAAATGCCGCAAGTGCTGTAATGTGGCTGACTTTATGCGAATATTACTTTAAGGATGAGGATGAAGAGAGTGCTCATACAGCTGCCAAAGATAGTTAGGAAAATATAATTTCTAGACTCTCAATACAGGAGGAAAAATGAAGCAACTGCTGTTATTAAAGCATAATAATGGGCTTAGCATAATACTGATCCAGAGCTTGAACTCGATGCTTATGTAAAGCAGGCTGAAAACTCATGAATCAGCTGTTCTTTGAACGCGGATATGGCAGTGGCATTTGACGGAAGAAAGCTATACCGATGACGAGGAAGAGATATGCACTGATACGATAATTCATAATCTTCCATCAACATAGTGTGTGCAATCGACAATGATCTCATAAGCGAGCACGTTTCAAGATCTGGACTCATGATAGCCATATCGGAGGATATTAGCCTTTTGGCCAAAGACAAGCAGCATAAAAGGGTATTTTTAGATCCGGCTCAGATGATGGATCGGATACCGAAAGTGTCAACACTGGTGACATCAATCCCGGGAGCAAGTCGTAGCTATGGCAGTAGAAGGTAATTTCAGTGCAAAGGGAGAGGCTGAAAGCTGGTGCAGGAGGCAATGACAATGCTTTCACTCATTGCCCTTGATACGCAATATACAGCTGATAGGCTCAAAGATAGCCAGAAGCGCTGACATACACTGCGTTTTCAGGCAAGTCTCAGCGCTTATCACCACTGCTGCCTTTGTAAGGAAAATGTCCACAACATATGCATTGGAGGATCTTGGACAAAACGTACTAGATTCACTACAAATATAAAAAGTTTACTTTATTCACTTGCATCAATTCGCATTTTAATTATATTATATCATTGATGGAATATTGATCGAAGCAGAGATTTTTGGCGAAGTTATTGTTGAGAACCTCCGGTAAGGGTGGAGCTGGAAACCACCACTACAGCCAATGTAGGTACCGGTCTGCATATGCTTTGGTAGAAGTTCTTATCGATACTGGATATCGGTCTTAGGTGAAACCTGACGTGGTTCTTGGACCGAGAATCGTATGTGTATAACCTGTCGATGTAATTGAGCAGAACTGGCAAAACTCGCAGGCGCTCATCAGCGACAAGAGATATGAGACTTTGTATCTTTCTTCCTAGCGCTCAGACAAGAGACAAGGATGCTGTAAAACTGGGAGCAAAATGGTTGCACTCACTGAAGAGTTGAAAGAATGAGTTTGATTATATTATTCTTGGATTGTCCTGCCGAGTAGCAGAGCAAGGCTTTCAAGAATGGCTATGTGCGGGTGCAGACAGAGCGATTGTAGTTACCACGCCTGAAGTATCAGCAGTAAGAGATGCTGACAGAATAATTGCACTTTCTTGAAGCAAATGAGATTAAAAAGACAGAGCCGGTAGCCAACAGGCCTCTGTATGGAATGAGTGGTTAAAAGAGGTCAGATGATGTCAAGTGAACAGGTTCTGATATCTAGCTCACAGCCTTTCTAGGTGCCGTTCCTGATGACGAGAATACTCGCCATCCACCAATACCGGTGAGCAGTAGGTAACGATAGCCTTGCAGGTCAGGCATATGAACATTTGTAGAGAATAACAGGCGAAGAAGCACCTTTTACTTGACCTTGAAAAAGTGCCAAGAAAAGGATTTTCGCAGCGTCTTGGAGAAATATCGGTGATAGCAAAGGAGTTAAGCTACAGAGTTTAATGGATTTTCAAGAAGAAATCTGCAGGACAACAGGCAGTAGACAGGCTTTTAAGCTTGTGCAGGTATCAGATAGGGCTAACTGTTCTGAAATTGAGGAGCAGATTAAAAATAGATTACTTAAGGTTATTTCAAAATACGTTGAAATAGATGTTGATGGACTTGACATTAAGATTGAGCAGACAGAGTCAGATTCAAGGAACGCTTTGTGCCTGCAATCTGTGCAAACATCCCTATTAAGGAGAAACATAGGAAAAGTGTCATACGGAAGCTATTGATGTTAAAAATATATATCGATTTGGCGATTTTAGTTTTCCTTACTGCAGCCGTGTTGTTGCTTTGCGTCTTTATCTGCGTGCTCACCGCCTCTCAGGTCAGAGGGCTTTGACAGGAATGCGCTTAAGGTATCGTTGATTGCGTTGTGCTGATCACTGTCGCTATGGCAGCGCGTTGATTGACTACCACCTGAATATGCAAAGTTTGCAATCCTAGTATTATATTGACGTGCAATACTATCAGGCATGGTTACGACTACGTCCCTGCTAATGACCACTGGAGCACAGATGGCTTGGTGATAGGTGGTCTAATGTTGGCTCGATTCAGACACAGCCATCAGAACTCGTTAAAATACTTATACTAGTTGTGCTAGGCTGTATTGTTTACAAAAGTTCAAGAATAAGCTGAATAAATGAGCACGATATTTGCTCTAACGTGGTGTGATAATGATGGCTACCAACATCGCTGATACTCATACAGACAGATCTTTCATCCAGTATGGTTTGTATGTTTATCTTTTGCTCATTATGATTTTTATGGCAGGACTGAGCCTTTAAAATTATTGGTATTACCCTTGGCTCTGTCCATTCCGTTAGAGCAGGACTATTCTGGTATGTTATTCAGCCAGTCAAAAGCTTTACGTACTAACAGCACGTAAACTTATCGATTCTTTAAAACCTGAAGAGTATGCACTTACCGGTCAGATATCAGCAGATTAATTCGTAAATGCTATTGCCGCTGGTGTTTTGGGAAAACCTGTTGGCGATGGATCATGATTTAGACTATACATACAAGGTATATATACAATGAAAGTGACTGTTTTCTCCGTCATATGCTAGAAGAGCTTGATTTTTAGGCGTCGTTTTGCTATAGCGTTTTGTTTGCTTTATAGTATATGTGTGCTGATAGCTAGAAGGACAGCAGATTTTACCGGCAAGATGATATGCGATTGCTGTATCTGCGATGCTTGCTTCCAGTCTTTTGTAAACATTGAGTTGCACAGCACTTTGCCAACACAGGACTCCGCTGCCGTTTCTAAGCTATGGGTTGTCGTCACTGCTAAGTAATTTCTAGCAATAGTAATGGTATTAAATGCTACCTTCAAAAGGCAAAAACATGGATTGACCTTTAATTCGGGAGAAATGAAATATTATTTTAAATAAACACTGTAAAGGGGTGAAATATGAATATTAGTTTGCTGTCTATGATGCGAAAAAGCTGATGCAGAATTTTTGCATTGCTTATAGAGGCATACTAGGCAAGAATACTCTATACGCAACCGGTACTACCGGAAGGCTTATAGAAGAAGTTACCAATCTCAAATGTAAAGCATCTTGCCGGACATTTAGGTGGTGAGCAAGCAAATGGTCAGCAGATAGACCATAATGAGATAGATTTGGTTATATTTTTAAGAGATCCGCTCCTTCAAAGACCCATGAGCCTAATGTTAGCAACATCCTTAGGCTTTGTGATGTTAATAATATCCCTGCTGCAACTAATCTTGCATCAGCTGAGCTTATGATAAAGGCTTGGACAGAGGCGACCTTGACTGGAGAGAATTGTATAGTTTATGATTAAAGCAGTAAAAATACTCTGCAGCCCCTGTGTGGAATTATATTGACTGGCTGGGAAACAATGCCATAGCGTATTTCCCATATGGGGATGAGGGACAGGCGGCAGAGCTTTATGAAAAGGTAAAACTCTGCCTCTGATATCTCTCTGATGTCAGATGGTCTCTGTGTCCTCACAGACAAGAATGTTAATAAATTAACAGACAAACCATCGTTTAATGCTAAGTCCGTTATAGTAGCTAACGAAGAAAAGTCCATTTATGCTAAAATTGCTTTAAGAAGATGTACCTCAGCAGTCTTGACAAAGATGATGACTGCTTATGTGGTTTTTACCAAAGAAAGTGATTTGGATAGGGTAGTAAAAGATCAAATGGAGAAGCAATTAAAAATCACTGAGCCTTATGCTAAGAGAATGAGGCTTATGGATGGAGATCAGCTTACTATAAGACAGCTCTTAAATGCTGCTTTGTAACATCTGCCAATGATGCGGCAAAGGCTCTGCTGTTGCTGTAAAGTGAAGTGAAGAGAAGTTTGCTGTTCTTATGAATGAAGAGGCTAAGAAAATAGGAGCTACCCATAGTAGATTTGTAAATAGTACCGGACTTCACGATAATGCTCACTATACTACCTTTGTATGACCAGTATCTCATATTTCCATGTTTCTGAAATCCCCTGAATTTGTTAAGATACTAATCAGGGTCATACACATTAGAATATAAAAATGTTCTAGGGTAACAAGTCACAACTAAGGTCACTTCTACCAACCAGTATCTGGCAGGTTTGCTTAGAGTACCTGACGGATATACAGTTATAGGAGGGAAGACAGGTACTACAGATGAGGCAGGCTCTTGTATTTTTGATGTCATTTAAGTCATCAGCCGATAAGAATTATATCGTGGGTATTCTAAAGCATCAGATAGTCTCAACCTCTATGCGCAGCTTGGAACTGTTTTTGAAAATTCTACCTCAAAATACTTCAAACTGATTGAATTTTATGGTATTTTGACATATATATTAGTGCTTAATAAACCTTTTTCATATAAAGGAGGGTTTTTACTATGGTAAATATTATCATGGGGGAAAAGGGAAAAGGTAAGACTAAAGTAATACTCGATAGGCCAATGAAGCAGTGAAAACTTCAGGTGGTAATGTTGTATTTCTTGACAAGGATCTTGCTCATATGTATGAGCTCAACAATAAGATCCGTCTTATAAATGTGAAGGATTTTTGTAGAGAATTCCTGAGAATTTATTGGATTTGTTTGCGGAATTATCTCTCAGGACCACGATCTTTGAGGCTATTTTTCCTTGATAGCTTCCTAAGATTTCATTGACAGATAAGGAAACAATGAAGCCTGTATTAGATAAGATTATTCAGGTTGCAGATAAATACAGTGTTGACATTATTCTCAGTCTTTCTGTTAAGAGTGAGGAACTTCCTGAGGAATATAAGCTAATGTGCTGGTTTCTATAAGATTATTGCTTTTATTTGCTAGACTGTCACATTATTTTTGGTGTGGCAGTTTGTTTGTTTGGAGGGAATAGATATTGGCAGAAAGAAAGATGACAAAGAGAAAGAGAAGTAATGTTGTCCGATACGGAGGAAAAACCAATTTATGTAGGCTTTGTTGTTTTTGAATCATATTGATTTATATATTAGGACACACTATTTTTATATGCTAAGAGAAAAGACTTCGATATACAGAGTAGTGGGTGATGAAAAGACCGAGGTTATCAATACTACCGGATTAGCTTTAAGAGATGAAAATGTAGTAAAGTCAACAGAAGCCGGATATATCAATTATTATGTGAAACGGAAACTCAAGGGTGAGAAGAAAAGAAGCAGTATCTATAGATAAGACAGGAAAAATATATTCAAAGCTTACTACTGACGACCAAAGCGATGAGTCAGGGGAGAGAATTACAGGAATACTACATCAGTTCCAGATAAACAGAGTGATAATTTCTTAGCACCTATGGTCTTAAAGAGTCTATGAAAGAGACTGTTATGACCACTTCGGGCAAAAAGATTATGGCATCACTTAAAAAGTCTTCTGACGCAAAGGGTCTTTTTGAGCGTTAGCATCGGGCAAGCGACATGGTATGTAGTTCAGGAGCCGATGGGCTTGAGAATCTCACTGAAGACAACATTACTCTGATATATTTGAGAAGCAGAACAGCTATATACTGAAAAATAGCTACTGAAAATGATGGTAAGGTCGAGGCAGGAGTTCCGTAGCAAGCTTATTTCAGATGAAACCCGGAAGATAGTGGTTCCTGTCAATGAAAACTCAGATAGAACTGCTTATGACAAAGGCTATGGAGGTTAATGTTGACAACAAGGGCTCAATGCAAAGGCAAAGGCGGATATCACTGAAATAAACGGGAGCAATTATCTGTTCTGACATTTTACAACTATATGGTGGACTATGCTGACAAGAGATTTGTGAATGTCATATTGTGCTAAGAAGCACAACTGCCTCAAAGTGCCAAAGTCTCAGTGGTTGAAAGACAGGTATATGAGATTCCCTGAAGAATACTATATGAATGGAGGCGGTAATAGGACAGGAGGATTTACCCTGCGCAGTACTAATAAGAGTGGTGAAACAGTGACTAAGTATGTTGAGGCAGACATCTGCTACAGGGATACCAAGAAAAATGGTGTATGTGATGTAAATGAGGCTTTAAGTCCGGGGATGAATCATCATGCTGCCAACAGTCAAAATACTTATACGGTTAGCGCTACTAAGCTTATGAAGGGTGTATATAAGATTAATAACGGTTATCCGCGATTTCAGGCACGTAGAGCCTGATATGACATTTTGACGAGGTGACATATAGTGAATATTATCTCATCCCTATAGATAAAGGCTATAATATAAGTGAATATGACAACATAATTCTAATGCGGATAAGATGGATAAGGAGTAATATGGAAATATCTGATAATCTGAGATTAGTTGAAGAAAAATATTGCAGCCGCATGTAAGTCGGCAGGAAGAAAAGAGAAGAAGTAAAACTTATAGCGGTTAGTAAGACTCATCCTGTAGAGGCTAGTAACAAAGAAGCTATGAGATGTGGGATAAGGTCATTTGGAGAAAACAAGGTTCAAGAGCTTAAAGACAAGATGGAGAAGATTGACGATTCTCTTGATTGGCATCTGATAGGTGCCATCTTCAGACCAACAAAGTGTAAAATATGTAGTAGGAAAGGTATCTCTAATACACTCACTTGAAAAGCATTAGGCTTTTGTGAAGCACTTGAAAAGGAAGCAGTCAAAACGAGGAGTGATTGTGGATGTACTTGTGGAAGTAAATATCGCAGGAGAAGATACCAAGTTCGGTGTGCTGCCTGAAAATGTGGAGGATTTTATTAGAGAAGTGGCAAAATTCGAGCATATAAGAGTGAAAGGATTGATGACAGTAGCAGCCTATCGCGCAGGATTCTGAAGAAAATCGTAAAATATCTAAAAATCTTAATAAAAATAATGGTTGACTTGAATAGCAAAAACATTCATATGTGAATAGGAATGTCCTTTCGATGGGAAATGACCGGTGACTAGTGAAACGGCAATTGAAGAAGGAGCTACTCTTGTTAGGGTGGGTACCGGAATATCTCGGTCACAGACTATTCTGATTTTGAGATTAATGACATAGGAGTGTAGCTATGCTTAAGAAGATTAGCTATATGTTTACGTCATTCAAAGACGGGCAGCGACTATGATGATGACTATGATGAGGATTATGAAGATGAGCTGAAGAAGAGCGTTTAGAGTCTTCAAGATCCAGACAGCCAGAAGAAACGACCATGATGATGACTACGATGATGAGGATGAAGATGAGGAGCCTTTCATTCTTGAGAAAAAGAAGAAAACAGTTGCTCCAAAGGATAACCGCAAGGTTATACCTACTAAAAGAGCGGAAAAAGGCGGAACTGAAGTCTGTGTAAAGCTCCCTAAAGGGATTTGATGAGGTTGAAGACATTTGTGATAAGCTGCTTGTTAGGCTCTATTGTTGTCCAATCTGAAGGCTAAACTTGATACTGTGGAAGCACAGCGTATAGTGGATTTTGTTTTCTTTGGAACGATGATGCAATCAACGGGAAGTTCAGAGCTGTGTCTAAGTATGTTTATATCATATCACCTGAGAACGTTGAGCTTTCAGTTGAAAATGAAGAGGAGCTTATAGATACTCTCTTTGCTGTACCAAAGTTAAAATCGGACAGTAATATGGATAAGGAAGAGGATTTAGTATCAGGAAGATGTATTGACCTGGCAAAGCTGTCTTTGCCAGAGATATAAGTGTTTTTCAGATTTTCTTAATAACAGGGAAGTTGCAATTTTAAAAAGATGCAGGGTGGCAGACCTTCCGGTTAGGAAGGTTTTTCCCATATGGAGGCATAGAGATGCAGAGAGAGTTATGGTTTGCTTTCCCTGCTTCTATGAGGACAGAGAGATATAGTTCCCAATTGAATGTATCGAGATTACTAAAAAGAGTGTAAAGTCTGAAAATAACTCGCTTACACACGAGACTTTCTCAAATATACTGGGGCTTGATAGACGAGGAAAGCTTATAGGAGATATCTTCACAGAGTCAGAAAATGTAGCATGGTTACGCTTTGTATTCTGTAAGGATAAGATTACGATTTTCTGCAAGTGAACTCAGGCAGATTGAAGATGTAATGTAAGCGTACAAAGGACATCTGGTAGACAGTTATGGTTGCAGAGACGGATTGAAGATATATGGTACCGTACCCATCACTTAGACTGGATGTAATAATCGGAGAGGCTCTAACCTTTCTAGGACTAAGGTAAAGGCATTGATTGATGGAGATAAGGTTGCTAGAAATTCTGGCCAGCTATCATCAAGTCATTATCAGGTATCGGAAGGTGATGTAATATCCGTAAGAGGTTTTGGAAAATTTATTTTTGATGGAAGTTTAGGAAACACAGACAGGGCTGCTAGATTCATATCGGAAAATATTGTTAATTTGGCAGGAGGAATATGCTTTCACTAAAACGAGACAAAGAAACTATGGAATTTAAGAAGCATTGGCTGAAGGCATGAAAAAGAGCGTAGATGATTTCCTGCAAATGAAATTCTTGAGTCTTTCGAAGAGGCAAACAGGGAAAATGCTGAGCTAAAGAGAAATTAACCATTTCGGGCGAGGGTGGCGGTAATATAAGTCAATCAGAAAAGACCCTGCAGAAGTCGCTGGAAAGCTTGCTCAAGACAGCTGATGAAAGAGAAGGAGACGCACTTAATAATGCCAAAATCATTGCAGGTTGGTTGCGTTCAAGAGCGGATTCTGATAATTACCAGCCAAAGATGATTTCTGATGCTATACAGGCAGACGGATGAGCTAAACAGAAGATTTGAACTCGATAAGTCTTATGTTAAGAACCTGATTACCACCTCCAGTCAGACCTCATCATAGTGACACCTCACGAAGATATCTGTTAATGATTTGATGTATGATGAAAGCTTTAAGGATGAACTTGAAGATGCACGAATGACACTGAGAGGAGGATAATACATCCGAGGTAGATGAGAATATTGCGACTTTTTGTCTGCACAAAGAAGCTGTAGATGATGAAAAGATGTGAAAAGATGAATTTGAAGCAGTATGGAGAAAAATCAAAGAGGAAGATGTAGACTCATGTTCCTGAATTGAAACATAAACCGCCACTAAAGCCTGTACAGGAAGCGAAGCCTGTTCTGCGGAACGCCTGTCCAGAGAAACTGATGGTTCGCAAACCAATGAGCAAAGCAAAAGCAAGTGATGTAAAGCCTGTCCAGGAAAATACTAGCCAGGAAAGCCGTACCCACTCAGGAAATTCAGTTCTGTTAAAGTTCCAAAGATAACGCCTCTGCAAAACCGCTCAGCACAGACCCATCCTCTCAGAATCAGCTCCTGTTAGCGATGCGAGACATTTTGCAGAGACTCGTACTATTCAGGGAGTAAGAACAGCAGATGACAAGCACTTACGATGAGTCAAAGCCTGACACTGATGTAAGCCCTGCCTCTGAGTCTAAAAGTCGCAAGAGAAGAAGTACATCCACACGAGTCAGTGCCTACTGCAGAGATGCTTTCCTGTGGCAAAGAGCCAGTTCAGGCAACTTACGCGCAGGAGAGATGAAATGCCAAAGAGAGAAGAGTGCTTCTTGCAAAGAAAAGATTGTCGTAGAAGAAAAGACAAGACAGGAAATTGATAGGATGCAGAATCTAAGAGAGCAATCAACTGTAAATGACAACTATTAACAGAATACTCCGTGATATCTTAGGCACGATGATGAAATATTATAATGATAACAGGTTTTAAAATTGCAAAGGGAAATATGAGTAAAATATTATCGTTGAGATAAATTCAGGCGTAGATGACTCCTATAACATAGTCATTGAGCCTGATTTTCATCAAATTAGCGGATATATTATCAGTAGTTTTTGCTACCAGCAATAAATTTATGCTGGTATTTGATTCAAAACACAGATGGATACTTAAGGACGAAGTTTCCAGTTATTGTCGAGCACACAAAAAGATGAGGAGTAGTTTTACATTTACTGCAGGAGAAGATAACAAAATCTGACTACAGTTTATAAGCTAGTATGAGAAACTTATAAAGAGAAGTTTGAAAGAAATGATGGACTTCAGCTTAGGCGGTTGGGAGCCAGGAGATCGCAGGTTTTAGTGCACACTTGATCTTAGAGGGATAAGATTTGCACAGATCTCACCACTTTACTTCGCTGAGTGTCGACCTGGAGTGTTGGAGGGCAGACAGGAGCAGACTTTTCCCTATAAAAACATATGGGGCTTTCCACCAACCCAAACTTGTCTATATGAATGTCAATACTTTGATTTCACTGCCTGAAAGAGAATATTCATCAGTATAGTGCTGTCATCTATGGTTATATTTATGATAAAGAGTTCATAGACTATCTTAGGATAATGCAAATAAAGTGTTAGACAAAGACTATTCAACTCTGGAGCATCATATTCCACTCTGTAGAATAGAAGTGGTAGAGAAAGACCCACTGGAAGATGGTCTTAGAGCAATATTAAAACTATGGGCATACTATAGAAGATGCAGTCGAGAAACTAATGGAGTTCAAGCCTCATGGAGAATGTGTTGCACAGAATGGTGTCGACGAATTGCTCTTAGATCGTGACTCTATGTCGGAGGAAGAGTTGACATGAAAGACTATACTTTGTGAGTTTCCAAGTTGTTTAGAAAGATTAATTTATCAGAAATAGCTTTTAGTAAAGAAGATATACTGACTGCAACAAAGCCGATAGAAAAGATGCAGGGTGAAGGATTAGTTTGTTTTGACTACGGAGATAGGAAGAGCAGAAATTACAGAGATGTGACTGATGAAGAGTTGATGCTTGAATAAATGAGTATTTGAAGGTTAGGTATGAATAAAATAAGATTTTTCTTTTGAAATAATTGTTGTTGTTATTTTGTCGCCATTGATTTTGTGACCAAGCACCATTGCAGTATCTTTCAAAATGGCAAGCTTTTGACATAATCACTCGTGATTAGTTTACCCTGTTTGGAGGAGGAAACCTGTGCAAGATTTGGTATGCTCTACTGGCTTTTGGATATTTATTGTCATTACTATAGCAGTGAGAAATTATTATATTTATGCTAGGAAAGTTAGTGTATGAGAAAAGATATAGGTCACTATGCGCTTGTTCTTTTGGCTTGCAGGAGCCTTTTGGGAAAACCTGGAGACAGAGTACTCACTATGATTAAGTCAGACACAGCTATATCATTGATTTCATACTTTGAACTTATTAATTTTCCCTATTTTTCAATGTGGCTGACTGCTATGTGACTGCAGCGAGACAGCAAATGATATTTTTCTGGTATTTTAATATAAGGATGATGACTTTGATAAGATGCTTGTCAAGGTGAAGGATGAAACAAAACAGTAAAACAGAAACATACGATAGAAATGTGATGAGGATTCTGATGACATCATTGAGCTAAACTCAGAGGAAGAGGGGGAAAAGAATAGACAAACATCTGTCTGAAACTCTACTGATTACCCAG
>BNJU01000437.1_pt1 | contig 83503 bp, 90 predicted proteins | sample 8539281 | NCBI WGS metagenome assembly BNJU01 (sample SAMD00202456, study PRJDB9452) | human saliva metagenome | isolation source: human saliva | place: Japan | reverse complement strand
AGGTCGCACCAAACTCGATCATAGCCCTTGTCAGCCATCCAGCCACGGCGTCAGGAGTCCACTTGTTGCAAATCCTTGTGTCTCATCCTCTTAACATTCTTCATTTGCAAAGTAACTACTGGCAATCTGTTTCAGTCAGTGGCAGGAACATGATAATGTCGTCAATTCGGTCTGTGCCAGCATCTCCATCACGTTCTGCCGGAGTGTCGCTGATGGTCGTCTCGCGGTTGCCGTCGTTCAGTTTTGGAATCTCTCCCGACATGCCGAGGTTCGACGTCATGATGATGATAGTATTCTGAAGTTCACCGTGTCCCTCGTTATCGGTAAGCCTTCCATCGTCCAATACCCGAAGTATATTGAAAACATCGATGTGTACCTTTTCACTCACTGAACAATTATCGCTGTAAGGCTTGCGGCGTGCTTCAAGCTTCTTTTCGTCCGCCTTCATCGTAACCTACATAGCCCGGGAGGCGCTCCGACGTGATACACCGAATTTCTCCGATACCACTCATATCACCCGCGTCATGTTTTCGTCGTTAAACAGGTATTCGGCCAGAGTTTTACTACCTGGTCTTGCCAGTACCTGTTGTACCGAGGAAAATAACGATGCACAGGACGTTTGGGGTCCCGAAGGCCGGCCCGTTGCGCGTGATGGCATTGTTTACAGCCCCAATAGTTTTTGTCCTGTCCAACAACACGCGCTTGCGCAATTCTCTCTTCAAGATGCAACAGTTTGTCGCGTTCGGCTCTGCAGCATTCTGGTTACGGGGCGTTCGTCCAGCGGCTAACCACTTCGGCAATATCGTCTGCTGTTACTTCCTCACGAATCATAGCGGTACCGGCCTTTGTGTTGTTTTCAGCTGCAGTTGTATGTTGTTATCGTCCTTCAGCTGCTTTAGCTTGCCGTTTCCACTTCGGCTAATATCGACCATAGTTGCGCCTCACGCTCAGCCTTTTCATTCTCAAACTTCAGGCTTTCTATTTTTGTTTGTCCTGGCTGGTATTTATTAACGAGGTTGGTACCCGCTTCCACTTGGCGCGAAACTGACGCCTGTTCTGTATCTGTTAAATTTGTTTGCCGGGCAGCTTAAGTTTGTCCTCATCATTCACGTTTGATGGCCTCGTGTCAATTTGCAGCTGCTTTAAGGACGTGTACTCATCGAGTTCTTCAGGTACCGAGTCGCGTCACGCAGCTAAGGGCAGCTTCGTCCACAGTCGATGGCCTTGTCAGGCAAAAGCGGTCGGAACATAGCGTCTGACAGTTTTGCCGGCGCAATACAGGCATCGTCCTGTATACGAACTCAGGATGGTTTTCGTAACGCTCCTCTTCAATCCACGCAGAATAGAGATGGCGTTCATCTCTATCAGGCTCATCAACTACGACGCTGAAACGACGTTCATGCTCATCCTTTCCTCAAAATACTTCGATACCGTTATGTAGTGGCACCAATAGCCTTAACTCACGGCAAGGGCAGTTTTAGTATACTAGCCTTTACATCCGTGCTTTTGCCATGATGAAGCATATAAGGCTCCCAGGAAGTGCCGGAATTGTTTTCAATGGTAAGTACTATTGTCTGCAACGGGGACCGTTGCTTTTATATAGCTAATCGGCCGTTGCTTTTGGACAACTCTAAAGTCTTGCCATCAATTTTAATAACTGTTATTGCCCGATGACGGATTTAGTCATATCATCTTGCCATTGGCATTTGTGAGAGCTTGGCTTCATCCACGGTATTTATAAGGTATCCAGCTCTGTGTACGCTTTTCAGCCCGGTAACCAGCGCTGGGCTCTTCTATCGTTGTCGTGTCAGAAGGTGAGAGAATCTTCAGTGCTTCAATAGCCACTTTGTAGGTATGCGATAATTGTAATACAGCTTTTGGCGTTTTCATAATATCAGCCTGTTTAGTAAATTCATCACACCTTGTTCGTTCATGCTCACAAATAATCACGTGCATGTTTCATTTTTTACATAGTAGTAGTATAACTGCCGACCTGGCCTTATATAAATGCTAAGCTGGTGGGTGTTGTCGAGCAAATCAATGAGATAATTCATATCAGATGTGGCACATTTCTGGCCTGCTAAAGCAGCTATATAAATAATGACAGGCCAGCTCGCTCGGCTGAAGTGCTTCTCTCCCCACGTTCTGCCTTCTTTAATTCTTTTACTTCGATTGTATTTGCTTATCTGGTGTTGAAGGCATTGGCTTTCAACGTAGTGAGTGCACCAGAAAAGGAAACGATGTTTTGCAGACGGGCAAGAATATTAGCCACTTCAAAATTGTCATATATGGTGTTCATTCCTGTGCAACTAAAGCTTCGTCCTTTATTTTGTAATTTTATGAGTCTGGCGGTGAAATCACCTAAACGATGGTTATGGTATTTTTCATTAAAGATAGCCTGCAATATTTGCTTTGCTCAGTTTCACGTGCGGCTTCATTCATCACGGCACACCGCCGGGCGGTAATGTCTTCAGATTGAGGGCGTAATTAATATAGTTTACCAGACCTTCTGCGGGGTAATCGGTGATCTTGGACATAGTTGTGTGCGTTCGACAGCCAGTTCTCCGGCTTCGCAGGTCGCGATAAACCCACAAGCGAGTCGGGTTACCGTAGTGATAACGTGATTTTCGTGCTTTTGCATCTTCATCGCGTGTTTCCTGCAGGGCTTTCGCGCCATTAAAACAAAGCAGGGCGATTACCATGAGCATTGGTAATACTTGCTAAGCGTGCTGTAATTCCCGGCATACATGCTCATACCATGCAACACCGTTGTTGAATATTCGGTCGTCAAGGCTCAACGAAGCATGGTTGCACTTGTTATCTGTGACGGGCCAGTTCATCGGGCTTGCTATCGCTTTCGAAGTATGGCCGACTTAGTTTGTCGGGGTCATTAGTTGTTTTGTGAGAGGTCTGATACCATCCCAATGCGCAATTAAATAGTTGCAGAGCTTTGCTCAGGTTTCGCTCTTTTCTTGCTTAATTTCGTCGATAGTTTACCTTCGTCATTGAACAGGCGTGGCAGGCATGGTATTTCTTAACTAAGCGATGATGGCCGGGTCTTGCCTCGGCTCTGCTTTTGCAATGATATTATTCACAGAAGAGAAACCTCGTCTGGGAGGCCCTTTCTGTCGGCTTCGGTTACCTTTTCCATAAAGAGAAGCCACATCAGTGCGGAATCGAGCAGCAAAGTGAGCGTGAACAGTAAACTTTTCATAAAGCATATTTCGATCGTCCTGCAAAGATAAAAGAACATAATCGAAAACAGTCAAAATATATAGCAAAAAGAGGAGCATACAGCAGTAAAGAAATTTAAACCATAAGCTGTATTTATTTAATTGATGATAATGAAGAGTTGTTTACAACCTGTTTTCGCACTCATTATTTTGTTTTTACCGACTGTTTGCGATTCTCCACCACAAGGGTAATCAAGAATATAACTACAACAAATGAACAATTATAACAATATTCATCATTTAAATGAAAACATTTTTGTCTTCGAAAGAGAAAAAATAATATTACTTTTGTTTTTTCTTTTTGCGAAAATTGAAAATTTTGACCGATTTTGAACGATGATTTGGTGATGTTTTGTCTTACACAATCGACTTCCTTACGATGTAATGTCGTTCCCTTACACTGCAAGGTTCGACGATTACGAAGGTAATCGTTGTATCATATCGTAAAAGCCAGATCAAAAACTATCGTACGATGGCGTAACTGTCTGATTGTGGTATTTTTTACGTTTACCATGTTTTTTCTTTGTCTGCATACAAGTTATGGAAAAGCCACACCACTTGACCCACTCCCTGTCAGAGTATTTTTAGACCCAGTAAAAACGATTTATTATTGACCCACTAAATGCCCTGGTCGGGTGGGTCATTTTATTTCGCTATCACATTTGCAATATTCTTTTGCTTTTTATCTTTCTAAGACCTTCCATAGTTAGTTCTATTTGATATGAGGGCGCACAATTCTATTTCCTAGCACAGCATCTGCCACGGTGAGGTCGCCTATTGCATCATACCAGTTGTCTGCAGGAAGTTGAGAAGATATGATAATCGACTCTCCTTTCTGCCTATCTTCTATAATATCATAATATAGACGTCTTTTGCATCTACAGTGCCAAGGAAGGCATCATCGAGGATTAACAAGCGACACTGCTTCATCTTCTTTTAGCTCTGTTTCTAACGTTCCTTGTATAAACTTTAAGTGTCCCCAGTAGCTTGACATGTTAGCATATCGTTCTAATACCATTTTACAAGCATGATAGCCTATAGCTGGAAGATAAAACTTTTACCAGTTCCTGATGAACCAAAGTACAATATATATTATGTCCTTGTTGATAAAATCATGAGAGTATTCTCCATTTTGTTTTTGGCTAAGGTTGCGATTGATATTATAATCTATTTTGCTCAGAGATAGGTTTTATATCTAAACCCTCGCTGATTTTATGAGTCTTTCAATGGCTGCTGCAAACGATAGTCCCATTCTCGAGATAAGAGCCAAGATAAAAGGCATCTGGTGTCATCAGCATCTATAACAGAAGCTAGCAGACTTTTCTTCAAAGGCAGTTGCCATACCCGTAAGCCTCTATTCTATGCATTAAATCAAGAGATAACTGATTCTCTTTATCCATTTCTTTTGCACAATAGGTGCTGTCTTATTATTATTTAGTTCCATAGTTGTTTACTTTAATTGTTTCGCATATTATTGGATAATTGCTTGAGAAATAATCCTCGCCTCGTATGCATCTTATGAGTTTTTGGTTTATATTCAGAGACAGCTCCATATTATCTTCATCCATAGATATATAGGAGCATCATCACCCTTCTTGTAGCATATCCTTTATCTCATTATAGCCATAGCGTCGTCCTTCCGAGGCACAGCTACAAGCCGCTACTAGACGAGCCACGCCATACTTCTTTCTCCAGCGACATGATGGAAGGGTATGCAAAACCTCTACATTACCCCTCACCCGTCTGTTCTTCTGACTTCTCTGGCTTATCACTGCACATAATCAATATACATCCCGTCTTAACAGGTGCTCTACCTTGTCCTACGACTCGTGTTTGACATCTGTAGGCACCAGTTACGTGTTGAAAGTAAGTGCTGGTAACCATTGGATGAATTTGAGATACTCCATTAACGAAGATAGATAGAAACACCTATTACTAAGCCGTTTCACATAATCAGAACAAGTCCTCTATCTCAACTTGCGAGCAGAAGGCGGACTGATTTGCAAAATACCCATCTGGCTGGAATCCGCCAACTGTCATCTGAAAACGACAGGAATTTGTTGCTCCATGGACAAGCCCTTTCTTGGAATTTACGGACATACTTGCGGAGGTGTTGCCGAGATACCTGTATGGAAGAAGTACTGAAATACTTCTTGTTCCATACAGATGCGTAACGGCGCAATATTATAATTTTGTCTATATAAATAATGGTTTTATGTTTTAATGCCGGCGGGCGGCGCACAAAACTACAAGCCTAAAAACTGCTTCAGGGTCATTCTTGTTACCTACAGTGGTGGTCTCATTATTTTAACCTTACAAATTCTAAATCTACTTGCCGGTGGGTCAGAGTGGTAACTTTCATAGTTATATTTTAGCTCGGCGAAAAATAAAACGTAATTTGGTAAAGATTGTATACCAATAAAGAAAATATATTTACAAAACTTAAAATAATGATGGCAAAATCCGCTTAAAGGCATTGTATACCCCGTCGGATTAAATCATTGTATTTGAAAAAGAGTGAGGGCGCGTTAGTAGCCGCAGCCTTGCGGTATTTTCCACCAGTAGCTGTTCTGTTCAGCATGGTCATGGTGCTGCTATCAAGCTCAATAGCATCTGCCTTTGCGAGAGGGGCGATTACTCGCGATGTGCTATCAATAACAGTGACGGTCCTGATCGTCTTCAAAATAGCAGCATAGTCGGCTGCCCGCCCTCGCTTTAACTCGTCAAACGCGCGCACGCACTTCGGCCGAAGCAACGAAATTAGCCCTGCATCAGGGAAACCTGCCACCGCCCGTCCAAACCATACTTTTTCCTTGCCCATACACGATGTGCAAACCATAGCAGTACGCACAAAGGGAATTAGCAACAGGACTAAGCGCGAACTGACTTCCATTCCACGAATTTACTTTCGATACATTCCCACGTGAGATAGGTACTCCGGGATGTCCGCAGTGTTTAGCCTCGAAACTGATATGAATTTCGGGCGTGATGCCAGTTTTGCTGTGTCAACTTTGTTGTCGGCACTCGAAAAGTTATGCTGTAATGCACGTAACTGCACGATACATGGCACCTGTGTCAACAACTAAACGTACTTATCTTTTTGCGTGTCTTTGCCGCGGGTGCTCTTTCCTACATCAGATGAGAAACCATCAACGGCAATTGCTGTCTTTTCATCATATTACCGGGAGTTTTAAAGCCACCATATAGCGCGATATGATTTTAATTGATTTTTCTGGTTTTAAAAGAACATTTGTGCTCGGCCAATGTTTTGCAAATATAGTCTAACATTGTTTTTATACTATTTTGTTTTTCTCTATGCTTTTGTTTCAGATCTAATCTCATTCGGCATTGTTTTACTATTTTCTTTTTACTCTATGCTTTTGTTTCAGATCTAATCTCACCAACTTCAGCATTGTTTTTATTTACCTCTTTACTCTTTTACTCTTCTAAGTTCGCGCCACATTCAGTACCAGACTTGAGCTGCTTTACATGAAGTATTTTACCGCAGGCAATATTCAACGGTAGCGTTCGGAGGTTGAGCTCAGCACCTGCAAAAGACTCGCATGACTGCTATTCTCGTCAGCAGACATCATTTTCGACTACGTCTGGCGCGGCGGAAATTCGCCAGCCGCTGCCAATCCAAAAGCTCTCGGTCAACGTCCATCAGCACCGACAACACAGTGATTGAGGAATCGGTAATCGAGGTCGAGTGAGGTCGACCAACGTCTGCCTGCAGCCGATCAGCGAGAGCAGTAAAGCGTTTGCCCACACCCATCTGAATATCAAACGGCGTAAAAGTCTGAAGTTGTCGTTATAGGCTCGAGTTGTCCGCCAGGTTCTTAAGCGCAGTCTACGACGTTCATGGTCCGGATCGTAATCACGTTAAGGCCAAGGTCACACCAAAACCTATGGAGTTGTAGTCGGCAATATACGAGGTAATCAAACGTGCAGAAATACCGCCTGTGAGGCGTTGGTGAGCATGTGCGAAAAATATCCTGCAAAAGATAAGTCTTTTGCCGTGAACTCACGGGTTTTGAACATTGTGCTCATCAACTCTTTCATCACTGCAATTCACATATTGTGCAGAGACAGCCGGGGAAAGCGTGCCTCTACAATACGATTGAAGCTGCGCTAGCACATATTTGCTCTCGACATGTAATTCATGCAGTTGAGGTTTACCGTCTTGTCGTTGACCGATGATAGCAGTGCAGGGTTGTGAAAATAGAGCCTCGTCGTCCTCAATAACCGTAATGTTGTCGCCTCGAGGGCTGCGGCATGGGCGCTGACTGGCAAACACAGAAAGAGTTATATTCTGTCACTGGCTCGTTTTGGGCTACTGTAAATAAAATGCCTTAAGCGCCATTAGAAAAGCACAAAAAGGGCTTTTTCATTTAAAAGTTCTAATTATTTCCGCAAATTAATGCTTTTTCTGAAGATTTGCTGTACTTTTGCAATGTATTTTCGGTTATGATAACGAACGTATGTCCGCTGTGTATACTCATGTAAACGGTATAAGTCATGTCATTGAAAAAGGTTTTGTTCACATGGCTAGCAAATGTAAAACATGGAGATAAAGGAGCGATAAAACCCAATTTGAGATAAAACGAAGAGCGAATTTATGTTGAGCTTGTTCTTGCTTTGGCAATGCTTTTTGCAGCATTGAGGTTTACTACACGCCCCGCAGGTGTATCCGAAGATGATAAGATGCGACGACTTACCTGATGAACTTAATAGACCCCGTTGTTGAGCAGAAAGATGATGATTTCGGCCACAGGAATGGGAACACCTTCAAAGCTATTACCCAAAAGGTGCAGGAAGTTCCCAAGACTATGCAACGCGAAATTTCACCGTTACAAGCAAGTTGGTTATTAGCAACGGAGAAGGCAGTACGACAGGCGGATGTTACGAAGCACACTACAGCGTGCCCATAACAAAAAATTCGGTTGTACTTAAAACCGTAGAGCAGGTGCCAGAATTTCCGGAGGCATTGTCCAATTCATGAAATGGCTGACTCGAAACTTTACGTTATCCTCCATAGCACAAAGCCAGAGAAGCAGGGTAAAGTTGTAGTTTCGTTTATTATTAACTAGGATGGTTCAATTACAGAAGCCGACAATCGTGCAGTCAGTCGACCCTGTTTAGACGAGAAGCCTTACGAGTAGTAAAGATGATGCCATGGAAACACGGATTACAGAATGAAAGCCCTCGTACTGATGTTTGCCAGTACCGGTTAATTTCAGTTATAATTTTGATAAAACTGTCAATTAATTACTGTTGAAGCCTTTAAAAACAGGATGACAGAATAATAAATACTGATAATAAAGCAAAATCACACGAGAAATATCATGTATAGTGCTGATGAAATATTAAATAAAAGTAAACCTTTGTTTATTTCTAATTTACCTTATCATCGCAATCGGGAGCCTATGAACCTATTACTATGTGTTGTCTGGAGAGCGCATACGTCGCTTATGCTGCTGGCCTATATGTTCAGGGATGATCCTGAGCGCATTCTAATGCAGGACGTAGCGCTGAAACCTATCCACAATTATACATTGTGTGACGATTTAATGGATCACGCCGATCTTCGGCGTGGTACCGCGGGCGATGCATAAGCGGTGGAACGACAATCAGGCCATCACTGCGCGATTCAATGTTGGTGTTACCTACTGACGCAGGCTACTAAATGTCGGCCGATAAACTTGGTGAGGTACTGTCTTTATTTACACAAACAGCCCTCGAAATAGGTAAGGACAGCAGTATGACATTGATTTTGAAACAAAATGACGTGAGTGAAGACGAGTATATGGAAACGATTCGTCTTAAAACAAGCGTGCTCTCGGCCTGTGCATTGAAGATAGGAGCTGTTCTTGCAGGTGCATCGAAGGCCGATGCCGACAATTTATAGGTTGGTGAGCAAATTGGACTGGCTTTTCAGCTGCAGGACGATTATCTTGACGTTTATGGCGACCCGAAAATATTTGGTAAAGCCATAGGTGGTGACATTGTATCCAATAAGAAAACCTATATGCTTATCAATGCTTTTAACCGTGCCGACAGCAGCCAGCGGGCTGGTGCAACGACGTCTGATTAATGAGTCCTTTGATAGGGATAAGAAAGTGGCTGCTGTTACCGCCTTGTACAATGAAATGAGCATTGATAAGATGGCTAAAAACAAGATAGATACGAACAAAGCCAGAATAGCCTGACAGTGGTCAGCGTTCAGGAGGATACAAGTGTGAACTTCAGTTGCTTCACTGCCGAACGAATGATGAAACGAAAGTATTAAATATGCCTCTCTCTTTTATTGACACGCATGCTCATTTAGACGGCGAGGAATTTCGTGATGACCTTGATGCGGTGATAAAGAGGGCGCATGAAGCTGGTGTTGATGCTGTTTTGTGCCTTCGATAAATACTTCTTCGCTGACGACGGTGCGGAAGTATGCCATCGTTATGCGGTTTCTGTTTTCCGATGATGGGTCTTCAGCCTGAAGAGTGGGGAAAAACTGGCGCGATGTGCTCACAATGATGAAGCAATCGTTTGATGAGAATCTCCTTTTGCCAGAAAATTCTCCCTCCCGTTACATTGCCGTCGGTGATGTGGACTGGATTTTTATTGAGCCGTGAGTTTGAAGTGAACAGCTTTTTAGCCTTTGAAGAACAGGTAAAATGGTCGGTTGAATACCAGTTGCCCTTTTGATGATTCATTGCCGAGGCTCAAAATGAAATGCTTCACATATTGAGCTTATGAAAAAGAATTGCCGAGGTGTTTTTCATTGCTTTACGGGCAATCAAAAAGAGGCAGAGAGCCTTTCTCCATTTTGACAAATTCTGTCTTGGTACATAGAGCGGTGTCTCAACGTTTAAAAGCAGTCATCTTCGTGAGGATCTACCGGCCTCAGTGCCTCTTAATCGCATAGTTTTAGAAACTGACAGCCCTTATATGGCACCTGTTCCGTACAGAGGCCAGCGCAACGAAGTGCTTTTATCGGGCAAGTCTTGCACACTCTTGCCGAAAAGCTATGGCATAAGTGATGGAAAGAAATACTAGGGTGACCAATGAAAATGTATGTCGCGTATTTCCCCGTCTATAGCCATTTTAAAGGCTAATTGCAAGCTTTAAAGAAAATTAAAAGTATATACTTTATATACTGTATGTATAGTATATGTTTACTTTTTGCATAAGCAATGCAGGTTGCCACATCAAACACAGGAAAGATGCTCGAGTGGTTAGAAGAGGCACGCTGGAAAAGCGTGTAAGCGTCTAAAGCGCTTCACGGGTTTCAGATCCCGTTCTTTCCGCAGTTTGATGATTGTTTTTCTTGTAGATTAATTCCTAGAAAGAGATGAAAACTTTTCAGGCGTCTCACAATCCTCCTTTTATCGCTAACATCATGTACGTTGGCACAGGCACAAAAAGAAGCAAGTGCAGACATCCTGCTCATACAAATACTGAGAAAATATACGTCGTCGATTTGCTGATTCAGCTGCCTCCGATGATGAAGAACTTTGATAGTGCAGCTGCCAGACAGATGGCAAGATTCTCCCTCTTTGGCGCCGACAGTTCTACAGTAAACAGGGAGATACGTCAAATATTCACAAAGAGTTGAACTAAGTTCATAGAAGCAATGCTGGCTTTATGTCTTTTGCTTTACAGCGTTGGTGATGGGCCTTGCTTTCTGTGTATTGAGAGGGATTATTTGTTTAGGTCTTTCTGAAATCAATGACAAAGAAATTTGCATGGCCGATCTTGATGAAAAGATGCATCGGGTAGTATAGAAGATGCAAAACACAATGAGGAACACACGCGTCCTGTCGCATCTAACTGCCTTATCAGGGGACTTGAACGTATTGACGAAGCAATTGATAACTATCGAGCGTAGCATCGTCAGCTATGGTTCTGTACAAGTGCAAATCTTGAGGGTCCTCTGGATTACGCCTTTCATTGCCATGGCACCGTCATTGAGGCTTTTTAGGTACGGTCGTGGTATGGTAATGGCTTTGATCTAGATACAAACTGCCGGGAGCATCAGCCCTACAATTGTAACCGACATGAAAGTGGCCTGTACAGACCATATTTGGTATTATCGTTTCGCACTGATATTCGCAACTTTCTGCAATTATATTCTCTCGAAAATTGACCATCTTACATCGCAGATGGAGAATCGTCGATAACGCTTCTCGATTCTATAATGAAATATAAGTTGAAGAAATGAAAATGCTTTTTCCTTTCATAAGCTGGCTTCATGGCCCTGAACGGCTGTCCTCGCGCGTGCTTTTTGTGCTCATTGGCATTGTATATTGGTGTTTTTGCTGTTCTGTCGGCTAGGCTTTCGACCTGCCATTTGATGACGATCCCAATTTTTGCGGCTCCGCTTTCACCAATCTTTTGTTGGCATTGATATATATACTAACCCTCCTTGCTGTTGATGTGGGTGTGTGGTCGCTGTTGCGAGACTTTGAAGGTAAGAAAATCGGAGGCATCGACAATAATATTCCTATCCGGAAAATAAGTTATGCCGTAATATTTACTACGCTCGGGAGCATGCTTCTGTTCTTTTCTGCGGTTCTTCACAGCCAATGACTATTAACGGTGTGAGCTATGCAGACAGCTTCTGGCTCAAAATGTCGACATGTTTGTGTGTACCTCCCTGTTTATGATTGCGGCAGGGTGGCGTTGTCATTTATGGCGCAACAGTATAATCGTAAAAGAAATGTTTAGACGACGCAAACGTGAGGGTTCCCGGACTGAATACGACATCAACAGCAAACGACATATCTTTCATGCTGTTGATATTTTACTTGTCACAACAAGCTGGATGTTGACAAGGGTTTTGATTCGTCAGCTCCTCTGATCGCAGAATGATAACGAGAATCGTTTGTTTCGAAAGGTACAACCTTAGATTTAACCATTACTTCGCATAGTAAGCTGCTCATTGATGGCAAGCCGTCCTCATTTGAAGGAGCTTGACAAAAAGATGAAAGTATTTATGCTAAATCGTGTGGGGAAAAAGCATTTAATAAAGGTTGATGTTGAGCCCGCAGGCAAGCTATGCAACTATTTTTCAGTTACAGAATCAGTTGGTATCGGCTTGCAATCAGTTGCGAGACCAAACAGCACAACGGCTTTTCAGGTGTTCCTATACGTCATTATCGGCCGACCGTAAAGAACAGGTAAGGATGCCTGCCCGCAACGCATTGCCGAGCAATATCATGCCGGGCTCACCAGCTGAGTCATTAAATGGGAAAGGAACACAACAATGAGCATGTTCAATCGTCGTCGCTATGAGGTTCCCGGGCTGGATACGGCCTCTCTTCCTGACCTTATTTTCTCGGTGTTGTTTTCCTTTATGATTGTCACACACATGCAAAAGGTGGCAGTTGAGGTGCAATTTCGTACACCACAGGGTACGGAACTAACGCGACTGACGAAAAAAGGCAACGTCACCTATATCTATATTGGGAAAGCCTGAGTAATCTTCAAAAGACACTTGGAACAGCACACGTATTCAACAATGACAAGTTTGTGTAACACGGATGAGATTGTCGATTATATATCAGCTGAAAGAGGCGTATGTCGCCTGAGATCAGCAACAAATGACCGTATCTGTTAAGCTGACGGGACAACAAAATGAGTATAATCGACAATGTGAAACAGGCTTCGTAAAGGCAAAGCTTATCGTATTGGCTATTCTGCAGCGATAAAAACCATAAATAATTAGCAAAATACTGCAATTTACTATCAATTTGGTGCAAGTCAGAGCGTATAAAAAGCGTTAGTTTTAAAATAATTCTCGTACCTTTGTGCATATTTTCAAATCCGCATGGCACATCATTCATTGGACAAATTAGACGGGAAAATACTGAAAATGATTTCAGCAGATACCCGTGATTCCTTCCTTGAAGTGGCACGGGCTTGCTTAACGTAAAGTGGCGCAGCTATTCATCAACGCATTCAGAGAACTAACCTCGCAGGGGCGTTGAGGGTTCTGAATTTATCATCGACCCTGAGAAAATAGGGGTATGAAGACGTGTTGCCTATGAAGACTTGTTTCTGAAAGATCCTGAGGATTTTGATGACGTTGTGAGAAGCTTCGTGAGATTCCGGAGGTTACAGGTGTCATTATACCACCGCAGGGGTATGACATGTTTGTTAAGATTTATGCGCGCAATAACCATCACTTGCTGAATATTATTCGCGATAAGTTACGAGCCCTTGAAGCTTGTCGCGTAGTGAAGACCATTGTAGTTTCAATGCTGTTATCGAAAGACATCTTCCTATATTAGAAGATGAAGACGATAACGATACAGAAAAATTCGAAAGACGATTTATAGCTAAAGTTCCTTGTATACTGTTTGTAACCAGCATACTTTACGGGCTTTTACTCATTGTTCGACGGCCGTCAGCGGCACTGTTGGCGATCGTCGCGCACGCATATCTTACGGCCGTCAACACGTTGTTGACGGCCGTCGGACTATGAACTTAAAAACTCGTATTGTGAGAATAAATATGTATGCGCTTGCGCTCATATATGCTGTAAGGCTATCATTGATGATTGCTGATGAAAAGAGATACTCTCTGTAATACAGCAGATAGTTAGTACTTGGTCTGGCGATGGTGGGTTAGAAATGAAAAAGCCTTGTGCTTTTCGCGTGATGTTCCTCCCAGTTGTGCCAGTCAATATCAGGAAAAAGGCATCTGCATGAGCGAGGATTCTGTTCAATTTGTGTAATATAAAGCGTTGGTATAGAGCCATGCTTCCATATACAGAGCATGCACCGCCGATGATGAACACCTCTTTTTCGCCGCTGCAATTATCAACAGCGTCGTGTAATGACGCGTAAACATCGCAGCCATTTAATTGCTGAGGGTGGTACTTATCACGATATGTGGCGGTTTTGGCGGTGCACCGTTGGGTAACGACTGAAAGGTTCGTCGCCCCATGATAATGGTATGTCCTGTTGTCAGCGCCTTAAAGGTGGGCCAGATCCTCAGAGGGATATGCGCAGTGTGTTGTGATAGCCTATGGCTTTGTTGCCCGACGCACACAATAATGGATATTGCGGTTGTGTCATGATGTGTAGCGGGTTTTAGATGATGAAATAGTCGTGAGAGGGCAGGTGTGATGTCTTGATTTTTCCCTCTTGCGGATAGAGTTGTGGCTTTTGATTTTCGATATTCTTCACAAAGTCCGAGGCTGCTGACGGTAAGTTACAATGACGATTCCCCAGGTACGCCGGCATTTAATGTAACAGCTTCCTTTTCCGAAGATAGTTTTAAAAGCATCGGCGTATGTTAGTTCAGCACAAGGAAAAAGCCGATGTGTTTAGAGCCGTACTTAGTGCAAGTGATATGTCGGGAGACGACGTCGCGCTCTATGTAGCCCATATTCACCCGCATGTATGACGACTGAAGCGATGTCTTTATGCGGTTATACTGTTTGTGTCCCACCACTGGGAATAGCCCTGATACAACCCTCTTCGTTTATAACAGTGAGTGTCTTTCAGCCAAGACGTTGTTTTTGCTATGTCGACAGAAGGGGCGAAACAGAGCCTTTGCCCCTGCTGCGTTTACATTCGGTAGCTTTAATGGTTGCTTTCAAGCTTTTCAGTATGTTTCGCTTTCTCCATGTTTTCTTTAACACCGCTGTAAACAGCCCTTCACCGGGTGTAGACCCAGGATAAAACGATAAACAGGATTACTGTCTATAAGTGAGCGATGATGTCTCCGTTCGTCAGGGAATCTCTAATTGAACAAAGTCGGCTCCGAGATTTTGGGCTATCCAGTTGACGTTTTCTTCGTTTTCGTGAGCATTAAATGTACAAGTGAAAGTAGACCAAAGGCCTCCTTCGCGTAGGCATGGCCAAATATCTTCAATGATTGAACGCTGCAAGTACTCTTTCAACGTTTTGAGAACTCCATTCGTCAGTGCGTTGGGGTCTTTGCGAAACATTCCTTCTCCCGAACAAAGGTACATCGGCCAAAATAATATCAAAAGCTGTCGCTTTACGTGTCTTTGGGATAGTGATTTGTGACGATAACGTCGAATCTCCAAAATTTCTGTACGTTTTCAGACAGAGTATGCTTGCCCTAATTTCATGGCGCTCATTTGTAAAATAACAAGCTTCCTTCAGGCAGAGCAGCGCGTGTGGCGATGATCTTACCACCGGGCAGCGCATAAATCAAGCATGTAACAGGTTCGTGTACCAGTTGTCGTATACCTCGCTGATGAACATTGATGACGGCTCTTGCATAATATAGCCCAGCATGCAACAAGGGGTCGAAGGTAAAGTGGGACGGTTGGACAATATCAGGCCCGTGTCGCACCGGGGTACACGTGAAGCTGACGGATGTCGGCGTTAAGTGTTTGTTCTTGTTCTGGAATAATGGGTTTAAAAGTTGAGGCCGTATGCTGGCAGGAGCGTCTTGTCCCAGAGATTCAATCAGTTTTTCATGAGGCCCCATAAGCCGGCGTATAATCTTCAAAGAGGAGGTAATGTCATGCAAGAGCCATGCTGTTATTGCAAAATATGATTTTTCTTTGCTTTTGCAACTATATATAGCTGCAATCGTCAGACATGCAGAAATTAAAAACAAAATATGATTAGAAACAGTATTTTGTGCAATGGCATTGTTGCGCTCAATGCAGTCGAGCTACGGCGGCCCAAAAGTCGACACATCGACGCCATCAGGCTCTTGCCGAACAGGCTTCCCATCGAGGCCAAAACCGTAAAAATGGATGAAAGACGATAAGGCAAAAACCTATCAACAAGGCATTGAAGCATACAGCGATACATCGTCAAAGCGCAACGGCTGATGACGGTGTTGCACAACCTGTAAAGGTAACTCCGTGGTAAACAAACCGCTAAATAAACCTGAAGCCTTTATTTTGTCGTTGCAGCGGAACATTGAGAGACAGGAAGTATCGCCTAACTATTGTGATAATGTTGGGTGGTTTGTTGTTCTTGCTGGCACCGTTTATTGCTTTTATCTTCACTTATGAAAGTATCTTGATTAATCGTCATAACAAGCGGGTTGAGCTGGCCAGAAAAGCCGATTGAAAATGGTGTTCAATTCTGATGAGGTTAAATCTGCAAGTCTGAGTCGCCAGGTATTACTGGAAGCGTGGTATTCGAAAATGTTTCATTAGAATGGGCTGACTGCCATTATGTTTACTTTGTGGGGATGACATCACTTTTTGTGGGAATAAGCATTGATGGGCCTTCTACGGTATGGGACAACTGGTGATTAGTAAAACCACAAAAGTAAGCAGCTTTGGATAAAGTTTGACGACATCAGTTTGGTTACACAGGTGGCTGTTTTCCACAGCAGGCAGTCGTTTGACAAGCTTGTGAAAATACCAGTCAGCGCAGGCGAGTCCTTTCTGAGCAAACGGGGAGGTGATAGTCAGCTGAAAGTGACGACTGGCACAAGACACATTTATGAAGAGCTTACACGCGTATCGGTCAGTTTCAGGGTAAGGCTTCGTTCCTCACCCCAGCTGTATCGTATTGCCTATAACGTATATTACGATTATATGCGTAGCTGCATTCGACACAGGATATTGATGCAGTTCGACATCAGCACGAGCTAAGGGCAACAACGACAGCGGACTGAAGATGGATTTACAGGGCGCGCGGCGTGAGCCAGTAATGAGCGGGTGTGTCGTTACAGCAGCTGATAGAAGGACAGCCGTTGACGAGATAGCTTTAATTATGCCAATGCCAGTTAGATACGGTGAAAAGCCATCTTGCCCGTGGCAAAAGTTAGTAGCATATTTGAAAGATAACGGCTATCATGAGATAAACATCTATGGAAAACATCAATATTAACAAGGAAGAAGAGCAGCTTTTAGAGCATTTTTGCTGAAACAAGATTGATTTGCCTGATAACAGGTTTACAGAGCGTGTAATGGACAACCTTACACAGACGGTACGCAGCGCAATTACATTTGGACTGTGGTGTGTTTGTGGCTGCGATTATACTTTTTGTCGTCAGACGGGTAACCCATGTGCGTATTTTCGCAACAAATGTGGTAAAAAGCCTGACAAAATAACCTGTTGGCCATTCAGCGAGCAATAAACCTACAGGCCATGGGAGCTGCTGCGTTTATGCTTTGTTTCTATGTATTGTGAGATATGAAGACAATCGTTCTATTCTATGATAATATTGAAACCGTTATCTTCTGTATTTGCATCCTTTTGAGGCTTGGGTTTCGGTATGTTTTTGAGCTTACCGTCCTTATCGAACATGCCATAGGTTGTACGGAGCACGGTAAATTCAGTACGCCTGTTGAGCTGATTACAGATTTCTTCTTTACTTTTGTCTTTTAGTTTCTGTATAAATTCAGGCGTCAGCACATCGCCTTCTTTCAGCCATTTATACTTTTCGGTAAGTTTTTTCTTGATAATTTTAGGCTTCTCCTTGCCATATCCTACGGGCGTTAAGCGGTCGGCGGCGATGCCATGCTGTATGAGATAGGCCACAACAGCCTCCGCACGGCGTTGTGAAAGACGCTTATTATATTCGGCCGATCCTTTGTAATCGCAATGCGCCTTCAGCTCTATCGTAACGTTTCCGTTCTCTTTTTAACAGGACCCACTAAATGGTCGAGAGCCGTTTTACTCGAGTCACGGAGCGTGGCTTTATTGAAATCATAGAAAATGTTGTCGATGAGCGTCGGCGCTGATATGTTTGCAAGGGCAAACTGTAATGTGCTGTCTGTTGACTCCCTGGGGTTGGGAAGAGCCTTGATTTCTTCCCTGATGGTTAGATAACCTTTTACATGTGGCCATGAACAAATAGGTTACGCCGGGGTTGAGAAGCTTTTGTAAACGAGCCGTCACTATGTAATGCAGATTCGCTCATTAGTGCCGTCGTCATCAATACAATCCATACGGTTGCCGAAGGAAGTTCATAGCCATCCATCTCATAGACCCAGCCTTTACCGTTTGGGTTATTTCCGGATTCTCGAACGAGATGAAATATGATCCCATCCGCGCCCATCGCCACGATTGCTGAGAAAAAGCCACGATTGTACGGTCCTTCGAAGGTCATTCCAAAGTCGTCGCCTTGTGAGATTAAGGAAATCACAGGTGGGAGAGGTGGTAACGCGGTCTTTTCCTACCTTGGCAAATATCAAGGCCTCCTAGCTGGATGGCCATTGGCGAAAATGTAAATCGCCGTTCGTACGGAAAGTAGGAAACTCCTCATGGCCTGCCGTGTTGACTGGTTCGCTAAGTTTTCCACGCCACCAAAGCCGGCAGGGTAATACGTACACGCCATATGTCGAGTCACTCCTTTACCTCCGGGCATGTCGGATGTGAAATAAAGCCATTGACCATCAGGCGAAATGGCGGGATGTATCAAAAGCGAAAGATGTATCGCCTGTAAGCGTAATGGGCGTAGCTTTACCCCATGCTGCATCGCTTCTGTCCCGACTTAACGATTTGAGCATAGCGTGGAAAAGAGACGAGCTTGTGGCACATGTGAGGTACATTTCGTCCGTCGGGTGAAACAGCAGCTACCCTCGTCGTAATTGTGTTTACTCCTCGTTCACAGCTTCGGGTTTGCTCCACTTTTCCCTTGTCATCCTTTTGAGAATAAAACAAGTCGCCAGCCTTAGTTCCTGTTATACCGTTCAGCTCGTCGCCCATAGCCTCGTTGCGGGTAGAGGTAAAATAAAGCTGGTCGTAAGCGTCACCGAAGAGCATTGGTGAGTAATCGGCCCTGCGGGTGAGATATATCCATCTTCTTGACGGTGTAACGACTTCCCGCTTCTTTTTGTTCAGGGTGCATTTTTGCGGCGATAAGCCCTCCTTTGCCAACATGTTGTCGGGCAAAGAATCAATAAGTTTAAACTCGGCTTCGGCAGCTGCATGACTTCCTTCTTTCGCGAGCTGCCGTGCAAGGCCAGATGTTCTTCCATATTGGCTTGTTTTGACCTGATTACGTTGCGATGAGTCACTACAGCCTTGCCTGTTTGTAACGACTTATCGTAGCAAAGGCCATTTTAGAGGCTATAAGTGCGCGACGTTCACGGTCTTTGGGAGGCGTTTTTCGGTGAGGCTTGTTTGTATTCGTTGGCCGCATCGAAGTATTCGCCAAAGGGCTAAATGTTGTTCTGCACGCTTGAAGTGCGTTCTGCTCCGCACGAAACCAGAACTAAAACAAGCAAGAGAAATGCAGAAAGTATGGATAAAATATAAAATGGTTTCTTTGTCATTGTAAAGCCAATAACGTGAAATCGGCTGAATATTATATATATAAAAACCCTCCTGTTTCATGGTTCGTCAGGAGAATATGAAACAGGAGGGTTCTAACATGATAGGAAAACAATTTTCCTTTTATTTGTGTCTACTTTAACGATATTTGTTTTGGCAATTTTTGTTTCAGTACGTTTACTGTGGTCACAACGGCACTGGGCTAAATTGATGACCTGCCGTCATGAGTGTCAACGTTGAGTGCTGCGGTGTTTCCCGAATCTCCATTTTTCACATGCTCTCTGAACGATAGGAATTTGGGCGAGCAGCGAACTTTCATTTCTTGTGCAGATTCTTACATCCATCCTTGCCGAATGTAGTATTTGTTCCCGGGTAACTCCGCAGGTGTGAACCAAACCATGTTTCTACCAATCCCAATATGGGTACATTCACCTTATCATTCGTGTACATGTCAAGTTCCTTACGGGCATCTGCCAAGGCCACATTTTGAGGAGTTGATACAATTATCGCGCGGTGATGAGACAAAGTCTGTAATAAAGTAAGGTGTATATCAGAGGTTCACGGAGGTGTATCAAAGAATAAAGTAGATCGAGTTCACCCCAGTCGGCATCCGCAATAAGTTGCTTAAGTGCGTTCGTTGCCATGCCTCCGCGCCACAGAGTAGCAGTATCAGGATTAACGAAAAAGCCGATGGAAAGCAACTTTACGCCATATTTTCTCGATAGGGACAAATAAGTTGACGGCCATCCTTTTTCAACAGCATAAGGTTTACTTTCTTCACACGAACATCTTTGGCATGGATGGACCAAAGATGTCTCGGTGTCAGAAAACCTGCTATAGCCCTAATTTAGCCAGTGCAATAGCAAGGTTTGCCGATACGGTACTTTTGCCAACACCTCCTTTCCAGAGCTGACGGCAATGATATTCTTTACGTCAGGCAAGAGCTTTTTCAACTTCAGGGCGTGGGGTTGACTTATATTCTGCATCAATGGTTACTTCTATTTCGTCACTGATATAGAAGTGTATGGCAGCTTCGGCAGCCTTTGATCGACTTCAAAAAGGGTCAGTGTCGCGAGGAAAACAAAGTCAGCCTTACTTTCATACCATTTATACTGGGCGTATCGGCTAACATTTCCCTCTCTATCAGGTTTTCTTGGTACCTGCATATATTACTTTCGACAGATGCGTCGGTAATAAGTTTTGTGGATATAGGGTCATTATTTATCTGTATTTTTGTGGAACGCAAAAATAACGATTATATATTTAAAAATACAAATAAAAACTAAATAATTTCCTTAGCGGTAAGTATTTTTACTACGCTTTATGCAATCACTTTTGAAACATATCTTACCATGAGTTGCATACTTTTTACCATGAAGCAAAAGTATATATTTTTTTGTGTCCTTTTTGTTATGTTGGTTCCACCTGCTGCAAAGGGCGGTAATGTTGTGTGGCACGAAGGTGGAGCCGTTACCTATACGATGCAGAGTAAGGTGAGCACTGGTTTGTAACGAAAGCTGCTTCACTTTTGAAGATGATATGAAAGCGCTTTAGGGGTAATGAATGCTATGAAAGCAACCGGGATGAAGTGGCGGTATATCAGTTAGATATGGCGTCGAACAAGGAACTCAAAGCTCTTGAAATGCAACAGGTTCCATTGTTGAAATTCATTGCCCGCAAAGACGCTTTCTGGATAGGTAAGCGCGGAAATCAGGTTGTGATAGTGGGTAGCAACGGTCGTGGTGCAGCGTATGGTCTGCTCGAACTTTCCCGAATGTCAGGCATAAGTGTATGGAAATGGTGGGGAGATATTGTACCAGAACGACGTCAACGTCTCGAAAATTGATGAGAAATTTAGATAAGATAGAGTTCCTTCGGTTGAATATCGCGGAATCAATATCGATGATACCAGTGGAGTAGTGGCACGGGCAGAAACTATTTGAAGGAACAGTTGGTCAGACGGCTTGCTGGTCCGGCTTATTATCATAAGCTTTTCGAGTTGATGCTGCGCTTAAGGGCAAACACCATCAGTGCAGGGTGGGATAAAAAAGCCTCTGTTTTTCTGGATGTAAAAGCGAATCGTGAAGTGGCGGCTCACTTTTTCCATCAGATTGTTGCAGCGCCTGATCATGATGGCGCTGTGACCTTACACGAGCATAAAAAGCCTGTTGACATTAGACTTTTTATATGCTGATGACGGCTACGGTTATATGTTAGCACGTAGCAATGATGATGTAAAGCAGGCTTCTCATGGCGCAGCTCTCTATCACCTATAGCTATGAAGGGCAACCCCGACGATTATCTTTGGTTATGCTACACAGCCCGGTTTGGTTTTGCAGCGAGATGCAGACGGCCTATACTGTGGTGCTAACCGCCTTTGGTTGGTGACTATTCACGACCCCAAAGTGGCGGCATATCAGCTTAATTTGTTTATGGATATGGCGTGGGATATACGGACAGTAACTCCCACTACCGTGCAGCAGCATCTTCAAAGAAATTAGCTTGGTGTTCAGTTTGGTAAACAGGTTGCTGCACGCTTAACAGCCATTGATTACTTTCTACAGGCTTTCAGGGATAAGAAGACCCTGAGTTTATGGGATGGAATGAAGCACACAAAGCTGGTGTTAATCCTATATTCTCAATGAGAACAAAGGTGAATAATACCGACTTTAGTGCAGAAGAGTTCGGTAATGAGCTTGAAAAGGTATCTTAATGATTATGATAGCCTTTCGCTCTCAGTGTTAAAGTTGGAAGATGTTATTCCTGATAATCTGAAGAGTTCCTACTTTGCTACGGTTGAATATCCGATTATGTCGTCGGCGCTATGGCTACAAAAAGATTCTGCAAGCACAGGAGGCTCGTCACATCGGTAGGATAGCAGTTTTCATCATGACCGCGAAGCGCTCAGGCCTGCAGCACGTAGTGTAATGGCCTATCGGAAATTGAAGTGGCTGATTTCAGTTTATAACACGATTAATGAACAAAAAGTGGCGTGGGCTGATGGATATGCAACCGCGTAATCTTCCTGTCTTTGATGCACCCACTTTTCGCGATACTTTGAGTGAAAAGGAAATGAAACATACAGTCATCAGAGACCTGTCGATGCTTCTTTTAACAATGATAACTGTATTGTTCGTTCAGGAAGCGATTTTTCTTAATGGTACACGAGGCTGGGAAGAACTTAATATGCTTGGACACTCAATGAATTCAGTAAGATAAAAAGAGGTGGTTTTATCACTTATCAATTCAATGCAGAAGGGGACTGCAGAGTTACGTCTTGCTCTTATTCCACGCATCGGACGTCTTGAGTGTGCCTTGGCGCTAAGCGTAAGCATTGATGATGTGAGCCCGACACGCTGAGATAACAAATGCGTTGGGTACAGAGACGTGGAAACAAGGTGTTTTGCGCGGACAAATTATAGTGAAGCATGGTATTCAGCTATCGGCTGGTACTCACTATTTGGTTGTTGAGAGCCTGATGAGCCTATTGTTATTGACCAATGGATGATAGATTATAATAAAGACAGACGCTTTTACATCTTCCTCCAGCGTTGAAACAGCTTCTTGTTGTTGGCTGTCCTAGTTAATTGCGTGTTAACGATAACACTCGATACCAATTATCTGGTTTTTGTTGTTATGCTTTAAATATAGATTCCTAGAGAAGAAAGGGCATTTTGATGGATAGTTTGGCCAGTTTTGCGTCATTAGCTTGTATCTGTACTTTATTTTTTACGTCCCAATTCGATTCTTATTGCAACGTAATCCTTTCGCAAATCGTTGAATTGTATGGCGGGATATGCTGTTCCGTCCGAAACTTTCGTCAATCTCTGGGTCGGCTTTTTAAGTTGGCCTTAGCCATGCCATTGATACTGTCTGCCAGGTGATTAATCTTATTAAATACCTTTATTTTATATATATTCTATCGTTTACGATGTAGCGTATTGTTAGAATCTGGATAAGGTATCGTTGTTTAATATATGAATTTGCGTAAAGATATTTGTTTTTAGCTGATTCCGTTGTACAAAGATTCTTAGTTATCGTATGGTTTGTTGTCTTTTTGAGGAAAAATACTGCTTTTGCATTTCCTATACAGCAAAGCGATGTAATTAAGATAATGGACAATATAAGGTGTCTCATAAATACCAGAGTATTTTTATTTTTAAGTTTTCTTTTTCATAAATTTTGTCGAAAACTTCTCGTAATTGTTTTTATTGGCAATCGTTTCACGTACTTCCCGTAGTTTCTTTTTCATTGGGTGAGCCCGGAATCCAAAAGGCGCATGTAACCGTTTGTACTGTATTTTTCTTCCATGTGATGGTTGAAACGCGTCCCATTGTCCTTCCTATTCAGTTCCGGGTTATGTTCTATTCCGTATAGAATAGCACAGTAAATCCACCTCTGGTTCCAAATCACGGTCGGCTTCAGCCACTATTTTTCCCAGTAAATACTTCTGGGTTCCCGTGATGCTGACGCCCCTATGGTCTTCTACTGCCTCCTTCATAATCTTGATTTGTTCGGCTGAAAACCATTTGCGTAAGCGCACATCGGCGAGCAGAATCTTTCCACTTGTAATATGGTGTATGGCGCGAGGCCCTTCCATTCCAAGGTCATGGTAGGCAGCAATCACGTATGACATGTTGAGGTCGGCGCCAATCATTGAGGCTAATTGCAGTGAACTTTTAATCACTCGCTGAACATGTCCCAGACCGTGTGACCTGCCAAAAGCATTATATCGCGGCAGAATTTGCTGTTCAACAAAGGACATAATATCGAGATTTACCTGCTGTTTCATGAGATACCCAAGAGTATAATATTAAAGAACGTGATGATTCCGTATATGAAAATATTCCTTGCTGTTAGTCCGAGAACCTTATTTAGTTCACGTCCATGGCCAATACGAATCATACTTTGGAATGTTTTGATGTGTAAAAATAAATATACAAGGCATAACACAGTATTTATAATAGCTATACTGACTGTACCAAGCCCCAGTGCCATATTTAACAAAACACAAAGAGTTATTATACTTCCTGTTAACCCTGTTGCAAGATAGAGTACCCCTCCATACCGAGTTCCTAATCTTACAACAAGTGTTTTCTTACCGTCTCTGCGGTCATTGTCACGGTCACGATAGTTGTTTATACACAGCAAAGTATCGATAATCAAGCCACAAGCAATGGAAATAACGAGTACATCAAAGGGTATTGATTGTTCCTCTCCAGGCACAATAACATAATAGGTAAGGCAAACGGGTACAATCCCAAAGAATATAAGCACCAGCATATCGCCCATACCATGGTACGAAAAACCGTAGTGTAGAGAAAGGCAAACAATAAACAGGCAGCACCAACGATAATCATTTGCCAGCCTCCATACCATATAAGTGGTATTCCTGCGATTGCGGCCAGTATCGAGATTACAATATGCCCAATCTCGCAGCAGGTAATGTTATCCATCCTTCAGCACAGGGCTCGCTTGGGGCCCAAGGCGTGTGGCAGTATCATCGTTACCGTGAATATAATCAAAATAATCATTGATGAAGTTCGACTCAATTTGCATGAGCCAGGCAAACAACAGGCAAAGCAGGGCAGGAACAGCCTGAAAAGCTGTCTGTTCCCACAGTTTTCAGGGCCAGCAATACCCTATTATAACAGGCGTTGCAGCACCAGTTAGCGTCTTTGGCCTCGCAGCGAGATACCAGGCACGCCAGCTGTTCGTTTTAATTTCGTTGTTATCACTCATCATGAAAACTGTTTTTCCTTCAGGTTTTCGTTTTTCTTACAGATACCAACTGTATAAGAGTATTAGTTTGCAAAGGTCCAACTTACACCCAAACGGAAAATACGTTCGTTCAATGGGTAGTGTGGGGTGAGGAACAACGTTTATTTCTTTCCATACCGCTGTTGATGTGCTCATCATTGCGAAGAACCTTGCCTTCTTCAATTTAAAATTAAAATAGGCATTGACAATGGGATAATTTCCAATCTTTACCTTTGAACTGTTGTCCTGAATAGCATATTGTCCGATAGGTGCTACGTATTCAGGAGCATCATATTCTGTAAAATAGCGTGCATCAACACCAAAGTGACAGTTTAGTACACGCGCTATTTTTAAACTCAAATACAGATTTTGTGTATACGTTAAGCGCAGGCAGAGGCAGAGCATTATTGCTTTGTTGATTTCTGAAAAGTAGCACCGTTTCCCAATTTAACGGTCCAAAGTACAGTCCTGGGTAACCTCAGCTGTAATAATTGTAATAGGAGAAGCCTGCTGATTAACCTGTACAACATTTTGTAAACGGGCATTCTGAGTAGTTGTATACCACGTAGAAAAATAGGTGTAATTCTTAATTTCATCAAAGGCAACGCGCAACGTGTACGGGTTTTCTGGTAATTAGTACGCCCTGAACCCTGAAAATGGTCAACCATTGAAAGGTCATTGTTATCCCACCATAGATGTTTGCCGTGGTAATGGCGATAATAAAAATCGGGCTTCTCATGATGGAAGAATCCTGATGCCGCCAGTGTCATGGTATCACGAAATAGTGGAAAATTAACGTCAATGCCACCATCAACGTGTATCTCTCCTATATTGTACCCGGCCGTAGCAAAGTCTCCCGTTGCATTGTAATGCAGTGTTTTACCCTGTGTCTTACTTAATTGTGCACCAATTACAACACTGTGCTCGTTCCAATATTCCCTGCCGTTAAGACCGGCAGGCATAATGATCGAGGTTATAAGAAGCGAATATCTTGGCTCCCGTCTTAACCCACTTGTTAAAACCTTCAAGAAGCGAGATGGCAAAGTATTGTTGAGACTCCAGTTCATAGTACTGTCACAGATAGAATCACCACGAAGCCTCTCCATTGCGTTGTAGCTATACAGATAATAGTTCTCAGGAACATTGTATGCCCTCGAATATTCGGCGGTAGTTTTTAAAGTTAAGCGTGTGGATGAAGCTTGTTACCGGTACGTATTCGTTCTTTAACCATGATGTGTCGGTTTTTGTTTTTGGCTGGGGTTGCCAGTAAACTGTCGGCAGCTTCCTTGCTGTTTATTCTTATCCTGTCGTTAGAATGTTGCAAGTTGTTCTTTGCAGAGTCGTTCGGCTCGGCCTTTACTCCTATTTTTTGCATCGTCGGGACGGCCTGCATATTTGGCTGGTACGGTTACCTTGTCCAAATCTACTTTATCCATGTCCTCACCGGCATCTTTCATTGCTTTTTCTTTAGCCTCGCGTTCTTCTTTCTCTGCAGCAATGGCAAAACTTACGTGCTTTATTTCTTCTGGTGTCATGGGCTCTTGCGATTAAATCCCGGTTATATCTTTGCGTAAAGAAGATACTTCTGCTGTCATTTCGGTTCCAGTTACGTGTTAACATTGTTGGAATTTCAGAAGTTGCAAAGTTCTCATTAAACGATTCGGGATGAGTAACATAGGCATCATTCGTTATTCCACCGTTCTCGGTTACCTTCTGATGCAGTGTTGCAAAGCAGTAAATGAGCCTGATAACGATCACCCAGATAGCTGCCGTACATCGTATAGTTAACGTTGCGACGTCGACCGGCTGTCGTAGTAACCACGACCGTAGAGGTAGTCAAACCCTGAAGCCTACACGCAGTTTTTCCCACATTACACCAAAAGTGCCTTAAAGTGGTCCTCACCGTTAATCCTGTTTCCCGCAATTGTTGTAGGAAAGATTAGTGAACGGTGATAGCGTATTGGTAAAATGGAATTGCTCTTTATCGGTGTTATCACTAAAATCAGTATGGATTGGCAAAGATAAACTTTTTCGTCCTCTTTGCGATCAATGAATATTCGTGCTTGCCGGGGCGAACCTGTTACCGGGTTGTGTTATATTCCCTCTTAAGCCCGTTGTAAAATATGGAGTTCATAAACATATGCTGTCAAAAGTGTCGGGCTTTGCAGGGTGTACGGTCTCCAAAACGGCGGTCAACAGTCCATGTATAAATTCCTCAGGTATTTCCTGTCTGCACCTTTAATGAATCGGCATTATGTCGCCGTTCTTCTGATTTGTGATGTCACCGTTGGCACTCAATGAATTATATCCTCATGTCATCCTGCCGTATTGTGCATACAACTACTGGCTGCAGCGATAGAAGGATGGAAAAGCAGTTTCTTCCATTTAGCGAATAAATCGTAAAAATGACACTTTAAGACATTGCACTACGACGATGATAATGCCTGACGTGTGGTTGGTTTGTAAGATACAACGATTACTCCGGGCCATGGCACCAGCTATAAAACAGCGTTACCAGACGTGCATTCCTGAAACGGTCTCTTTATTGTCATCCTCGTTCCTGTGACGGCGCTGCAGATATTGTCTTTATCTTCATCATACGTTATTTTCATAGTAACGGTGCAAAACCGTAGTAGCGATATTAATATGTGATATTAAAAGTCTGTAAATGCGCCCGAAAATATTGTCCTTCCTGTCGATGGTCTTTATACGGAATTTCCCATTGACCTTAGTGTTTGTCTTGTCGTTTATTCAAAGCTTCCTTATCGGTAATCCATTTCTTCAGCTGACACTTCGAACCCCTGTTTTCCCACGACGATTCATTTCATAGGCATATCTGGATACGTTCCATCGTACTTTTCAGGTGTCCGTCAGTTGCTCGAGTAATAAGCGTATAATTGTCTCGGTACGATCGAGCGAAAAGATGTTGCTCGAAAATACCAGCCACTCTTCCACACGCGCAGCAATGATGTGGTCCTCTTTATTAACAGCCGCAATTCTGCTCTCAGGTTGTAGACCGTCAGCTTTTGTTTCTTTTTACAATTTCATCAATGATGTTGTAAAGTTTCATGATATTTGTTTGCACTTTCTCCGCACGTCCTTGCTTAAAGTAAATACTACATGTCCGTCAACCTCTGGAACAGCACCGGCAAGATACTTTTCGTCAACTAATTTCGACTTGTGTTGTTTCTCTTTAATCTCTGTGTCAGGCTGTTTTTCCTGTTCCGGTTTTCCCATTTGTTGTTCTGTGCTAAGGCCGGAAATGCCGTGAGCTCATGATAACGATCAAAATGGTTTTTCATGCAAACTAATATATGAATTGTATATTTAGGCAAAATTACTAAATAATGTCATGAATTGCGTTATATACTTCGATTTAACGTTTATTGTTGCTCACCATGACGGCAGTTCCTCTTATTTAAGCTCTAATTGTTTTTCAAGCCTTATTATCTCATCACGGTATTGGGCAGCCTAATAAAATCGAGTTGCACGAGCTGTTCTTCCATCAGTTTTTAGTATTTCGCTTTTTTGCAGTTCGGGGCGGTCATCTGCTTAACAACGGGGTCGGCAGCAAAGGCAACGTCTTCTGGTTCTATATAGCTTCTGTATTGTTTTATGTTTCGGAGTAACCGTGGTTGGCAAACCTTTCTTCGCTCTCAAGCGGCAGAATACTCTTAATATCTTTTTAATTTGTTGTGGCGTTATATGATGATCCTCGTTATACTTCAACCGTATGCTTCGTCTTTCGCCGTTTCATCTATGGTTTGTCTCATGCTTTCTGTTATGCTGTCAGCATACATGATAACCTTTCCATTTACATTTCGCCGCCCGGCCGGCCGTTTGGTAAGACTTCGCCTGCTTCTCAGGAAACCTTCCTTGTCGGCATCAAGAATGGCTACGAGCGAAACTTCGCTAACTCGCTTCCTCGCGCAGCAGGTTTACACCAACAAGCACATCGTACTACACCGGCACGCAGGTCGTTCATAATCTTAACGCGGTCCAAAGTCTTTACATCACTATGAATGTAATTGGCCTTAACCCCCGTGATTGAGCAGAAATTGGTAAGCTCTTCAGCCATGCGTTTAGTCAGCGTTGTTACTCAAACACGCTCGTCTCTGTTGCTGCGGGTGAGTATTTCGTCCAACAAATCGTCAATCTGATTTTTCAGAAGGTCTTCACTTCTATCTCCGGATCGAGGAGCCCAGTAGGGACGTATAAGCTGTTCAACAACAACGCCTTCGGCTTCTGTAACCGTAATCGGCAGGTGTTGCTGATACGTAAAACTCACCTGATGTATCATCTCATGAAACTCTTCAAAACGCAGTGGACGGTTGTCAAAGGCGGCAGGCAGACGGAAACCATATTCCACAAGGTTTTGCTTCCTGGCACGATCGCCTCCATACATAGCACTGATTTGTGGCACGCTTACGTGGCTTTCGTCAATCATGATCAGATAATCTTCAGGGAAAAAATCGAGCAGACAGTAAGGACGTTGTCCCGCTCGCGACCGTCAAAAATAGCGTGAATAGTTCTCAATTCCTGCACAATGTCCCAGCTCTTTAATCATTTCTATGTCATATTCAACACGTTCTTTTATGCGCTGAGCTCTGATAGGGTCGCCCAGTTCTTCAAAAATGCAACCTGTTTGGTCAAGTCATCCTGCATCTGATAAATGGCACGGTTGGTTTGTTCGGGAAGTTGTGACAAATAAGTTAGTCGGATATATGGCATACTCTTCAAAAGGTCTGCAGGCGGCGCATCGTTATGGCGTCAACCCTTCTATGCTGTCTATCTCGTCGTCCCACCGTGTAGTGCGCAGTACATAGTCTGAATAGGCCATGGCTATATTCACGTATCACCCTTTACCGAGAAACAAACTGCGTTGCAAAGTCAATATCATTCCTGACATACAAAGCATTTATCAACTTACGTAAAAAGACATTACGGTCCACCCAGTTGCCCCTGCTTTGATATGTATAATACTTCCCGCATGGCTACGGGACCGCCCATACCATAAATACATGAAACCGATGATACAACTATTACATCCTTACGACCTGACAGCAAATCGCTTACAGCAGCCAGCTCAACTCTGTCAATTTTCTTCGTTTATGGCAAGGTCTTTTCTTGATGTGTGTCAGAAGAGGGCAGGTATGCTTCTGGTTGGTAGTAATCATAATAGCTTACATAGTAATCAACTCGCATTGTCAGGGAAGAACCCTTTCATCTCTTCGTACAGCTGTGCAGCCAATGTTTTTGTTGTGGCTAAGCACGAGAGTGGGTTTGCTCGCATTCGCAATGACGTTGGCTATAGTAAAGGTTTTGCCCGAGCTCAGACGCCAAGCAGCACCTATGCCGTGTCACCCCGCTTTATTCCGTCGCTTAATTGGCGGATAGCCTGAGGCTGATCGCCCGTGGGTTTATATTTTGAAAGTGCTTTAAAGTCCATGTTTTTGTGGTTGTGATGTGCTGAATATCTGTTTCCTGAAATGTAACTTTCGTTGTTATTCATGTCAATTAATGAATCACTGAATAACCTTGTTTTCCTGATGTTCTAATTAACGATGATATACAAAAGTTACTGAATTTATTTGTATATATGGCACAGTTCTTCAATTTTTAGTAGTCGTTGTTGTACGTCATGTCTGCATAATGTTTGTATCTGTATGATTTAATCGTCAGCGAGTTTTAAGTGTTTTTCTGTTGTCTTGCGTATGTTGTGTCCACTGCACGGCGGCCGTCAGCAGCGTTACTGGCGGCCGTCGTACACGAAATGTGACGGCTCGTCGTACGCGCTGTCGACGGCCGTCGAACAATGAACTTATTGTTGTAAACTGTTTATGACATGTACCATAAAGCCTGCTGTTTATGATGTTATTGTAAGCAGAATAAAGGCTGAGATAAAGTCTTGTTATGTGTGTTTGCATATGCTGTGCACATATTTTGAATTGTAGCAACAAAATAGTGGCAAACCATGTTTTATAGCTAATTTTTACAAAAAGACAGGTGTGGTATGAGAAATAAAATATTTTATATGTAATTTTGCACACTTGAACATATATGTTGTTTTTGAGTATCTGATGCCCATGAAGAAAACTTTTCTTTGCTGCCCTTGTGGCATTTTACCTTTACCAGTTGCGCTAAAGAGTCTAACAGTGTGCACAAGAGCAGTGATTACAAATATAAAACATGAATATGCAAAGGAGTGCTTTGCTAACGGAAAGTATGCTCGGGTGCTGCCACCCATACTCTCAGGAAGTCATAGTTCCTTTAAAAGGAGTATGGATGTACAGGAATGTTCTCTACATGCTGGCATGGCTGAATATATGAATATGGGATTACGAAACAGCATCGGAAAACGTTTAAGAAATACATCAAATCGTATCCACGAGGACAATATGCTGAGGTAGCCCAGTTTTACGTAGGGCAGAGCCTTACAACAGTACGCCTGAACCACGACTCGACCAAACTGAAACGTTAGCGTCATTTCGGCCTTTCAGAGTATTTGGACGCATATCCTGATGCAGCGTTATAAGGAACAGGCCCAGCAGCAATTATTCAGTTTACAGGACAAGCTGGTTGACAAAGAATTGTATTCAGCCCAACTCTATTACAGACTTAGGTTCTTACTTTTGGCAACTGTACCATGTGGTGGAAACAATTATGAAGCTTAGTAGTTACATCACAGAATGCGCTTGAAGATTACCTGCACACCAGTAAACGTGAACAGTTTGCTACGCTTATCGCGAAGAGTAAGTTTCATCTTGCTGAGCAAAGTGTAGGCTAAAAAGCTTGACTCGCTATCAGGATGCGGAGGATGAGTGTTACTGGGTTTTATCAATGAGTATCCGATTCCAAACATCGTCGGAGGCAGAAAGCTTTTATAGAAAGTGCAAAAATTCACATCACCGTGAAAGAAGAGAGTTACTACAATGGATATGAGATTCCTTTTGCTTCGTCAGCATTATGGCATAATGTTACAAAAGAAAACTTTAATAATTTTATGAATATAAATGGATTATAAAAAGTCAAAAAGCACCAGTAAATACAGTTACACGTAACTATCATGGACCTGTGTAGGAATCTGAAACGTTTACGAAAGTATCTATCATTGGCAAACGTGCAAATCAAATTTCGGTAGAGATAAAGAATGACCTTAGTAAAAAGCTTGCTGAATTTGCATCTATAACGACTCTTTTTGGAAGAAGTGTTCGAGAATCGTAGCAGATAGAGATCAGCTGTTACTTATGAAAAGTTGCCTAAACCAACCTTTTTGGCTACACAAGAGTTTCTTTGATGGCAACGTTTACTGGCGTGATCCTTCACGCGATAATGCAGAGGGAGTTCAGGCCTGATGATACAACGCAAGCAAACAATCTACCTGCTGCTGGCTCTTGTCTGCCTTATCGTCTGCCTCTGTCTGCCCCTGCTACGTATGAGTATAAGGGAATGGGTGGTGGCGATTCGTATGGTATAATCTGGGACGTATGCAAGAGGGTAACTTATAGATGCCTCTGTTCCTTTTTGTAGGATTGGTAATTGCTGGCGCATTAACACTGTGTAACATCTTCCTTTATAGCGCGTACGGTACAAAGCCCCGTTCGTGTACGGTTAATACGTGTGTGCACGCTGGTATGTTTATTGGTTTGGTGGCACAGTTTCTAGGCTTGCTCAACAAACAGCGACGTACATTTCCATTTTGCATTTTGTTTACCAGTGGTTGCTATTGTGTTCTTTGTGATGGCTCGTGCTGGTATAGCAGATGAAGCCCTTGTAAGGTCAATGGATCGCATTAGATAACCGAAAGTTTTATACACCTTTATTTAGTAGTAATAGTCAGCCCGACAATAGTGTCGGGCTTATTTTGTTATTGAAGAAGCCTGTAATTCATAATGCGTTGTGGAAGAAAGTTTTTGAGTTAAAATAATAATTGCGCAGTTGAAAGTGTGCAATTTGTTACCTTTATGTATCTTTTGTTACGTATGTTATGTTTTAAAAACATAACATAAGGTAGAATCGACTGCCGGTTACCTTGAAAAACTGAATTATTTAAAACCATAACTCATGTCGCAGACGCTTTCATACCTCTATCCCGCACCCTCAACGCTATTGCGCGAAGCGGGAAGGAAAACGCTTTTGCTTTCACAGTATAATGTTGATGCTCAAAAAGTTCCTTGTTTCTTTTGGGGAACAATAAAAATCCGCTTGTGGTTTCACGCTGCTCGCTCGCATTGTCGCAGGTTATGGCTCATCTTTCTATCTCCTCACCGTCAGAATTGGCCCGACCCGTGACCCTGTCGTTACAGGTAATCGCTGTTTGCGCTTCGAAGGGTTTTCACAGTGTGCCGTGTTTACGCAAGGGTTGATATTCTACCTGATGGTTTAGATGGCGAATTTCTGCGAGGGAACGACAAATGTCGATTTCAATGAACGAATGCTGCAGGCTCTGTCATCGTTTCTTCCCAAAGACCGCCTTGTCATGCATGGTGCTCGCGGTGTAGGCCTTTATGGCAATGGATATAGCGTGGTTGAGAAGAAAGTCCTTTTGCCTCGACAAGTGGGTAAGAGGCTTAACAACAGTTCCCTTTGATCAGTCGAAGGCGTATGTTTGTGCAGTATCGGTCGTTGATTTGCTTGAGATTTTTCCACAGTCTGCCGCGAGACGTTCAAATACAGACCTTTTTCTCGCAACAATAGTCCGCGCCCTGTCTTTTTCGCCCGTGGAAAGAGCAGGTGCTATAAGTGTTGGTGGAGCACGACGCTTACATCTTCTCGATTGCTGTTGCCGCATGCTGATGAGCTTCAGCGTATTTTCTCATCCGTCAGGACAGGCTACTGTGTGGCAGTTATATTTTTAAAGACGGTGTTCGTTTCAGTCTTTTCGCTGTCGAAAGAATGTAGCAGAGGGTTTTCGGGTGAGGGCGCAGCATTGGCCGATTTGAGTTGATGATGTTCCAGAAGAATGGACAGTAGGTTTGAACAATTACTGTTCATCGAATGGCTGGTTCAACGCCGAGTTGTTTGCATTATCTAATAATCTGCCAGCGTCACTTATGCCACAGCTACCGCTCGCCTTGCATCGATGGGGCTTTTAGGCTTTGATCTTGATGAGGTAGCTACTTTTTATCGCAGGCTTCCTTTCAATATTCAGCATATTGGTAAGTCAAACCTCGTTTGGTTACGGCGCAAAAAGTTGATAGAGGAGGGGCGTGCTCGAAGTGCTTTCGCAGACAATTGATCGGTGGAAGCGCGTGTAATGGGAGATACCAATACCGCATATTCAGTAGTTCTTAAGCCCGGATAATGCTATTGTACGTGCCAGTGGATGGGAAGTGAAATGCTGGAGAGAGAGGAGAATGTAAAACATATTTTGGCAACTAAAAATACTGACAAATGGAAGAACAATTAAAAAGAGCGTTTTACAGAATTGGCTAATCTCATATACCGATTCTCCCCCAAAATCGGACTGAAATACTTTTTCCTTTTATAAAGAACATCGCACCAGCATAAAAGAGCGCTATGCCTTGCACGAAACAGCCAGTGTAATTTGTTTGTAAGAACACGGAAAACAGATGGTGGGAATCATAGAATGGCGACCATGTGGTGAAGATTGTTTTATTTTTGTCGTCAATGCGAGTTGCTAATCGAAAACCTCGTACCGCTTATTTACCCTGTTTCTCTCGATAATCATTTGTCTTTACTCTGCGATTTGCTGGAAATATATTGTCCTTCGCGGATTAGACACTTGAAGTTTAGGCCCACAGAAGGCGGCCGTTCTGTATCATATCTGTACTTACATGACGCTTGCGAAGCGTGGTTTTGTTGAAACGATTGAAGAGCCTTTATTGGCAAATATGGTGGGGCAATTGCCATGGTATAATCGCGATAACACAGGAAAAATATTCCTCGAACATAAAGAACTGCTTGAGGAACACGTGTGGTTGCTTTTCCGTTACGACACACCCATCGCGTGGAATGACGATAATGCTATTACCGCTTTTTAAAGAAGGACGTACACAAAAACAATGGAAGCTACAAGGTTTACTATTGTTGTGCGGCAGATGGGCGTATTGATCGCGCCTGTTTGTTGAAATCGTCGCTCGAAGCTTTAGTAATGGGGAAGAAGTAAAGGCAGTTGGTTTATTGGCATATTGAAGAATTTTGCAATCTAACTTCTGCCGAATTGTTACCTCATCAAGACCTAATTCTTCAGGGCCTTACGACGAAATTATCTGGTTCTTTGAAGCTTTTACTTCGCCTGTTACGTCAATTGGCTGACGCGCCCACATTTAATTATAACGATTTTATCGCTGCTATTTCAGGACTATTATATGATATGGCGCAGACAAATATGAGCATAGTTTGTGCTACTTTTTGAAAGTATCGCGAAAGCAACATGCGAATGCTCGTCCCGATATTTGTCGTGCACTTTGTCTTGTTTTCATGCATAAGGCAGAGACGGCACAGAAGCGAGCTGCAAAGTTGATTACGAAATTGGAGATAAAAATGATGAAACGTCTATGTTCTGAATTACGTGAAAGTATGAGGCGTGAAATGAGTAAGAGCCTCGTGAAATGCTCGCAGCATTTATACCTCAGAAGCATAATGACGATTTGAATATTGCGGAAGAAGTTTCTTTTGACATTATGCCTTTGAAACGATGTCGAAGATAACAGGCTTGGCGCTAAAAAGATAAGGACTGAAGCTTTATGTTTTTGCTTTCATCGGCATTATTTAAATGGATTCGTTACAGTTGCAACTTGCTTTTGCAGCAGCCGTAGAGTGGGCACCACAGTTAAATATTGATGATCTCGGCAGGCTTGAAAGTTTGTTTGAAGAGGCCCGTAAATGGTCATCAGATGCCTTTCTTGATGAGGATCGTCTGTTGATTGTTCTTCCTGAGTTTGGTGAGTGCTGTTGAACAACGCTTTAAAGTTGACGAAACTTCGATGAAATCGCGTCTCATGCGTTTTGCTGACATTGTCGTGGATTGGGCTAATTTTCAAAGCTCAATCGTTTACAAGATTAAAGTCGTACAAGGTAAGAGGCTACAATTTGTGGTGGAAGCCTTGTTGAAATATCTGTTAGCAGATTATGTTGAAATACTTTCGTTCAACACATCGTTGCCCATTCTCTCTACACCTAGCACATAAAACCATCGTGGATTGATATTGATGTGTGATAGAACGCTGACTAAATGGCAGCAGGCCGGAGTACAACCATTGTCTTTCGATTACACAACTGGCACTGCTTCTCGGTGTGCTGTTGATGATGTGGCTTTTAGCTGAGGCATGCTCACAGTATGCTGAAAGCGTGAACTGTTACACTTGGATTTTATATCTTCTGGAGAGAAAAGGAACTGATAAAGCCTTTTACGCTTGATACTGCATGGACACAGGCCATGCTGATAAGAGAAGCAAGTGAGAATATACATGGCGATTTTTCTTTGATTTAACCAAAAGAACTGGATATTATTACGAAGGTAAAATCGTGAATGGAATGATTATGGGAAAATCGTATGGACAAGATGTGTTTTTACGTGTGGCATCAGGCAATGGGCTTTTCTGCTTTTACGTAAAAAGTAGTTGATACAAAACTTCATTGATATACGGGGAATTTGGTCGCATTACCTGCGCAAACAGTTGTAAGTTTATTCCCTGCATCTGCGCCTCTTTTTCAACGATACTTCATAACTATGGTGTTTTTCAGCAATGCACATGATGATAAAATGTGGTGTGGCTATGGACTTGCATTTTACATGAATCGCAGCTTCGTGTGTGGTATTCTATCTGTTTTTGTGGCATATTGTATAGCTTCTTCTGAGGCAACGACGCGCCTGTTTCACTGGAATTGTGTATGGAACGGTAGGCTAGAGCTACGGAGAACAGCCTGCAATTTGTCTGGATTCGATAGGAGAGATATTGGCAAATTTCAAAGCATGGACTTTTTCCCGCTTAGTCGACTCACAAAACTGCTTAAAGATCAGTATTGGGAGACAAGAAAACAAGTGATATTACATCTTGAGAACTCTGTTACCTGTTAATAAGTTATTGGAAACCGAAAACTATAACAGGTGGAAAAAGCCTTTCTTAAGCTTTGTAAAGAGATGGAAATCACAACATAAAATTCAGTCGGAATATCTTAAAATCGTAATTTATAAATATATTTTTCTATATATAAAGGGTCGGGGCTGGTATCGTCTCTCTACGGTAATTGGTGACTGCATCAGGTATATTGTCCATTGGGGAGTTATGTTCTAGTATGACTTCTGATGATGTATCCAGAACAATAGATAAAGCGATTGAAAAGGCAGGAGTTACATTCCAGAACCTCCTTGTCTTTTATCAGATAATAAACTATGCTATATTGTGTCCTCTCTCTCAAACAGTATCTCTGTAAGGAATATAATATCAAGCATATTCACGACAAACCCATACATCCGCAGACACAAGGAAAGATAGGAACGATATTACAGATCGATGAAAAATGTAATTAAGCTAAATCATTATTTTTGTCCCTCTGAATTGAAAAGGCTATTGATAGGTGGGTGATCTATTATAATGAAAAAAGATTTCATGAATCATTGATAATCTCACACCCAAAGACGTATATATTTAGGACAAGGGAGAAAATTAAAAGATAAGAGAATTTATAAAGCAAAAATCAATCAACAAAAGAATTTTTGATAATAAAAACAATGAAATATCAGGAGTAAATAACTATATTTGCTGTTGTGCACTTTTTGTTTGATAACGTACAGGAGGTACTACTACCAGCCCACCTACCATTACTCATCCCTATGTAGATACTATAGGAGTTAAAATTATGCTGACAACAGAAATAAAACCCAGAAAAGGTTCTTTTGGGACTATTAGGTCTAGATAAATAAACAGTTATTAAATTACCTTGACATTGCTTTTGCTTGTCAAAGGTACTCAGGCTCTAATTTTGATAACGGTTATGGATAAATATTTTTGCATTAATCTTCTTTTGCGAACTATCAATTTTATGCATATAGTCAAAAAGAGATGGTAAAGATAGAAGGATTTCTTATAGAGCGTTACAGCAAGAAAGAAATCTTTAGAAAGGACTACATTGTCAATAGATCACTCAATGGACACTTTTTATTTTACGACCCAAATAGATAGTATTCAGTATAATGAGTCCGAAAGAAATTCTATCTCGGCATTAGTTTCTCCTTGCTATAAAAATGCAGAAATCTTACAAGTTTTCCCATTTGATAGGGAATATGGTAATTATATCGCCCCAACATATGTCCTGTTCCTCTAAAAGCAAAACCTTTCTATACTTTTATGCTCAGATTCTGTTTTTGTGTATAAAGTTTATTCCGTGAAGGACAAGCGATTAGATTATGTATAGCGAATGATTATCTGAACAGCAAAAGAACATGGAATTGACTGTTAAATGGAATATTTCCGACATCGAAATTGATAAGCGAACTTTCTTTACATATATGTTTTTCTGACGTTATAAATAATTCTATCAATATGGCATACCTGTTTTCTTTTAAACCAATTGTATGTTGTGGTTTGTGAATTCAAGGAGATCCCAAAAGGGAATCCTTGATGAATTTTGATGATTATGTGGAGATGTTTTGTATTATCTAAGCATCGAATAATTACATATCGTAAAAAGGAAGGTGAAAAGAAATCAGCCAAATCACTCATCTCTTATACGGTTTTTCAAAATGACATTATATCAAACTACGAAAAACATTGTCGCTCAAAGAAAATAAATTTGACTATTAGAAACATGATATTGAAATTTTTATAAAATGATGTCTTTTTGTCTCTGAATAAGAATATATTAATAGCATCACAGATTTCCGTTCTTTCTGGAACTCTTTCGTTGGTATGAGAAATGCTGATTATATACAATACTTTCAGAATTATCCTCAAAAGTAGATTTGGTAAATATAAATTTAATGATGAGCTATGAAATTGGCAATAGCCTTAGATAAACTAACATCATTAACTTGTCAAATCTGTCGCCTACTACAAAAATATTGGAAATATGAAGAACCAGAAATGAATATAGTCAAGAGCAATTAAAAGAGATATGGATGTCTCAGGAATATCGAAAATGAGAAATACAATATCCTGACAATGACATATCAGAGAGGCTTCGTGCATACTATGATGCAAGGTTGAGAAAGATGAGCAAAAATATTGTTGAGTGTTCTAAAAAGTACTGAAAGCTTTATAGTGAATTTAGAAGAGATATTTAACAAGAATTGATTATTTAATATCTTTGTTCATCTATAAATTCTTGAATTTCTCCTAATCCTCCAATTTCTTTTTGGTAATATAAACATATCTATAGGATTTGCATATCTCATAAAAATACTTTACGATTTCATTTATATCCAAATCCTCAATATTTTTACGGTTATTGTACCCAACAGGCTCAATGTGAGCATAATTTCCATTTTGCATTTGCATTTGATAGCGCATCTTTACCTAATATTTTTGGTGTATTTTGCTTTTCTTATCTTTCTTTCTGTTAAAGCATAAACCATTGGTATTTCATTGTTATTTAATTTGTTTTTCAGTTCCAATAGGGCTATAAGTTTTCCCATCTAAAACATTGCGGTACACCCATAAGGCAAATGTATTATCGGAAATTATAACTTTTCTCCCTGAGGAATGCGTAAATTCTGTCCTCTGCTGCTACCTTTTCTTATAATAAGGGCATACTCTCATCTTTTGCCCATTTCTGAAAATCAAAGTATCCCATGAATTTAAAAATATCAATAGATCACCTTAATTGATTTCCTGATGATTTTCACAATCGCTCAAGCTCCTTAATTTTATTTTCTATATCAACCCTATAAAATCCATAAATTTAATTCTTTGTCGTTTTTATTTATACCCATGTATCTTGCCAGATCAAGAAAAGACTACTCGATAAGCTGATCTTTTGTTGAATCAAATCAAATACTCTGAGTACATGAATCATAAGATACATTTTCTATCTGTTCTCTATATGGCTCATTATTACAAAGTATGGAACTACTATTGGGACAATAGACATCATATCTACATTTATCTAATTTTAGTTTATTGCTTACAATTTTTGTGCATTCCAGATATGATAAATTCCACACCAAGCGCATCGCTTATTGTTAGAAATGAAGTTATCGATATATCTAAAACAGATGCTGACATCAGTCCATCATACACTTCCACCTCTTCTGTATAAGGACTGTTTAATTGCTCAATTCTAAAAGGATTTGAGGTGTTTATACAGATCTCTATACTATAAATATCTTCGTCATTAAAAAGAAAAACCTCTACCTTGATCATTGGCTTCTCCCCATTCCTAAGCATTACATGCCATTCTAACCAATCAAATAAGGCAAACCATCTCTCAATGCTAAATTTATAAGCGGCAATCATAGTATAATAAGAAACTAACTATCCGCACCATAAATCATAGGTTTTCCATTTCTTTTATTTACATCGTATAGATATTGGGTCATAATATATCCATATGTCGGAGGTCGCAATCCATGATAAAAGAGACTTTCCTTGTTTGACATAACCTTCAATTGCACAAGTTCTATATTGCCAAAATCCAAACCTTCATCATTGTGTAGTTGACGACCTATGACATTTAGTAAAGCATAGCTTCTTTCTTTAAATTCTAATGATGGGACTTTTCATTGTAAAACTACATTTTCAGCCTGAGTATTATTTATTTGCTCGATAGTCTACTTGGAGAATAAAACTTATTAGGCTTTTTGGTATTATCATATAATCAGCTCTTTTTAAATGCAGAATTCACTGAAGGTACATGACTTTTATCTGTCCGTTGATGTGTTTTAGAGAAAGTATTAGCTGTAGCACAAACGAGATGCCAAGAAAGCAAATCAAGGCAGAACGCAGTAGATCGATAGCTTGCGTCATTACGCAAAATCGGATACCTCCTGAAGTCCTATAAGGCACTAACAGAAGTTTTCCAGAATTTTATAAAGAGTTTGTGTTAAGGCTCTAAACATTTTTGGCAATTGAGAGAGAAAGCTCGAGACTTTTGTTGCTGTCTCGCCTTTTACTATAGAAGATTGTTGTTTACTTCATTTGACTTTGTCTGCTCCATCCTTTGGTGATTTACGAATGTATGCTTCTGATAAACGACGCTTTTAGCTTCGTTTCTTGGCTAAAGTCCTCTGCCTCAACAGGGCGAACCTTCTGGAGAGGCAGCGTACATCACCCAACAGATAATTACGGAAGTAATCCCAGTTCGGTGCTTTTGAATCGAGCTGGAATGGTTCTTACCCTCATCAGCCAGCAGGATTACAACGCCACAAATGCCAGTGAACCACATTCAACCGCAAGAGCCTCCTCGTGCTGTGAACGGTCATACTACGTGGCTTACCTTCAGTATCTTACCCTTTATACCATGATTGATACATGGAGAGTAGGCTATGATGAGAGAAGGACCTCGGTAAGCTTTCGGTCTCACGTATCGCTTTTTTCAGAGTTTGGATTATTATCTGCACCCATAGCGATTTGGAGCCACATATACATATCCGTAGGTTGCTTTCCATCAGGCCAAGATCCTTTTACTGATTCGCTTTCTCCGCTGGCAGCAAACTGTGCAATGGCACCAAGAGGAGGGTACGATGAAGACTGGCCACCAGTGTTAGAGTAAACCTCGGTATCAAGAACTGTGATATTTACATCCTCACCAGATGCCAAAAACGTGATCGAGACCGCCGCAACCGACAATGTCGCTGAAGCGCCATCACCCACCAATAATCCACTGGCTACGCTTTACAGATAATGCTTTGAGGGTCTTCAATTCTGCGCAGATGTCACAACCAATGAACAGCCTCCTTCGATGAAAGGCTTCACTTTGCTGCTGCTGCTTTTGAAGCTTTCAGCATCGCCCTCTTGCCATCGAACCACCTTTCTGCGCAGCCTCCTAAAGCCTGCTGGTGTGTCATCGCGGGCAATCACCTCATTAAGTAGTACGGTGATACGCCTACGCATCTTCTTGTTTCAGCGCTACACAAGACCGAACTCACAGAAACTTCAACAAAGAGTTGTTGAAGGCCGGCCTGCCTGCTTTTCATTCGTAGTATACGGCGCAGAGGGAACCGAAGCTGACAGATTGATGAACACCCTGTTGCGTTGGCAATCATCTCGCGGTCGCCAAAGAGCTGAGAGATAAGCTTTAACATAAGGTGTTTCTCCACAACCAGCACAGGCGCCAGAGAACTCAAACAGTAAAGGCGTTGCAAACTGCGAGTTCTTCGGATTCTGTTTAATATCAATCAAGATGTTGTCTCGATTTGACGTTCTTAATAAGATGCTCCCACTCCCACTCCCTGTTGCATTTCAGGCTCATCACATTGAAAGGAACCATCTAAGAGCCTCGCCCTTCTGCCCGGGCAAATGTCGGCACAGTTTGCCACAGCCTTGACAATCAAGTACAGAACCTGAATGCGGAATTTCATGTCCCTTTATTGTCTTAGGAGCCATTGTCATCAATCGTGTGCTTCCATCGAAATCGCAGCCTCTGCGTCGTCAAGAACGAAAGGACGAATAGCAGCGTGTGGGCATGAGTAGGCATACTTGTTACACTGTATACAGTTTCGCTATCCCATACGGGCACAAATGTCTCACACCACGTTTCTCATAGGCTGCTGTTCCATTCTGCCAGCGCCGTCTACCGTGCCATATTTTTACGAAATCAGACACTTTTTAACAAGTCGCCCGCCTCGGCATTCATAGGACGAACAAGTTCTTTTACGAATGCAGGTGCATCATCTTGCTTCTCCTGATCATCAGGAAGATTTGGCCCAAGCTGGATCAACGTAAGCTGTTTATATTCACCACCACGGTCAACTGCTGCATAATTCAGCTTAACAATGTCCCCACACCTTCTTTGCCATATGATCTGACAATAAACTTCTTCATTTGCTCAATAGCAAGCTCTTTCAGGAATAACCTTAGTAATACGGAAGAATGCACTCTGAGGATTGTGTTAGCACGAGTTGCTCAATCCAATCTCTCTGTCCAATCTTTGTAGCGTTGATATAGTAGACTTTTATGTTATGCTTTTATGAAGTAACGTTTAAGTTTATTCCGAATAAAGTGTACTAATTCATCGCCATCAAAAATTGTAGTTTATGAGGAATGTTCCACCATTACGAAGGCCGCGACATACATCATACATGTGTAAATAAGCCTGAACGTGGCATGCCAGCAAAGTTAGCGTGTTTACCCGTATGCAGAATGACAGGATTGTCGAAACGTAAGTGTGAACAGGTAAAAGCCACCAGACTTCTTGAGTCATAAGAGAAGTAGGCTTGGCAGTATTTATTGGTACATACCAATAATTTGGTACTGAGTTCTTATTAGCTCCAACTGTTCCATCAGAACCAATTCCATAGAATTTTCGCTTCAAAAACGGTATCACCACCCATTGGAACTTCTTCTCTCGGGGAGCGATGTAAATGTAACATCGTCAACAATACCTACTGTAAAGTGATTCTAGGCTCAGGAAGCTCTAAGTTTTTAAACACAGCGATAATCTTTGCAGGCGTTGTATCTGATGAACCTAAACCGTAACGTCCACCAACGATAAGCGGTTTTTCTCGGATCTTCGTACAAAGCAGACTTAACATCCAGGTACAAAGCGCTCGCCCCTGCGCCTCGGTTCTTTTGTACGATCCAATACAGCAATGCGTTTAACCGTGTCAGGAATTGCCTTTTACGAATAGCATCTCACTAGAGAATGGGCGATAAAGGTGAAATCGGCTACCATACCTACCTTTTTGCCCTGCTTTGTAAGCAGTCAATAGCTTTTCGTGTGCAGGCTCAGCTGCCGATCCCATCAGGATAATGATATTCTCTGCATCCTTTGCACCATAATAGTTAAAGAGGTGATATTCGCGTCCTGTAATCTTGGAGCACTTCTGCAAGATGCTTTTCAACGATCTCAGGAACTCCTTTGTCATAGTAAGCGTTTGATGCCTCACGGTGCGTAAAGAAAGTCTCTGATTCTCAGCAGTACTCGTGGGTAACAGGCCGCTCCGGTGACACAGTGCACGATCACGGAAACGCTTTATCCATTCAGGATTAACCAGCGACGAATGTCCTCCATGTCCATCTCCTCAATTTTATGATATTCGTGAGATGCGAAACCGTCGAGCGTTGATAACATGTACCGTGATTCAAGCGTTGACAAATATGGAACTGCAGAAAGATCCATTACTTCCCTGTACAGATCCTGAGCAGAACATGGCGAAAGCTGTCTGACGACATGCCATAACATCCCGGTGATCGCCGAAGATACACAGTGAATGACTTGCAAGAGTACGTGCTGAAACGTTGAAAACACAAGGAAGAAGCTCCGCCGCTATCTTATAGCATGCTTTGGAATCATGCAGCAACAAAACCCCGTGAAGCTGTATAAGTTGGAGGTCAGGCTCCTGACTGAAGTGAGCCGTGCAGAGCGCCTGCAGCACCGCCTTCCGATTCCATCTCCTGTACAAAAACCGTTTGTCCGAAGAGGTTCTGACGACCTTTTGCTGCCCATTCGTCAATGTGCTCGGCCATTGGTGACGACGGAGTGATGGGTAAATAGCAGCTACCCTGTGAACATGTAGCTCACATGAGCGGCAGCTGCATTGCCATCACATGTCATAAATTTTTTACTTTTGCCATTTTGCTTTTAAAGATTACTGTTTAATTATAATGTTCTTGTAATATTTAAAAGAATATTGCCTGTCAATTATTCGTGGTATTTTAATATAAAATCCAACATAGCCATAGAGGTATATGGTTATCATGCCCCACTTCGGTATTGTAGCGGCATATATTGTTTCTGGAATTATACCGCAATTTGTTAGCTGAAGTGCATCGCAATCCTACCTTTCTGCTATTGTCAATCATGTAGCACTGTGGTTTATTACCTTCGTTCACAATGTGATCTTTCCAAACGGTATTCACAAAGAACGTTTCCATTATATCCCGCTGATTAATTGCTAGCGGATATATGGCATACATCAGGTTCGGATTGTGCATCATCACCTTTGCCGGCTTCTTTTGGAAAAATCAATCCAGGCGAATAAATCATGTTCATTAAGCGTGCATCGGCAAGATATTTTATATAATTCATCACCGTAGCACGGCTTTATCATCAGGTGTGCCAGCTGACTGATGTTGGGTGCCTGAGGTCCGTCAACAGCAAGAAGATAAAAAGTATTTTTGCCAGATATTTCAGTTCTATCTGTTTAATGAACAGGATGTCAACTTCGGCCATCATATTCATTGTTTTCGTAAGTTTTTCTGAAAAGTTCCGATGTTCTAAAAAGAAGGGTAAAAACCGTGGTGAGATAATCCTAAAATATTGTGAAGGACTCAGATATGCAGAATTCTTCTTTGACGATATGCTCGTGGTTATTCACGATTTCACCAAACGTATAAGGTTGAAAGTGTCCTGCCATAAGGTTAAGATACCCGAAATGAGAATCCCTGCAAATTATAGAAACTTATAATATCCTGAATTGCAGGGAGCACTGGAGCCAAACGCATTACGCTTGAACCTGTAAAAACACTTTTAAGTTCTGGGAACAATTCGCAACACTTCCGCAGTTCGTTGCTCCAGATCGGTTAGCTTAAAGACCCGTCGAGTAACAAAACTTCCGCCTTGTGCCACAAACTCACCTGCAAACTCTGAGAAAAACGTGCCTGAAAGTAAAAAGTTGTCATATTCACATATAAACACTCCTCGTTATCCTTTCCCAAATCTTTTCCTTAGGCTATGAAAGCAAGAAAGTAGTCTTCCAACACCAGCGTGCTTTGATGCCTATTAAACGGTCGTTCCAGTTTATTTTCGTCCATAAGGCCACGACGCACAGAAGCAAATAGTACATGCTCTATTAGGAGTAGGAGTGGGTGCGGAAAGAAAGCTTCCCACAATACTGTCCATAATGCGTCCATTATCCCCGCAAAGTTAATGATTAGATTTTAAAAAGCAAAGTGCAGGATGAGCAATCAGCGTAGGCTATTTTGCCACAGTATTGTTTTTCTGGTTTTCTTTTTGTAATTTTGTTGTTTGAAAAATAAGATAGTTAGCATCTCGATGAAATTTATTTTGATAATCCTGAACACGATATGGCCACCCTCTGCGCCAAATCTTTCCGCATCGTACACCTCGCGGCAGTAGCTGTGCTTATTCGCCGTAACATGGACTTCCTGCCTCCCATGGGCTGGAGCCAGAAGATAATATGTATGAAGTTGAGTGGATAACACCATTGCCGAAGCCATCGTGCGCGACAACTGAATATCGATTATACGGTACTTACCCGGCGATGGCGCTTTCAGCAGCAGCTGCTTCAGGCTTGGTACTTGCTGCCGTTTGTCCGTGTGGACTTGAAGATCTGTAAATGCTATAGCCTCAATATGGTATTGAATCTGGATCTTCGCTGATTCCTCCAGCCTTGACGCCATACGAGACAGATGCCACCGGCGCTGGGCTTCTGAGAATCGTTGCCGCTCGGAACATTAATGGAACGACGGGCGTTTCGCGTGCAGCATCTACCAGTAGATGAGGTGCAGCACTGCTGCCACTATACGGTTCGGTTGTCCTAGCGCACCATGGAGTGGGAGCGGCGGGTGGCTAAGATATAAGTTGGAAAACGGTGTAAATGTATCGCGAGAGGCGATTCGCCGGACTATCCTCACCTAAAGGGATGGATAAAGAACGTGCATAAAAGAACAGGCCCAGCGCATGCAGAACCATGGTGCGATAAGGCCGTTGACTTCAGGCATGTGGAGTTCTATGCGTACGCAACGGCAGTGCGTAAAATATAGTGGTTTGTCGCCGTTCCATGCCACCGACGTGAAGGCGATGGCAATATTCCTGGCAGTGAAGATCGCTTCAGCAGTGTCGTGCCGCGTTTGTTAGTGCTGACTGTTGCACGAAGTTGCCCGCCCAGAGGCGTAGCTTTGCTGTCATCAATGGCTTCACAAAGCGACCAAAGACCGCTGGGTACAGCACATGATGATAGTGAGGATTGCGCGGCAAATGCCTGCTCATCCGTGTGTAGAACTCAATCCATGCGCAACGATGGGGCAATGGTAGCACTGGCTCTCTCACGCACAACATGAAGGCAAACTTATGGGCATGAGCGGCTGCGCCTCGATTATTGCTTTGAAAATATCCTCTGCATCACAGCCATGATGCCCTTTTATTTTGCATATTAGTGAGTATACAAACTAGTAAACCGTAACAACATGACCACGGGCTACACCACTTAGAGTCCAGAAAGTATCTTTGCTAAAAACCTCGTCTTACAGCCCTGAGCGAAAAGCTAGTTTAAAACGCTCAGCATCATCTATATGATGGTGATGGTGGTGATGCCCTGATGAAGTATGGTGATGGCGTGGTGCTGATGTTCTTCGAGTCATATTTCTTTAAAATTCCAAAGTCGAGTTCTCTGCATCCAAGATGTTATAATTGTGCTTTGTTGCTGGGCTCTGTTGGCCAGTACTTTATCGTTTCACACGCCCACCGGCCGATCGAACCGCACTGCACAAACATATAATCGGCGCTAACTCTATATTGCGTCCTTGCCGTACGCCAGGCGTAGCCGATCTCACGGTGTAGGTATCAGCGTGCTTTTTACGTGCAATCTGATAACAGGCACACACAGTGCACAGCACACCATCGGCTTCGGTTGCCGAGAGCCGTGCTGATGGTAGCGCCGTTTAAATCCTCACTTTTTGGTGGCGTCCGCCTGAAAGCGCCCGCTGTAGGAAATGTGATGCTGATTCTGGAACGGCAAGCGCAGTCGTTTGCGTGCATACCGCCAGAGATGGCGTAGCGCGATGTTGAGCAGTTTTATTAAGGCCTGTGCGGGTCTCTTTGCGCGAATATGAGCTCCTAGAACCGAACAAACGCATGGGCGCATGCCTCTACAGGCATGAAACCAAAATGCCTCCAACACATCTTTTTGATGGTCAACATCTTTTGTATTTATTCCTGACCGTTACATACAGCTACCTGGTGGTGCACTAAATTACGTCCCTCCAGAGTTCTTTAGGAAATCGCCTTGCAACTGTACTCCAATATCACGACCGTTGCTCGAGGTGCCTTCCCATTGCGGTCAACGAAGCCGGCTAACTTTGTTTTGAGTATTCTGACCAAAAACCTGCGAAACCCTTGATTGCTCGGGTTCATGCGGGCTCCTCAAAGCAAAGGCTCTTTAAACCTGTCCTACCTTGATACGTGCACTCATATTTCCTGCCATTCCGGCATAAGCATCCACCCATTCCTAAAATGAATTACTGAGGCGTTGTGGTGCTACATTATAATCGAAACTGAACCCCTTGCAGACTCCAGTTTTTCAATGGCGTTGCATCGATAATCAGTCGCCCCATGCGTATATTGGAAGCTGTTTGATTTGCATCGGCTGGCGTATTGGCAGTACGCACATAATATAAGCCTGATACCTTGGAAATTTGTCAATCCATGAAGGATATTTGTTCTGGGCATTAGAGGTTACTGCCATGGCCGAAACGAGACGGCAATTAGTAGATTCTTTTCATTCAGTTTGCAATATGCTAGTGTTATATGTCACTAAGGAGATGATCAGGTGCAAAAGTAGCAAAACAATTTTCTAAGGAAAGGGTAACAGTGATACTCTTTTACAGAAGTCAAATTTAAAGCATTAAATTATAAAACAGCACAAAAATCTTTGGCTATCGCGAATAATATTATATATTTCGCACCCGCAAACGAAGACAGTGTTGCATACTTGTTCAACGTTTTCAATTTACAAAGCGGGTGTAGCGCAGCCCGGTAGCGCTCCCGGTCTGACCAGTGGCATGCAGGTGTCTGAAATCCTGTCGCCCTGATATCGATGTACGGACAACTCTCTGTGTAGGAGGCTGTCCGTTTTTATCGTGTATATTCTTACCAGCCCACTGACGTTCTTTATGCGCATGGTTTTGTTTTGGCAGGGAGGTGTGGCGTTATCATGGCCGGCAACATTACGATGGTAATTATACTGATTAGGCCCTGACGGCAAACAGATAATCACAGGCCTTCGTCACTACAGCATTTGCAGTTAGGGTTATCGTGCTGGCGGTCACGCTCAGCAGCGCGTGCCACGTTCGCCGAATATCACGTTTGACGGCTGCACAAACGCGCTGCTGACTTTGGCCGTCAAACAAATGAGCAATATTCAACACAGCATGCGTAGTAGCGGGCTGATGCTTTACATATTATGTTTGCAAGCATTATGTTTTGTGCTAATGTAGTGCTGTGGGTTACACAAAACAATTATATTTGTACAGTGTAAACGTAGCATTATACGCTGAGCAAACATGTATGAAATGGATATATTCTGATATTCCTGATGAGCGTTTCTGCCCTCTGTGTGGTTGAAGCTCGAACCGGCTCTCGTGTTCCCAGATGTGGTTTCAGCTATGACAAAGTTGGCTCAGCAAAAGTAAACGCGAAAGAGATTATTCATTGGTAATCAGCCAGTAATTCTCCGCTTTTATAGGTTACATCGCGCACGTGATTACCGTAAACGAAGCCTCTGCACAACGTCAGTACGCAGAATAAAATTAAATTCTATGCATATGGCGTAGATGGACATACCCGTGCGCAATACGTGTGTTCATTTGCGTGGCCTTCAAATAATTGGAGACATCGTGTCTTGGTAAGAATCCGGGCGTATGGTTTAGACAACGAGATGAGCGGTGTTTGACAAGCGCGGATGTTGTGTGGCTCTTTATTTGAACCAATGAGGAACGGCGTGCATGCGAGCAGTGGGTGTATTCCCGGTTATTCTCGTTTTTCGGGTATACGGAACAGGCTGTTTGTAGGTTGCACGCTGACGATATTGACAGTTGGTGCAGATGGCTAATATTGCAATAAATCTTTTCAGGGTACATACGGACGAGCTGTACGCATGCACGGAACGGAAGCCGTGTGGCTGGGGTTTGTATCGCATTCCAACTGTGGCGACCTTTGATATTGGTGCCGCTGAGTTTTCTGGCAAATCCTAAACACGAAAGTCAATGGCTGGAAATAGAGACTAGAATCTTGCATCCCGTTGAAGAGTTATGGTAAGGAGAACGCAAATGCCCGAATATGCAGTATCTCTTTGTACTTTCTGCATTATGCAACGACGTTTTGATAGTGGAAGCCTCGATGACTGATCATGACTTCTCCATATACGATGAGCACCCTTATATATAATAAGGTGTAAATTTGTAATAAAGTCTTTGCACAACAGCCATAAACAGGTGCTATGCGCGACCTTCAAGTTTTTACTCAGTAATATCGTATTATTCGAGGAATCTCGTCATGCCTCGCAGAGGCTATCAGATCGCCAAGCCATGTGGCTGCCTTTATTTTATAGCGTGCTTCTCTTTGTTAGGGTCGGTACGCTCTCATTTGCTGAACGGCAGAGAAGTTAGCGGTATACCCATATTGGCTCATCGCCTCACCCTTTCTCTTGTCAATTTTATAATCGTTATTGATGCGCGTCTGGCGTTTCATAGTGTCGTAATGCCACTGTGTATATTTTATCTCAAGAAAGTGGCAACATCAGCTTTTGGTAGTATCTTGTTTTCCAAGGAAAGTTTTGTCACAAGTGCCGCACACACCCTCTAACCCTGATTTGGCATTACGGGTATTGATTGCCGCTGGAAAGAAATGCCGCATAACAGAAGCTGACAAGAGCTTTGTCTTCGGGCTGAATGGTATTTGCTTTCAGGCTTTTGGCGTACGTCGCCCGGTCACCGTATTCTCCATTCGGTGTTCGCTGAGGTAAGCCTCGCAATAAATCCATGGTGTTTGCTCCTTTTGGGCTTCGGCCCAGTCAATGAATCGAATCCATTTCTAGTGTCTAGCTTTCGACGGCGTTCCGAATCGATGATTAATCAGATAATCAGCTAATGCTTGTTTGGGAAATCCACTTACCAGCGCTGTTCCAATCGTTGTCACGCGTGTTTTAATGATGCAAGACGGGCGGTAATAGAATCCGGCCGTGTGCCGGGTCGATACCACTGTAATTGTCGAGGTAAGCCTGCATAGCGCATGAATCGTCACTTTCATCGCACATTCGTATGCTTCCTGCTCTTTTGACGATCTCTGCATTTTATAAAAGTAAAAACATACGCCTGCCACAATTTAAAGCGAAGATAAAGCTGATGATGAGCGTATGGTTTTTCTTTGCTTTTGGCAGTGCAGTCCGTTCGCCATCTTTTGCACCCTTGTCTGGGGTAACAGGTTTTGTCTTTTGTCGGGCCTGACAGCCGCCCTGCCAGGAACGGTGGGGAGAAACGATATGATGATAAGGTGCAGACGGTCTCCTTGCCGCACTTTTATTGTTGAACACGTGTTATGATTAAGTGATGACAATGGACATGTACCCTGATCATTAAAAATATACTTCGCCACATAGTGGGCATTTGGTACTCTTACCTGCTATTTTCAACACCGCAGTTGGGACAAACAGGTGCCTTATCACCACTCTGGTGTCCGCATTCAGACATTTTGTCGGCTGACATGATGATATTATTTCGTGCGCGTTACATTATGTCTCGAATCTTATTTCTTAGCTGGTGATTTGCACCATAAAGCGGCTTTTATCAACGAAACCATTGATGCCATTAAGTCGCCCTTTGCCGGTGGCGTGACACAAGAAGATACTCAAGACATCGTTAGTAACGCCCTCTCACGTGTATTGCTGGGCAATCATCACCTTGTAATCTAGTTTGCTGGCAAGTGTTAACATTATGAAGTTGCGTATGCGTAACCAATGGCTTTTACTATACGCTCGATAAGATTTAAGAATTTAAAACAGCGAGTCACAGTAACTCTCCCTCTGACAACTTCTGGCTCAACATCGACGCATAGGGTATAAGGTCGGTCGCCGGGACATACCATTGCAAAGTTCGACAACTGTGCTTTACCTGGATCGATTTGCGATAGATGCAAGAACCTCACCTTAATTCCATATTGAGAGTGCGCATCAGATCATTCTGTTTATATTTGGCATCGGAGTGTTGCTACACGCCCCGCTTTGCTTTCAGATAAACACAGGGCCATCTGGTATCTCCTCCACGGTCTCCCAGAAAACACTGCCTCGGTGAATGGCTCAAATCACACCATGAATATGACTGCAAAGTGTCTCTCACATTCAACACGAGTCTGGACTGTGCAAAAGCCACGTGAAGAAAAATACTACTGAACATCGGCTAGACATCTTCATATTGCAAAAGATACGAAAAGTAGCAGAAAACCATACACGCCCTATTTATAATTATATATATTTATTATTCTTCTCATTTCCTGTAATGAGCGCGCAAAAACTGCTAGAAATAATTACTAACAGTTTCCCACTGGGGGCGTAGATTAACATAACGCAGGCTTCTGGCGCAGGTTACGCTCGGAAGAAGTGCTGAGTTGTTGGCAACAAACTCCTGGACCTGCTCGCTATGAAAATGCCATTCTTCAGCGTGTCGTTTGCAGCAGTGTTTCTCACCGATCGCGAAGCACCAGATTTATATAAGCAGCTGGGCTCACGTACGACGAACGACGTGTTGGTGCCTGATGGTCCAAAAATTGAAGACAGATAAGCATGCTTCCTCGAGCTGTGCCATGCGGCGTGGCAGCGTACCAGGCTGTGCTCTCAACCTTTGATGCGTAATCAACTCTGGCTCACCTTTGTTCCTTTAAATAACTCAAGCACACGAATCAAACCGCTTAGCATAGGAACCGCAATTGAGCATACTTTGAAACAAGCGATTACAGCTAAATATTAAGTACGTCAATGGCGCCCATATTTGTATCTTATGGCATGGCGTCTCATTACGTATAATACGCTCAGCATCTGGCATCTGAATACACGGTGAGTGCTGAGTTGTACAGGAGGCATGGCTGCTCTTGAAGGCTGATGTTCATGTGGACCAAAATAGGAGTGGAATGTTCATCATCTCATCATACGTTTGATGATTACGGGATCACTCTTTCCGCTGCTGGAGCCTCTCAACGTGCTGGGCTACCACCATTTGTTCTAATTGCTCCATTTAAATTCTGGACATGGGCCTCTGATGCTCAGATTCGTTCAATGCTCTGGAACGAAGCAGACCAAAGAAGTTACGCGCATACTATCCAAGGATTGGGAACAGGAAAAGAGAGAATTTGAGGAAACCATTTCGGCGAGCCTCTCATATCGGGAATCAAAAGTTGCTGCCGATAAAAAGTTTACATTCTCTTGCACTCGCAACTCAATGGGTGCACGTAATTAACAGTTTGAACAGCTTTTAATACAATAGCCGCCTTGAATAGTGTATCGATACAGGAGAAACTCTTGTTGACAGCGAGATGTGCAACAAGGAAACGAACATACCGGACGCATGCAATCAATGTTCTTTTCAACCATATCACATCCCGCAACATGGAATATTCTGACGGTTGGTTTTTCAAAATAAAGTCACCCAGCAAATGAGCTGGACCCTAACGCTGCGCAATGATGCTGATGAGATTTAAAAATACTGTTCCAGTTGTTTATATGTTGATTTACTGTCGTAAAAGGGAAGCTCGAGCTGAATAATATTAGACTGATGGAAAGCGATTACGCACATAGTTGCGAGAAAGCCAACTCGCGGTTACATTGTTGCTGGCTTACAACTTTACCGCTGTCTTTAGTTAGCTTACAAGCATAATTTCGTACTGCTATTAGCTCACAAGCATAAGCATCTCGTGCGGCAAAATATCCGCTCGAGATTGAGTCCCGCCGAAGAATGCAAGCGGATTCAGTTCGGCCATATATGAGCCGAGCATGACAAAAAGGGATGTTTGCCTTGCGCTATAGTTTGTCGGCAAATTGCGTGCACATCCTTTACGTTGTACGCAATGAGCAACGCCATTACTGGGATTCTCGGATGACAAGCATTTAGAGACAGATATCGTAGAACGAACTGTCGTTGAAACGGGTCGAACACAGAATCGTAACGAATGAAGTCCTTTTCGAGCCCTCCTGCCTTTCTGATCTCCTTCCCTATCTCTTCCCATAGGGTACCTGGCTGCTTTCTGCCAGTAGCACAGTACGTAAAAACGGCGACTTTGTTATAGGCGAAGCGCTGACGGCAAACGTTTGGACGATACATTTCTTTTCAGGGCAGTTTTCAACCTTCTTTCTCGCACTTTCCGGAAACATTTGGCCGATGATGAAGCTACCTGATCTACGGTCCCTACTGAAACACCCAGCACTCTCTTGTAAATGTCTTTTATTCTTACTTTTATCAGCACTTTGATGCGTATTCGTTTGTACGCAAACGTAGTATAAAATAGTTTATGAAAGTACGTGGGTGCTGCGGCATATTTTGGCTTGTTGTTATTTTACGAAAATACCGTCACTTTATAAGAATAATCTTTTATTTTTGTCCGCATGAACCGTAATTCATTGAATATCTCCTTACAAATCGATTATTATTAACCTTTTCTTCTGCAATCACAGCACTATTAGTGGCATGTGATCGACCTGCTGACGTGAACATTGACCGCTTTTAATGAAGTATCTTATCCATGGTACTATCGCACTGGACTCTACTGCATGGTATGCCACAAAGCTTTATTCCCTACTCGAGAATTATAGTGCGGTGCAGTTGAGGCATTAAACAACTTAGCGTTTGTGTGGATATAGCCAGAATGGAATATCGTAAAGCACACGAGAAACTTGCAGCTTATAGAACGGTTGACGGATAATCAACAGAATTCGTCGTTGCTGATATACAGCAAATGAGACTATGTCATCAAAGGCAGTCGCATAACAAGCGACTTTATAAGCATTGCGGGAAAAGCCCGTCAGCACGTGTTGCGGCCGTCTGACAGAAGAAGAGAGAGATGAACTCGCACATCAGCAACGCCGGTCAGTGTATGCCCGGACCGAATACAGCATAGTTACCTTCAGCTTACTTTTCATTATCTTTAGACTTTACATCGGCAGGCTATAAACAGTTTTAACATGATAGATCCTTATGGTTCTATCAGGAAAGATACGGCACAGCTGCTTAGCACTATTGCGTACGTGTGTGGGTGCAGGGGGATCATTAATAAGCGAAACGCCAGATGAAATAGCTCAGAGAGTTCGATTATTTGATGAAATGCTCGAGCTTGCCAGACAATACAACTATTCATACTGGGTGGCAGTCGATGCAGGCGATTAGCGAGCATCCTCGAAAACACAGCACAGCGTGAGAACGACCGCTGATAATCTGCCTGCACGAAGCTTTTGAACCTGATCAGTGCCCGATCTCACTTCGCTTGCAGGCACTCGGCGCCCGCCTCTCTTTTACTATTTTCCTTTTACAGCCTATGGCGGCGATACGCGCTTATCAAACGGCAGGCTCGTATAGAACGCCTGCCGAATGCTACTGGTCTATGCCACGACTATCAGTTCAGCTTTGAATGAGTTTACAACGTGCATTAAACATGCGTTGGTAAATCAGGCTCTGACCTTGTAGCCTCCATTCGTGGACAGTTGCTTAGTTTACTCATGTGCGTGAATGATAAGAAGCTTTAGTGACCAAAACCGAAGATCTACTTGGATTTCCTAGTGAGCAAACAAGACAAGACCGACAGCCTCGAAGCCTGCGCAAGCCAGCTCGATGAATCGTCAAAACAACTTAATGCCACGATATTAGCGGTGTTGTTTATGATAAGTCTAGTTGTCTTTATTGGTTGTTTTGCTCTCGAACGAGGAAACGAAAGGGATGAACGGTTTCTCCATGACGGCCCTGCTACACCTCTCAATTCCGGCAGAACGCAACGATGAACGCACATGATGGAGTGCAAACATTGGTACAGTTTGCTTGAGCGAACAGATGCTGATGCTGTCAGGCTGCATCTGATGCAGCACGCTGTAATCTGGAACAGGCTAAAGTTACACCAGTCAACAGCGTGTTGCCTTATTGGATCAAAGGATTAATGAAGAAAACAGGCTGTTATTATGACGATAATGCAGGAGTAAGGCAGCAACGCCAGTGAATATATTGCAGAATTAATCGGACAGCATTAACACTATAACGACATACTGACCCGGTGGATACAGATGCGTCAGGGTGAGCTTAGCCTGAAAATAGCCAGAGCTTTGTTTCAGCAGCTTTTCGATTTAGTGTCGCATAGCAGGATGAGCTAATTGTCGCAAAAGGATAAATCTATCGTAAACTTCTACTGATTGTGCTCGCAGAAAAGCCGACAAGACTGACGTTGTTCGCGATTAATCACCATCGCCGACAATGCGCGAAAATTCACGCAAGAAGGCGACTCCTGTTACTGTTGAGGCCGAGGATAAGCCTGATAGCGTAGACGCATCCGCGTATGTGATACGGGACAGCGGTATGACCCAAAGATAAACTTGATCACATGACCGTACTGCGCAGGAGGAAGGCATGGTCTCGGCTTTCGAAAGAACTGCTGGCGGTATCATTGAGGAAGTGCAGGCGACAGGTGCAGAACATTTAATGTATGCCGATAAAAGCAGACAGTGAGGTAGGGCATGGCACCAAAATATCGTTCTGATTGCCCAAAGCGTATGCCGCTGCTGATTGCCGCCGTCTCTCCAGCCTGCTTTCCCCAGTGGGCTCTCGTCCCAGTCTTTCTGTTTCTGCGGCGTCGTCCCGCGCTGCCTTGTTGCCGTAACAAAAGCAGCACACTGCCGACAGTGCCTATTTCTCTAATACTACGTGGATCCTATGAGCGCACTCTTATTGTTTGCCGATAGCTGTCGTAAAAATATATTCCGACAAAAACGCGACACAGCCATTTCCGCTTTGACGTTAGTAACGAAGCGGCTATTGCAGCCTTTGCACCTGCACAAATGGGATGTATGAATCGCCATACACAATAAGGCATACACAAAACTTTTCTGTGGAAGCGAGCCGACAGTTCACTCAAGTTAGAGAAGGGTCCGCACCATGCAAAGGGAGCCAGACCAATAAGACTGTTGCTGTGGTGCTTCCAGCTAGGCTGCTTATCATTATTTTCCTGCCTATTGGTACATTATCGTCATAAGCTCACCACAGCTTTTCGAAGTTGACCGTGTAAACCAAATGAATGACCTGTTATTGTCGGATGGGTCAGACGAAAAGAAATTATATGGCATAGAACGCCCAACGACTTTATTTAATATATCGGAGCATCTACAAACATTAAAATGAAATTGTTGGGAAAATAGAGGGATAGCAGGCGATACAAATAGAGCGCATCGACCAGCAACGCAGATGAACCTGCAGAGATGAGTTGCGTCGCTTGCAGTGACGGAGGACGACCGATTGCATGTTTCGAACAGTGTCTTCAGACAATTGGTTTGTCAACTTTAGAGCTATTGAAACCATGTATTATCCGTCACGAATCCGTCAGCTGAAGCGACGGAACGGACAAGAATTTAAATGGTACTGCAGAACCAACGAATACTATATTATGCCTTTATCAAATTCTTTTCGGGAGCAGGCTACGCGGGCAGATTCCTCCGGTATTAGATTGGATAAATGAGGATGGTTGTTTACCTTTTGATATTCTCCTAAGAAAAATGAATAATGGACATAAAGCCGTGCTTAAAGCAACGCTCAAAAGGCGCTGTTCTTAGCTTAGCTTGAAGTGGAACAATTAGTGCTTACGGAAAAGCAGGCCCAAGCGACCTTTTACACCTGAAACCTGTAACCTTGCACCCTGCTCGTCGGCAGATAGTGCGTGAGATGGGTGAACGAACGAACTCCAAGCGAGCATGCGGTAGTCTCGGGCAGTACCACCACTCAGAAGGTGGAACACTTATCAGTCGCAGTCATGCCTGAAAGGTGTTGGGCAGAATACTGCAAACCAAATAAAAGAAAAGCATACATATGAAAGATCTATATATATCATTGTAGAAGATGTCTCTTTGGAGCGCGGAACAGAGGAACAGAAAGGATGAGGCTGCAACGATATCTCCTGAGGGCTCGCATTATTGGTACCGCGCAGAGGACGAATAGAGCTACTGGAAGCTGCCAAGAACCAGCTTCCTGACCTTTGTGCTTGCCTGGATTTAGGCCTTGGAGGCTCAAACAACTGTGGGCGTAGAGATTTGTCGTCAGACCAAAGTAGACTTATCCAACCATATTTTGATCTTTACAGGCGAGATTCTTAACGAAAAACTGTGGGTAGATGTTCTGACGCCGCTGTGACGGTATTATATTAAAGAGTGGTGAACCCTGACAAGAGGCGATGTTGCCAGCGTAATAGTGGCAAGCGACTTGTTTTTACGAGCCTATTCTTTGATTCGTAAGTAAGGTTTAAACGTAGTGTCACCAACGTAGTTGGATGCGTCAGGAGGCTTTAGAATCAACTATGACATTGATGAGTATGACGGACGTGTCTCGAGACACCGGGCTTTTAGTGGCTACACGGAAGGAGCACACTGTATCATTGCGCGGTATGCCTTTTGCGTGAAAAGTCTGGAAAACGCCAGAATGAGTTGTCGCAGAAGCCTTTCCTGATGGGAATGGTGGTATGAGTATCAATGTTACACGTTTGGTAGTGAGGGCTAGGAGCTTAGAATATTGGATATTGACAATCCCAGGCCTGACGAAGATTAACATGACAACGAACGTAAACCTGCATGGGAAGGTTAGTACCTTTTCCTGATAAACGTCATGCAGTTGCTTTACAAAGTGGTGCTATAATCGGTGCTGTTATATGCTTGGCTCTCAGGGCATACTGACTCTTGCTTCTGTGGCTTTGGACGGCCGCCAGCCCGAATCGACGTGCGCTTCGCTCTGTGGGGATAAGATGGTGCTCGGCACCTTTGCCGACAATGAGGCTTCGCTATTGGTGTGCCTCCTCTGTTAGCACAGCATGGGGAACCTTTTGCAGAGCGGAATGGCCGAAGCGGTACGTAACATATTCCACCCGCAACCACATCAGTTGAGTGAAAGTCAGAAGCTATTATGGCGCGAAGTTGCAGCCGGTTTGCTGATAGTTGAGCTTTGCAGCAGTGCGATGCTGCTGTTAATTTTGCGCCTCATGCAGTACTGCCAGTAGTGTAACGGGAAACTTGTTTCCTGGACCTTCTCTGCAAGCACACGGCCTTCGTTTGCGATTGTTTCAGCTCTCTGCTATGCAGTATGATGGGCAGACAACCTACACTCGCGACGACAGAGATATTTGATTGTCTTTGCTCATGCAAGAAATGGATTATGCCTTTACTTGCCCACTGACGGCACGTGCCGAGCTTTGGTGTCTCATTATGCTCACGTGTTTGCCTTGATTTTCAGAAATAAGTCTGTTCATATTCTGTCCTTCAGGTGTTGCGGAGAATATCTTTTATATCGGGCCTTTTATCCTGTATGCTTATCCTGCTCCTTTTGTCAGAATCGGGAAAACATTGCCTTTACGCTCAACCAACGCCCTTTGGTTGCAGCTTCGCTGTTGTGCCATAAATCCAAAATACGCTCCTTTCAAACTGAAGCCTGAATACGACCATCTTCGAACACCTCTTTTCCAACAGCCGAGTAAAGATTAAAGATTGTGCCCAAGGGTGACAGCTATGGCTGTACATGATGCGCTCGACGCAGGCTACTACCCTGTTGCCACATATAAACATACAGCGGCGGACAGGCTTTATAAGCTCATTGTCTACCATATATATGACAGGCGACAGCGCGATATCGATACATTTTAGTTACCCAACCCAGCTCAGCACAAGCAGGATTCGCTGATAGATGCTGCTTTGATTCTGGAGATGAATTTTCACCTTCCTTGAGACGCAAATATACTCACGCTATTCTGTAAACGACTCGTCTGCCGTTATTGACAGATATGAGGTTAACGACATTCTGTACGATGAGGAGTGAGATATTCTGGGCACGAAATCGAAGCTCGATACTGTTGTTCACTCGTCTCTGTTTATAAGATAATAAATGGCAGATTCGTGAAAAACAGGATAAAAGAATCAGCGTAATATTGCCTTCTCTTTGACAGCTGTCTTTTTCTGGCCCTTTTATAGTCGTACAGGGTAACTTTTATGTTGAAAGTTTTTAATCCCTCATCATATAGTCATGTGTGTATATCCACATTAAGTTTATTTATCTGCAGGGTTTTATTGCCTCAAACAAGCCCTCGTGTTCGAGACAAAACGCAAGTTGAATCCATACCATATTGCGGAGCAAAGCTAGAAATTTTATGACAACACCCGATACAACCATTGCTAGCATCATCATGGCCATAGGCCAAAAAGTTCAGAGGGGTTGCATAAAAAGTTGAAGGTTTATCATCTTGTTCTTATTTATACCCCGCCGGTATTATAGTAACAGTTCTGCCTTTTTCCGAAAGGAAGAGTTTCTGGTTTCAGGCAGCATTATTCCTGCTGGCGTTCCTTTTATATATCGGTCTTGTGCCTGCAGCTGTTGCATCTCTGCGGTATTGGATATAACTCTCCTGCTTTATGTCCATATGCTTATACCTTTTTATAATATACTGTACCAAAGCGTCTGATTACGATGATCCAGTCTCAGCGTAGCGTCAAAAATTTCTATATCGTCAGCTGCGGGACACCATATATCGGTAAAATATTTTTGAAATTGTCAAACAGCATGATGTCAGATTCTCAAAGTTATGCTCTATTGATATAAATCCATGGGGTACAGATAGTTCCCATTTTCTGGAATACTTCGTCCCAGTTGATATAGTAGGTCCCCGTATTCAGGTGTCCGATTATGGTAAAATTGCAGCCTCCTTTCCTCGAAAACAATCTGTTTTGAGGTTTTAGTTTTCGAAAAGACTTTGTAGAAATGGCTTCACTTTCATTTTTGACAGCTCTTTTCGACAGGCATACTTTTTATGATATGTCGTTTTGAAGTTGTCAAGTTTAAATTCTTTCTCCATCCTCTTGTATGCTTTGTATCTGTGAGCAAGCAAACTCAGCTTGCCGTTGTATTTTCCGTGCGTTCCATAAAAATGATTAAAACTGTCAGCCAGAAAATAGTAGCAATCGTCGCCACTCATCTAAATATACGCATGATCATAAATAACATACGCCTTTATCTTTCACCTCGGCAATCAGCAGAAAACTTCCATCCTGAAAGTCACCAATCAGAGCCGAATTTTTCGGAATATCCTCGCCGTATTCAGAGTTCCAAAAGTCGAGAGTCAGCGCCCTGCTCAAACTTCTGTCGCTGCTAAACAAACCGTTCATCATTACTTTTCTTCATATCTTTTTGCTGATAAGTTTTCTATGCTGATGCTGTTGTGTTTTGAGAGAAAACGATTTGTAATCGCTGGGTAATTCCAAAGCAATTTTGTTCAAACCTTTTAAATTCGTGTTCTGCTAGATAATACTCAAAGGTCATACATCGCTTTGTTGTTAGTGAAAACAATATTTCATTGTTGTCAACAAAGATAATGAAATATTCATTATGCCATATACGGTTCTCTTGTCTGATATTCTGGCCGTATAATTGCTAATTTTCGTATTTATAACACTAGAAATCATAGGTTTGGCGGCCGTCAACAGTATTGCTGACGGCCGTCAAACCCTTTTGGTATGACGATCTCGCCGAAACGCGTCGTTGACGGGCCGTCAAAACCATGACTTTTTGCAGCAAGCCGGAACATAAAAGAAAGAACGAGAGGAAGAACTGCCCAGCGTAGCAGGAAACTTTGCTGCTGGTACACGGTTCGCGACAGCAGCAGTCTGGCATGCCGCTATGGGCTAGCCGGATGCTAAGTGAACATGTAGGTTTCAGGGCTGTTGTCATAGTATATGCAGTAACGTCTGCAATCCAAAATATAAAGCCAGAAAGTTTGTATAAATCAAAATAAAATGCTAATTTTACGCCATTAAAAACAAAGGCCTAGAGCCTTAGAGGGCAAATAAATGCCCTTTAAACCGAATTTTATAAAAAACATAGATAAAGAAAAATGGACGAAAAATCAGACGATTGATCAGGACCGTATTATGAAAATTAATATCGAGCAGGAGATGAAAAGCCCTCCTATATCGACTCATTCTATGTCGGTAATTGTTGCTCGAGCGCTTCCTGATGTAAGAGATGGTTTCAAACCTGTACATCGCCGTATTCTGTATGGTATGCTGGGATTGGGCAACACAAGCGACAAACCTTACAAGAAATGTGCGCGTGTCGTAGGTGAGGTATTGGGCAAAATACCATCCGCATGGCGACAGTTCGTTGTATGGTGCATTGCAAGAATGGGCCAGGATTGGAACATGAGGTACAAGCTTGTTGACGGTCAGGGTAACTTTGGTAGCGTAGATGGCGACTCGCCTGCGGCCATGAGGTACACCGAATGCCGCCTTTCGAAGATGGGAGAACATATCATGGATGACATCGATAAGGACACCGTTGATATGGTTAACAACTTCGACGATACGCTTCGTGAGCCTGCGTAATGCCGGACAAAGATACCAAACCCGCTGGTTAACGGCGGAAACGGTATTGCAGTAGGTATGGCAAACCAATATGCCTACATACAATTTGGGGGAGGTTATCGATGGTTGCTGTGTTATATTGACAATCCTGATATTACAGACCGAGGGCTTGGTGCAGCATATCCTGCCCCGACTTCCCACAGGAGCCCTATATTTACGGGCCGAGGCGTTGGCGACGCTTACATGAAACAGGTCGTGGCTCGTGTGCGTGCAAAGGCCGAGATTGAAAGCAGCGAAGGCGACAAGATTGTCGTTACCGAGATTCCTTACGGCGTTAACAAGCAGCAGCTTATTGAATATACTGCTGAACCTGTAAAGGAAGGCAAGCTGAAGGCATATCAACGTAAACGATGAAACAGGGCCGTCAGGGTATGCGTATCGTCGTTGACGTGAAGCATGATGCCAATGCAAAGGTTATCCTTAATAAGTTGTTTAAGATGACTGCTTAAAAGCTCATGTCTCGGTAAACGTGTATTGCTCTGGTTCCGTCAGCACGACCACAGCCTGCTGCGCCCGAAGCTGCTGAGTTTAAAGGGAATGTATCAACTATTATATTGAACATCGTCACAGAGGTTACCATCCGTCGCGCCACAGTTTGACTTGAAGAAAGCCAAGGAGCGTGCGCACATTTTGGAAGGCTCTTATCATCGCCTGCGACACATAGATGAGTGTAGTTCACATTATCCGTGCGGCAGCCAGACGCCAGCCGGATGCCCAGCGTAACCCTGGAGAAACGCTTTAATCTTGACGAGCTGCAGTCGAGCACTGTCGACATGCGCCCGTGCCAGCTTACCAATTTGCGTGTGGATCAGCTGCACGCTGAATATGATGAGCTGATGAAGCAAATCGATTATCTGCAGTCGATACTCGACAATCCTGAGCTTTGCAAGAAGGCATGAAAGACGAATTGCAGGAAGTGAAGGAACGTTATGGCGATGATCGTCGCACCCAGATTATACCCAGATGAGCACGAATTCAACGCCGAAGACTTCATCCCTAACGACCCAGTGGTGCATCACTGTGAGCCATTTAGGATACATTAGCGCACGCCGTTGAGCGATTTCCGTGAGCAAGCCCGTGGCGGTGTGGCTCAAAGGGCACATACCGCGAAAAAGACTCACAGAATTTATATATCCCGCAACGATGCACCAGACAATGTTGTTCTTTACCAAAAGGGACGCTGCTATTGGTTGCATTGTTACGACATCCCTGAGGGCGATAAGTCGTCAAAAGGCCGCGCAATTCAGAACCTTTAAATATAGAACCCGATGACGCCGTGAACGCATTCCTGCGTCCTTTCACGGCCGCGGACTTGAGGATGAAGACTTTTGTTCAGAGCCACTTTTGTTGTCTTTCGCAACAAAGAATGGTACAGTAAAGAAGACCAGCTTTAGCGAGATATTCACGTCCCCGCGAAACGGAGGTGATAGCAATCAACATTGTTGATGGCGACGAAGTAGTGGATGTTCGTCTTACCAATGGGCAGAACGAGCTGATTATTGCTGACCGTAACGGTCGTGCAGTACGCTTCGATGAACGCACCATTCGTACAATGGGACGTTCACTACAGGCGTAAAGAGTAGGGCTGAAAGTTGACGATGGAGATGATGCCGTGTGCGGGTATGATTGTCGAACGATGCCGAAAACGACGGGCTCATGGTAGTTAGTGAGAACGGTTATGGCAAACGATCGGTCATTACGAAGACTACGTAAGACCAACCGTGGAGGTAAGGGTGTGAAGACGATGGCTATTCCGAGAAGACAGGTCGTTTAGTAGCGTTGAAGAATGTAACGGATGAAACGACTTGACGATTATTAATAAGAGTGGTATTGTCATCCGTCTTGCAGTATCATGATGTACGTGCTATGGGACGCGCTACGCAAGAGTCTCAGACTGATTAACCTTTGCAGAAGAAGCGCGATGTCATGCAAGTGTGAAGGTTATCGAGCTCAGAGCTGAAGCTACCGCTGAAGAGAGAGAGTCGTCAACACTTTGGGACGAGACGAACAAAAAGTTTAATGCAGTCGATGACGTCAAACAAACGGAGAGGCAGAACCTTCTGATGAGGAAAATACTGAAAAGCAACGGAGTAAACTCTTCATGACGTCTTTAACTCGTCTTCTATGACAGTAAACACAGAATAATAAATTTCTAAAACGGAACATAATTTATGAAAAACTAATGATTGCAGCTGCGTTATTGCTTTGGTACTTCAGCAGCATTCGCAGGTGATAGTGAGCCTTTTAAAGGCTATTACTGAGCGCAAAACTTATGCTGAAGCCATCAACTGTTGAAGCAAAAACCTAGGCCAGCTGGGCAAACAGTAGAGAAAGCAAAAGGCTATAACTATGTTACTAAGCTTGCTTTTTGGACAAGTTTGACAAGGAGAATCTTATTCAAACAAGTAACGTGCAGCTCAGCTTACCAAACAAAAGAGACTCCTTACGACACGTTAGGGCTTTTTATCAGGCTGCTTATAACGCCACGGTTAACGGACTGGAATGTATGAAAATATGATGCCGAACCCAATGAAAAAGGGCAAAGGTTAAGCCAAAATATACCGACGTGTCTTACACTCATTTACTTACTAACGCTCGTCTCGGCAATTGGTAACTGCTGGTAACTCATTATGCTCAGCGTAACGACCAGAATAACGTATTGAAATATTGGGAACGTTCCTCGATACCGATGAGTAATCCTGTTTTTGCAAAGGGTAAGGATTCGTAGAAACAGTTCCTCGACAGGTAGCTATTATTCTGCCTCTATGCAAATCAGGCATCAGAGACTATGCGAAAGGCAGAGAAATATGCCGATCATTGCCATAGCAGGACCCTGCAAGCAAGCAGGCAGAAACTCTCAAATACGCTAGTGGCGGAGCAATCTCAAAACACACGCTGACTCTTTAGCCTTTTGCTGAGAAGATGAAGGCGGAGTATGACAAGGATCAGATAACGAATCGGTATTCAGTATCCTTTGTAGCGTCTATAGCGGATCTGGCATGGGAAGCCAGCTTAACGACGTTATCAATGCCAAAATAGCTAAAAGGATCCGAAAGAACTTACAGCGTGGGCGATGAAAGGGCCAGTCAATACTTAACGCCAATACAACGGCTAAAGAGCCGAACTGGGACGAGTGGCATTGATGCCTTTAAGCACGCATCCGAGATTCAACCAGACAATTTGTAGTGCTCACTTACCGGATTTGCCATCATTCAAAGGCTGCGCAGGCTAATGGTAACCCTGAACAGCAGAAACAATTGTTTAAAGAGTCGCTCGGTTTCCTGGAGAAAGGCCAAGCAACTAGACCCAAATCGCGAGAAGAGCAACTGCACATATCCTCTCTATCAGAGCTATTATGTAGTGTATGGTGGCAATGATGCCCACGAAAGAATTGGAGAGCCTTGTAAAGGCAATTAAAAGATTTGGAAAAACGGCAACTGAACGGTTAGTAGATGGTTGTTTCGTTTGCACGACAACATCTGTATAGTTACATGATAGTTACGTTTCACAGCAGACAACAGTTTTATAGTTAAACGATAATTATTTTCGTGCAGCATAGACAACGAGCTGTTCCGCAGAAGTTGTTAGAATCATCTTTGCACTCCCACTTGCTTTTTCAATAGAAGAAAATGGAGTGGGGTTGTTGTTTCAATCGTCCTTTATATATATTTTGCATGCTATTTTTGCCTGTTACGCTGTATTTATACTACCTTCGTCACGTTATAAATCGCCCATATTGACTGGCGCAAAACTTAAAGGTTGATTTCAAGATGAAGATCAGAAAAATTATTTATACGTCTTGTCTTTTTGCTCGTGATTACGCCTGCAATGGCTCAGAAAAAGAGAGATAAGCATGGCACGGAGCTGGATAAAAGGCAGGGCAATAATCTTGATAAAGCAGAGCAGTCGATGATGAATTTGCTGAAAGATTCTGCCAACCGAAGAACGAAAAGATATGGAATATCTCTTTGAATCACTCCGCAAAACAATATGCATCGGGTAACGAAAAGCTTTATCTTGAAGCAGAAATATGATACGGCATCGCTGTTCAATATTGCTTCCAGGATGTTTACTGTTATGGCTTCTACGACAGCATTGATGCCTTGCCCGACAAAAACGGCAGGTAAATCCTGCAGTATCGCAAGGATAACGTGCATCGCTTAACAGCTTAAGACCTAACCTGTATAATGGTGGGGCTGTTTTTTATACGTAAGCAGAACTTTTGCATCGTACCAATCTCTTGACCCAGTATATTGAAACTGCCATCAACCACTCTTTGACAGCATATCACTATACAGAAAAAGACAAGCGACTTCCCGAGGCAGCTTATTGGGTCGGTATATTGTGCTTATAAGCTGAAAGACACGAAGAAAACCCTGCATCACACCTATCTCGCACTGAAAGATACGGCTCATTATGAGATGATGCTGCAATATCTGGCAGCAACTTATCAGCTTGAGGACGATTCTGATACGGATGCTTGAAAACCCTGAAAGAAGGCTTTTCACGTTATCCTCATTCTGCTCTATCCTCATCTTGATTGATTATTACTCAAAAGACAACAATGGAACGAAGCCCTCGCTCTTACTGACAATGCGTTTGCAGAAGGATAGTTTGAACGAGAGGTTCTTATTGGCTAAAAAGTTCCGTGCTTAAACTTAGGACAATATAGGAAAGCTATCAAATTGTCAGGTCGTTGTTGGCGCGTAACGACAGTCTGGCCCGAGCAAACCTCAATGCAGGCCTTGCCTTTATTTAACCGTAGGGGTTGACATTGACAAGCACCCGCGACAGCCAGTCGGACGTCGCGAGTCTTAAATTCTATCGCTCAGGGCGCTTCCTTATTTGGAGAAATACCGAAAACACTGTCCTGACCGTCAGGATAAATGGGCATTACCGTTTATATACCATTTATTTGAACCTGAATATGGGCAGGCAATGACGAGATTGATAAATTATTGAAATAATGACTTGAACGAAACTCATCACTGGTTGGGGCATAACGCCCAACGCTATGCAGACGGCAGCAGTGCGAAGCTTTCTGCAGAAGGTGACGAGAATCTGGTTGTTTTAAGTCCGACGGGTACTGGTAAAGACATCTGGCTTACCTTTATGCCTGTTACACAAAAACTTGACAAAACCAGCGACGATATTCAGGCTGTCGTTGTTGTTCCTGGGACGTGAACTGGCTCTACAATCGGCTACAGTATTAAAGAATATGGGCACAGCTTCGTGCCTGCGCCTGCTATGGTAGGACGTCCGACGATGGACGAGCACCGCATTCTGCGTCAGGTCACGTCCGCAAATTATATTTGGAACCCCGCGTCTGATTGATCATATCGACAAAGGCAATGTCGAGACCGATAAGATACAATTTTATCATCATCGACGAATTTGACAAAATGTCTTGAAATGGGTTTCAAAACGAGATGGCTTTGCTGATGCAACGTCTGCCGGTAAAGGCACGACGTATTTTCCTTTTCGGCCACCGATTCTGAGAACAATGCGAATAACGCTGAGGGGAAATGAAGATAAGGATCGCGAAATGCCTCATGAGCTGTCATACAAAAACTTTAAACGTATTGATTTCAGTGATGAGAAACGAAGCTGTTTCCAATCGTATAAGAGTATTTCTGTGCTAAAGTCCATCGAAAGACAAACTGGAAACGCTTGAACGTTTGTTGAAAACATCAGGAAATGAAAGTACGATAGTTTTTCTGAATTATCGGAAAGTGTAGAGCGTACAGCCGCCTTTTTGCGGAAAAAGGATTTGTTTTAAGCGCTCTTTCATGGCGGACTTGATCAGCGTCAGCGTGAGGATCAGCTTCAGATTTTCGAATGGGTCGGCACTCTGTCATGATAAGCACCGACCTGTGCCGTGGACCGGATATTCCGACATACAAAATGTAATACATTACCACCTGCCTGAAACGCCAGAAGCTTTCCATGTTCATCGCGTGGGAAGGTCGGCACGATGGGACAAGACGGCAGAACATTCTTTATTTTAAACGATAGTGAGCATATTCCTGAATACGTAGATGACGACGTTGCCAGCTTTATTATTCCTGCCACGTTGCACGATAAAGTTCTTTGCCGAAAATGACTACCTCTATATTGGCAAAGGAAAGAAAGATAACATCCAAAAGGCGACGTGGTTGGCTTTTTGCGTAAAGCCGCCGGCATCAGTTCGTCGGATATTGTCAGTATCGATGTCACGCGATTATTATACGTATGTTGCTGTTGTGCGCGATAAGGCGAACAAGTACAAGTAAGGGCAGAAATAAATCAGAAAATAAAAGGACATAAAACGATTAGTAAGAGAATAAGATAGTGTTTCTGTTTTGTAAAGCATGTTTGCTGATGTAATGTAGACACAATAGCCCGAACATGCTCTTTAGAGCTATTTTTTCCTGTTGCTTTATGGTTTGAACATATGTCTGACGGCCGTCAGCTGCGTTGCTGACGGCCGTCGAACAATGTGTATGACGACCGCCGTAGCGCAGCTGACGGCCGCCGAACAACAACGTTACGTCGTAAAGCAAGTAGAAAATATAATACAAAACGAAGTGTTGCCATTAAATGTGATTTAAAAATTTGTGTATTTGAATAAAAATGTAGATTTGCAATCTACCGATATATCTGTAAGTCATTAAAACCTTATATAAACCACGAAGAGATGAAGAAATTTAATTTAACGCCGGCCCTTCAATTCCTTTCCTCGAGAAGTAATTGAAAACACAGCAAAACAGATTTAGATTTTCAATCGTTCCGTCTGTCGCTGATGGAAATTAGCCATCGTGCAAAAGACTTTCAGCCAGTTGTTGACGAAACTACCGCCCTTATCAAGGAACTATTAGACATTCCGGAGGGCTACCTGTGATATTTTCTGGTGGCGGTGCCTCTTCAGTTTGCGCAGATACCCGCCACTTCTTATTAAAAAGGCAGGATACCTGAACACTGGTACATGGGCAAAGAAGGCTTTGAAGAAGCAAAGCATTTCGGTGAGGTCGTGAGGTGGCATCAACGGCCGGTGACAACCACACCCATCTGCCGCATAACTTCACCATTCTGCTGATATTGATTACCTTCATGTTACTTCAAACAATACTATTTACGGCACAGAGCTGCGAAAGGACATTGATTCTCCGGTACCATTGATAGGTGATATGAGCTCGGATATTATGAGCCGTCCCTGTGATGTTTTCAAATACTATCGCTATGGTGCATGAGTCACAGAAGAACATGGCTATGGCGGTGTAACGGTTATAGTAAGGACGATAAATTAGGTAAGGCTCGCGCGAGTTGCCTACAATGATCGATTATCGTACGCATGTTGAGAAAGCGTTCAATGTTTACACCCTCCTGTTGTACCACCGTATTCGCTACTCGAAACCATGCGCTGGTGCAAGGCACAGGGCGGTGTAAAGGAGATGGATAGGCGAGCACAATGAACGTGCCCACATCCTTGCGTGACGAAATTGACCGCAACAAACTGTTCCGCGGTACGTAGCAACCGACGACCGTTCGCTGGCATGAACATTTGCTTTGTGATGAACGAGACAGTACAAGGATTTGGAGAAACCGTTCCTCGATTTTGCAACAGGGCAGGGCATGGTAGGTATAAAAGGTCACCGCTCGGTGGCGGATTCCGTGCAAGTTGCTACAATGCACAGCCGGTAGAAAGCGTAAAGCTCTGTAAAGTGTATGCAAGAATTTGAAGCTAGTTAAAATAAAGCAAAAAGTGGAGTAAAAGATGATAAATAAAGTTGAGACCAGTCATTACCTTTTCTTTTTCACTATAACTATTATGGAAAAATTAGCATAAAAATCTGATTATTGGTTTTGGCAAAGCTGGTAAAAACACTGGCTGCTGATTTGGCAAAAGCATGGAGAAGAGGTTATATTAGTAGAGAAGAGTAGCTCTATGTATGGTGGAACTTGTATTAATATCGGTTGTATTCCATCTAAAAACTATTGGTTGAAGCGAAAAGAAAACCTTCGATGCAATGAAAGTGTTTATTTTCGATCAGCAATGGAACGCAAGAATACTTTGATTTCGCGTTAAGAGCAGCTAATTACAAGAAAGCTTTAACGATTTGAAGGAGTACGCATTATTAATGCGACGGCATCTTTTATAAATAAGAATACTAGTATTAAAAAATGCAGATGATGAAATTGAAGTTACTAGCACAACGGATATTCATCAATACTGGTAGTACATCTGTGCCATTAAATGTAAAAGGTGCAGACGGAAAATATGTTTATAGTAGCACACAGTTATTATCTTTAGAAACACTTCCTGAACGTCTTGTTATTAGAGGCGGTTATATCTCTTTAGAGTTTGTACAGTATGTTTCAGGCTTTTGAAGTAAAGTAACTGTTTTGAAGCAAGACACTTTCTCTCGCACGCGAAGATAGAGATATAGCCGACGAAATGTTGCACATACTTCAGGCACGTGGTAATGAGTGATACTTAATTGCCAAACAAAGGAATTGCAGGAAACGACAATTTTACAAACGGGTGATTACGTCAAATGGTATTTCGATGCTGAAGCAGTGTTGGTTGCTATTGGAAGAAAGCCTGCAACAGAAGAATTGCAATTAGATAAAGCTGATATTAAAACAGACGAAAGAGGATACATTATTACTAATGATTATCTACGGCACGTGAGAATGTACGGGCAATGGGTGATGTAGCTAAAACCCACCAGTTCACCTATATGTCGTTAGATGATTATAGAATTGTGCGTGATCAACTGTTTGGCAGTTCTACCAGAAACAGACAAGATCGCCAAAATATTGCAGACTTCTGTGTTCACATACCCACACTTCAAGCAAGTAGGTTTAACTGAGCAACAGGCAAATGCTTTACAGTTAGAATTTGAAAGTTAAAAAGATATGGCAAATTCTATACCCAAAGCAAAGGTGTTTAGGTGAAACCGAAGGGCTGTTAAAGGTCACTTGAGACAGAAAACCAATCGTATATTGGTGTAACTCTTCTGCGCAGAAGCACATGAGCTAATCAATATCTGTAAAATGGCCATAGATAATCACTTCAACTGCTGATAAATTAAAGAATCAAATATTCACTCATCCAACAATGGCTGAGGCTTTAAAATGATTTATTTGCATAAGTAACGAAACTCTAAACGCTGTAATTTATTTGGTAAAAATAAAATATGAAAGTACTAATTGCAACTGAAAAACCTTTTTGCCAAAGAGGCATTAGGCTATAAAACAGGAACTAACAGGCGGAGGACACTCTGTTGATGTGTTGAAAAGTACGCTGACAAAGCTCAACTTCTCTGCCGTTGCCGATGCAAATGCTATGATTGTTCGCTCTGATGTCATAGATAAATCGGTTATTACAGCCGCGAATAATTTAAAAATTGTAGTAAGAGCAGGAGCTGGATACGATCTCCATAGACACTGATTACGCCAAGATAAAAGGCGTTGTTGTAGAGAATACCCGGCCAGAATGCGAATGCTGTGGCCGAACTGGTGTTTGATTATGGTCTATGCCGTTCGCAATTTCTTCAATGGCAAGAGTGGTACTGAGCCAGCGGGCAAGAAATTAGGTATTCTGCCTTTGGTAATGTGGGGCCGTACGTAGCCCGTATAGCCTGCAAGGCTTTGCATCGAAGTATATGCTTCGACGAGTATTGCCCGGCAAGTGTCAGTGAAGAGGCTGGTGTCATGTCTTAAAAATCGCGTGACGAGCTGTTCAAACAGTGCGATATTGTTTCACTTCACATCCCGGCAACACCTGAAACACAGAAGAGTATCAACTACGATGTGGTGAACCTGATGAAGAAGGGCGGCATACTGGTAAATACTGCGCGCGAAAGTAATAGATGAAGCAGGCTTTATTAAAAGCTGATGGCTGAGCGCGAGGATCTGGAAATTTTAACCGATATTATGCCCGGATGCGACAGAAGAGTTTGCCAACTTGACGGTCGTTATTTTACAACGCCTAAGAAAATGGTGCTCAAACGGCTGAAGCCAACATCAATGCGCGAATAGCCGCAGCCCGTCAAATCTACACTCGCAACGGGCGACGAAACATTTCCACGTTAATAAAATAAATTGTAATTATCTATTTTTACTATCTCCTCCTTTTCATATTGTGAGAGGAGGATATTTAATTTTCACCACTTTTGTTACACCTGAAAATCTTATTTATGGCTACTGTTAAACCTTTTAGAGGCATTCGCCCTCCCGAACATCTTGTTGAACGCATAGAATCGCGCCCATATGATGTGCTCGATTCAGAAGAAGCCCGTCAGGAGGCTGCTGATAATGAAATGTCGCTTTTATCATATTACCAAGCCCGAAAATTAACCTTTGGAGTAGAGGTTTTCGAATCTGATGCCCGAGCTTATGATAGTGCTAAAAGAGCAGTTTGAGAAAGTTCCAGAGCGCGGATGGTTTGTACAAGACGGCAAAGAATGCTATTATATCTATGCTCAGACAATGGAGGGCGGAATACAGTATGGGACTTGTTAGCTGCAGTTCACGATTACGTGAACGGGATGTGATTAAAAAGCATCGAGCTCACCCGTAGGACAAGGAGGAAAACCGTATGAAACACGTGCGCCTGTAAGCAAACATTGAACCTGTATTCTTTGCTTATCCTGACAATATGCGCCTTAATCAGCTTATTATGCGCTATGCGGCAACCAAACCATTGTACGATTTTATCGCACCTGTTGACGGATTCCGGCATCAATTTTGGGTAATCAGTAAGCTCTGAAGATATAAAAACCATCACCGATGAGGTTTGCATCGATGCCCGCTTTGTACATAGTCGACGGGCATCACCGCACGGCAGCTGCTGCCCTTGTGGGAGCTGAGAAGGGAAAAACGATGCTAGCCGGAGCGAGAAACGTAAACATGATTACTTCATGGCGGTGTGCTTTTCAGGCCAGTCAGCTCACAATTCTCGATTCATAACAGGGTTAGCAAAAGACTTGAATGGGATGTCGTCGAAGAGTTTTTGACAAAACTTAATGATGATTTCATAGTGAGAAGAAGGCGGACTGCGAACTATAAACCACAGCATTTGCACGAATTTTCGCTATATCTCGATGGTAGTTGGTACAGTTTGACCGCACGCCCGGGACTTATGACGATGCCGACGCTATCGGAGTATTGGATGTAGACATCTTCAAGGGCTTATCCCTCGATAAGCTCATGGGAATAAAAGACCTGCGTTCAGACAATCGAATCGACTTCGTTGGCGGGTTGCGTGCTCGATGAGCTAAAAGCGCGTGGATAGTGGCGAGCGTCGGGCCCTTGCATTGTATCCTGTATCGATGCAGCAAATTATGAACATTGCAGATTCGGTAAAATCATGCCGCCTATGCACATGGTCTGAGCTCTGCTAAGAAGCGGGCTGGTGATACATAAATTAGAGTAAGCTTCATGGAGGATAACATCTCACAATTAATTCAATAGGCAAAGGATATTATCACGAAAAAGCGAAGCAAATTTCTATGCTTTTTGCCCATCATGTAGAGACTGTTGACGATTGCAAGGCGCTGATAAACGAGTATCGTAGAAGTATTTTTGATGCGCGTCACTGTTGTTATGCTTATATGCTTTTGGCCCGAAAGGCAGGAGGCGCCAGCGACGATGGAGAACCATCGTCTACTGCGGCAAGCTCTATTATGGGACAGATCAATTCACATGAACTGACAGACATTCTCGTTTGCGTGATAAGGTATTATGGTGGCGTCAATTTGGGAACGTCAGGACTTATAGAAGCATATCGTACGGCGTGCGGCGCTGCCATTGAAGATGCTGATATTATAGAGTGCTTTTCAGGAAGAGGTGAAGTTTCATTTTACGTATCCCATCGATGAATGGTGTAATGCGGATAGTTAAAGAGATGAATCCTGCCATTGTTTCGCAAAGTTTTGATAACGATTGCGATATTACACTTCCATAAGAGCCAGTCAGGCAGAGCTGTTGAAATCGAAATTGGAGAAACTTGCCTTTGAATAGGCTATGCTATCTGTTTTAATCAAACGTTAAGAATATTGTTTTTATTTAACGCTAACCTTTCTTTTTACTATACATTTTCTTTACCTTTTGCATTACTGTTAAAGGAAGATTGGCAAGAGTGATCGAATGCGTTGGACTCGAAACTGGTATACCCCTTTTCGGGTATCGGGGTTTGAATCCTCATCTTCCGCAACGACTGAAAAATCCTGACCGTTTATGGTTGGGATTTTTGTTTATTTCTTGCATGCTTTTGAAATAAAATTACTTATCTTTTTGTAGCTGACATAAGTACTAAAGAATGGAAAAATCAACGGGAGTTATTGTAAGAGATGCAGATCTTCGTCAGAGCCGCAGAAGCTGGAATGGACGAGTTTATTAAGGTATTTATCAGACTGCCATATACGATTTTATGAGGAGAACTCAATGCAGAGAACATGGGACATGCTTAATTCGGATCAGATTACCTTGTTTGCCTACGTTATTTTACGCGATTCTGTAATGGACGGTGGGCTTTATAGAGCTGATACATAACGGTTATGGCGGTTTTATTTCTCGAAATCCTTTTGGAAAGGCTATGAGAGAATGGGGACTTCATGACTTAGTATAAGATTATTCGTAAATGCCATCGTTTTTATATGATTCACCATGAATCGCATATGAAAAAGACTCGCACGCAGGAAGAGTTTGATGCGCTTTATGAACAGTTCCTATGTTTGATGACTTTCGATGATGCTTTTGTAGAAGAAGAAGAAAAACTTCACATACTTGTGTTGCTAATTACGTGGATGAACATATAGATAACTTTGCAAAGATAGTTAATGAATAAAGCAGAACAGGAACTCCGAGAAGAGTCCGGTACAGATAAGGAAACAAAAAGGCTTCTGTTTGAGTACAGTTTTGTTGATACTTATACGACTGGAATCGTTCTGACAGGGACGGAGATGAAGTCAATTCGCATGGGAAAGGCTCTCACTTGTTGATTCATTTTGTTATATCAACAGGGGAGAAATATGGATAAAGGCAGCTGAATATTTCTCCATATTTTCTATGGTTCTTTTGCTAATGTTCCGCGAAACGTGATAGAAAAATCTTAGCTAAACAAGCGCGAACATACGTCATCTTGCTGAGGACACAAAGGCGCCGGGTACTTTTACCATTGTGCCCACGCTCGTCTTTTATTGATAAAGTCACGGACGCGTAAAGGTTGATATTGCATTGGCAAGAGGTAGAATACGACAAGCGACAAAACATTGAAAGAGAAGAGGATAGAGAGAAATGGATCGCGCTATCAAACATTTTTAGCATGCAAACCATAGAAGATGTCATCCAAAACAAGGTATTAGTAGCTTGACGGTGCGATGGGTACGATGATTCAGGATTACCATCTTACCGAGGAAGACTTTTCGTGGAGAGCAGTTCCTAAACATTAAAGCGATCAATTAAAAGGGCAACAATGATGTCTTGAATATCAGTCGTCCTGACATTATTCGTGCGTACATTGTCGCTATCTTGAGGCTGGTGCCGACATCATAGAAACCAATACTTTCTCGTCCCAAAGGGTTTCACAAGTTGATTATTATTTAGAAAACGAAGCGCGGAAATATGGCTTTGCAGCAGAGCCAGAATGCGCGGAAAGGCCGCCGATGACTATGCAACCGATGATTGGCCACGCTTTGTTGCAGGATCAGTAGGCCCGACAAACAAAACCTGTTCCATGAGTCCGATGTGAATAATCCGGCACGTGACCTCACATACGATGAATTGCTGGCCGATTATGTTGAACAGATAGATGGATTAGTACAGGGAGGGTGTTGACGCTATTTCTGATAGAGACCATCTTTCTGACAGCCTGTAACGCGAAGTGTGCCATTGATGCAGCTCAGCAGGTTATGCAGCAACGTGGCGCATTTCGCCCATTATGCTGAGCGTTACAGTTAGTGATTTGGCTGGAAGAACGCTTAGCGGGCAGGACCTTTAGACGCCTTTTGGCAGTATCAGTTCGTTTAAAATCTTCTCCGTTGGCTTAAATTGTTCGTTTGGAGCGACAGATGAAAGCCCCTATTTAAAGGCATTGTCGCGCAAGGCTCCTATTATATGTCAGTGTATCCCAATGCGGACTGCCTAACTCAATGGGCATTTTGCGATGAAACTGCCGAAAGCATGTCGCCACAAATAGGCGGAATTTATTGATGAAGGATCTGGTGAAATATTGGCGGTGGTTGTTGTGGTACAGACGAAACTTTTATCCGTCGTTATTGCGAGTTAGCAGCAGGAAAGAAAGCCCCATGTCAGGAATAAGAAAGTCATCATCATTATGGCTTTCGGGGCTCTGAACTGCTGGAAGTTACACCCGAAGTGAGGGTTTGTCAACGTCGGAGAACGCTGTATGTGGTTGGCTCAAAGAAATTTTACGACTTATTTCCGAAAATACGATGAAGCCCTTTCTCATTGCTCGCAGGCAGTGTAGAAGCAGGAGCTCATGGTTATTGATGTAAACATGGATGCCCCATTGCTTGATGCGCAAACAGCGAAATGGTTACATTCTGAACCTTCTTGCTTCAGATCCCCGATATTTCACGTGTTCCTGCCGTCGCATCGATTCGTCAGATTGGAACGTCGTAGCCGGTCTGAAGTGCCTTTGAGGAAGCGTATTGTCAACCTATTTTCGTAAAGGAGGCGAGACGATCTTTCTGGCCCATGCTCATGATGTAAAACGCTTTTGGCGCTGCGGTTGTTGTGATGTGCTTTGACGAAACAGGGCAGGCTGCATCCTCGACAGAAAAGATAGAGATTGCTGCGCGCGCTTATGACCTTCTCACCCGTAAGGCGGGCATAAAGCCTCTGATATTATCTTCGATCCGAACATTCTTTCGATCAGCTACGGGCATAGAGGAGCACGATAGCTATGCTAAAAGACTTTATCCGTGCCACACGGTGGATTCGCGAGAACCTTGCAGGCTGCACGCGTAAGTGGAGGTATAAAGCAATCTAGGCTTTTCGTTTCGCAATTATATCCGTGAGGCTTCACGCTGTATTTCTTTATTATGCCACACAGGCAGGAATGGACTTCTATGCATATCAATCCAGCGTCCAAAGTACCATGATGACATTCCTTCTGCATATTTAAGTGTGCTTGGAAGACGTTGTCCTTGATCGACAGAAAAGGTGTCTGATGAGCTGATTACACTGGCAGAACGCATGCCTGCAGAGCAAAATACGCACAGCTTTTCAGGAGCTACTTTCTTCGGTTAGGGTCAACGGTAAAGAACGATGAACAGGCTGATATGGCGAAGCGAAAACTTTGCAGAACCGTTGATTTATGCGCTGCGAAGTATTGCCGACTATTTGAGGCCGACCTTCATGAGGCTCTTTCCACATACCTAAAGCGGTAGATATTATCGAAGCGGGCCTTTTGATGGACGGCAGTGAATAAGGTAGGAGAGCTATTTGGTGCGGGCAAAATGTTTCTTCCGCAGGTCGTGTAAGACCGCACGAACTCATGAAGCAAGCTGTTGCCATTCTGCAACGTATATTGGCTCGAGAAAACAAGGGCGTCATCAAGTGGCAGTGAAAGTGATTATGGCTACGGTTAAAGGTGACGTTCACGATATTGGTAAAAACATTTGTCGAGCGTGGTGATGGGATGCAACAATTACGAAGTAATCGAGATGGGTGTAATGGTTCCTGCCGACCAGATTGTGCAGAAAATTCAGGAGACTAACGCCGATGTTGTCGGACCCAGCGACTTATAACACCCTCACTAGAGAAATGATTAATACCGTTAAGGAAATGGAGCGTGCCGGAATACGTGTTCCTGATGCTCATCGGTGGGGCGACAACATCCGAACTCACATGTTGCATTGAAGATAGCGCCTGAGTATAACGGGCCTGTAGATTTGGACGAAAGGATGCTTCACAAAGTGCCCGGATTCTTTTCACTAAATTAATGAATCCGATGAGCGCTCTACATTCTGGAAGCAACTGCAAGAGCGGTATAAGACTCTTCGAAAGGCTATCATCAAGAGCAACAACGCATTTTATCGTTGGACGATGCCAGAAAACAAGCTGAATTTATTTCTGACTGATCCAAGTTAGAACTTTATATATCTGCACAATAACATCAATCTTGTTTCGCAAAACCTCAATGTGAGTATGTCACGATTCTGGGCAAGGGCTGAATCATTACATCCCTCTGACTCCAATCAGCCATTTTAAGGTTCTGTTGACAAAAGCCCCGGGTATTGCTAAAGCGTGTTCAGGAAGGGGAAGATGATAAAATTATATTCTAACACGTTTTCGTTTACGTTTGAACATGATGTGTCTGCAGTTGAAATTTCAGTGATTTAAAACAGAGTGTTGACCTGATTTTTAAGAAAGTATACTTTATTTGATGATTCATATGTACTAACCTGTTACAAGATAACTACACATGTACATTTGGGCGCGGCTTTTATTATTTTCGACGAGCTCCGGACTGGCTTTCAGTGGTTAGCTCAGGAGAGAGAAGCCACCCAGGCGTAATCACGACAGTGTACATTATTGACGGTGTGCTGAATGGTTAGCCTGATATTGCTGCTCTCGAGAGGCGTGTGTACCGTTACTGATTCGACGATTTCGCCAAAAAGGTGGTGGCTTTCTTTCCTGTTTTCCGACATGGCTTATGCGTGCACGTTGATAGTGTGGCGATCGCCGCAAACGCGCTCGGCGGCCGTCAACAGCGTAAGCGTCGACGGCCGCGTCGAACACTGGCTCGGATTGACGGCCGTCGAACGATGAGAAAACGGTACGGTAAGTTTTCTCTTTGCCGTGTTAAGCTGATAATCGCGTAAGCTAACATCAATACAACTATAGCTCAAATATGATGAATGTATGGGCGTGAGTGTGCTAAGTGCAGTACACAACTTAACACCTGTACACTCGAATAAATTTCGCGTACGTAACACAGGAACACGATTAAAACCGAGGAATTTTACAGGTATGAACATGATGCACAAAAGAACAAGCTAGGAAAGATGTGATTGTCTGCTGATGGAGCAACAGGTAATAATGTTGTTCCTTGGACGAACTGTCATGCATATGAGTGCATCAGGGAACTGATTTTGAGATGCGTGCTGTACGCGAATAGGGCAGCGTCAAGTAGTGGCTTTTTAACCCGGACGAGTATTCCTTCGCATTGACTGAACTAGAATGAGACTGAAAATGGTGGGTGTAAGACTTTTTGTTCCGTTATCAACTTTGAAAGCAGAAGACCACAGTAACTTATCTCTCTAACTGCTGTATACACAATGAATATCAGTAAATTGCAATAAACCATTTAAGTGTTTTATGTACTGGTTGGCTTAGAAGCTTATACTGTCCTGATATGAGTAAGATAAAAGGTAAAACTTTTGGAGATACTGGAAGATATTGTTTTCGAATTGAACCGTATGGTAACATCTGTTGACCGAGTAGGCTCTGGTCTTTATGCGCGGATGCAGAAGACGGCGACACAGTGAGCACAGCTATGGCCTTTGCTTCTATACTTCGACGAGGAGAAAGTACCGACAAACCGGCCCATTTACGCAACCTGTCAGCTCTATAATAATGAGCAAGAATTAACAGAAGGAGTCAGATGACCTTACATGACAGTGACAAATATCGATGGAAACCTCCTACAAGCGCGGCAACGCAGAAAAAGAATTGGTCGACAAACAACGTGCGGTAGATCGTGGGCTGTGTAACACTTATTGCCTATCTTCATTGAATATGTGGTGTAAACCCAAAATGTATGATTCAGATATTAGCCTTTTCTCTTGTAGTGACGATGGCTTCGCGCAGCTCTAATTCGAGAAAAATGGCAGTGCCTGTATCCCGCGAAGAACCGAAAGGCAGGTTGGACAGTGTTTCTGTGTGACGAAAGGTACAAAGTTGCTAATTGTCTCATGTTCTAACTACAAAGACGCCTTGATAAGTCATAATTTGCATGCTGAGCCCGATGAAGAAACAGGCTGGCGGAGAAGCGACAGGTCCGGTTACGTTCGTTTACGACCAAGCGAAACTCAACAAATATGCGGGCTGGCTGTCAGGATAGAATACAAAGAAAACACGCTGCGAAAGATACGTAACAAACTGATCCCGTACTCGCCTCGTTGGTTCTTAACTATAATCAGGCGGCGTATACTTTCACTATGTTGGACATTGGCCTGGGCGAAAGTATCTTTCTGTAAAGATATGACGCGCCGTGGTTGAAAATTCCTTGGAATCACTGCCCGCGGCGAAGCTCTCTCCATTCGGAGTATTCATGCGACTTTGTTTGTAATTTGCCCGACACTCAAAAGCGACTGAAGAAGTCGTGAAACACATAATATACTCGTCGTTCGCTGATACGGGTGGATACCGATTTGAATACACTGCTCATACTGCGCGCTTCCTTCGGCTACGCAGGTTATCACTTTTATCTTGCTTTTGACTCACACTCGATGGGCGAAGCGCCACTTTTCCTGTGCGCCCTGGAATGGTGTCATTATCACGCGTTAACCGACCGCCCGCTCATCTATAATGGCCTCATGATGGGGAGTGGAAAGATTGCACATCGCAAAACTGCTATCTGCACCATCTTTGCTGTGATGAAAACACGGACAAATTTTTGTTGCGTAAACACAGTGACCACGGAGACTCGAGGAGAGGCTCGCGCAGCATATGGTGCATGCGTTTCAGAATGGTAAATCTGTGAAGAAATGAGGCGGACAGCTTTACCCGTTGAAATAGCAGAGAGGTGCATGCGGCTGTCCCGGACACTCGGGAGAGTTACCAAGGACAGCAGTGAAAAGCACCTTATAGCAAAGGACTTTTGAGATAAAAAGACGCGCTGGGACAAGAGTTTGAGGCAGCCGGTAAGCTGTCGCGCGATGGTTATGCTATGCCCGTGTTTTCATGTTACAGCCTCGTTATAGTGAAATATCCCGGCGACAAGCATCTTCAATCCATATAAATGCATAACTGCATTTGGAAAATTAAATACGACCATGAGTCTCAATGCAGCAAGCGTTGGTATTGCCTGCACTCGGTGGCCTCGCATGGCAGAATTGGACATAATGTAATGGGAGAACAAAGCGCAAGCTAGTTCCAACTCCTCAGATATGATTAGAAACGGAACAGATCGTTGAGGGTAAGGCGACGCGGGCAGGCTACAACGTGCGCTGTCTTTGACGCTGTCGCTGCAAAGATAAACGAATGTAAAAACACGCAGGATATTGACGTGACGTGGTGACGGATTTTCGCAGAGAGAACGCATGTAATCCCACTTGTCTCGAACTACGCAGGTATTTCCGAAGGCGGTGTGCTATCCATCAACGAGGTGGTGTCGCCACGGTATTCCGAAGAAGCGAAGACGCGTTGAAGGAGGGGGTGATAATGTCACGTGGGATATTGGCGATAGACAAGGACGGTTTTCTTCGGTGACGCGAGCGCATGTCTCATTATCGGCGGAAAGACTACGCCTCGAAAAGAGCAATTGGTTCGTGTAACGAAAGAATGTCTCGATAGTTGGTGCCGAAGCTGCCAAGCTCTCGGCTTTGTTGGCGACATGACGTAGTCATGCGCCATGCTGCAGCACGCCGCCGAACGCTATGGGCGTGTATGGCGCGGCACGCGATTCCTTGCGTGGCACGCGTAGGCTTAGCCATGCACGAAGAGCCTGAAATTTTGCATTATGGACAAGGCGGAACGGGTATGTTGCTGGTTCCGACGACCTTTACCATTGAACCCATGATTAATATGGCGACTCGAAGAGTTCGTCTATTGATGCCGACGACCCGTACGCGCGTTGGGAAGTACTCTCGCGATGAAAAGCCTTCAGCTAACAATGTGGGACACACATTTTTGATGACATCGAAAACGAAGCGATGATATTAGCAGGAATAGAAGATGGAAGATATTTATATTTCTGAAACTGAGAGCAGTTAGTGAGTGATTACGTCCGCTGGCTGGAGGAAACGACGTTCTTTCATAGCAACGTAACAGCATCGCAAGAGGTGCATGAGTGGCGGAGGAGTGCGGGACAGAGCTGGCAAGCAGGGCAGCATCAGGCAAAACGGTAGCCTGTTGATCAGTCGGCTATTAAACGTGCAGGTACTACAAAGAGCAGTTGTACGGCAGTTAGCCACTCCACACAGTCTCGTGTCTTATGGGCCTCACTTTTAGTCGGTGTAAGCTTTTGCATGCAAAGGTTTCGCTCGTCAGCTCCTGAGATACCACCGATAGACGCAAATCACTTTACAGAGGACACGTGATGGGCACACTTCATTAAGGAGTGACGGTGATGATCATCATGCCTCCTTATCCATTCATTTGCCTCGCTGGTATCGGGTGGAAACTCACAAATTGTTAAGCCAGCCTCGCAGAACGACAGCGCAGAGGTTTTGGGACAGACGATAGACGATGCCGCGCGTGGTGAGCCGCCGAGAAATGCCTCAAAAGTAGTCACGGGCTCCGCTATCCGGGTGTGTCCCATATAAGACCGTTTAGGAAAGAATGGTAATCCGAAGCTCATACCTTTTTCGAAAACCATATCCCGGGATTAGATTACAGCTTCGACTAAAGACACTTCTTTCTTGTACACTGCGCAATGGGTGGCTGAAGACCCTGATTTTCGTGGAGCATCATAAGGAAAGATACTGCAAGTTTAGAGCACAACGTTGATATCTTAATGAACAAACTGCGTCTGGCCGCCATAAACGGTATTAGGCATGTTACTGGCAGGTTTGGCAAACTCTGTTCTACGTCAGCTTTTTCAGGACCATGCTGCAAAATATGGC
>BNJU01004172.1_pt1 | contig 83508 bp, 93 predicted proteins | sample 8539281 | NCBI WGS metagenome assembly BNJU01 (sample SAMD00202456, study PRJDB9452) | human saliva metagenome | isolation source: human saliva | place: Japan | reverse complement strand
TCAAAACAAGGATATTTACCACTGTTTTTCAGATTGTTTGGATCTGCTGGATCCTGTTTTAACATTTGACAGATTGATGGGAGGAATCGATTTAAACAAGTATCTGACGGATATTCCGGGTACACAACCGGACGACGCAGATATAATCCGGTCAACATCGTTAAAAAACAGTACTTTTCGGATTTATGACTAGCGGTTACTGCTCTCTGAGAAAAAAATGGAAGACAACTGCAAAGTTAATATTAGGTTCATGTATCTCATGGATTACCGGACTCCGTCATACAGAACCTTTGGATATTTCATCAATAAAAATACTTAAAGATAAGATTGAAAACATTTTTTTAACGATATCAATCATGCTATCTTTAACGAGGAGCATGTAGATCTGCAACATCTCTGCATCGACGGCTCCAAGTTTGAAGCAAACGCAAACAAGTATACCTGGGTATGGAAGAAGGCTACCGAAAAGTTCCGTTACAAGCTTTTACGAAAAAATCACTGCGGAGATTGAGGAAATTAATGCAGAAATCGTATGGAGCGGGTGCAGATCACAACAAACACAGAGTATGTACCGGATTATCTGAATGAAAATCGTTGAGCAGCTGGTACTTTTTATGGGAGCTGGATACAAGTACATTTGTTTACGGAAGCGGAAAGCGAAAAATCAAAGAACAGCGTCATTATGAACACTTGACTACTTTCTGTCAGAAACTTCAAGAATACATACAAAAAATTGAAATCTGTGGTCCTGACCGAAACAGTTACTCTAAAACAGATAACTCAGCTACCTTTATGCGTATCAAAAAGGATTACATGGGCAATGATCAGCTTCTGCCGGCATATAATGTACAGATTGGCGTAGCAGATGAATATATTGCAGTTGTTGACGTGAACCATTATCGTTCAGATATGGATTGTTTCGTTCCTTTGATGAAGCACTTCAAACAAACTTATGGATTCTATCCCAAATATCCTGTGGCAGATGCCGGATATGGCTCATACAACAATTATATTTTCTGTGAACAGAACGGAATTGAAAAGTATATGAAATTTCCAATGTTTAAAAAGGAAACTAAGGATCGGAAATATCATGAAGATCCATTTCGTGCAGTTAACTTCAGAATCGATGAGCAAGGAGTCATGAGATGTCCTAACGATAAAGCATTCCGTTTTTTATGCAGAAAAAATGTGAGGGGAAATCAGTACGGACGCAAGGGAAGAACTGTATGAATGTGAAGACTGTAGCGGATGTCCATATGCAAAGAAATGTAAGAAGACAGATAAGAATCGAACCGTTCGTATCAATCAGGAACTAACTTCCATGCACCGGGAAGTAATCGAAAACCTGGAAAGTATCCACGGCGCGTTATTGAGAATGAACCGTTCGATACAAGCAGAAGGAACTTTCGGAATTATGAAAAGCGACCGTTGGTACAAGAGAATTGTCAGAAGAGGTATTCATTCAGTCAAACTGGAAGTTTTACTCGTGGCGATAAGCCATAATTTATATAAATATCAGAAAAAAGACAAGAAACAGAACTGCCGCATAGATTCAAAAAGAATTTATATGGGGTAGGGGAATTGCGCTTTTTTTGCGTATGATTTCAGTCAATTATACACAACAATTGCAAAAAGGGGATGCGAAAAAACTCAATCGAGGTTTTTCCACCCCTAAACATTGTTAATTACAGCAGATGTGCTCTTATCTCATCAGCACTCATATCAAGCAGATAAGCAGGTGCCACATCAAATACCGTATGTGCTCCGATCTTTCCTTCATTATGCATACGATATGCGGCTCTTGCATATGCAATAATTACCGAACCTGTAAACTCAGGGTTTGAATCAAGCTTTAAGCGATATTCGATAACATGATTGTTCTCATCCTCCCAACCTGTCTTTCCGCTTCTGATAACAAATCCGCCGTGTGGAAGCTTTGAATGATTCTTCTTCATCTCCTCAGCTGTGATGAAATGAACTGTTGTATCATAGTCTGCAAAGTAGTTAGGCATTGTCTTTATCTCTTCTTCAATCTTTGCCTTGTCTGCACCCTCTGCAGCCACTACATAGCACTCTCTTGTATGCTTTTGTCTTGTAGTAAGTTCCGGATTCTTACCGCTTCTGACAGCTTCAAGAGCCGACTCTACAGGTACCGTATACTGTCTTGCATCTACAACACCTTCAATTCTTCTGATAGCATCTGAATGTCCCTGACTTACTCCCTTACCCCAGAAAGTATAATCTGCACCGTTTGGAAGGATTGCATTTGCATATACTCTGTTAAGTGAGAACATACCCGGATCCCAACCTACAGATATAAGACCGAAGTGACCGGTTGCCTTTGCAGCATCGTCAACCTTTGCAAAATGCTCCGGAATATTTGCATGAGTATCAAAACTGTCGATAACATTGAAATACTTGGCATATTCAGGTGTCTGTACAGGTAAATCAGTTGCACTGCCGCCGCAAAGCACCAAAACATCTATATCATCCTGATAACTTAAAATATTTTCAACACTGTCCACCTTGGCACCAGATGTAAGAACCTTAACACTTGAAGGATCTCTTCTTGTAAACACCGCTACCAACTTCATATCCTTTGTATGCTTTATAGCACACTCGATTCCTCTTCCAAGGTTTCCATATCCCAAAATACCTATTCTTATCATTTTCTCACCGGCCCTAAACCAAATAAATTATTCAGGCAAATCCTTTCATTTAATATCAACCAGAATGCCTTAATACTAAAAAAGATAGAATGCCCCTAAGACTCGTCTTTGAGCATTCTATCCAAGAAATAAATATCATTCATAGCAAACTGAGTTGTCAGCTGTGTAATATTATACAGGATTTTTATATTGCAAGTACAAATTTAAAAATATCTATATTACATTGCAAACAAATCATTTAAACTTTCGAGACATTGTAGGGATGTGTGAATATAAAGTTGCTATATCCCTTGCTTTGATACCATGATCTATTGCCAGTTTTATAAAGTTAATCATCTCATAAGACTCCTCACAGAAAAGCTCTGCACCCAGAATAGTTCCGTCCGCTTTAACCAAAGCCTTTAACAGTCCGTCTGTTTTTCTTAAGACCTTAGCCTTTGGAATAGCATTTGCACTGAGGCTTAAAACTTTGTATTCCTCTCCTGCTGCCTTTGCATCTTTTTCACTCATTCCCACTCTTGAGAACGGAGGATTTATAAATACCGAGTATGAGAATGCACCTCTGTTCTCAGTAGTTCTCTTATCATCTCCCATTATTTCATCCCAGATAATTCTGCTGTCATCAAGTGAAATATATGTAAACTGAAGCTTACCGCAAACATCACCTGCCGCCCAAATATTATCCGAACTTGTCTTTAAATGCTCATCTGTAACTACACCACCTCTGTCAGTGAGCTTAATACCTGCATTTTCACATCCAAGACCGTCTGTATTCGGTCTACGACCTACCGCAAGTAAAATCGCATCGGAGTCTAAAGTCTTTGACTTTCCTAAAACCTCATAATATAATTTGCCCTCTTCGGCCTTAGTCACTTTTGCACCTGTAACTATCTCTACATTCTTAGCTTCCAGTACTTCACGGATAGCCTTTGCAATATCCTCATCTTCTCTAGGTAAGAATACATCACCGTCCTGAACTACAGTTACCTTACTTCCAAAATCCGCATACATAGAGGCAAACTCAAGTCCGATATAACCGCCGCCTACAATAGTAAGTCTTTTAGGCAACTCCTCAAGATTCATAATAGACTCTGATGTATATACGCCCTTACTGTTTGCACCTTCAATCTTCGGTATTACGGTAACAGAACCTGTATTGATAATAAACTTCTCAGCTTCAATCTCTACATTTCCGTCTTTGGTTGAAACAATGATATGGTGATTATCCTTAAATGACGCCGTTCCGTCAATAATGTCCACACCTGCACTTTCTACCTTGTCATAATTAGCCTTATTAAGAGCTGCTGTAAGTTTCTTCTTTTCAGCAACCGCCTTCTTGTAGTGCTGTGCTTTTTCCTCAAACTCACCATTTGGAGTTTTTAATGCATCCGTTATAAGACGTTTGAAGGAATACACCCTACATTAATGCAGGTACCCCCATACATATTTTTATCTTTCTCAATCAAAGCAACACTTTTACCTGCTTTACTGAACTTAGCGGCAAGTGTCTTTCCCGCCTTGCCGAAACCGATAACAACTATATCATAATCAGCTTTCATAGCTTAACTCCTTTTCATTATAATTTTATCTTATTATACACCTAATTTTACACAATTAAAATACTTAAAATCAAATAATTATTTCTAACTGATATCAAGTTTCTTCTTCTTCTCTCTCACCATAGATACAATACTCCATATCCCCACTGTTCCAAATATACATAATGGCTGATACGGGATTTTTTCTGTGTCCGGTAAATTTATCCATGGTCCTCCATCGGTCACAAAACTATATTACATGCACTCCTATACACCTAACAAATACTTTCTCTATAAAAGATTTGAAAGTGACCTCATTACAAGGTCAATATCCTGATTTTCCAGCTCCTGTATCACATGTAAATATGTTTTCTGTGTGGTAGTCATACTCGCATGTCCAAGCCTTCTTGCTACACTGGCGATAGATACTCCTGCATATAGCAAAATAGAAGCATGTGTATGACGAAGCCCATGCACAGAGATAACCGGAATATTCAGCTTCTTACAATACCTCACCAAAATATCGTTAACTGTAGAATTATAGACATTATTGTCCCTTACAAATATAGGCTTATCTGCCGGAAGATCCTTTACAAGTGTGGCAAATTGCATCACCACCTGCCAGTCAATCTGTATCTTTCGCACTGACGACTTATTTTTTGTAGGTGAAAAACCTCCACCCTCCTTATAATTCCAAGTCTTATTCACCGATACTGTCTGATGTGCAAAATCAAAATCATTCGGTGTAATCGCAAGGCCTTCTGAAAATCTCATTCCTGTCTTTGCCAAAAGTAAAATGAACCAATCCCAACTCACTTCATCTGAAAGAGTCAGGCTCTTTAAAAGACTGTGAAGTTCAAATTGGTTCAAATACTTAACCTTCTTTTTTGACGGAATCTTCCCCTTGATAATAACCTTCCTTGTAGGATCTCTTGGAACAAGCCCCTCATCCACAGCATCCAGTATAGCTCCCTTTAGCTGATGATGAAAATCCATAGTCGTCTGACGCTCATGCTCCTTGGCATAATCATTGATAATCTGCTGATATTCAACTCTTGATATATCACATAGACGAAGAGTTGGAGCCAGTTTCTCTACCCAGATAAGACTCATCTTATACTTTGACAAAGTTACATCCCTGATAGCACCTTCCTTATATATTGCTATCCATTCCTTATAAAAAATCCTTCAATAAATCTGTTGATTGAAAATCCTTAGGCATATTTCTCCTTCCTACCGATGAAGGACCTGTCTAAGGATACTATAAATATTTGATATTAAGTTGGGTCTTCACCGTCAGGATCTTTTAATATCTACATCATATAAAAATATAATCTCTTAATAATTTTTTTCAACATATTTCTGACTACAAACGGAAGAAGCTTCTTTCCCTCAAGCTTAGTATAATATTCCGTTGCAGGCTCATTTTGCTATAGATTTTTCAATGCATCGTATCTTCCGAACTCATCAAGATTTGACTCTGTTACCTTGGACTTTTTGATTTCTACAAAGCAGACCTTCTTCAACTCCCAGATATTTTACAAACTTTTTTTGTTGTGACATTTCCTTATTCTTTGCATACATCACTATATAGTCCCTAAAAGTCATATCTTTGCCAAGCTTTGCATCTCCCGATTGTATATCATGAAGAAAAATATTTGCATACTTTTGTTCTTCCTGAGAAAGCATTGCAAAAGATTTATGAAGCTCCTCCAGTGTAGCCTCTCTCTCCTTACTTACATTAGGATCATAAAGCTGTTTTTGCCACTTCTCAAATCTGGAATTCATATAATCATTATCTATAATACCTGTATTTTGCTCACTTAAATACGGATCGACAGTAAACGTAACCGCATTATCATTTCCGTCTGTAGAATCTGTATGTTTACTTAATTCCTTATATCTTTGTAAAAGTATATTATAATCTTCTTCACTTGGAATTACTGTGATACTGCCTGTATGATTATCCTCATCATCAATCTTGACGGAATATTCTTTTATATCCCAGCTAAATCCCTGTATTTTTGCAGCCTGTAAATATGTAGAAAATTCTCTGAAAAGCTTTTGCAAACTTTTGCCTTGGACTCCGTATCATCAGGAAGCTTTTGCATATCTGCAATATTTGCCTGCTTAAAAAAACAGCTACCATATCCTTAAATGATATATTTATATGCTCAATATTATCAGGCAGATGATCTGCAAAAAGCCCTTGAGGTCTGTCTCCGGAATATAGCTTCATAGCATTCTCTATATTATTTTTCATTGTATGCGGCATTCTATAGTATTTTATAGAGCCGAAAGGTTTTTTTCATTTATATTAAAAAGTCTGTTTGTTCTTGAAAATGCCTGTATAAGATTTTTGATACTCCAAGATCTTGTCAAGATATAATGTATTTACCCACTTGGAATCAAAGCCTGTAAGCATTTGATTTACAACTATCAGTAAATCAAGCTGATATTCTGCTTTCATGCGAACAAACTGTCCCTTGTGAGCAAGTCTTTCTGATACCTCCAACTTAAATTTTGCATATCTTGCAATATCCCAGTTTGTAGAATACCAATTATTATAATCATTAAGCATTTCTACAATACCGTCCTCTTTTTCCAAAGCCTTGTCACCGCTTACATTATCAATAGTCGGATCAAACAGACCTGTTACCTTCAATTCAGGATATTTTTCACGGAACTTTCTGTAATAACTTATTGCTTCAGGTATGCTTGAAGTTGCAAATATGGCATGGAACTTATTATTTCGACTCAATCTAAGCCAATTTTCCTTTATATTATCAACTATACTGTACTGATACTTGTCATTTTCCCAGGCATCTTTCTTTATATAATCTTCGATACCCTTTTGATATGTGCCGTCTTCAAGCAATCTTCCTGCCATAGGTACTTCTGATACTGTCATAAACCTATAATATATCTTTTGCATCTTAGGATCTGATATAGCCTCAGCCTCGGAACTTGCACCGGCTTCTTCTATAGCCACCTTTTTTCTAAGTTCCATATCAGGATATACACACACCATAATAGGATCAAATCCAAGTACATTCTTATCACGAATACCGTCTGCGATACTGTATCTGTGAAGTTCATCACCGAAGATATCCGTTGTGGTACTCAAGCTCTTTTCATTCTCAGAAAATACCGGCGTTCCTGTAAAACCGAAGAACAGAGCATTGGGGAAAGTATTCTTTATCGTTATAAGCATGTCTCCAAATGTGGAACGGTGGCACTCATCAATAATAAATACCAACCTTTTATTTCGCATATCTTCAATATCCTTGGCGCGCATCCTTCCAATCTCATCTTCCTTGATTCTACTCATCTTCTGAATAGATGAAACTATCAAAGTATTCTTAGGATCTGTACTCTTCAGCTTTGAGATAAGCATATTTGTATCATCAGTCCCTTGAACGTCATCTACATTATCTGCAAATCCTTGATATTCTGTTAAAGACTGTGAGCCCAGTTCCTTACGATCCATTAAAAATACAACCTTATCGGCATCTTTTGAATTAGCTATAAGCTGTGCCGACTTAAAAGATGTCATAGTTTTTCCTGAACCTGTAGTATGCCAAATATATCCGCCTCTTTGATTATTATCCTTCCAATCATTCCTTGATACTCTGTCGGAGATCTTATTTGATGCATAGTACTGATAACTACGCATTACCTTGAGTACACCGTCACCTCCGTCAGCTACAGTGTAAAATCCTATAAGCTGATGTGCCATAGGAATTGACAAAAGCCTTTCAACAACATCTTTCCAATAGTTAATCAGTTCATTATTTGCATCAGCCCAATGGAAATAAAAATCAGGCTTGAAATCACCATCCGGTCCCGGATTTGCAAAATAAAGTGTTTCATCAGGATTCATAGCCACAAATACCTGAACAAGTGCAAATAATCCTGTGAATACACCCTCATAGGCATACTTTTTGATTTGATTTGCCGCCTCCGCTACAGGAACACCTGATCTTTTCAGCTCAATATGAAAAACAGGCATACCGTTTATAAGAAGCATCAAGTCTCCACGCCTATCCTGACGAACGCTGTCCTTTCTAAAAAACTTAGGCTGCTGCACTATCTGATATCTGCTCTGTCCTGCCGCTATCTCATTTCTGTCATAAATTTTTAAACTGACCTCTTTATTGAAATGAAGCTTATCTTCAGGATTCTTCCTTGTGATAGATACAGTTTTTCCATTGATAAAGCTGTTAAGTGCCAACGGAGTCTTAAGCTCTCTGATTTTTTTCTATCAGTTCATCCATCTCCTCATCTATTAGAGGAATATTGTTTAACCTGTCTATATCTCTGTTATTCTCAAACAGTATACCAGCCCAGTTTCTTATAAGCTCTTTTTCAGTATAATTTTTAAGTACATTCTGCTCCCAGCCGTAGTTTTGTAACAAGGCAATGACTGCACTTTCAAAGTCTGCTTCTTTTGTAAAATAATCCATATTTACTCCAATAATATTTATTGTAAAACTAAATATCCAAGCTGTTTTTATTCAGCAAAAAATCGTATATGCTCATGTTAAGTATTCCCGACTCACTGTAATGTGGCACAGGTGTATCCCTTGTTATTATAATTCGTTTAAAGAAATCTCCCGTAAGCATCAGCGACCTTTTGTTCCTGCATCAGTTTAGCCTCATCAGGTATAGCATATGCCGATTGTATATAATATCTCTTCGAAGCCTTATTACATACAAAATCAATTTCAAGTTGCTTACGAATGCTGCTTCCGTTTTCATCTTTGCCGTTTTGTACAATCACCCCTACATCCACATTGAAACCTCAGATTTTTTTAATTCATTATATATAATATTCTCCATACTGTGAGTTTCTTCAATCTGCCTGAAATTAAGTCTTGCATTTCTTAATCCCATATCATTAAAAATAATACTTTACCGGACTGCCTATATACTTTCTTCCCTTTATATCATAACGAAATGCAGTATCAATCAGGAAAGAATCACTGAGATATTCAATATAGCGTTTAATAGTATTGCTGCTGATATTTTTATTTTTTACCGACTTGAAAGTTTTTGACAATTTCTCCGGATTAGTAAGTGAACCTATTGCTGAAGAAATTATATTTAATAAATCCTCAAGTTCGGCTTTATTTCTTACATTATGTCTACCGATAATATCCGATATATAAGTCTCCTCAAATAAGGATTTTAGGAATGCAACCTTTTGTTCGGGGCTTGAAATATTCAATACCAAAGGAATACCTCCGTATAACATATATTCATTCCAACCGTCAAGCTTTTCACCCTGATATACAGACATAAACTCTGCAAAAGCTTAACGGATACATATGTATTTCATCACCTCTACCTCTAAATTCTGTAATAACATCCTTTGAGAGAAAACGTGCATTACTTCCTGTAACATAAACATCTACATTTTTCATTCTGATAAGACTGTTTAAGACAGCCTCAAAATCACTCAGCAATTGCACCTCATCCAACAATATATAATACATCTTTTCATCTTTTTATAGACTCTTTTCAGATGTGGATATAAAACATTAGGATCACAGAATTTTTTTACTTTCAAAAGTATCAAATGATATTTCTATTATATGATTGTTGTCTATTCCTTTAGAGCTAAGATACTCTTTAAATATATTAAATAATAGGTACGATTTTTCCACATCGTCTCATACCTGTCACTACTTTGACCAATCCGTTGTTCATCTTACTAATAAGTTGCTCCAAGTAATGATCCCTTTTAATCTCCATACCGCCTCCTATTTTTATATTATAATTTTGCATATATACGCACTTTTAATCAACAGTATTATATCCTTGATATAATATGATTTCAAGGAATATAGGTGATTATATTGCGTATATACGCAGTTTTTATATATGGTATTTATAAATGCTATGAAACCGGTGTATTTTTCTACACCTTGGAGGCTTACTCTTAGCGTAATCTATAATTCTATAAGCTATCGCCTTGAAAATCAGTTGAAAAAGGCTCCAGTTGATGAAGGGTGATAAGGTGGTCAAGGGACTCAAGATATTGCCCTATTTTTCTGTTCCAACATTTTTGAGAATCTCACAGATGCGTTTCCAACCAATTCTTTGTTGAGATTATTAACAGTACTGCCTGCAGCGAACATTTTATACTGATTAAATAAATATTCTGTGCTCAACATATGACATAAGAATTTTAGGTCAAAAACATTATTTTTATTTTTAATAACTAGCCATCCATCATGTATGCATCCTTCTATTCCCATAATATACGGCTTACCAAAGCTCATGGAATTTGATAGTATTAAATCTCCAGGAAAAACTTGTCTAGTTTTTGAAAGTCCACTCTCCTTTATTTTTTCACTTGTCTTTGTTATATACCTACCTTGTACCGGTGCATCCCCAATTTTTATCCAATTTAAACCATCATTTGATTCTGTTACATATTTTTCAATTGGCCTTGGAGATCCTCCTCGTTCAATTACAACTACTTCCCCCAACTTACGCTGTTCCCAAGATAAAGTACAACTTACTATCACCTCCAAAATATGTCCAAAAGACTTACTTTGATGAAGGGTGATAAGGTGGTTGAGGGACTCAAAGTATTTTCCAATACGTTTTTGCTCATCTAAATATGGTACAAATATATCCATATTCTTAAACTTACTGTGTGCTAGTACATGTTGCCCTGTTCCTTCTGCAGCCATTATTATCTGTCGTTCAATTCCAGTATTTAATCTTCTCAACAAAAAAATTAGAATCAGAATTTTTATTAAAAAAATACAGGATAGTAATAACTTATTATTCCTTTATCAATAATATCATTCCTATTAAATACAAATACATTTTGTATCGCTACGACTTCTATATGTAAAATATCCTCTCGGTAATACATAATATCCAATATTTGCATTCGTTGTAACTTGTCTATCAGAAAAATATTCTTCTTGATAAACAATACCTTTTTGTTGAGATGATGTTAATACTGTATATTGATTTTGTATTGTAGTCTTTTTCTATATAATCTTCAATTATTTCATTTTACCTTACGCTGTTCCCAATATATCGTGTCTTTTATGCAAAATATTTCCTGTTATTTTAAAGAAATAACAGGAAATATTACTATATGACTTAATGTTGAGTAAAGTTATAGTTTTTCCGTTTCAAAAATACTTTATATGCTTAATAATTCTATTTTTACAAGCTACACAAACATACTTTCTAACATAGATTTCTTTATTTTTTGTAATTTATCCAACTTACTTTGATGAAGGGTGATAAGGTGGTCGATTTTTTTGAAATATAACCCTATTTTCTCCTGCTCGGATGAATCTGACGGAATCATGAACTCTGTATTTGATACAAGATTCCAATCAGCACGAGGCATTTTTGACCCAGATGATTGATTCGTAGCATTATCAAATCTCTTGGTCTGGATAATTCTGTAAATAAATTCTCTAACCACATAACAAGGCTTCAAAACCCACCAATCACCTACTGCAACTCCACTAAAATCAGGGCATAACCAGTTGTGTAGGTATGGTCGCAATTTCCCATAAAGAACATGAGTATCATCAAACACAATACCTGTTTTTACAACTTTTTTAGATCGGATATCATTATTTAAAATACCTGCTTCAGATACTACGTCTTCGTATTCCACACATGGTAAATCCGGAGATGATAACCGGAAATTTGATTCCCTCAAGGCAATTTCTGAGAACTTACGCTGTTCCCAATCTTTAGTAAATCCTAAAAATCTGATTTTGGGAGTTTTTTCTCCATTTTGTGGAAAAAAAGATTTTCAAGCATTGATTTTTTTAATAGTTTTTAGTTTTTCAAGCTTTCGTTGATGAAGGGTGATAAGGTGGTCGATTTTAAAAAAGAAGTCTACAATGATATCTTGTTCCTTTCTTATTGGGAAAACCACATTACCTTTCAGCGCATTTCCTGATGAGATTTTCATATCATTTTTTGCACCTTTATTAACTAAAGGTTGCATATAATTATTCATTCTCGCATTTTGCTCGAAATATATTTGTATAAAGTTAGAATTTACATTTAATTTGGGTTTATATATTGCATATAAAGTTGATACAATACCATCTCTACCTTTGTTTGCCTTTATAATCCCATATGGATTAGTTTTTTTAGAGGTGATTTTGTGTATACAACATACCCTGTTTTAACAACTCCATAGTTATTTACTAATATACCAACAAATGATCTACCCTGAAATTCTATCTGGTTTACAATACCAACATCTCCAGAAACTGATAAAACATTTTTCTTTAGTATACTCATTGCTTAAATTTCTTTCCTCTGATACTTCAAGATAATATTCCAGCTTACGCTGTTCCCAATCTTCTTCAAAGCCTTTAAATCTTATTCTTGGTACTCTACTCATCCATACCTCCTAAGAGCTTTATCAGTTCATTGATGCCTTCCATATCTCTCTCCGATCCGGTAAGTTCTGAGAGCATACTTGCAAGTGACTTTTCTGTTTCCTTGATTTCTTTTTCAAGGTCATCCATAGTCACAGCATACTTTGTAGAAAGTGCTTCCACATCCTTTGTGAAGGCCTTTAGCATATCATCTGATAAATCAAGTATTCCGTTATAAATAGGGCTTGACCATTTTTTGTGCAAAAGATTATTTACCTCTTCCTCTGACAAGCTCTCTATCTTAGCTTTTGTCTCTAAGTGAAGTTCATCTTCTCCCTGCTTTATCTCAGTTTTCAGCTTTTTCTCCTCGTTATTAAGTTTTTCAACTTTTTCCAAGGATTCTATAAGCTCTTTTGAATCACCGTCAGCCTTTAAAGATTTTACAACAGCCTTTATATTCTTGAATACAAAAGCGTCATTGGTATCATTTAATGCTTCTGATATAATTTCCTTATCATCTTCACTCAATGATTCCAAAATCTCCTCATATGAAGACGGTATTTCAGCCAGCTTTTCCTGCTTCTCTTTTAAATCTCTTTTTCTTTCAGAAAGACAAATATCCTGTACCAAATCAAATGGCAGTATATGTCCCTTCCACCCTTCTTGTACTTCTACATCCTTGCCGTTCTTTTTCTTTACGACCATATTCGGGTCTACCTGTGTTACAGCTTTTATACCTTCTGTCTGTATAAGCTCCAAATCTCCTGAGATTTCAGTAAATTTATCTTCAAATATCTCATATGCTCCATACGGATCAATCAATGTGTTATCTACAAATCTCATAAAAATATTATTGGCAATAATCTCCTGAGTCTTTGGTATATTTATAGTTGTTGCGTTGGCTATTAGCATACTATCCAAGTATGCTCCCAAATCACCAAATCTCAACATATGATTTTTTTATAAATTGCAATACATCCTTATTGTTTTTTATCGTCTCTCTTATATTCTCAGACTTTAATGATAAATAATCTTCTCCGGTAAAAAGTTCTCCTTTAAGTGAAGGGAATACATCCCAGTATTTATCAAACTTTCCAAGCTCGACTTCAGGGATTCCACCAAACATTGAAGCATATATATCATAACTTTCTGCTGCTTCCGATGAATCCACATAACGAGGAATATTCAAGTTGTAGTCATTGGCACGAATATCTTTGAGACTTACTACTTTTGAATATTTTTCTATATCCTTTCTTGACTTTATAGTATCAACTATTTTTCTTATATCACATGCACGCAGCTGGTTGTTCTTTCCTTCTTTTTTAAATCCTTTTGAAGCGTCTATTATAAGTACATCTGTATTTTCTCTCTTTTGTCTAAGTACCATCACTATAGTAGGTATACCCGTTCCGAAGAAAATATTTGCCGGTAATCCGATTATGGCGTCTATATTGTTCTGTTCTATCAAATTTTTTCTGATATTGCCTTCTTCACCACCTCTAAAAAGTACACCGTGTGGCAGCACTATTGTCATTATTCCGTCCGGCTTCAGATGATACAGGTCATGCAAAAGGAAGGCATAGTCAGCCTTTGACTTTGGAGCTATTCCATATCTCACATATCTTGGATCACTGTCTTTACCCGTAGAATCCCATCTTTGAGAATAAGGCGGATTTGATACTACAGCATCCACATACAGCGGTTCATATGTACTATGTGGATCCGACTCATCAAAGTATGGCCAGTCTTCTTCCAAAGTATCTCCATTTCTTGTCAATATATTTGCAGGAAGTATGCCACGCATTACCAGATTCATTCTTGTCAGGTTATATGTATTAGATTTCAATTCCTGCGCATAATACTGTATACGATTGGCATCGTCCATATATTTTGCAGCGGTTTTTCCTATATTTATAAGCAAGCTGCCGCTTCCCGATGTCGGATCATATATTTTAATTGTATCACGTCCTTTTAAATGTTCTGCTATAATTTCCGACATCAAAAGAGACACCTCATGAGGTGTATAGAATTCTCCTGCCTTTTTTCCTGCATTTGCTGCAAAGTTGGAGATCAAGTATTCATAAATAAATCCCAAAACATCATAGTCCTGTTTTCCATTCATCGGGATTTCATTTATAAGCTGAATCAGATCGCTTACTGCCTTTGTCTGTGACTTTGTATCTGCACCAAGCTTTGAAAGTCCTGTTTCAAGAGTTGTAAATACTCCCTCAAACAGTTTTTTATGTGACGGTGATATATTTCTGCTAAATGATGACAATCCGGTTCGAACATTGTCAACCGAAAAATCAGATCCCATATTTATCCAAGTTGAAAACAAGTCCTTATATGCTATAAAGTATCCCAAATCCTGCTTTAGACTTGACATACTTGAGTAACTGTCATCCGCCTCTTCATTAACATATTCCTTAATATTATCCGCATCATATCCTCTATTATACAGGTTCCTGCTCTTCTTTGTCTGAAAGATACTTATAAAAGATAAAGCCCAATATATAATCCTTATATTCATTGGCTTCAATCTTTGATCTCATTTGATTTGCAGACTCCCAAATTTTTGCCGCAAGCTGTTGTTTATTCATTTTACTTCCCCATTATCCCTTCATATGCACTATAACTTTAACTAAGTAAAAGTCCTAAAATATATTATATATTATTTCTTTTTAAATAGATAGTCATTTTAAGGTAAATGCTGATAATATTTTTGACCGTTTGAAATGGTTTATAGTGGCTCAGCTGTCAAGATAAAAATCAGATTTTTATAATGATATAAAAATCAAATAACTATTTTCTACTGATATCAAACTTCTTCTTCAAAAACAGTCTATAACTGTTTTGCGATATCTTAATAGTTACCTACTTCTTAAGCTCTTTAATGTATGGATTTTTTTATAGCTTTTACTAAAATCAAATTCCTTCTCAAAAATTTATCTCTCATAGACTCACTCATGATAGAATACTCCATATCCCCACTGTTCCAAATATATATAATAGCTGATACAGGATTTTTCCTTCCTCCCAAAGCCATCCTGAGTAAGTAGTTGAATTTCCAAAATAACCTTCTGTAATAATTTCAACTCACAATTTCTATGAACATCCATAAATTCCTCTAAAAGAAATAGAATCTCCGGTAAAATGACCTTTTTACCTAAGGTTTTATTAAAAATCAACACACTGCAAAAGCCTTAAATCACAATCTTTGAAATATACTTCACCCTCGTGTTCTACTTCTTCACTGTTTACATATTGGAATAATGAATCAACCTTTAGAGTAAGCATTTTATTATGGAATTTAAATTCCTTTACTCTGCTGCCGTTTAGGCTGAAAATGATATTAGCGTGTCTGTCATATATAAATTTATTTATATTTTTGTCCATGATTTACTCCCAAGTGAATCTATAGCGGCAGATTTTTTTAATACTATCGTCTACTTATCTTAAATCTGCAATTTCTTATAATTATTATACATTATTCTATTATATATTGGGCTTCTATTTGTTATAATATGAGCAAGAAAGTGAAATTAGCTTATAAAAATAGGGAGATAATAATGGAAATGAATTTAAGCCCTGAGGAAATACAGAAAAATAAATAATCTATGGAAAACCTCTCGATTTCAGCGTAGTTGGAGAGCCGTCCAAAAATATCGTCAATTGTAAAGATAGCATTACAAATTATTTTTGTTAGGAATATTATTCTGATATTTATAAAGCATTATTGTCGGTATAGGATTTTTCTTTTTGGAAGAACAAGGCCTCCTTCCTGACAGCGTTTTAATAGATAATCTTATGAAGTTTATTGTCAGACTGATTCTATTTCTTATAGCACTCCAAATTTTAAGTGTCCTGGTTTACAGCTTTATAGGCCCCGGTTGGGAAGAAAAGCAAAGAAGCAAACTGCGCGTACTTTATGAGAGTGAAATTCTTGAACCGATACTGCAAGTCCTTTATCCTTCGGCCAAAATCGATACGGAGCATGATATTTCCCCAAGTAATGTAGAAGAAGTAGTCCCTGCCGCGAAATACTATGTCCAATCAGGAATACTTAAGCTTAACAATGAAAAGGATATTGAGATAGTGGATTTATATGCATACACTGTTTCAAAAGGATTGGCCACAGGAAAGGATGAGATAAGGAACCTTCGTGAGATTACTGGCTTTATCGGACAAGTTTACTCTATTAAGAATACACACTCTTTAAAAGGGAATTTGCGAATTGTTCCGACAAAGCATTTCCTTAATATCAAGACTCAAGGGGGCTATCTTGGGGCCATGTCAGGCGGAAAGAAAATTAATGTAGACGATTTATGGCAAAACGAGCACTACAACATCTACTGTACTGACGAACAATCAGCAAGGATGTTCTTAACTCCTGCTGTTATAGACCTGTTTAACAACTGTTCTTCGGACTGTGGACTTTCTCTATACAGCACCGAATCTCGCATTTATATTGCAACTTATAATAATAAGCGGCTTTTTGCAGCACCGAGAAACAAAGATAGCCTTCGCTCATGGAGTATAGAAAAAGCTGCAATGAATATAAAATATGCTTTTGATTTTGCAGACAAAATAGCTGAGATTATGTAAGCATAAAAAAACATAACAATAATTTGTATTTATCATCATTGCACATACGCTGTATTTATACTATAATTGCAATACAGCTAATTATATAATTATTGGAGGTGTAATATGTCAACACTACAAATTCGTATAGACGATCAACTAAAGAAAGACGCTGACTCACTATTTTCAAGTCTGGGTTTGGATACATCTACAGCAATAAGAATTTTCTTAAATGCTTCACTTGAGCACAATGGATTACCGTTTCCGGTCGCACATAATAAGCAATATAATGAAAGTTTTACAGCAATTCAAGATGCAAGATTAAATAGAAACTTAAATGGGCCGTATAAATCTGCTAAGGAAGCGGTTTCGGATATAACCACTTGAATCTAAATATAGAGACCATCAACTTTCCGGTAATATGTCAGACTTTAGAGAATGTCACATAGAACCGGATTGGCTACCGGTATATCGTATTGAAGATGATAGACTTATTATCATTGCGACTGAAACCGGTACTCATTCCGACCTTTTCGGTATGTAGTTTTATAATATTTATAAACTCAGGATTTATATGCCTATTCCCTGTAAGCTGATATGTCTTCCATTTAAATCTGTAATCTCAGCCTTTTCATCATCAGTAAGGCTATCAATAAAAATACACCATTCATTGGGATATCCACCGACAAATTCCATTTTGGGAATATGAATTTGGCTTGGATTTTTTTGCAAATAAACATAATCTGTTATCACCCCCAAATCTTGTGAGTGTTAAAATCTGTTTATTGTATATAACATCTATACCTGTGAACTACCCATAGTCTAAAAGCCTATGGGCTTCCTGCTTCGCTGACCTCGCAACCTACTATCTCCACAGGCGTTAATTCGGGCAATCCCTGCCCTATTGTTTTTTCTTATACTACTTGTCTTAATCCTTCTGCCAATATATTTTTGCCGCATTGATATCTCTATCGTGTTTTTGTATTGCAGAAAGGACATATCCAATCTCTTACTTTTTAGATCTTTTACATTTGTATTTTTTTATATCCACAACTAAAAACATAGCCAGCTACTTGCATAAAAATGTATCTATCTTAATATAATTTCTACCATTCCATTTTTGACTTATATTCCAGTTGTCTTGTCAGCTCATACCACGATACATCGCTGATAGATTTCGCTAAATTATGATTTTTCACCATATTTTTTTATCTGTAAGTTTTCCGAAACTATCACTTGGTTTTTCGTTTATAATTTCGCTTGAAATCTTATGCAGATAATCTTTTCTTGTATTCGCTATTTTCTCATGGCATAGTGCTATTTGTTTCCTTTTTTTCTGATAGTTCCTACTCCCTTTGTTTTATTTGCTAATTGTCTTTTGTAATCTTGTAAGCTTTTTTTCTCATATTTTTTTAATTGTTTTCGGATTTTCATATTTCTTCCCATCTGATGTGATACATAAATCTTTTATCCCTAAATCCAATCCTATTTGTCCGTTTGTCTTTACAAGTGGACTATGTTCAGTTTCTACAAGAACAGACACATAGTACTTGCCGCTTGGTACCTTAGATATAGTTACTGTTTTTATCCGACCTGAAAATTTTCTATGTAATTTTATTTTTACCCTTTTTAATTTTGGCAGCTTTATTCTTCCTCTATCAAAATCTACAGTTATATTCCCATTTGTAAAATTGGTTGTATATGATTTACGATTACTGTGCTTACTCTTAAACTTTGGATAACCTGCATGTTCTTTTGAAAAAAACTTTTGATAAGCACTGTCCATATTATAAATTGCATTTGTTAAAAGCAAATTTATCTACTTCTTTTTAGCCATTTATAAGCTTTTTCAGCTCTCTATTACAATAATTATTACAATCTGTTTTACTGACAGACTTTTTCTTTTTCATAAGCATCTTTTTCTGTACGCAAGGGTTTGATTATATACAAAACGACAACAGCCAAATGTCTTTGCTAACTGTATTTCTTGCTCTTTTGTTTGGATAAATCCGATATCTATATGCCTTTAACATTAAGCTTACCCGCCTTTCTACCCTTGATTTTCTATATATTACTTTAACATTTCTTCAGAAACATTGTCTACACTACAAGCAAAAATATCCATCCGTCCAAAATGTATGTTCTTTCCAAAAAATAATTCTTAAGATATTCTGTATGCTTTTTCCATATATGATATGTTGTATAGCTCTTAATTAGATTAACCACTTTACTTATGGATATTGTAGGCTCAGTTTCTATCATATAGTGTATATGGTCTTTGTCTGTTTCCATATATTTTATGATTATATTACTCTTTGTGCATATCTCATAAGAAAAATTGTTTTATATAATCTGATATTTCTTTTTGATACTAAAAAGCTTTTTTTCTATACTTACATACAAAAATAATATGATACTGTAATAAATATTTGTGTCTATTCTTTGATTTCCATACTCCCATATCGCTAGTTATTGTATCACAAATATCTATTTTTTTGCTACCTTACCCCACCATCTAAAGCTAGTGGGATTGCGGTAGCATTATTTCAAATCGTGTGAATGTGCAGCTTATGGGAGCTTATAAGTTAAGTGGTTTTAGGTTATGATATTAAATCGGGTAACATGTACTTTATTGAAAAAGACACGACTATCACAAATTACTAGATTTGATGATATTTATTGGGGACTGCTGGAACTTGTTTCCAGCAGGTGCCCCCCTCAATAATCATGGGGGCACCACGTACATCGGGATGGGGGTGATAGCCCTAGAATGACGGGGCTTTAGGTGCAATTTTAGCACTTTTATGACAACTAGGGATATATAAATATGCAAGAATACAAAATAGACTGGCTCTCGTTTTTCAGTCAAAAATTACGATGAAGAGCCTAAAAAAATACACTTGATAAAAAAATTTGCTTGAATTGCTCGGTTATGATTTTGCAGAAGAATTCAGCCAAGATGTCTCTGGGAAAAACTTTTATAATCGCGGAGCAACGTTAGGAAACTATGTGAATGTATTCTGGAACGATTACACGGATACAAAAAATCCCGTTCGTCGAAACAGCTCAGCAACAATGAACGTTGTTTTCACGGGTCAAGGTTCTACTGATTTAGCACTTCGCAATGATAATGACTGGGTTAAAATATTTACGATTTTAACCCAGTATGAACCGAGAAACAAGCCAAAATCGAAAGATGAAGCGGAAATTAAACCGTCGATAAATATAACGCGTATTGATATCGCTTTAGATGATTATGATGAACTCGTTAAGTTTGATGATATTGAGAAAAAATTGAAAAAGGGGCATTATCGCTCATCAAAACGCTCGTATAATATTGTCAAAACCTCTGACCAGTTTGGTCAGAATTTGGGGGAAACGATTTATATAGGCAACGCTCGCACCGCGAGCGGTAGTCGCGGAAATGTGTATGCTCGTTTTTATGATAAGCTAGCACAATACCATGAAAAAAATCAACTCGTAACATCTGATGTTCGAGAACATTGGAAAAAAACGGGCAAAGAAGTTTGGCAACGTTATGAAATTAGTTTTTCAAAAAACTATACAAATAGCATTGTGAAAGATATTTTAAACGGTGAAAGTATTGATAAAATCTTCAAAACATCGCTCCGAAATCTCCTAGAAATCTTGACTCCGAGGGGTACGTATACGAATAAAAATCGGTGGTATAAAACTAAATGGTGGGAAGATTTTTTGCAGTACGACGAAAGAAAAGGCTTTGACTTACCAGAGCGTGATGTCATGCTTGCTGAAACTCTTGAATGGCTCAGAGTGGCGGTTTTGCCGAGTTTGAACGTACTAGAAAAAATCGGACAAGAGCGTGGATTTGATATCTATGATTTAGTTCGTAAGGCAAAAAAACCTCTTGGGTTGTCGAAAAAGCAGAGCCGACTAATTGCAGATACACGAAACAAGTCAGACGAAACGATTAACGAGTATTTGACTAAATTTTTGCTTGGTATTGAAATTGAAAAAGAGCGAGGTAGCAAATAATGGCTATCACATATAAAAAGAACGCTCAGAACGTCTATAAAGTGCCTTTATATGTTCAATTTTGGACTTGGTGGGCTTTAGTTTTTACTTTAGCTGTTTTATCTTTGGTTGTGGGTCTTGTTGTATCGATGAAACTTGTTCAAGTTTTCCTTTGGTCGCTGGTCGCTATATTGACGATTTGGCGAGCGTATTCACTGACTATGTCAGTGATCAAAGCGAAGTCAATCAAAGCATACATTACTGAGAAAAAAGCGGAAAAAGCAGTTACTAAAAGCTTACTTGCTACAATGTCGGTTAATCGTCTGCAAGATACACCCTTTATCTCCGTTCCAAGCGTGAGGGTGTGTGATAGCAGACCCTCACACATCAGCGTGGAAGTTGAAAAAAATTGGCAGGAATGTACGAAGTCGAAAAAGATGAAAGAAGATATCAATGCGAGTTTTAGGGGTAAGCTAGGCGGATATGCAGTTACGTCTGCAATGATAACTGTTGATGGACTGTTTTATAGATTTGTACTGGAAGACGTCGCAAGTAATAAAACTTGGCGACCAGCGACCTTAAAACAGATGAAACAACCTAGCCATGTGTTGACCTTACAAGAAGGATTGAAGATAAATCTAGCTGATTTCCCACATATCATTTGTTGGGGGAAATCGGGAGCTGGTAAATCAACTACCTTAATATCTTTGCTTGTTCAAGCATTGATGTGGTCAAAATCTGAAATCTATATAGTTGACCCTAAAAATGAATTTAATGCTATGTCTGAATTTTATCCAGCTAACCGTATTGCAGTGGAAATTGATGACGTTTTGAGAATGCTGGCGTATGTTTGCGATAAAATCAGTTCACGTCAAAAAGATAGTGGTTGAGGTGTAAAATACATCAAAAAAATGGACTTACGTGCCTATGATTTAGGTTTGCCACCTATTGTTGTAATGGCTGATGAAATTGGGTCGTTAGTGGCTTCAATGGATAGTAGGCAGAAAAAGAATTTTTAGCGCTTGTCACTCAGATTGTTCAGAAAGGACGTAGCGTTTCCTGTTTCGCAATATTTGGAACGCAATCGCCCAAAACTGATACTACGTTATCAAGCGACATTAGAAGCCAGTTCGCTACTAAGATATTATTAGGGTCAGCTAGTGGTGAAACTCAACGTATGGCATTCGATGGGGAAGTGGCAACAAAAGGTAATATAGAACGTTTTTAAAAGGTTATTACGTGTCTGATGGTAAAACAGAGCAGCTAATGTTGTTTCATGTTCCCTGACTTGCACTCACATAGCTTAAATGATTTAAAAATCATAAAAAGCCTATGAATTAGGCGTTTCAGGTGTTCAATAAGTCTTCTAACTGACGTTCTTGTTCAGCAGCGTTAGCGATTGGCGTATACGTTTCTACTTGTGGGTTAAATCTATTGTCGAAATCTTCTTGTTTAGGGTTCCAAAACTTGAGCTCCTCCAGTGTAAAAAAAGGCTGGATTGATGAAATAAGTTTTTGGTTCATCAGATTTGACTATAATTTTAGCTTCATGTAATCGTCGCAATCCTTCTGAAATTTTTCTTACTGAAATATTTATCTCAGTAGATATATCTTTTTGCTTTGGTAAGGTTGCTCGATTGTCTTCATCAATTTTTGAAAGTAAATAAAACAAAAGTCTGAAATCTGATGCTGTTAACGAGAAATCTGTGTTTTTGGCAAGTTCTTCGATTCCTAGCTTTGTAGTTGCAAACCATTTTATGTTTAATCTTCTTTTGTATTTCGACATATATGTCCATTTCCTGCGTAATTTCTATAAAACTTGACCTTATAGGTACATTTATTGTAACAAAAACGGCAAATTTAGTCAAGTTTTAAATGCAAGTAAATCCTCGAAAGCATTGATATGACGGGGTTTTTGAAATATGACGTTGCCACTTGATAATATACTGAACAATGGTATAATTAGAGTATAAAGAAAAGAAAGAGAGGTTTCTATCGTGATAAATTGGAAACGATTGTTTAACAACAATGAACGTCAAGATTCTTCGAAAGACGAATGGGCTGAATATACTGAAAAAAGCCTTCAAGACTTTATGAAATCTGAGTTTATGCAAAGTTTTGCTGAAGATTGTAGTCAAATGCTAAAAGACGAAGGTGATGAGTTTTTATGAAAGCTATGATACAATCAAAGCTAAAATGAATTCTGTTCTTACAGATTTTGGGTATTTACCACTTAATGTGTATGAAGATGCTTATTCTGAAGAAGAGCAACTTAAAGCATTGTTGCAATTTAAGGATGAATATCTAGCTTCTAAGTAGTTGATTTATTCTTTTCGTCGGCACAATCGAAAAAGCACAAGTTCAACAAAAACGGAAAGGGAGGAAGCGAAAGCGACCCTTGTAGTGTTGTTGATCATGTGCTAGATTGTAAAAGCCGTAAGAAATGAGTGAATCAACTGAGCAGTAATTCTTTTCAGAGGTGGGGGTCAAGCGTCCTACGTTTGTCGGGTGTGGGTGGAAACCCACGGGAGTTGTTAAAGGGGTTTCACGTTCCTAGAAATCGTGATATAATAAAAAAAGCCTAACTTTCAGCCTACGCAACTGAAAAAAAAGCAAAAAAAGTCTTACTAACGCCGACCAAAGCTACTCGTAAGACCCTCATATTATACGCAACCTAATTATACCATATGTCTAAATATGGTGTCAAAAGAATAATATGATAGGTGTCTTTTCTCAAGTAGTTTTCGGCTGATGTAAGCAGTGAAAATTATTTAAGAAAGGACATTTTTTCTATGTCTCAAGAACAAACAAACGGATTATCACAGTTGCAAAAATTGCAAGCTCTACAAGCTCAAAATAAGGCAAAAGCCAAGACGTCGAGCATGGTCAAATTAGAAAATGTTGTAGGGGTTTACCTTGGAACTGAACCGACTGAACACTTTCCAAAATTGCTAGATAGCAATGGAAACAAGTTACAGGAAGTGAAGAATGGTCGAAAAGTAGATAAACGGTCAGAGACATCAGATGGCTGGACTTATACATTCGCTGAATTCTCAACTTGTAAGACCATTAAGATTGTACTGTGAACTACCCATAGTCTAAAGCCTATGGGCTTCCTGCTTCGCTGACCTCGCAACCTACTATCTCCACAGGCGTTAATTCGGGCAATCCCTGCCCTATTGTTTTTTCTTATACTACTTGTCTTAATCCTTCTGCCAATATATTTTTTGCCGCATTGATATCTCTATCGTGTTTTGTATTGCAGAAAGGACATATCCAATCTCTTACTTTTAGATCTTTTACATTTGTATTTTTATATCCACAACTAAAACATAGCCGGCTACTTGCATAAAATGTATCTATCTTAATATAATTTCTACCATTCCATTTTGACTTATATTCCAGTTGTCTTGTCAGCTCATACCACGATACATCGCTGATAGATTTTCGCTAAATTATGATTTTTCACCATATTTTTTATCTGTAAGTTTTCCGAAACTATCACTTGGTTTTCGTTTATAATTTCGCTTGAAATCTTATGCAGATAATCTTTTCTTGTATTCGCTATTTTCTCATGGCATAGTGCTATTTGTTTCCTTTTTTTCTGATAGTTCCTACTCCCCTTTGTTTTATTTGCTAATTGTCTTTGTAATTTTGTAAGCTTTTTCTCATATTTTTTAATTGTCTTCGGATTTTCATATTTCTTCCCATCTGATGTGATACATAAATCTTTTATTCCTAAATCCAATCCTATTTGTCCGTTTGTCTTTACAAGTGGACTATGTTCAGTTTCTACAAGAACAGACACATAGTACTTGCCGCTTGGTACCTTAGATATCGTTGCTGTTTTTATCCGACCTGAAAATTTTCTATGTAATTTTATTTTTACCCTTTTTAATTTTGGCAGCTTTATTCTTCCTCTATCAAAATCTACAGTTATATTCCCATTTGTAAAATTGGTTGTATATGATTTACGATTACTGTGCTTACTCTTAAACTTTGGATAACCTGCATGTTCTTTGAAAAACTTTTGATAAGCACTATCCATATTATAAATTGCATTTGTTAAAAGCAAATTTATCTACTTCTTTTTAGCCATTTATAAGCTTTTTTTCAGCTCTCTATTACAATAATTATTACAATCTGTTTTACTGACAGACTTTTTCTTTTTCATAAGCATCTTTTTCTGTACGCAAGGGTTTGATTATATACAAAACGACAACAGCCAAATGTCTTTTGCTAACTGTATTTCTTGCTCTTTGTTTGGATAAATCCGATATCTATATGCCTTTAACATTAAAGCTTACCCGCCTTTCTACCCTTGATTTTCTATATATTACTTTAACATTTCTTCAGAAACATTGTCTACACTACAAAGCAAAAATATCCATCCGTCCAAAAATGTATGTTCTTTCCAAAAAAATAATTCTTAAGATATTCTGTATGCTTTTTCCATATATGATATGTTGTATAGCTCTTAATTAGATTAACCACTTTTACTTATGGATATTGTAGGGCTCAGTTTCTATCATATAGTGTATATGGTCTTTGTCTGTTTCCATATATTTTATGATTATATTACTCTTTGTGCATATCTCATAAGAAAAATTGTTTTTATATAATCTGATATTTCTTTTTGATACTAAAAAGCTTTTTCTATACTTACATACAAAAATAATATGATACTGTAATAAATATTTGTGTCTATTCTTTGATTTCCATACTCCCATATCGCTAGTTATTGTATCACAAATATCTATTTTTTTGCTACCTTACCCCACCATCTAAAGCTAGTGGGATTGCGGTAGCATTATTTCAATTTTATCTCCGTAAATTTTAATTTATAAATTTCCTGTTTCTACAAACTGAAATTTGCTATCTTTTAAATACTTGCGTTACTACCACCAAATCACCATTGATAAACTCCTTATATTATCTGAACCTTTTTCATAATATACTTTCAGCTTTTGGTGTTTGAATCACTTCACAAATCTCAAAACCCAGCTTATCATATACTCTCTTTGCACTTTTTATTAAAGTCAAATACCGTCAAAGATATACTTCTGATATTCTCATCTTTAAAGATAAAATCTATAAATTCTTTTCAAAGTCTTTGTTCCAAGACCGGATCCTGTTTTTTTGTAGGGTTTAATAAAAATCTACCTATGTGAATGTTATCTTCTTCGACTCGCACCTCTTGTATCATTCCGATAAACTCTTCTTCATTAAAAATCGAAAACTTGTTTTCAAGTTTTTCTACTTTTTCATAAGTCAACGGAAAAGAAACTTCCGTTCCCATCCATTGCTCTTGAAACATCGCTCCTCTTTCATTTGACCACTTGCATAAAAAGTAAAATATTGTCTTTATCAATACCTTTTACAAATCTAATGTTCATATCAATCTCCAAAACATATTATATCTCATATTGCAGCAGTTCTTTCCTCAGCTCTTTTACAATTCCCGCCATCTCTATGATATCATCACCTATCATCTCATATAAATCATATGACTTAGGATCTTTTACAAAGTCTTCCAACGCAACTTTTATAGCTGTATATTCTTCTTCCGTTGCTACAACTCGTATGCATCGATTTTGTTCATATTCATTGCCATATAATTCTCCAATGTTTACGTGTCCGTTATTTTTACATTCCAACAAAATAGCAGCAAGGTCTGTAACAATATCTATCGCATAATTAAAGTCTATTTCAAGTCCAATCGAATTGTAAACCCAAGATTCTCGACTGTTTGCCTAAAATCCATATTCTTCCTATCAAGTCCTATACCTGTAAATATTTCTTTAAGAGTAATTTCTTCTTTATTCAGGTCTTCTAAAAACTCTATGAGACTCAGGCTGTCATCGGAACCACCGATAAATTCTCCCTCAATATTTTTGAAATATACATACTTCACCTCTCTTTTTAGTTTATATTATATTTATTTAAAAATTTAAGTTTTATGAAAAATAATGCGGTCAGTATAATATTTATAATTGTAACAATAATATTTCTTTACAGTAGCATCTATATATCCACCCTGTTATTTTATATTTTGAAGATATAAAATCCATTTTTCCAAGCTTTCCATATCAAATTGCTTCAATGCCTTACTGTAGTAATTATAGGCAATATTGTGATTTTCTTCCATCCATTTTAATGTCTTTTTGGGACCCAAATATGGCTGTCTCATAACATCACAAAAAATTTCCAAACTGTCTACCAACACCCAATGCCAACGGAATACTCCTTCGCAATCGCATCGTTTTGCTCTGTTTAACATTTTAACACACCATGCAATATTGGATTGAATCTCTGTATCCGTCTTAAACGAATGATTTTTCAAATAATACTTAACATCTGAAATTATCTTTTTCCCCGATTTGATTATGGTCTATTATTAACTTACCATCAAATATCTGAACAAAACGCTCACAGTCAAATACTTTTTTTCAAAAATATGATAAAGGGTACTCAAATACATCCAACTGTATGCCGTTCACAAATGATGTATCATGTATTTGATTGCTATCATCGTAAATAACTAATGCATCAAAATCGCTATTTAAATCATTTGTACTGTTCGCATAAGATCCATACACAATAATAGAAAGCGGCATATTTTTTTCTTGAAGATATGTTATAATTTTATCCACTTCAATTACCTCCACTTTTTTTAACCCCTGTAGTTCTCTCTCACCATCATCAATGCAAATCCACGAAGGCTTTCTCCTCTCCAATTTTTCCATATCCAACCTGTTTACATCTTTCATGGAAAGGCCTACTCCTCATGTTTTATCATGTCATACATCCTATAACCATTCTATACTTATATCAAAAAAGTGTCAAAACCCTTTTACTTTAAAGAGTCTTGACACTTTCTATTATCTGTTCATTATCAAATTTTTATATCTTGCCAGTTCTTCCTTGGCCTTGTTAAAGTCTACCATATGCCATTCCCAGTTCGGGCTTCCGACTGTTCCCGGTGTATTGATATGACCTTCTTTACCAAGTCCGATGATATCCGCCAAAGGTATAATGGCATACTCTGCCTTACTCTTTAACACATAGGTCAAAAGTCTGTCCTTTATATTGCCTGATTTTATACCATGCTTCTTTAAAAACTCTCTAACCTTTCTCTTTGCAGCCACAGTCAAACCTTCATACCACTGCATTAAAGTATCATTATCGTGAGTTCCTGTATAGAAAAATAACATTTTCTATATCATTTGAGATATCTCTTGCAAACTTTCCCTTTGTATCAATCGAGAATAAAAGTATTCTCATTCCCTTTAGATGATAGTGATCCTTCAGCTCCAATACCTCAGGTCGTAAGTCACCAAGATCCTCAGCTACAAGATTCACACCCGGCAGTTCCTTATTTAGGGTATCTATTACTTCATAGCCCGGAGCCTCAATCCACTCTCCGTCAATGGCGGTAGGGCATGAAGCCGGAATCTTCCAGAAGGTATCAAATGCACGGAAGTGGTCGATACGTATGATATCAAACAACTTATTACTATATCCTATTCTGTCCACCCAGAACTTGTATTTGTTCTTCTTTAAATAATCCCAGTCATAGATAGGATTTCCCCATCTTTGTCCTGTAGCACTGAAATAATCGGGCGGCACACCTGCAATAAACAGAGGTCTTCCGTCGGTATCAAGTAAGAAATTGTCCTTACCTGACCAAACGTCTACAGAGTCAAGTCCAACATAGAAAGGCACATCGCCCATGACTTCAATGCCTGTTTCATTGGCATATTTTTTTACATCCATCCACTGAGTATAGAAAAATATATTGAATAAAAGCATTGATATTCGGCTTCTTTTTCTACATTTTCAGAAAGAGGTTTTCTGTTATCTCGACCAATTTCTTGTCATCAGTCTTCCAATCATTCCAGCAATCACCGTTATTGTCAAGCTTTAAGGCACGAAATACACCATAGGTATATACCCAATCCTGAGAAATAAAGTCTTTATACGCAGGATCATTTTGTCCGTCTTTGGCCTTAAACTTTTCAAAAGCCTCTCTTAGGTAGCTCTCTTTAAAAGCTCTTACTGCCGTATAATCAACTCTTTTGGCATTTTCTCTAAATGTATCAGGTTTCTTATCCAGCAATCCGGCTTCAAAAAGCAAGTCAAGGCTGATATAAAGCTCATCACCTGCACATGAGGAGTATGGCTGATAAGGAGAGTTTCCAAATCCGACAGGATTTAGAGGTAAAATCTGCCAGATTTTTACCCCGTTTTCCTTCATTATACCAATCCACTGATAGGAAGCCCGGCCGAGCTCTCCCACGCCTGTAGTAGAAGGGAGAGCTGAAACCGGCATTAAAATTCCTGTTTTCTTCATTCAATACTCCTTATAAATGCCAGATATCCTTGTTGTACTCTGCAATTGTTCTGTCTGATGAGAAGAATCCTGCCTTTGCTATATTTACAAGCGCCTTCTTTGACCAAGACATCTCGTCCTCATAGTCATTTAACATCTGATCTTTTGTCTTTATATAATCTTTCACATCAAGGAGCGCCATAAACCAGTCTTTATTTACAATTTCCTTATAAAGTCTGCAAAGATTTAGAGGATCTCCGATACGGATAAGTTCCTTACTTATAATGAAGTCTACCAACTCCTCCACCTCAGGGTCGTTGTTATAGATATCTGCAGAACAGTATGAACCTGTTTCATAGAGCTTTATTACATCTTCAGACTTCTTACCGAAGATATAGATATTGTCATCGCCTACAAGCTCATGAATCTCTACATTGGCACCGTCTTCCGTACCGAGTGTTACAGCTCCGTTTAACATGAACTTCATATTTCCTGTTCCTGAAGCTTCCTTTGATGCAAGTGAGATCTGCTCTGAGATATCACAAGCAGGGATAAGCTTTTCAGCCTTTGTAACATTGTAGTTTTCCACCATAACTATCTTAAGATATGGGCTTACAGCCGGATCGTTCTCTGCCAACTGCTGCAGGCACAAAATCAAATGAATGATGTCCTTTGCAATAGTATATGCAGGTGCAGCCTTTGCTCCGAAGATCATAGTAATCGGACGCTTCGGTAAATGTCCCTTCTTGATCTCTTTATATTTGTAAATAGCATAGAGTGCGTTCATCTGCTGTCTCTTGTACTCATGCAGACGCTTTATCTGAATATCAAATACCGAGTTCTCATCAATATCAATGTTCTGAGTCTGCTTTAAATACTTCTTAAGCTCGATCTTAGCATCCTTTTTGATTTCTCTAAGCTTCTTTAAGACCTTCTCATCGTCCTTGTAAGCAAAAAGCTTTTCAAGATTTTCAGCATTATCCATATACTCAGGTCCGATAAGCTCGTTTAAATACTCTGAAAGCTCATGATTGCAGTGAATGAGCCATCTACGGAATGTAATACCGTTTGTCTTATTGTTGAACTTCTCAGGGTAGATATCATAAAAAGGCTTAAGCTCGGAGTTTTTCAAGATCTCTGTATGAAGAGCTGCAACACCGTTTACAGCGTAGCCGTAGTGAATATCAATATGTGCCATATGTACACGGTTCTGATTGTCTATTATATACACTCTCTCATCACTGAACTCTTTTCTTACCCTTGCATCAAGCTCATAAATAATAGGCAATAACTGTGGTACTACCTTCTCCAAATAGCTGATTGGCCACTTCTCAAGTGCCTCTGCAAGTATTGTATGATTGGTATAAGCACAGGTCTTTCTTACCACATCGATGGCTGTATCCATGTTAAAGCCCTTTTGCTGTGTCAAGATACGGATAAGCTCAGGAATAACCATGGTTGGGTGAGTATCATTGATCTGAACACATACATGCTCATGAAGTCTGTAAAGATCTACACCTCTTCCTTCAGCCTCTCTTATAATAAGCTGTGCCGCATTGCTTACCATAAAGTACTGCTGATAGATTCTAAGTAGCTGTCCCGCCTCATCACTGTCATCCGGATACAAGAACAATGTAAGGTTCTTACCGATGTCATGTTTATCAAAATTTATACCATCTCTGATAATAGACTCGTCCACACTGTCAATATCAAAAAGATGTAATTTATTACATTTGCTCTGATGATATCCCGGAACATCTATATCGTACATAGTTGACTTTAATGTAAAATCTTTGAACGGAACTTCAAAGCTTACATCAGTTCTTGTAAGCCAGCTGTTATCTGTTATCCAAGGATTCTTATCTTCATACTGCTTGTTGTCTACAAACTTTTGTAAAAACAGTCCGTCATGATAGTTTAATCCTACACCGTCACCGTTTAATCCCAGTGTTGCAATAGAGTCAAGGAAGCATGCAGCCAAACGTCCAAGACCACCGTTTCCAAGTGAAGGCTCAGGCTCCACCTCTTCAACTGCTGTTATATTGTGGCCGTTCTTTGCAAGTATCTCTCTTACCTCATCAAACATTCCAAGGTTAATAAGATTGTTTGACAAAAGCTTTCCGATAAGGAACTCCGCTGATATATAGTAGAGCTTTCTGTTTCCTGTATTATGCTCCATGCCTTCCATCTTCTCTTTTGTGATTTTCAAAAGTGCTGTATAAATTTCCGCATCTGAAGCTGCCGCAATTTCCTTACCAAGCTTGTTCTTTAACATCTCTTCTAATGACATACCTTTATTCTCCTTTTTATATTAAATCCTGCGGATTAAAGTTCCGTTAGCTCCAAGTGTTTCCCCGTCAAATTCTCTTGAAAATAAGACATCTTTTCCCGAAGTTACTTTGATAGGCTCATCTGAAGCGTTGATAAGAACTTCCATCCTATTTCCATATTCATCAATTTTGATATATTCCACACATCTTTCATTTTCATAGTTATGTGGAAAGTGGAAATACGGACTTCTGCACATCTTCTCATTTCGCCTTAACATTATAAGGCTTCTCATAGTAGAAATCTTTTCTACATTTCACTGCTGTTAATCTCACTCCACGGCATACATCTTCTGCAATCCGGATCATGTGCACCTTCCATTGCTATTTCGGTACCGTAGTAGATACACGGACTGCCGGGAAGTGTAAACAAAATCGCAAGCTGTTGATAGAACTTATCCAAATCGTGGAAGCGGTTCATAAGCCTCTCCGTATCATGTGAGTCAAGCAGATTGAATAGTACATTGTTAGACTGCTGCATATACATTGTATAACAGCGGTTTACCATGTACTCAAACTCCTGCTTTTTCATGGTCTTATCAAGGAAAAAATCATGAATTCCGCTAAGCAGAGGATAGTTCATCACAGAGTCGTATTCATCTCCCTGAAGCCACTGTATTGCATCATGCCAGATTTCTCCAAGCAGATAAATATCGGGCTTTATAGCCTTTAGATACTTTCTGATTTTTTTCAAAAACCTGTGTGATACCTCATTGCCCACATCAAAACGGATACCGTCTATATCAAACTCTCTTATCCAGTCTTCACAGATTTTACAAAAATAGTCTATGACCTCATCATTGTTGGTGTTCAGCTTCGGCATACCGTCAGTAAATGCAAAAGTGTAATACCTCTTATCCCTTGTATCTCCCCTTTTTGCAATATCATCCCAGTTTTCCACCATAAACCAGCCCGCATACTTTGAAGATTTACCTTTTTTAAGCACATCAAGCCATGGCTTAAATTTTCTTCCGCAATGATTAAACACCGCATCCACCATGATACGAATACCCTTGTCATGTGCTTCTTTGCAAAGTGCTTTCATTGTATCACTGTCTCCAAAAGAAGGATCTATCTTTGTATAATCGGTTGTATCATACTTATGATTTGATTCGGCCTCCATTATAGGATTCAGATAGATACCTGTTATTCCAAGATTTTGGAGGTAGTCAAGCTTACTTTTAATTCCTTCCAAATTTCCGCCGAATTTCTCATAATTGGTAACACTTCCATGATCTCTCCAAGGCAGAATATCTTCTGTATTTTTCTCCGGAGTACCGTTACAAAATCTGTCAGGGAAAATTTGATACCATATGGTGTCGTTTACCCACGCAGGTGTAATATTTATATCCGACGGATTCATCCACGGTATAATGAAGCACTGCAACATCCTGCCGTCCATATGGAACTGTTCCTTGGTTAAAAACCCGTCTTCAAAATAGTACCAAATACTGTCATTTGTATGCAGTTCAAAAAAATACTTACATCTTTTATATATCGGAGTAAGAGTTGTAGTCCACCATATCTGATTTGACAATCGCTTTTTATAGACTATCTCTTCTCTTTTTCCGGTCCACTTCTCGTTTCCTCCAAGTATTCCGGCCTCAAACGGGTCGCCATAGTGGATAAAGACCTGCTTCACATCATATCCTGTTTTTAAATTTATAATAAGTCTGTCCTTATCAAGAGCATAACTCATCTGTTCTGATGTTCTATGGTATACACCGGAAAATTCCATTATATCTCCTCTATTCTTTTCTTACCAAGTATCAATACACTTTGTTTTCCTACTTTTATAGGAGCCTTTGCAATTATTTTTTTTCCCCAAAGCATACTGTCATTGCCGTCACAAAGTACTTCAAATCCTCCATCTAAAGACTCAACTTCAAAGTCCTTCTTTGAAGCATTATAAATTACTTTGACCTGACTCCACAAAGAATTCTTATCATTGTTTACGCTAAATCCTACAACCTGCTTTTGCTTCCACATATCGGTGATATGCTTATAGCTGTTTTCGGATTTATCACAAAGACCCGAAATATGTTTTCTAAGTGCAATCAGACCTTTATAGTAGTCGACAAGGTCATTATTCTTATATGCAAGTTCCCAGTCAAGTTTGTTTACTGAGATTGGCATATTGTAGGTGTTGTCAAGTCCGCCCTTTGTTCTGCCAAACTCCTCACCCGATAAGAAAAACAAAGTACCCTGACAAGTCATATAAATTGCGGCTGCCAGTTTGTTTAATCTCATTACCTCATCTTTACCGGCCGTATCACTCAGTTTATCCCACAGTGTCTGATTGTCATGTGCCGAAACATATGAAACTATCTGTGACGGTGCTTTCACACCTTCAAACTCTTTATTATATTTCGGGTTACACCATGCACTCACACTTGAGAGTATATCGTCCTCTTTATCCTTGCCCCCGTTTACAAATCCGGCTTCTTTAGGTCTGAGTGCGGAACCCTTTATAGAATCTCTTGTGTTGTCACAAAACACCCCTATATTTTCATCTAAAAGAGCTATATTATCTTTACCTGCAACCTTTTTATTGTACTCTATGGCGGTGTCCGTTGCAGACCAAGGTTCACCATAGATTATCTTTTCGCCCTTACCGTATATAATATCAAGTTCTTTTCTGATATTGTTCATCAAATCGGTATCAAGAAGTCCCATCAAATCAAAGCGAAATCCGTCAATATGATATTCCCTTGCCCAGTAAAGCACGGACTCCAAAATATATTTTGAACACATGGCTCTTTCACTTGCCACATCATTGCCACAGGCAGAACCGTCAGATACCTTGCCGTCACTAAATGCTCTGTAAAAATACCAAGGCAGAGTTCTTTGAAACCATGAATCAAGTGAGTAAGTATGATTATATACCACATCCATAATTACGCCAAATCCGGCTTCATGGATTGATTGTATCATCTCCTTCATCTCCGTGATACGAACCTCACCGTGAAAAGCATCCGTAGCATATGAACCCTCAGGTACATTGTAGTTTACCGGGTCATATCCCCAGTTGAACTCATCATCTTTAGTTTCATCCACAGAACCGTAATCATACATCGGCATTATTTGAATATGTGTCACACCCAGTTCTTTCAGATAATCAAGTCCTGTAGGATGAATACCGTCATTATTTAATGTTGTATGCTTGCAGGTAAAAAGCTTTATACTTTCCTCGATACTCTAAAGGAAAACCTCCCGACTTATCATAGGAAAACTCTTTTACATGAAGCTCATACACAACTCTTTCTTTATCCTTTTTTGGCGCCTTATCGTTTCCCCAATCTTTCGGGTCGGTTTTTTTAAGGTTTACCGCCATACTTCTGATACCGTTGACTCCGCATGCCTTTGCATACGGGTCGGCAGTTAAAGACTTCTTTTAGAGTCTCGTTTGTAATCAAATAGTCATAGTACACTTTTATGAAGCTCTTTATCTGAGTGAAAGCTCCATACTCCCTTATCCTCTTTTTTCATAGGAATATGCTCATAAGCCTTGCCGCCGTCTCCGGCTTCATAAAGGTTTAATACTACGCTATCTGCACCCGGTGACCACAGCTTAAATGTGGTCCCGTTTTCATTACATTCCGCACCTAGGTCGTTTCCTTCATAAATATAGTTATCAAGAAACTCCTTTGATGAGTAATATTTTTTAAGTTTAATTATATTTTCCATTATTATCCCTTTAACAGCACCTGAAATACCGTCTACATAGTACTTTTGCATAAATAAGAATAAGAGTGCAATAGGAATGGAAATAAGCACCGCTCCTGCTGCAAAGCTTGTGTACCAGCTGTCGATATATTCTTTTTCAAGCATCTTCCAAAGTCCTATAGCTATTGTATACTGGTCAGAGTTTGCTCTGCATATAACTCTCGCAAAAATAAAGTCAAGCCATGGTCCCATAAATGACGTTAAGACAGTATATACAATAATAGGTTTACTAAGCGGTAAAGTAATCTTATAAAAAATCTGCCATCTGGTACATCCGTCCAAAAGTGCCGCCTCATCTATCGCTGCAGGAATTGTATCAAAAAATCCCTTTGCAATCTGAAATCCAAGCCCCGCACCTCCGGAGTAGCATAAAATAAGTGCCAATTTGATAAGATTTCCTTCTGTAAGTCCCATTGCCTTTAAGATAAAGTAAACTGCAATCATTGACATGAATCCCGGGAAGAGTCCAAGCACCATTGCCATGTTCATATAAGGCTTTCTAAGCTTAAACTTTATTCTTGAAAGGCAGTATGAAACTGCAAGTACATAAAATGCAGACAATATACATGAACAGATTGCTATAAACAATGTGTTCATAAACATCTTTGGGAAGTTCAAAATAGTTGTGTCACTGAACAACTTCGCATAGTTGTCAAGTGTAAACGCCTTTGGTAGGAAGGTTGATACATAGGATCCTTTTTCCGCTCTGAAACTTGTAAGTACTACCCAAAATATCGGAAAAAGCCAAACAACAGCTAATATAGCAAGAATGATATGTACAACAGTATTGTTTATCATTCTCTTTTTCTTTGCAGACTGAAATTGTTTTGCCATAATTAGAATCCTCCCTCTTCCTTATATGATTTACTGTTTCTGTAGGTGAACAGTGCACCGATTGCCAAAATAACAAAGGTCATAATACCGATAACCGCACCGATGTTGTAGTACTGTTTGTCAATTGTCAATTTATAAAGCCAAGTTACCAAAAGGTCTGTCTTACCTGCTGTTGAAGAGAGGTCTGTAACCGGATCTCCACCCGACAAGAGGTAGATAACATTGAAGTTGTTTATATTACCTGTAAATGTAACTATCAAATAAGGTGTTGTAACATAGAGCATATAAGGCAATGTAATCTTTGTAAATGTCTGTATTGCATTTGCCCCGTCAACTCTTGCAGCCTCATAAAGGTCCTCAGGAATATTTTGCAATACACCTGTAAGCTGAAGTAAGGTATACGGTACACCGACCCAGATATTTATTATAATAACTGTAACTCTTGCCCATGTAGGATCTGTAAAGAAAGGAAGACTCTTATCACTTGCTATAAGTCCTAAGTTTCTAAGAAGTACATTTATCGCACCCTCAGGCTGTAACATTGTACGCATGATAAGCAGTGATACGAACATAGGAACCGCACATGAAAGTACAAAGCAAAATCTCCAAAATCCCTTTGCTCTTGTTCCCTTCCTGTTGATAAGGAGTGATAAAATCATTCCGAAAATATAGTTACTGAATGTTGCAAAGAACGCCCAGATAACTGTCCAAGCAAGTACAGACCAGAATGTACTTCCAAGGATACTTCCGGAGTCAAACAGTGTTTTAAAGTTGTCAAGTCCTACCCATTGAAAGAGCATCAAATGGTTGTCTATACGGCTGTAGTTTGTAAATGCCATACAGATCATAAATACTAAAGGAAGTATTGTAAACACAAATACAAAGGCTGTAGGAGGTGTCATAAACAGACGATATAAATTCTCATTTAAAGTGTTTTCAAATCTTCAGCAAAGTTATTTACATGTTTTCCCTCTTTGCGAAGACATTCAGCTTTGTATGCGCTCTTTAATGTACCTCTCCAGATAACTACCATAAGTATGGTAATTAAAATTGCGGCTACGCCGTAAAGTAATATAAGAATGGACTGGTCACCCTTTGTGTAGGTGTAAATCTGCTTTGCCTCATCCCACACTTCCTGCTGCTCCACACTTCCAAGTGTACGAAGTCCTGCTATAAATCCCGATTCCGTTTACAAATCATAAAGACAAGATATGCAATCTCTATAAGAAGATATATAAGACCTTTTATAACCTGTCCGTTCACTATATTTCCAAATCCCATAAGAATCATGGAAAGCTTTGTTGATAATCCGCCCTCTTTTATTGCATTGGTGCAAGTGTATGGAGTCGGAAATTCATTAACTCTTTTTTTTAATAAACCCATAACAATTACCCCTTAATTTAATCCGTTACTGTTCATTGCCGCATTCATTGCTTCTGTCTGATCTTTGGCATTATCATGTGTCACGCTCTTATTTCTTATTCCCTTACCCATATTTTCAACCGGAGTCCAACAGTTACTCATCGCCGCTACAAATGGCTGAAGTACTGAAGTATTGTTAAAAGTATCATTCTGCGCCTCAACAAGCGCATCTGCCGCAACCTCAGGCTCTTTGAGCAGTTCGGTATTACAAGGGATAACGTTTCTAAGCTCATAGTGAGACTTCTGTGCTTCCTCACTTCCAAGGTACACCGCAAGGGCAACCGCCTGCTCCATATGTTCACTATGTGCATTTACGCCTATTGCTTTTTGAACCTGCATATGCAAGCATCTGCTTTTGCTCACCGTTTATATTGAAGGTAGGGAGTGAAGTAGCACCCATCTTATCTCCAAGTGCTTCTTTGATGGCATTTGCATCCCATGAGCCTGTAAACATTGCACTCACACTGCCGTCACGAAGCCCTGCAAGCGCCGAACCGTCCGCATCTATTTTAAAGTTCGGATTTGCTGCAAGGTCTATAATGTAATTTGTAACATCTACAGCCTTGTCTCCTCCAAAGTCTACACCCTTTGATTCATCATTTTCATTTCCGAACAATGTACATCCGTTTCCCAAATAAAATGCCGGAAGGTACCATGAATTTACTAAAGGAAAAGATACCGTACCCTTTTTTAACATTGTATCAAGATTCTTTACATCATCATCAGAAAATACCGACTTATCATAGAACATATACCATGTATTTGTTGTAAAAGGTACACCGTAGATTTCATTGTTAACTGTCAGAGAATCCAAAAGCTCTTTTGAACTTGTTGACTCGATTTCTTCTTTATACTTACCGCCAAACTTTACTATAGCTTTTGCATCTATAAGATTAGTCAAATGATCGTTTGCATACATAAACACATCCGCACTGGCATCCGGGTCCTGTGACACCTGGTCTGAAGCTGTTGCCTCATCTGCAACACCGTATACAAATGTAATATCCCACTCCGGATGTTCGCTTGCAAATTTTTTGCACATTGTCTGAAGCCATTCACCGCTGTCTTTTGACTGATCTTCAGACGGTGACCACACCATCAGTCTGACCTTTCTCGGCTCCGGCGGTACTCTTACTGTTACCACAACCTGTAAGACCGGCACCAAGAGTCAAAGCCATGATTCCTGCCAGAAATCTTTTTAAGACTTCTTCTCATAATCTTACTACCTCCTGATTGAATTTTCGTATTGTTTCGTTAATGTAAATATATAACTTTTTTTTAATTTTTTTAGTCAATCAATTTTCATGTATTCTCCATGTTTTCATAAAATCCGTTCAAACATATTTTTAAAGGTATTTATGTAATATCCCATTATTCGGTTTTCAAAAGATAATTTAAAACATACCTTATAGTGATGTCATTCGTTGCTTTTTTTACAATTTTATTCTTTATAATAGTATAAAAAGTGATTCTCTTTTATGTGAAAGGATATTAAATTATGACAACAATACAGGATATTGCTGACAAACTTGGGCATTTCCAAGAGTACTGTGTCAAAAGCATTAAACGATGCGCCTGATATTAGTGAAGCATTGCGTAAGCAAGTTTTAGAAACTGCAGTTGCACTTGATTATACAAAGCTTAGACGATATAAAAAACCGGTCAAAAAAATCTGTATTTTTAATCGAAAAAGGAAAAATATTGAATACGAAAGAGCCCGCACCACTTTTGCATATGATATAATCATGGGCTTTTCGCCAGCTTGCGGAGCCTGCAGGTTTTGAAGTCGAAACTGTAGCTGTTGATACCGATTTCCAAAAAAATACGGCATATGACATATTTATGCTTGAACACGACTATGTAGGTTCATTTGTGCTTGGATTCTCACTCAATGATCCTTGGCTGAAGGATTTTGATAACAGCAAAACACCTACCGCACTTTTTGACAACCATATCACCGGAAATCCGTCCACTGCATATGTAGGTGTCGACAATGATGAAGGCATGGAGTTGATACTCTCTCACCTCACAAGTCTTGGGACACGAAAAAATAGCTTACCTTGGAGGCTCTTTGGGTTCTTATGTGCTTAAGGTCAGGCACTCCGCTTTTGTGCATGCAATGCATCAACACGGACTTGTTACCAACTCCGATAATATAGGTTGTTCTTACTATATTTCGGAATGCATAGAAAAATATCTCCCAAAATTTTTGGAGTCAGGTATAACCGCAGTTATCTGTAGCCACGACAATGTAGCTTTTTCAGCAATTACAAAGTGTGAGCAACTTGGATATAAAGTGCCTGAAGATATAAGTATTGTAGGATTTGACGATTTGCAGATTGCAACCTCCACTTCACCTAAACTTACCACCGTAAGACAGGACAGAGTTGAACTTGGCAAAAGCGGATTTTTTGCACTTTCAAGTCTCTTAAACGATGTACCTATCAGCACATTTTTATTACACGCCAAACTTATTATAAGAGAATCCACCTCATCGGTCCGTACAAAAAAAAGCAACAATCTGTAATATCACAGATCGTTGCTTTTTTTATCAGTCTTCTCTTGCGTATAAAATAAACAGTGCAACTCCTATAAAGAGCATACCGCCTACGATATTTCCGAGAGTGACAGGAAGTTCATTTTTAACAAAGAAATTTTGCCAGTTGAGTGTGGCAAGCTTTTCAGCCGAGATACCGTACTTTGTCATAGCGACTTCAGCAAATTTTGCATTGCCTGCCGCAAAGATACCTGCAGGAATATAGAACATATTTGCAACACAGTGCTCAAATCCTCCGGTAACGAAAGTCATTATAGGTAAAGCTGGCCAAAACCTTACCTGAGATATCCTTTGAAAGTCCCGCCATAACAACGCCGAAACATACAAAGAAATTACAAAGTATACCTGAGATAAAGGCACTTCCGAATGAAATATTTGCCTTTGAAAGTGCAAGTTTTATTGTAAAAGCTCCCATTGCACCGTCACCAAGCTTAAACTGTCCGCTGTATGCAACAAGTATTGCAAGGACAATTCCACCTATAAGATTTGAAATAAATATAGTGATAAGCACTCTGATCATGCTGGCAAAATTATACTTGCCTTTTAACAGTCCCATAATCATAAGGCAGGCGCCTGTGAAAAGCTCTCCGCCAAACAATACCATCATAACGAAGCCTATAGGGAACACAAGTCCGGCAACAAGTCTTGCAAGTCCTACATTTGCAATATCGTGCATAGCCACACTGCTTGCCATAGCACCTGCACCAATAAGCATACCTGCAAATATTCCAAGGATAATCATCTTATGTGGCGGACGCTTCACTTTAGCCTCACCGGCAGCTATGAGATTTGAAGTAACCTCAGCAGTTGTGTTGGAAAAATTCATAACACACTCCTCTTCTTTTTTGTCGGTTATATTTTTAAATAACTTCATATATTGTACAAAAAAAATCTTTTATGTCAAGGACGAATCACAAAAATTTTGATAATATAAACATAACAAAAGAGACTTTACATCAACAAAGTCTCTTATTGATTTGCTCTGTATATTATGTATACCTTATAATTTTACTATCCTTGTGCCGTGTACGGCGGTAATACTTGGAAGCTTTTTAAGCAACTTATCTACATTTTCAAAGGTTACTCCTCCGCCCGGCATTATATTCACATTGTACTTCTTTGCAAAGGAAATATATTTTTTCAGAGTGTCTATATTATCAAAAATATCATTATTTTCGGCACTTCCATGTGTAAGGATTGTATCCACTCCCAGCTTTGACAAAGTCTTTATAGCCTCAAGTCTCTTCTCAAGCGCTTCTTCGGCATCAAGTCCTTCGCCGATACGATCAAATGCCATATGGAAAGTAAAATTCATCTCTTTTCTGAAAAACTTAGGTGCGCCTATAAGTTCCTTGATATAGTCCTTATCAAGCTCACCGCTCTCCGTGACGACACCTATAACGGCTCTTTTTACACCCTGCTTGGCCATCTCTTTAAGATCATTGTACATAATTGATTTTTTTCTATATTATTATATACAAAATCTCCTCCTCTGACTCTTATCATAACAGCCAGCTCAACATCATTGCTGTCACAGATAAACTTTGCGTAGTCTCTTACCGCCATACTTACGGTAGTACCGCCCACTGCCAAATTGTCACAAAGCTCAATCCTTGTTGCCCCTGCATGAATCACATCTTTCAAATAAGTAACATTTTCAATACAAGCCTCTAAAAATCATGTTCTCTCCTTATTTCAATTCTATCTCCACCACTAAAATCCCTAACATCCGGCAGTGGATAACACTATCATTTTGGGAAAAACTTACCCCTGTTATGTATATTATATTCTACAATTATGCATTCGTAAATACTAATAAGGTTTTTTTGCCAAAAAAACCACCCGGTAAAATTACCCGTCTTCCGTCGAAGTACTATGAAATTTCCGACGTTTTTAAATTTTAAGTAAACTATTTAATTTTATGCAATTCTTTTTTTGGCCCTTTATTTTAAAGGCTTTTCTCACATTAAAAAAATATTTTTAAAAAAATTTGAAAAAAATTTTTAGAGTATGTTATAATCATAGTACTTCATAGTACTATGATTTTAGAGGTGTTTATGGCTTATTTTTTGAGAAAAGAAAAGAAGAAAAAAGGTACTTATCTTCAGATGTATGAATCATTTTGGGATAAAGATAGAAAGCAACCAAGAACCAAAAATGTAAAATCTTTTGGTTATGTTGAGGATTTGATTTCAGACAAGATTCCGGATCCGATTAAATTTTATAGCGATTACGTAAAAGAGCAGAACGAGAATAGAATAAAAGCTCTTTCTGAAGAATCACGTCCTCGTGCATTTTCCAATCCTGTTGAACTTAATATAGGACACTTCTTGCTGTCATCAATAATTGATGAGCTTGATGTTAAGGAAACTATTGATATACTTGCTTCTCAAATGCGTTTTCAGTTCTCTGTATTTGACTTAATTACACAACTTATTTATGCAAGGGTTATATCTCCATGCTCTAAGTCAAAGACAGCCTCTCATGTATTCCCATACCTTTATGGCAGTTCAACCATCTCTGAAGACCAAGTATACGATGGATGTTCTTTCATAGGAGAGTCCTATAAAAAGTACATTGATTTGTTTAATCACTCTTATGAAAGGTATTTTAAAAGAGATTTAAGCAATGTATTTTTTGATTGCACTAATTATTACTTTGAAATTGATATCCCTAGTGATGACAAGCAAAAGGGACCTTCAAAAGAGAACAGGCACTCTCCAATAATAGGTCAAGCTTTACTTTTAGATGCTGATCTTGTACCTGTCTCCATGCAAATGTATCCCGGAAACGAATCAGAAAAGCCATATATTAGAAAAGTTATTGAAGAAATGAAGCAACGACATAACGTATCAGGTAAGACCATTCAGGTGGCTGATAAAGGCCTTAATTGTGCAAGAAATATTTATGCTGCCGTTAAAGAAGCTAATGACGGCTATATATTCTCAAAATCAATACCTGGTAAAAATCTAAGTGAAAAGGAAAAGAAATGGGTTCTACTTGAAAATGACGCAAATGTCTTTTCTAACTACACTGATGAAAAAGGTAATATATCTTTTCGTCTTAAATCATGTATTGACAGCTTTGATTACAGTTTTAAAGAGATTGATCCGGAAACAGGAAAAGAAAGTGTTACAAGGTTCTCTGTAAAGGAAAAGCGTATCGTTTCTTATAATCCTAACCTTGCAAAAAAACAAAGGCTTGAAATAATGAAAATGGTCGATAAAGCTTCAAAGTTTTCTACATACAAAAATATAGCTAAAGATGAACTTGGAGATTGTGCTAAGTATGTAGACATCATAACTAAAGATAGTACAGGCAAGACCATAAAGCCTATAATAGGTCTAAACAAATCTAAGATTAATGAAGATCTTAAATATGCAGGATATAATCTTTTAGTTACATCTGAGATAGATATGGAGCCTTTACAGGTATATAAGACATACCATAGCCTATGGAAGATCGAGGAATCTTTTAGACTTACAAAATCATACCTGGATGCAAGGCCTGTTTATTTACAGAAAAAAGAAACAATCTATGGGCATTTTTTGATATGCTACCTTAGCTTGTTTCTTTTAAGAGTATTAGAAATAAAGTGCTTCAAGAATAAAAATAAACTCTTATGACTTGATCAACTTTATGCGTGATTTTAGGGTGGTAAATAAAGGTGATAATATATATATCAATATATCAAGAGATCAGGCCATTAACGAAAAGATTAAAAAAACTGGTTGGTTTTAGTAACCTTGATGCCCTCTATTTAACAAGAACTGAAGTCGACAATTTCTTTTCAAAACTGCATGCTCTTGGATACCTAGAGTACTATGTTTTGAGAGAAACGACGGAAGTCAGGTATTATATTCTACAATTATGCATTCGTAAATACTAATAAGGTTTTTGACAAAAAAACCACCCGGTAAAATTATGCTTACAGGTGGTTTTTTTCCTTTTTCCTAAAAAAATAATAAAATGAAAACACATAGTGAAACAATAAAAAAAGTGTTATATAAAACTCAATACCGCTCTCATCCGCCGTCTTTACTATCGCCTTTTTTTCATTCTCTTTACAACCTTTATAATTGTTCCCTCATTCTTAGAATCAGAAGGCTTTATAGGCGGCGTATTGTAAGGTGTGTCAATCTCAATAGTAGAGGGCGACATTTTCCTTAGTCTCATTTTTTTATTATTGTCCGTATTCTTTTTGTCTTATTTCGTCTCTGCTGCTTGAGCCGTCATTATATCCCTTATCATTAGGATTCGGATATTTTATTTCTACAAGATATTTTACATTAAAAATCTACTGATGCAGGCTTTGCAGGTTCCAAAGGATCTTCAAGATAAGTGTTTGTATACAGGTTTCTTCCGTTTGTCAACACCTGTATATGTACAATATAATTTCTTCTGTCAAAGTTGAACTTCTCATTGTCTGCATTTGCAAGCGATATACTGTACTTGTACTCTCCTACATCATCAAATTCTCCAAAATCATATGTCAATGTAGCGTTTTTTCTCAAATACATCGGAATTACACTGTTTGAAACCACATTGTTATGAGAATCCAGTCTGCTCACATTTATCTCATACCTGTAATAGATAGGATTTGATCCCGATACATTTATATTTATCGGCAATTTTACATTTGCGGCCAAGGCATCCCTCGGCACAAATATAAAATACAGTGTCAAAAGGAAAAATACGATTTTTTTCATATCATCTCCTTATCAGTTCACCAAAAAGTACAATTCTACCATTGGTATAGGACTCTGTACATGTGGACATCGCAATGACTTTATTATTCCTGTCTACCTCTCTTATATTTACCGCATTTTCACTCAGATACTTATAGAAATCATCTTTGTCATTGTTTGCAAAATACGGAAAATAAAGCTTCTCATTGTAGGCATCCGTCTGCATTACGGCAAACACCTTGACATCGTATATTTCTTTCCTTGTATATAAAATTCCGCCTATATGTGTATCAAAAAATTTCTCGTCCAAAAACTTTTCCACATCTCCAAACATGGAACCGTTATCAATATGATGTCCGTAAACCAAGGAATAATGCTCATTTAAAGCACCGTCACACAGACTGCTTAAGAAAATAGAACCTGCAAGTGAAAGTTGCCGTCTATATCTTTATTCAGATACTCGGCATCATCAACGCCCTGAACTACCGGGTAGTTTATATTTGTATCAAAGATATTCAGCCATGCCCTCATATCGGGGTATTTTTCAAATAACGCTTCCACATTTACTGCATCATTTTCATTTCCGGCGGTACCGGGGGCATTCTTTAAAATTTCACTTGAAAGAGATGCCCCTTTGTACACATGGAAAACATCATAGAGTGAGTATGCACCGAATAAGAACATTATCACCGCCATAAGAATAACGATTATATCTATAATCCTATTTCCTATGTATGCACATTTTCCTATAACATTCATTCTTAGTTCTCTTCTTCTCTTTTTCTTCTTCTAAAGAATACAAGAATTAATAAGATACCTGCTCCGATCATGATTGCAAACGGTGCAACGCTCATCACAACACCTGTAGGTGTAGGTGTATCACGATAGTTTAAGAAGAATATTTTATCTGCAACAGTATCATCAGCCTTTACAGGAGTAACTGCCGTCACAGCTGCCACATTTGCATACTGAGTGGTAGATGTAGGCGCTGTAATTTTTGCAACATTGATTCCGTGAGTTGTCTTATATCCTGCAGGTCCTACAACGCTCACATCCTCGGTAACTTTGTACTTGGCTGTAGACGGAAGACCTGAAATCTTTATAGTCTGACCGCTCTTTAACTTAACATTTGTAAGTGAATATGTATTGGCTGTGACTCCTGTGATAGATGTAGGGTTTGAAGCGTTTGTAGAAGATACCGCATAGTCCATACCTACACCGATATTACTGAGGTCGATGGTGAACTTAAACTCTTCCGTTGTAGAACCCATGTTACCTGCAACATCCTTTTGAAGGATAATATCTCTTGTCTTGAATGTACTTACATCGTCCTTGTTATCTGTTGTAAGCGCACCGCTTAAATCATCTATATAACCTGTAGTCTTTGAGTTATCTGTAACTGTAGTATCCTTTTTCATCATAACGGCTGTCTTTACTTCAAGCTTTCCTGCCGCATTATATCCTACATATACATCCAGATATCTCTTCTCCTTACCTCCTGTAAGCTGACTTACATCTCCTGTATAGTCGTGCTGGCTTGTTGTAAGGTTAAAATCACCTGCCTCGGTAATCTCATATCTGTAGATACCCGGTACTGTTATATCGTCAATACCGTCTTCGTTGAACTGCTCTGTGAAATCCACCGTAACATCCTTTTTTTAACAAGGTGGTTTGTAATTGTATCATTGTGACTGAACTCGGCTGATGAAATGGTAGGCATTGCTGTTCCCGGAATAACGGTAAGTCCGCCGTCTGTACCGCTGACAGGAGTCTTTCCGCCACCGCCGTTACTTCCTGTGACGGTGTATGTATACTTTACATCAGGTGCTTTCGCACTTCCGCCTGTTGTATCATCAACATTGTATACTTTCATTTCCTTGGTGAACTTAATCTTATTAGGTGAACCTGCTGCAGGCTTTAACTGCTTTGTTGTCTCTGCTGCCATGGCACTGCCTGCCAATGCAACTGTCATGGCGGACACCGCCGCAAAAGTCATAATTCTTTTTAACATCATATATTATCCTTTCTTATAACAATAATTATTTTACCCTCGATACTCTTCTTGTTTATAACTCCGAAATACCTGCCGTCTTTTGCAAGTGTTCTGTTGTCTGCAAGTATAAAGTATTCATTTTCTCCAAGCACTATCGGATATGTAACATCTGTGTCATATTTTCCAGTGCTGCCTTTGATATCATCCTCTACCAGTACGGCACCGTTCAATATAACATTTCCGTTGTCGTCTATATCAATACTGTCTCCGGAAGCACCGACCACTCTTCCCACATACTTTTCACCGTCTACTTTATAACAGACGGCATCCCCCGACTTGAACTTATTTTCAAGTCTATAGAAAAACAGCAAATCTCCCGCTCTGACTCTCGGCAACATCTCATTATTCGGTGAAATCCTTACTCCGAATATAATGAATATCAGTACATAAATCATCACAGCAAGTGTTATCAGTCTTAAAATAAAAGACTTCAGCTCCGCCATACTTCTTTTTTTGATTTTTTCCTTTTCCTCTATATATAAAATCCTCCAATCTTTTTATATTTTTATTTATGTACTAATCTCTCTTTCTTCTAAAGAAGAATATTAGAACAGAAAAAATTGACGCTGATATGAATATTATAGCATAAGTCATCTTGAATGAGACCCCTGTAGGCACAGGATTGATATATGGCTGTATAACAGGTTTTTTGAATGTCTCAACTATTTCCTTGTCCTTATACTTATATGTAAGTGTGGCCAAATCGTTTGAATAAAATCCCTTTTGATTTGAGGACTTTGAACCTGTTCCGGGGTCTCCCACCACATCACTTCCGTTGCTGTTTTTTTGGAAATGACCGGTACTTCCGTATATGGCATTTGCCTGCTGTGTAGTCTGAATCTTTGCCTTAATCATATATGTATACCCTGTCTCCAAGGTATATGCATACGGAAACTCAAGTCTTATAGTCTTTGTAGAAGCATTATATGACGATACAATATCGGCAAGACTGTTTCTGGGAGTGGAAAACAGTCTGTACATATTTGTAGCTATATAATTACCGGTGTGTATACCTGTCGGTCCCAACACTTCTATCTCAAGCGGATATGGATTTCCGGAAGGATCTTTGGCAATCATTGCATATTGACTCAGTTTATCCTCCACTACAACATTACTCACCCTCGGATTTTTCAGTACACTTACTATTTCCCTCATCCTGTTTAAAAAATCATTTTTACTGCCTGCCGAATATGGACTCGCTCCTACCTCCACTCCTGGAGCAGGCAAGGTGATACCCTTATATCCTCTTACAGGACTGTCAGAGTCATTTGAATTTGTCAACAGTTTTAACTTATCATAATCTCCTTGATTGCCAAGTCCTATTGAAAAGAAATAGTCCAAATCTATAGCATATAATGCGAACTGTCCGTGAAGCATCGCCATTGTGCTATATCTGTTAATTACATGACCTTCATTTCTACCTGTATTGTGATTTGTGTAGTAAGTAGGATTTCCGTCAGTAATAAAAATAAGAACCTTTTGTGCATCGCTTCTACCGTTTCTGAAAAGTTCATTTGCCTTAACAAATCCCTTTTCATAGTTTATTCTGCTCACATTATTCGGACTTATAGGAATCTTACTTATAAGTGTATTTCCGTTACTTGTCCAATTTTGATAAAGATGCGGCTCGCTGTCAATTCCCACAAGCGCATAGTTTACATTATATTTACTGCTGTCAAAATAATTGTTATTTATTACATTTCTAAGTACACTGTAAACTGAAGATATTTTCGGATCCGTACCGCTACCAGAGATACCCTCACTCATACTGCTTGTAGTATCAAGTAAGAACAGTACATCCATATTCGTTCTGTTTGTTGTACTTCCGGTCTGATTATTTATTTTCAGTGTAAGATCGTAGATTCCGTCCTTATCCGGATCTTCTACAGTCTTACTTATATCAGTTCTTATTCGTCTGTTTGAAATAGTCCTGCTTTCAGGCTCATATACCAGTTCAAGGTATCTCATTTCAGTAGATGAAAATACTACCCAATTGGTACCGTCCACCGTATATCTGAGTCCTTTTATAAGGCTGGTTTCTCTTTCTATTTGCAATACATTATTTACTACAGTTCCGTTTGACATCACAACCCTGGCATATTTATATCTCATACCGACTATACCGGTATCCAGTTCTCTCGGGGTTATTTTATCATTGTCATTACCGAATACTCCGTTATTATTGTTTTTAAACAACTCAAGCTTACTTGGATCTGCGGTTATCTCATTGCCGTTTGTATCTACATATCTTACATTCACATAGAACCTGCTGTTTGCAGATCCCCAATGTAATGCAAATGTTGAAAAGCTGTCTGTACTGAAATTAGTGGTGATACTGTCATCGTCCTTATCTTTGGTAAGAGCAATATCATCTACTTTACTTATGCTCTCATCATCCTTTATATGATATATTTGCACATCCTCAGGATTTATTCCCTTAGGTATCAGCCCGCTGTCAAGCTTTATGTTTACATACACTTGCTTTAGCGGTTCCACCTCACTACCGCTTTCATCTTCAAAATGAATATCCAAAGATATGGTGCTGTCTACATATTCTTCTCCCTCAGTCACATCGCTATCTGAACTTCCGTCATCCGTAAATGACTCCTCAATAACGGAGTTTTCTACATTATCTATATATACTTCAGTATTTTCACTTTCTTTATCTTCAGACTTGGTTAATGTTTCTTTTTGGATCCGTATCAATATTTAAATTTTTTTAAAAAGTAATCTTTTTACATCTTCGTTGTCATCCACCCTGGATGCCTTAAGAAAAACTTCTCTGTCAAAAACTTCCTTCAGATGCACTGACTATTACACTTATACCGTCAAGATTTACCTCATACCTTCCGGCGTTTGTCGGTGTCGCCACTGCTCCGTCAGGTGTTATCACAATATCACTAAACTCGGAGTCGGACGGTGTGGCTATATTTGCAAGCGTATCTTTAAACAGGTAAGCAAGTAAACATACAAAAAAAGATCGCTAAGATCTTCTTGAAATGTTTGTATATAAAATTTAAAAATTCCTACTCACCTCCCTCTAACAATTTATATTGCATCCAATATAACATATGTCTATAAATTTTTAAATAGAAAAAAATTCAAAGGGGTGTGAAAAAAACTCGATTGAGTTTTTCGCATCTCCTTTTGCAATTATTGTGTATAAATGACTGAAATCATACGCAAAAAAAGCGCAATTCCCCTACCCCATAGAAATTCTTTTTTTAATCTATGCGGCAGTTCTGTTTCTCATCTTTTTTTCTGATATTTATATAAATTATGGCCTATCGCCACGAGTAAAACTTCCAGTTTGACTGAATGAATACCTCTTCGGACAATTCTCTTGTACCAACGGTCGCTTTTCATAATTCCGAAAGTGCCTTCTGCTTGTATCGAACGGTTCATTCTTAATAACGCACCGTGGATACTTTCCAGGTTTTCGATTACTTCCCGGTGCATGGAAGTTAGTTCCTGATTGATCCGAATGGTTCGATTCCTATCTGTCTTCTTACATTTCTTTTGCATATGGACATCCACTACAGTCTTCGCATTCATACAGTTCTTCCTTGCGCCCGTACCGATTTCCCTCACATTTTTTCTGCATAAAAAACGGAATGCTTTATTGTTAGGACATCTCATGACTCCTTGCTCATCAATTCTGAAGTTAACTGCACGAAATGGATCTTCATGATATTTCCGATCCTTAGTTTCCTTTTTAAACATTGGAAATTTCATATACTTTTTCAATTCCGTTCTGTTCACAGAAAAATATAATTGTTGTATGAGCCATATCCGGCATCTGCCACAGGATATTTGGGATAGAATCCATAAGTTTGTTTGAAGTGCTCCATCAAAGGAACAAAGCAATCCATATCCGAACGATAATGGTTCACGTCAACAACTGCAATATATTCATCTGCTACACCAATCTGTACATTATATGCCGGCAGAAGCTGATCATTGCCCATGTAATCTGTTTTGATACGCATAAAGGTAGCTGAGGTATCTGTTTTAGAGTAACTGTTTCTGTCAGGACCACAGATTTCAATTTTTTGTATGTATTCTTGAAGTTTCTGACAGAAAGTAGTCAAGTGTTCATAATGACGCTGTTCTTTGGATTTTCGCTTTCCGCTTCCGTAAACAAATGTACTTGTATCCAGTTCCCATAAAAGTACTAGCTGCTCAACGATTTCATTCAGATAATCCGGTACATACTCTGTGTTTGTTGTGATCTGCACCCCGCTCCATACGATTTCTGCATTAATTTCCTCAATCTCCGCAGTGATTTTTTCGTAAAGCTTGTAACGGAACTTTTCCGTAGCCTTCTTCCATACCCAGGTATACTTGTTTGCGTTTGCTTCAAACTTGGAGCCGTCAATGTAGAGATGTTGCAGATCTACATGCTCCTCGTTAAAGATAGCATGATTGATATCGTTAAAAATGTTTTCAATCTTATCTTTAAGTATTTTATTGATGAAATATCCAAAGGTTCTGTATGATGGAGTCCGGTGATCCATGAGATACATGAACCTGATATTAACTTTGCAGTTGTCTTCCAGTTTTCTCAGAGAGCAGTAACCGCTAGTCATAAATCCGAAAAGTACTGTTTTTAACATGTTGACCGGATTATATCTGCGTCGTCCGGTTGTGTACTCCGGAATATCCGTCAGATACTTGTTTAAATCGATCCCTCCCATCAATCTGTCAAATGTTAAAAACAGGATCCAGCAGATCCAAACAATCTGAAAAAAACAGTGGTAAATATCCTTGTTTTGAATTACAATAAGTACTGTGTAAAGTTTTTCATTGCAAGTTAATTTTTACCGTAAGCGTCAATTCAAGTACGCCTCCCAATAAATACACTTCCACTATAAAATAAGCTTATACTAAATATGTGGAGGTGCCTATGGCTAAATATCCTAATGAAGAAAAAAGAGCAATTGATTGAGGAGTTTAAAAATAGTGGATTAAGTATCACAAGCTGGGCTAGGAAGAATGGATTACCTATTTCAACAGTCACAAGATGGGTGAGTAAACATGATAAGAAATCAAAAGCACTCTAAGGATGTTAAATTTATTGAAATCAAGACAACACAAGCTGGTAAGACCCTAAAGATGGAGATAGGTGCTGTCAACATCTTAGTGGATAGATATACCGATCTTGAACTACTTGCAAAAGGTGATCAAGGTGGTGAATGAAATAAATGTTTAACTATGACAACTATCGTGTAATTCTTTCTTGTGGTGCTACTGATATGAGGAAAAAAATATAAACGGATTAGCTGAAATTGTTTATAGTAATTTCAACCTTGATCCAAGAGATAAGGTAATATTTGCTTTTTTTGTAACAATGCGAGGGATAGGATAAAAGCTTCTGTATGGGAAGATAATGGATTTTGGATTCATTTTAAAAGAATTGAAAAAGGACATGTGGTTTGGCCGTCACAAAGTGATACAGAAATCACTATGGATTTATTAATAGACGACTTGAAAAAAATATAATCATGGCACCGGGAATAAAAACAAAAAAATAAAGCGTAGTGAAGTCTTCAAAAAAAGTGTTGATTTTAATGGATTTACCATAGATTTTATAGTATAATCTTTACATAAATATTTGAGATTTGGAGGTCCGGTAAAATGAAAACTATAGATGAATTGCAAGCAGAAATTGCCGGACTTAAGGCTATCTTACAGGATAAAGACAAAGAGATTGAGACTTTAGAAAAAGTAAAAAAGAAAAGGACAAAGAGATTAAGACTTTAGAAAAAGTAAAAAAAGAAAAGGACAAAGAGATTGAGACTTTAGAAAAAGTAAAAAAAGAAAAATAGTGAACAGATTGCTAAGTTAAATAAATTAAATAATTGGTATATGGAGCAACTGAAATTAAAAGCAAAAGAGAAATTTGGCAAAATCAAGCGAAAAAAAGCTATTGATGGACAACTTTCTTTTTGATGTCTTCAATGAGGCTGAGACATTTAGAGAGCCAATTCAAAGTGAGCCGCCACAGGAAAGTATTATACCTGAGCATAAAAGAAGAAAAAGCGAAAAAGGAAAGTAAGTTTAATGACATTCCTGTTGAGGTAGTTGAATATAAATTAGATGAAAGTGAACAGGTATGTGATAACTGCCACAGCCCTCTTACAGTTATGAAGAAAGAGATAAGAAAAGAACTGGTGGTAGTCCCTGCTGAAGTTAAGGTTATAGAGCATGTGACTTATGTTTATAGTTGCAGAAACTGTGACAAGAATGGAGAGAGTGGCTTTATAAAGATAGCACCTCATCCTAAAGCTCTTATTAAAAAGAGTGTAGTATCACCAAGTTTTATGTCTTATATAATGAATCAAAAGTACACACTTGCACTACCACTATATAGAATGGAGCAAGAGTTTAAAAGATTAGGCTTTGAGATATCAAGACAAAATTTATCTAATTGGATCATAAAAGGAGCTAATCTTCTAAAGCCTATATATGAGCAGATAAAGCTTAGTCTACTAAATGAGACACTACTCCATGCAGATGAAACTGTCCTGGAGGTATTACATGAACCTGGAAAGGAAGCAGGAAGCAAATCATATGTATGGGTGTATAGAACAAGCAAATACAATACACATCCTGCAGTATTGTATGAATATACACTTGGTCGAAGCGGAGACTATGCTAAAAAGTTTCTTGAGGATTGGAAAGGAACTTACCTTCACTGCGATGGGTACACCGGATATAAAAAGCTTATGGATAAGACCTTATGCGGATGCCTTGTACATGCAAAGAGAAAGTTCTATGAAGCATACGAAGTTAATAGGAGTAATGAGTATGCAAAACAAGGGGAGACTTATCTAAGGAAACTATTCCGCTTGGAAGATAAGGCAGATGAATCCGGTCTTACATTGGAAAAAGCGACTGGAAATGAGAAAAAACCAATTCCAAACAAGTACTTGATGAGTTCTATAGTTGGATTTCACAAATAGAATCAAAAAAATCCTTCCTAAGAGTTTAATGGGGAAGGCTATTACTTATGCAATAAATCAAAAAGAGTACTTAGAGAACTTTCTAAAGGATGCAAGAATACAATTAGTAATAATCTTGCTGAACAAAGTGTGAAGCCATTTGTTATAGGTAGGTCTAATTGGCTATTTGCGAATACACCTAACGGAGCTAATGCATCTACATTGATATATAGTATAATTCAAAGTGCAATACTTAATAACCTGATACCACAAAAATATCTTACATTTGTTTTTGATACCATACAGTCAGGTGGAGATGCTTCGCTCTTAGTACCTTGGTCAGATGAGATTCCTGAGAGTTGTAAAAATAAAAAGTCGTAGGATTAGAATGATAAGTTCTAGTTCTATGACTTTTGCTCTATGTGTACTTAGCTTGACGCTTACATTTTACCACAAAAATAGGACCTTTCGCATGAACGAATGGTCCTATTTCTTTTAGGGACTTATTTCACAGCCCCTTTGCAATAGTGCTTATTTTACTTATTACCTCTCTTTGACATCGCAAGTATACTCTGCAGAATTATAAAAAATGCAAGTATGGTAGCTATTATAATTTTTGTCCACCAGGAAGATAATGTTCCCTGAAAACTTACAAAAGCTTCAATGGTACCTTTTATCAGTACCCCGAATAAACTTCCGAATACATTTCCGACTCCTCCTGTAAGCAGTGTACCTCCTATAACCGAACCGGCTATTGCTTCCATCTCAAAACCTTTTGCCTGCTCTACAAAGCCTGCACAAGTGTTTAGGCAGAATAAAAATCCCCCTATCGAACAAAGTATTCCGTTAAGTATATACACCTGCAATTTTATCTTTTTTACATTTAATCCTAAAAGCAGTGCTGACTGTTCATTTCCACCTACAGCATATATACTTCTTCCAAACTTTGTATACCTTAGCAATACAAACATCAGTACCAATATTACCATAGCAACTATTACTGTAGGATAAATATACGGATATATGGTGGCTCCCTTTTTATTTACAATCCCAAATATCGGAATTGTAATCTTATTATTTGCCCATGATAAAAACGCCTCATTTTTTATACTGATCATCTCCTGTGATATAATGGCAGTCATTCCTCTGGCAAAAAACATTCCGGCAAGAGTAACTATAAAAGGCTGGATATTCAAATAAGCTATAAGCACGCCCTGTACAAGTCCGAAAGCAAGCCCCATTACCATTACAATTACGATAGAACTTATTGCACTCATTTTCCCTTTTTCCATCATATATGCAAGCATCATGCAGGTAAGTGCTACAAATGATCCTACTGAAATATCTATTCCTCCTGATATTATTACCATTGTCATACTTGTAGCTATCACTATAAGACCGGCATTTGATATAAACAGATTTAAAAAAACCTGAGGCTTTTTGAAATCCTTTTGTCATGGAACATCACAATTCCGATCACATACATTACAATGAAAAAGAACCACAGTCATATACAATAAAAAAGTTTTATTCTCTATATTTTTTTAATCTTATTTCTCATATGCAATCTCTACTTTCTTTTTACTATGTCTTATATCTCTTATTATTCTTTGTAACTCTTTTGACTGCAAAGAGACAATTATTACGACCACTATCGCCTTGTATACAGGCAGCTGATCGGCAGACACACTCATAGCATACAATGTTGTAGTAAGTGCCTGAATTGTATAAGCTCCTATTACACTTCCAAGAAGTGAGAACCTGCCTCCTCCCAAACTGTTTCCGCCAAGTGCAACCGCAAGTATAGCATCAAGCTCTATATTAAGCCCTGCATTATTGGCATCGGCGGAATATACTCTTGAAGATACTATCATACCGGAAAGACCTGCCAAAAGCCCGCAAAATGCATAAGCTATAAATTGTATAAGCACAGGATTAAGTCCTACAAGTCTTGCCGCCTTGTTGTTTATACCTACAATTTCAATATACAGTCCAAGTGCGGTTTTTTTAAGTATCACAAAAGTCACTGCCACTACAGCTATTGCTACAAATACAGGTGTGGGAAGCGGTATACCCTTAATCGAATTGCCAAGCATCTTAAACGAATCCACTCTTATATATGTTATCTGTCCGTTTGTTACAAGCTGTGCCATACCTCTTCCGGCAGTAAAAAGTATCAAAGTGGCAACCATAGGTTGTATATTCATCTTAGCTACAAGAAATGCATTAAACGAACCACATAAAAGTCCTACCGATATTGCAGCTAAAAAAGCAATTATATACGGTGCATGGTATATATCTGTAGAGACCTGACCTCCTGCTAAAATAAAGCAGGCAACTGCACCTGCCAATGCACATACGGCACCTACAGATATATCGGTACCTCCTGATGAAGCTACAACCAAAGTCATACCTACCGCCAATATAACAAGTTCACTTGCACGGTTTATTACATCAATTATATATCCGTAAAGAACCCCGTTTTGCACTGTAATATAGAAAAAGTTAGGAGTCTTTATTACATTTATAATTAAAACCAAGATCAGACTGAGTATTGGAAGAAACAATCCAGCAGAAGTTATCTTTTTTTATATTTATATTATTCATTATCCGCACCTCCTGCTATAGCACTCATTATATTCTTTTTGAGATATTTCATTTGCATCAAGTTCTCCCACCTTTTTCTTATCCCTCATTACTACCATCCTTTGACAGGTTCTGATCATTTCTTCTATTTCTGAAGAAATAAATATCACACTCATACCTTCATCCGCCAGTCTGAGTACAAGTTTTTGTATTTCTGTTTTTGTACCCACATCAATACCTCTTGTCGGCTCATCAAGGATAAGTAAATCAGGATTTGTAAGCAGCCATCTGCCAAGGATAACTTTTTGCTGATTACCGCCTGAAAGTTGCTTTATAGGTGTCTCTTTGCTTGCGGTTTTTATCTGAAGTATCTCAATATATTTATCTACAAACTCTTCCTGCATTTTATCCGGAAGGAGCTTAAACAGGCCTCTTTTTGCCTGCAAAGCAATTATCATATTTTCTCTTACAGACAGATCCGCTATGATTCCCTCATCCTTTCTGTTCTCAGGCAGATATGCCATACCAAGTTTCATAGCATCTATAGGTGCCTTTATCTTAACTTCTTCATTCTTAAACTCAAGTTTTCCACTGTCAGCCTTGTCGGCACCGTATATAGCTCTTACCAGCTCTGAGCGTCCTGAACCGAGCAGTCCTGTAATGCCTATCACTTCGCCTTTATTTATTTGCAAATCAAAAGGTTTTTGCATTACCTCTTGAACCGATTGAACAGGCTTTTAAAAGAATCTCTTTATTTTTTTAATTCCTTATTTTCTCCTTTAATATTTTCAAGATCATTGAAGTCTTTACCCATCATTTTGGCTACAAGCTGCACTCTCGGCAAGTTTTTCCACTTCAAATTCTCCCACCAAACAGCCGTTTCGTAAAACTGTAATCTTGTCACATACCGCATATACCTGCTCCAAAAAATGAGTTACAAATATAATACCTATTCCGTCTGATTTCAGTTTTCTCATAAGTGCAAACAATTTCTCCACTTCAATATCATCAAGTGATGAAGTAGGTTCATCAAGTATAAGTACCTTTGCGGACATATCTACTGCTCTTGCTATCGCAACCATCTGCTGAATGGCAATGGAATAATGCTCTGTAGGTTTTTGTTACATCTATATTTATATCAAGTTTATCTAAAAGCTCCTTTGCCGTCTTATTCATCTTTTTCCAATCTATAAGTCCGAATTTTCTCGGTTCTCTGTCTAAAAAAAGATTTTCCGCAACCGATATATTCGGGCAGAGATTTACTTCCTGATATACTGTACTTATTCCGTTTGCCTGTGCTTCTTTCGGGCTTTTTATTGATTATGCTTTTTTTACCTTCAAGTATAATCTGACCTGTTTCAAATTCTTCCACACCTGTAAGTACTTTTATAAGAGTGGATTTTCCGGCACCGTTCTCTCCCATCAATGCATGGATTTCACCCTTTTTTAAATAAAAATCCACATCATCAAGTGCCTTTACACCGGGGAAATTTTTATATATCCCCTTCATTTCCAATAAATTATCCATAATAACCTCAAAAGGAGCAAGGAGTAATATACTCCTCACTCCCCTCTTTTATAAAGTCTTTTGACAGTTTAATAAGCTCTTTCAGCCTTGATTTTCTCAAGATCCATACTTGTATCAAAATATGTTTCATCAACATACTGAATCTTATCTACAGTTTCACCTTTTTCAAGTTTTTGAATAATCTCCGCCACTCTGGGTCCATGAAGAGGATTACACTCAACACTTACATTCAAATCACCTGCAATCATTGCATCAAATGCAGCCTTTACGGCGTCAAAAGATATAACTGTTATATCACCGTTCGGTCCGCAGGTTTTTCCGGCAGCCTTTATTGCATCTATTGCACCGAAAGCCATATTGTCATTTTCCGCAACTACCACATCAATATCATCAAACTGCTTTAAGAATGACTCCATAACTTCCTGACCCTTTGACTGTGTGAATTCACCTGTTTGCTTTGCAAGCATATTCCAACTCGGGTGTTGAGCCAATATATTTGCAAAACCGTCTGTTCTGCCAACCTGTGCTGATGCACCGATTGTACCCTGAAGAGTAACTATATTGATTTTTTTATCATTGTCTGCACTCTTAAATCTTAGATACTCCTCAAGCCAATGTCCTGCCGTTTCTCCCTCCTTTAAGAAGTTACCGCATACCATTGCAGTATAAAGTGAGTCATCAGATGTCTTTATCATACGGTCTGAAAGTATTACCGGTATTCCCGCATCCTTTGCTTCCTGCAATACAGTATCCCATCCTGTCTCCACAACCGGTGCAAGAACAATATAGTCAACCTCCTGCTGTATAAAATCTCTGATAGCCTTTATCTGGTTTTCCTGCTTTTGCTGTGCATCATTGAAGATAAGCTTATAACCGTTTTCAGGAACAAATGTGGTCTTAAATGACTCCGTATTTGCCGTTCTCCAATCAGACTCCGCTCCCACCTGTGCATAACCCACTACAATAAGCTTTGATGAATCCTTTGCTTCTTCGCTCTTGCTCTCGCCTGAAGTCTCTGACGATTCAACAGACTTTGACTCACCGGTTGCTTTAGAACCTCCGCAACCTGTAAGTGCCAACATAGTAATCATGATTGCCGACAATATTGCCGACAATACAAAAACCTAAACCTTTTTACTCATAAACTCCTCCTTTTTAAATTTTATGATTACGAAAAACATTTACTTTTCACCTCTATTATACTTCAAAAAGACTATATAAATATAGAATTTATTGTGTAAACTTTATATTATTTTTCAAATCTTATATATAAGTAAAAATTTTTTTATGCTGAAAGTTTAATATATTTTTGATATCTGAACATTATAATAAATCTCTCCATATAATCAAGTGTTTTTTTAATAAATTCAATATTTTTTTGATACCTGTCATTGAATAGAACTAAGGTTATGGAGTGATCTTTACCTCATACAGGGCAGATATATAGTAATAATGGGTGCACCAAATAAAACGTCATCACTATTCGTTCTAAATGGCCTCGATGTGTACCCATCCCTATATGGCAGCTCACCTCTCATGTCCAACAGGATTATCCTCCTTACGGTGGATCCTCACTTCCTTCGTTCTGCCTGTCCATAACCAGGGTGCCAGCTTAGCTATTCATCAGGGTCATGCCCTTTGGAGAAAAATTCCTGCCGGCTACCAGCTCATTCTTTTGTACTTTCATCACTGATCCAAACACTACGATTACAGCACCTTTCGGTGGACGCTTCCTATAATCATTATGGTTGTTCTTTATTGCTCGGTTATGCAGCCTTTAACTGCTCTCCCGGACGTCGAATATCTTTCAACATCTTTTGATGCATCATAACTTATTCCCTTGGTAAGGATCACATGGAATACTCTTATCAGCTTACATGCTACTGCTATCAGCGACTGCATCTTTTTCAATGGATTCTTTTCCCTGGTGGTATAATATCTGTGGATTTCTTTGAATTCTTCATTCTTTCCCACCACCGATATCGCTGCCTCAAAAAGTAGATATCTGAGACGCTTGCGTCCTCTTTTGCTTATCTTTGTTTTTCCGTCGTGCTTACCTGAACTATCTGCCACCAGTTCCAATCCTGCAAGTTTCTGGAGTTCTTTCGTGCTATCAAAGCGCGTGATATCACCAACTTCTGCTATGAAACCAGCTACGGTTGTTATTCCTATACCTTTTATTTCAAGCAACTTATCCGCATACCTGATCTGTTGGCACAGTTCTTTAATCAGGTCATTGACCCGTTCAAGGCGTTTTGTCTGGAGTTCATAATCCTCTATCAGATCCTGTATCTCCATCCGAGCTTCTGTAAGACCTGCTTTTAATCCTATGCTTTTCATGGCTGCATTCAGAATCAGCATAGCCTTCTTATGCCCATTTCCTCGGAGTTTAGCGTCTTTCCATATCTTTATGATACCTTCCACTCCTAGTCTTACTATCTCCTCAGGAGTTGGTGCCTGTTTTAACACCAGTAGCCCTCCCTTGGCATCTATGTGTGTATAAATCCCCTTATATTCTGGGAAATACACTGCAACCCACTTCTGCAGACGGTTCTTCGCCCTTGTCTGTTCTTCTACAAGCACAAACCGGCGGTTTGACGCATTCCGCAGTTCTGCATATACACCTGTCGGCATATATGAATAAAAATATCGTCCATCCCTTACAAGCCCTGCAATAACACGAGGATCTTTTCTGTCATTTTTAGATGGACTATTGTCATCTAATTCTTTGGTCTTATGCACATGGTGCGGATTTACCATCACAAACTTTATGTTCTTTTCACCCATGAACTGCCCAAGATCAAACCAGTAGTGACCGGTTGGCTCTATTCCTACCAGTGCCTCTTTAAGTTCATTTTTCTGCATCAGTTCCACAACCGAATTGTAAAAGCTGTTGAATCCCTCCATAGAGTTTGAAAACGCTACAGGCTTTCTGGTAAGTTCTATGCCTCTCCAGTTAAAAGCTCTGAAATAATGCTTTTCACTTCCAACATCAATGCCGACAATCATTGTTGTTTCTTTTACTTGTTCAATCTTCTTATTTTGTGTAGAATTCATTTGTAGATACCTTCCTTATTCCGCTCATTTGCTAACTGGCCGGTCAGCAATGACAGTTTAACTTAGGTATCTATTTTTGTAAAATCATTTACTTTCTACACTTTGAATTATACAGGAAGCTATTCAACAGGTAAAATTATAGTAACGGTTGTACCTGCGTTTTCTTTACTTTCAATAGTTAAACCATATTCATTGCCATAATAAAGCTTTTATTCTCTCAGCTACGTTACAAAGCCCGAACCCTTTGTCAGGATATTTTGTCTTTAAAGTATCTTTCATAGCGATATTTTTTTAAATACAGAAATATTCTCCAACATATCCTTAATACTTTTAAGCTTAACATCATTAATACCTATGCCGTTATCCTTTACTTTTTAAAAACTATAGTATTATCTTTTTATATCCGCTAATACAGATATTTTCCACCACCTCTTTTTATACTTTATGCCATGATAAAGTGCATTCTCTACAATAGGCTGTAATAAAAGTTTCAGTATTTTCATATCATACAGGCTGTCTTCAATCTCAATATCATAATCCAATATATCTTCATATCTGAATTTTTGTATCTTTAAATAACTTTCTATATGTTTGACTTCCTCTCTTATCTGTATAAATCTTCTTCCGTTATTAAGTCCGATCCTTAAAAAGCTTGACAATGTTGTAATCATATCCACTACTTTTTGAATCTCCTGCTTCCGCCATCCATACTACCGTATCCAAAGTATTATATAAAAAAATGTGGATTTATTTGTGATTGCAACAGCCAAAGTTCTGCATTTTTCTTATTTTTGTTCTGTTTTTTTATATTCTCTATCAATTCTTTTATTCTGATTATTTTATCATTAAAATTTTTGGAAAAGCTCATCAATTTCCGAAATTTGACTTTCCAAATTATTCTTAAGCAAATCGTTTTCACTTCTCTTTGTATAATTACAAAGTTTTTTTATCGGGTCTGCAATATGCCTTGATACACGCTTGTACATATAAACGGTAAAATATAATATACATACTATACTTACAATGCTTAATGTGAAAAATAACTGTCATCTGTTTTCTAAGCCTGATACTCACTACATTAAGTTCTTTAGTTTCTTCATAAATATAGTCATTCACAGTGTCTTCTATAAGTTCAGTTGTAATTCTTATATCATATTCAAGGCTATCCATATTTTTATTGTAATCCTTATATATATCACTCTTTGCAATATTATCTATTTGATCTTTCAATATATTTACAAGGATTATAAGACCTCTCGGTCTGTTTGTCTCCACTTTTGAATTACTTGAATCCAAAAAGTCTTTCAAATATTTTTTTGCATATTCAAGATCTTCATACGGATTTTTGGTTTTTAATCGTATCTGCACCTATTACTACACGATACATCTTATGGTCGATATTTTTCTTTAAATTTGAAATTAAATTCAGTAGCAATACTTAAGTTTTTTTGACTATATCGGTATATTCATCATTTTGCCACTTTAAAAACCAGTAATAAATAAACGATAATAATTGATACAGGAATGAATGTTATGAGCAATCTTTTTCATAACATAATTTTTGTATACTACTTTTCATTTTTTCTTTTCTCTATATGCCTTTGGGGTATCTTTCTGATATCTTTTGAATAATGAGCTGAAGTAATGTTGATCTCTGTAGCCCACCTCTAATGCAATATCTGATATCCTCTTATCACTGCTTCTTAAAAAGCCTCTTTGCTTCATTTATTCTGATTTTTGTCAGGTAATCTATAAAATTTACGCCTGATTCCTGCTTAAATATAGTACTGAAATATGCCGGACTCGAGCTCATATATTCCGCAACAGTATTTAATGATATATCACAATTCATATAGTTTTTGGCTACAAAAATCCTTAGCTTTATTTAATAAAAAGCTGTATTGCCTTACTGTAAGCTTATCCTTTTTTTCAATCATATATATCAATAAATTCAACAAATACTCTTTCATCATATAGATATCCGTAACTGCCAAATCAATAACTTCCACACTGCCGAATTTGTTTCCAAGCTCTTCTTTATCACTGCTTTTTATCATCAAAAAATTATTTGCCTCTATAAATGCATCCATTACGATATACTGCCTGAAAATCAAAGACTTTAGTTGACCTCCCATATTATCAATATATGATTTTACAAAATCCTCTACATCCGATATACAGCCATTTATAATAAACTCTCTTAATTTTCCCTTATCAAAATTTGACGTATCAAATTTTTTTAATATCAAGTTCAACACTTTTTAATCTTTAAATTATCTGTATTGTTATATTTTGATGTAATAACGGATTTAACTTTTTGAAGAACCGACAGAAGTTTTTTTCTTTTGATATAGGCTTTAAAAATATATTCAGACGCACCTATATGTATAGCTCTTTGTGCATAATCAAAATCATCATATCCGCTTAAAAAATAATAACTGTATCAGAAACTTATCCTTAACTATTCTGCCAAGTTCCAGTCCGTCCATAAAAAGGCATTTTAATATCGGTAATTAAAATATCGGGTTTTAAAGATTCAATTAAAGGAAGTGCCAACTCTCCGTCGGCAGCTTCCCCTACAAAATCAAAACCATATGCATTCCAGTCTATTTGATTTTTAATACCTTCTCTTACAAATTTCTCATCCTCTACCAAAAAAACTTTTACCATTCTTTAAATTATCTCCACAGGATTTGTATTTTTGAATTCAAAAGACCTTTATACTCTCACAGTTGTCCAAATCCGATTTTATCTTATCTATAAACAGATGCTCAAGTCCATAATGTGTTGCATCTATAATGCAGACCCCGTCATTGGCTGCATCAAGTCCTTCATGATGTGTGATATCTCCTGTGATAAGAACATCCGCTCTTTTAAGTGCATATTTATACATTCCCTTACCTGAGCCCGGGCTTATTGCAACTCTTCTTATTTTAGAGTTTATATTTTCCCTTCCAAAGACACTTACATGCTTCAAATTAAACTTTGCCTTTACAAGTTCGATAAGTTCATCAAGTGACATATCTTTTTTTAAGTCGCCTATTTTACCTACACCAAGCTCTTCTCCGTCACATATATTTGTTACTTCAAATACACAGGTATTGCTCAGTCCAAGCCTCTCACTGCAGATATCCGCCATGCCGCCCTTTGCAATATCAAAATTTGTATGCATTGCAATCACACAAATATCGTTTCTTAATATCTTTAAAATATAATTTCCAAGGAGTGTCTCATCTGTAACTCTCTTTAGAGCTGAAAAAATAATCGGGTGATGTGATACAATCAAATCAATATCCTTTGCCCCGGCATATTCAAGTACCTCATTTGTAATATCAAGTACCACTAAGACATTCTTTACCTCTTTATCACTTCTTCCAAGTAAAAATCCTGAATTATCCCAGTCTATAGCAAGCTCAATAGGATATAGATTTTTTTAAATATTCAAAAAATCTCACTGCATCTCATTTATAGTCTCCTTAATTATATCAAGTCTGTCTTTAAGTTCCTTCTTCTTGTATCATTTATGCCATCAGTCGAAATGATACTTAAGTACTTTTGCTTTTCCTTTTTGAGATACTCAAAAAGGACAGGATTTTTATTATCAATCAGATATTTTCCAAAAAGCAGTTCACCCTTTGTATAAGAAAAAGTCTTACCTATATATACGGCTTCCATAACGGTATAGAACTTGCCCTCGTCAATACACATATCTTCCTTTGTGATTTCAAACCCGTTTGAAAGAAGATACTTTCTTACCTCATCTGTCTTTGTATGCGGAGACAGTATAAACTTTCGTTCAGTGTCAAAAAATCTTCTTCCTCTTTCTAAAATATCCGTTATGAGTTCTCCACCCATTCCGGCTATAATAACAGTATCCGCCTCATCTGTTTTAAGTTTTTCAAGGCCGTTTGAAAGCCTAAGTTCAATATTTTTTACTCCGTAGTAATTTATATTTTCCTCCGCCTTTTCTAACGGCCCTGTATTTATATCACAGGCATAAGCTCTAGATATGATATTATTTTTTATAAGATAAATAGGTATATGTGCATGGTCTGTACCTATATCTGCAACTACTGCACCTTTTTTTACAAAATCGGCAATAGTTTGCAACCTCTTTGACAACTTCATCTTATCCTCTATTCCAAAAAATCTTTTAATCTTTTTACCTTTGACGGATTGCGAAGCTTTCTGAGTGCTTTAGCCTCTATCTGTCTGATTCTCTCCCTTGTGATACCGAAGACCTTTCCTACCTCTTCAAGTGTTCTTGGCTTCCCGTCCTCAAGTCCGAATCGAAGTAGTATTACCTTTTGTTCTCTTTCAGTCAGTGACTTTATGACCTCCATCAACTGGTCATGTAAAAGCACATCCATTGCAAAATTTACAGGAATCTTGGCATTGGAATCCTGTAAAAAATCTCCCAGGTGTGAATCATCCTCATCTCCTATTGGGGTTTCCATAGATACAGGCTCAAGTGCAAAACTCATTATTTCTCTAACCTTGGCCACAGGAATTCCCATAACTTTAGCCACCTCAATAGGCTTCGGCTCTCTGCCAAGCTCCTGAACAAGCTTTCTTTGTACCTTTATCAGCCTGTTGATAGTTTCCACCATATGTACGGGAATCCTTATAGTCCTTGCCTGGTCTGCAATAGATCTGGTTATTGCCTGTCTTATCCACCATGTGGCATAAGTTGAAAATTTAAATCCTTTTTGATAGTCAAATTTTTCAACGGCACGCAAAAGTCCCAGATTTCCTTCCTGTATAAGGTCCAAAAGCTGCATCCCTCTTCCCATATATCTTTTTGCAATACTTACTACAAGTCTGAGATTTGATTCCGCCATTTTCTTTCTGGCTTCTATTCTGACATTCTCATCCGGAGCACAAATTTTCTTTGCAAGATTCATCTCCTCATCCACACTTAAAAGGGGAATCTTTCCGATTTCCTTCAGGTACATCTTTATAGGATCTTCTATTGCGACATAGTCATCCAGATTTTCTAAAATATTCAAATCTATATCTTTCAGATCCTTGATATCTTCTTCGTCGAACTCATCTTCAAATTCAGTATCCTTTAAAAGAATATACTCCTCCGTGTCCGACTCACAGTCAAAATCTGTCGGTTCCTTATCATCCTCTTCCTCAACAGTAATATCTTTTTTTTCAAGGAATTCTATAAACTCCGGAAGATATTCTTTCGGGATATTATTTTCAGAGAAGATTCTTTGAATTTTCAAAGTAGTCAATTTTCCGTCAACATCTTTTTTGAGTATTTTTTTCAAACTCATTTTCTATATTCTTCCCCTCATACTTCCTCCACTAATCTAAATCCACACGAAGCTTTCGCAAAATCGCCTGTTCCTTTATGATTTTTTGAAACTCTTCAATTCCTTTTGCATTTTTACTCTTCTCGTCTAAACTCGCCTGTCTGATTTTTAGTATACTTTCAGTGATTGCCTTCTTCTTCTCGTCATCACTGAGGTTTGTCCCAAGATTAGTGTTCAGTATTTTTGAAAGCAGTTTCTGCTTTTCTATATCATCTGTATAGTCGTCACAAATGTTTGAAAAATTAAAATCTCCCTGTTTTATCTTTTCAAATATTCTTGTTGCAACATCTCTGTAAAATCCTTCACCAAAGTGAATCGGTGAAACATATTCACTTATCTTGTCAAAAAGTTCCACCTCTTCAACTATCCATGTAAGTAACAGCCCCTGTGCCTTTGTATATCCGTCATCCTGCTTTTTCTTTTCTTTCGGCTCTTCCTTTTTCAATGTATTTGAAGCAAAACCGTAGGAATTTACCATATCAAAAAGTGATTTGTAGTCAATCATCAGCCTATTTGCCACCGCATGAGTATAATTTTCTCGTTCAAGTTTCTCACTGAATGTACTTAACATCCTTGCAACTTCTCTATAAAGTTTGTTCTCTCATCAGGTTCATTCAGATTGTAGTCTTTTTTAAGTATTTCCACTTCCCAAAGAAACGCATTGTCGGCGGCATTGATTCTCCTCTCAAATTCCTCGCTGCCAAGATTTTTGATAAACTCATCCGGATCCTTGTACGGTGCCATTGAGAGTACTTTTGCATTTATATTCTCTTCTTTTAAAAGTGGAATTGCTCTTTTTGCGGCATTTATACCGGCTCCGTCAGAGTCATATGTAAGTACTACTTTTTGTATATCTTGATAAAAGGCTTTTACATGAAGTGGGGTAAGTGCAGTCCCAGACTTGCAACCGAGTTTTCAAAACCTCCCTTGTGAAGTGCAATAACATCCATATATCCCTCACACAGTAAAAAGAAGTCTCTTTTTGTTCTCTTTGCAAAATTTAAGCCGTACAGATTTCTGCTTTTATCAAATGCAATCGTTTCAGGTGAATTGACATACTTTGGAAGTCCGTCGCCTATCACTCTTCCGCCAAAGCCTATTACTCTTGAGTTTGCATCTATTATAGGAAACATTACTCTGTTCCAAAATCTGTCTCTTGCACCTCTCTCATCAATATTTATAAGTCCGCTTTTTTTGAGTATAGCATCATCGTAACCCTGCTCTTTCAGATACTTATACAAATCGTTTGGAGTCTTTTTTGAAAATCCAAGTCCGAAATGTGTTATATCTTTAGCATCAAGTCCTCTTAAATTAAAATACTCAAGTCCTTCCTTGCCGTCTTTTGAAAAAAGCGTCTCATAGAAGTATTTAGCTGCCGTCTTGTTTATCTCAAGTATGATGTTTTTTTCATCATTTTGTGCTCTATCACTGTCACTTAACTGCGGCAGTTCAATATTTGCTCTCTTTGCAAGCAATGAAAGAGCCTCGACAAACGAATAGTTCTCATACTGCCTGATAAATGTGATTACATCTCCTCCCTACACCGCATCCGAAGCAATGAAAAAGCTGTTTACTCGGTGATACCGAAAATGAAGGAGACTTTTCTGAATGAAAGGGGCATAGCCCCATATAATTTGCACCTTTTTTTTGTATTTTCACATAGCTTGAAATCACATCCACTATATCATTTGCGGACCTGACCTCATCTATTATATCATTTGAATAATACAAGCCTCGCCTCCTTAATATACATCCCAAGACTTCGGAACAAATAAATCTTTAAACTTTTTCAATTGCATATAAATCTGTCATACCCGCAATATAGTCACATACTACAAGTTCCTATCCTGATTTAACTCTTTTTATAAAAATAGATATATTCATCCGGAAGCTTGTCTGTATGCAACATATAGTAATCAAAAAGTGACTTTATCATAGCCTTTGCCTTGCCCTCCTGTGACTTCGGCACTTCGTTGTGATACACCTTCTTAAAAAAGCCATGTTCTAAGCCCCATCATTGCCTTATATTTTTCTTTATTCATAGAGATTTGCGGTTTATCTATACTTTCTTCTATAACTCCATGTATCAGATTGTTGAGTCGCTCTCTAACCGAATGTCCAAGTATATCGCTGTATTCACCGGGTATATCATCTTCCACCAATATATGTGCCCTGATAGAGTCGTCAATATCATGGTTGATATATGCGATTTTATCCGACAACCTGACTACATGTCCTTCAAGTGTGGACGGATTCCCACAGGTTCTGTGATTTAATATACCGTCTCTTACCTCTTTTGTAAGGTTTAGTCCCTTTCCGGATTTTTCAAGAAACTCAACTATTCTTACACTTTGCTCATAGTGTGCAAATCCGTATGAACAGACTTCATTAAGCACATCTTCTCCCGAGTGACCGAAAGGTGTATGCCCGAGGTCATGTCCAAGTGCAATAGCCTCTGTCAAATCTTCATTAAGTCTAAGTGACTTGGCTATGGTTCTTGCAATCTGTGCTACCTCAAGAGTATGTGTAAGTCTTGTACGGTAGTGGTCTCCCTCAGGGGCTAAAAATACTTGAGTCTTATGCTTTAACCTTCTGAAAGCCTTTGAATGAAGTATCCTGTCTCTGTCCCTTTGATATACCGTCCTTATATCACAGGCTTCTTCATATCTGTCTCTTCCCAAAGAATTCTTGCTGAGAGCTGCATATTTGCTGAGAGTTAACTCCTCTCTAAGTTCTACATCTTCACGTATATTCATATTTTTATAATTTGAACAGTGTGGAAAGTATATCCCTTCCAAGGCTTGCTCCAAGATTTCCACCCAGACTTGAGCCGAACTTTCCACCTGATTTTCCAAGTGTTTTACCCAATTGTCTTCCTATAGTGCCTGCGGCGGTTCCCGCCACACTTGCTACACCTTTTTTTATAGCGTCTTTTTTCTTCTTTTCTTCCTTCTCGGCCTCTCTTGCTTGCTTTTCAGCTTCTTTTTGTGCAAGCTTTGCCTGTTTTTCGGACTCTTTTTTGTCTATCTCGGCCTGTTTTTCTTCTTCCTGCTTTTTTGAAGTTTCTACCTGTAATCTCTGTAAAAACTCGTATGCGGAATCTCTGTCAACCATATCCTTATACTTAGCTGCAAGATCCGACATTGAAATAACTGTTACTCTAAGCATGTCATCTATTGCTCCTAGATGTGACTGCGGCGGAAGTACTTTCGCTTTTCTGACCATGGCAGGAGCTCCGTCATCACCTATAAATGAGACTACCGCCTCTCCTATACCCAAGTTTGTAATAGCCTCCTCCGTATCAAAATCGGGATTGGATCTGTAGCTTGCAGCAGCAGCCTTTATAGCTTTTTGATCCGCAGGTGTATATGCTCTAAGTGCGTGCTGTACCTTATTTCCAAGCTGTGAAAGCACTTCACCCGGTATATCACTCGGACTCTGTGTAATAAAATATACACCGATGCCCTTTGACCTTATAAGCTTACAACCTGTTCTATCTTTTGAAGAAGTGCCTTAGGCATATCCTTAAACAAAAGGTGTGCCTCATCAAAGAAAAATACCATCTTCGGCTTATCAAGATCGCCTACTTCAGGCATTATTTCAAAAAGTTCCGCAAGCATCCAAAGCATAAATGTAGCATATATGCTCGGATCGTTTATAATGGTTGTGGCATCCAAGATATTTATCATACCTTTGCCGTCCTTAGTAACAAACCAGTCTCTTATATCTATTGCAGGTTCACCGAAGAATATATCTCCGCCCTTATCTCCAAGTGATACAAGTCCTCTCACTATCGCATTTACACTCTGTGGTGCTATATTTCCGTATTCGGCCTTATAGTCTGCCGCATTCTCACTTACATAGTTTAACATACTCTTAAGATCCTTAAGATCAAGCAGCAAAAGCCCCTCATCATCTGCAATCTTGAATACTATATTCAAAATATCGCTCTGTATCTGATTAAGCTCCAGCAGTTTTGATAAGAGCATAGGTCCGAACTCGGATATAGTCGTTCTAAGAGGTAACCCTCTCTTGCCGAAAATATCCCAAAAACAGGTAGGATAAGCCTTAAAATTAAAGTCTGAGCCAAGTCCGAGCTCAGATACTCTCTTGTTAATACTCTCCTTTTCTTCGCCGGGCTTACACATACCTGATAAATCTCCCTTGATATCTGAGAAAAATACCGGCACTCCGGCATCCGAAAATGACTCCGCCATAACCTTTAGAGTTACTGTCTTACCTGTTCCGGTTGCTCCCGCTATCAGTCCGTGCCTGTTTGCAAAATTTGTCTTTATACATAATTTGGTCTCGCCGTCGCTTGCCACCCATATTTCATTATCTTTATACATATTGTCTCCCAGTCTAACTTTATATTTCTATTTTATCCCAAGTTTACAATTATAACAAGTAAATAAAACATTTTAATACAAAAAGAGCCGGTACTTAAAAGTACCGACTCCCTTTGACCGCATAAGCGGCTTCCGTTTGTACACTTAACAGATTTTTATCTGTTACTTTATATAAAAATATCAATTTATCTTATTTTGAATAAAGAGTTACAAGCTTCTCAAGGTATGTAAATCTCTCCTTAGCATCTTCCTCATTCTTCTCGAAGAGTTTAGCTGCTCTCTCAGGATCCTTTAGTGCAAGAGATGCGTAACGAACCTCACCCTTAGGAACTCTTGATAATCGCCTGTAGGTGTCTTTGAATCAAGAGTGAACTTGTTCTCTGCAGCAGGGTTAAATCTGAAGTTGTTCCAGTAACCTGACTCAACTGCAAGCTTCTCCTCTGTCATAGCCTTGCTCATACCCTTCTTGATACCGTGGTTGATACATGGAGCATAAGCGATAATAAGTGACGGACCGGGATAAGCCTCTGCCTCAGCCAAAGCCTTAACAGTCTGGTTGTAATCAGCACCCATAGCTATCTGTGCTACATATACATAACCGTAGCTCATTGCAATACTTGCAAGATCCTTCTTCTTTGTATCCTTACCGCCGGCAGCAAACTGTGCTACAGCACCTGTCTTTGTTGCCTTTGAACTCTGTCCACCTGTATTTGAGTAAACCTCTGTATCAAATACCATGATGTTTACATCCTTACCGCTGGCAATTACATGGTCAAGACCGCCGAAACCGATATCGTAAGCCCAACCGTCACCACCGAATACCCACTGGCTCTTCTTTGATAAGAATTCCTTATTGTCAAGGATTTCCTTAGCCTCAGGTGTATTAAGCTTCTCAAGCTCAGCTACAAGTCTGTCTGTTGCGCTTCCGTTGAGTGCACCTACTGTAAATGTATCAAGGTACTCTTTAGCTGCTGCCTTAAGCTCATCTGAACCGTTCTCGGCAATTGCCTCTACCTTTGTCTTAAGACCGTTTCTGAGTGCCTCGTTAGCAAGGAACATACCGTAACCGAACTCGGCATTATCCTCAAACAATGAGTTTGACCAAGCAGGACCCTGTCCCTTAGCGTTTACTGTATAAGGTGTTGAAGGTGAAGAGTTACCCCAGATTGATGAACAACCTGTAGCATTTGAGATGTACATTCTCTCACCGAAGAGCTGTGTGATAAGTCTTGCATAAGGTGTCTCACCACAACCTGCACAAGCTCCTGAGAACTCAAGTAAAGGCTTCTTGTACTGTGAACCCTTAACTGTATTCTCCTTGAACTTAGCAATAACCTCAGGCTTCTCAGGTGTAGCTGTTGCATAGTCAAACCACTTCTGACGCTCAACATTCTCAGGCATACTCTGCATTGTAAGAGCCTTCTCGCCCTTCTTTCCCGGACATACATTAGCACAAGAACCGCAACCTGTACAGTCAAGAGCTGAAACTGCTACAGTGAACTTGTAGTTTGGCATACCTGTCATTGGAAGTACACTCATTCCCTCAGGAGCACCATTAGCCTCATCTTCTGTAAGAGCAACTGTTCTGATAACAGCATGAGGACATACGTATGAACAGAAACCGCACTGAATACAGTTATCACTGTTCCAGATAGGCATATTTACAGCAATACCGCGCTTCTCATATGCTGATGTACCGACAGGTGTTGTACCGTCAACGTAGTCAACGAATGCTGATACAGGAAGATTGTTACCCTCTTGTGCACTTACAGCTGTCTGGATATTATTTGCAAACTTGATTGCATCCTCTCTACCCTCTGTATGTACTGCATAGTCAAGTCCCTCATCCTTTGCATCAGCCCAGCTGCAGGAACCTCTACCTTATGAACATTCTTAGCACCTTCTTCAATAGCTGCCCAGTTCTTCTTAACTACATCCTCACCTTTTCTTCCGTAAGTCTTTTCAGCCGCCTTCTTCATAAGGTCAATAGCCTGCTCCTCAGGAATGATTGCTGAAAGCTTAAAGAATGCTGACTGAAGAATTGTGTTAATTCTTGTAGGTCCCATACCTGTAGCAATACCGATCTTTACACCGTCGATTGTATAGAAGTTGATCTTGTGATCATAGATATACTTCTTAACCTGTCCCGGGATATGCTCTTCAAGCTCGGCATCAGACCATGTACAGTTAAGCAGGAATGTACCACCGTCAACAAGCTCCTGTACCATGTTGTACTTTCTGATATATGCAGGATTGTGACATGCTACAAAGTTTGCCTTACGGATAAGATATGTTGACTTGATAGGCTTCTTACCGAAACGCAAGTGGCTCATTGTAACACCGCCTGACTTCTTTGAGTCATAGTCAAAATATGCCTGTGCATACATGTCTGTGTTATCACCGATAATCTTTATAGAGTTCTTGTTTGCACCTACAGTACCGTCGGCACCGAGACCCCAGAACTTACAGTTTGTAGTTCCCTCAGGTGTTGTAACAAGTGAAGGACCCTGCTCAAGTGAAAGATGTGTAACATCATCGTTGATACCGATTGTGAATCTCTTCTTCTCTGTGTTGTGGAATGTTGCAACTATCTGAGCAGGTGTTGTATCTTTTGATCCAAGACCGTAACGACCGCTGAATACAGGAACAGCATCAAACTTAGTTCCCTTAAGTGCTGCAACAACGTCAAGCCAAAGCGGCTCGCCAAGTGATCCCGGCTCCTTTGTTCTGTCAAGAACTTCGATTCTCTTAACGCTGTCAGGAATAGCATCAACAAGTGCCTGTGCATTGAAAGGTCTGTAAAGTCTTACCTTAACAACTCCGACCTTCTCACCCTGCTTTAAAAGGTAATCAATTGTCTCTTCTATTGTATCGTTAACTGAACCCATAGCGATGATAATTGTCTCTGCATCAGCAGCACCATAGTAGTTAAATAATTTGTAATCTGTACCGATTTTAGCATTAACCTTGTCCATATAGTCCTGAACAATTGCAGGTAATGCATCGTAATAAGGATTGCTTGCTTCTCTTACCTGGAAGAAGATATCAGGGTTTTGTGCCGATCCTCTCTCTACAGGATGATTAGGATTAAGTGCATTCTTTTCTGAAAGCTGCGACAGCATCCATATCAGCCATATCCTTAAGATCTGCGTAATCCCAAGTTTCAATTTTTTCTGAATCTGTGATGTTCTGAAACCGTCAAAGAAGTTGATAAACGGAACTTTTTCCCTTTATTGCTGAAAGATGAGCAACAGGTGTTAAATCCATAACTTCCTGAACTGATGATGAACAAAGCATTGCGGCACCTGTCTGACGACAAGCATAAACATCTGAATGATCTCCAAAGATGCTGAGTGCATGTGTTGCAATAGCACGAGCAGAAACATTGATAACTGCCGGAAGCTGCTCTCCTGCCATCTTATAGATATTTGGGATCATAAGAAGAGTCCCTGTGAAGCTGTATGTTGTTGTCAAAGCTCCAGCTGAAAGAGAACCATGAACTGCACCTGCAGCACGCTGCCTCTGATTGCATTTCTGTTACTTGAACAGTGTATGAAAATATTCTTTCTACCGTCTGTTGCCCACTCGTCGGTGTGCTCTGCCATGACAGATGATGGTGTTATCGGATAAATTGCAGCAACATCAGTATAAGCGTATGATGCATGAGCAGCTGCCTGATTACCATCCATGGTCTTCATTTGTCTCTTAGCCATTTTATTCCTCCTACTAAGTAATTGTTTATAATAAATAATATATAATTATTTCTTCGATTTTCATTATACCAATTTAAAAATAAATGCAAATAATAAACATTGTATTTTGTACTATTCTGCATACAATGAGGTTTTGTTTTTGTTTTTAAACAAAAATCTATTCATGGTCGTAATGTTTTCCGCCCAGTACATAGTTTTTGCAACCTCAGCTTTAGGGTCCTAAGGTTTACATCTTCCATAATCCACTTATAGAACTCTTCAAAACCTGTTCTGTCTACAATATATCCGACATGTTCCTTACCGTCAGGGAGCATTTGTATCAATATATCTCTCAACATAGGCATACGCATTCTTTACAATCTTTAAAATGCTGTCTCATCAACCCATTTGATAAAGTCCTCTGCAAGTCTCGGGTTTTCTTTCCTGTTCTTCCAAGCAAAAACAAGTCGTAGTATTTTTCCTTACTTCTTGTCCATGCTCTTGTAGACATACTGTATACATACACCGCATCCTATACATTTTTCGGTATTTCTTTCAATCTTACCGTTAACTACTCTTAAAGCCTCGACACTCTTTTGCTTACATCCTTACACATGCCTCTCAAGTTACGCATCTGTCAGGATTATACTGCGGCTCAGTCATTCCCATAATACCGAAGTCATTCATACGAACCTTGGCACAATCATTTGAACAACCTGTAAAGCCACCTGAAGTGCAGGTTGTTAGGGGAAGATCTGCTTCTCCATCTTTTCTTGCAAACTCTGTGGTGTCATAATTACCAAAAGGGCAAAGTCTCTTTTCCCGGACAGCAACTCATTTTCTTGTTCCGGATGCAGCATAGCCTGTATCTCTTTTTCCTGATTTGTACCTCATGGTCGATAATGAGCTGAATTTCCTTGTTTACGGCATCCATATCTGTAATCTTAATGCCCGGAATCTCAACACCTTGACGGTTTTGTTATAAATATACTTCCGTTGCCGTACTTGTCGGCAATTTCAGATTCTCTTCATGCTTTCGGCATCTATATAACCGCCCTGGCATTCTTACTCTTGATGCTGTTTCACCACGCACTTTAGATACACGAAAAGGCGTTTTTCTTAAGTTTTTACATTTATATCCATTATTCACCCTCTCTAATCAATCAAAGCCTTACTGTCAACATAGTTAAATACCGGTCCGTCAAGACATATATAAGTGTCATTTACCTTACAATGTCCGCATTTTCCTATACCGCAACACATCTTTCTCTCATAAGAAACCCAAATGTTCTCCTCTTTAAATCCAAGCTTCAAAAGCTCTATTACCGAAAATTTCATCATTGGAGGCGGTCCGACTACTACAGCCTGTGCTGTTTCAATATTCTTTTAACTTAAGCTCAGGTATAAACTTGGTTACAAGTCCGACATTTTCCTGTGTAACCCTCCGCTTCCTTATCCATTGTCAAAATAAAGGTCAATCTTATTTTCCCAGTCTGCAATATCATCTCTGAATAGCATATCCGAAGGGCTTCTGAATCCCAGTATTACATGCTTATCTTTAGAATCTTTACTTGCAGCCAGAGCATTTATAACACCGCGAACAGGAGAAACACCTGTACCGCCTGCTACTACCACACACTCACTGTCCGTATACTTGTCAACATCAAAGCCGTTACCGTAAGGTCCTCTAAGAAATAATGTATCTCGACATAGTTTTCAAATACCTCATCTGTAACCCCTACCGACCTTACGCATAGTCAAATCCACACTGTTTTCTGTAATACCGCTTACAGAAATAGGAGCTTCACCAAACTTAGGTATTGAAACTTCAAAGAACTGTCCCGGCTTTACATCGCCGTGAAATTCCATTCTGAATGTGTATTCTTTCTTTGTATGCTTAATAACATCTAAAATTTTTGACGGAAATGGAATATAAGATTAGTTCTCATTTTGCACCTCCTCTACTTTAGCTGTTAATTTGTTAATAATATTTGAGAATGAAATATACTCAGGGCACACTGTATCACATCTGCCGCAGCCTACGCACATATTGTAGCCGAAACGCTTTCTGAAGTCGTAGATCTTATGCATAGTCTTAAATCTCATACGGTCTCCGTGCTTCTTTCTGTATTCTCCGCCGCCTGCCACATTGGTATATCCGTCTACCATACATGAAGCATTGACTCTTCTTCTCTCACCGACTTTGCCGTTATCTGTATAGTACACATCCTGCATTGTATAGCAGGTACATGTGGGACAAACGTAATTACATCTTCCGCATCCTATGCATCTTGCGGTATATTCATCCCACATATCGGATGTAAATATTGAAAGTGGTACCTCTCCCTGGCAACTTGACCTCGTCCATTCTCTGTCACAAACATAGGTGTAACATCTTCTTCTTTGAGTGCATTGTTTTCAAATATAGAACTTAGAGTCTCATCCTCAAGCTGACATTTGAATTTGTTACAACTGATAGTCAACCGAAAGCTGAAATCAGGTCATGCTAGCTCTGTTTGTCCCCATATCCACGCAGCAGTCCTCATGTGAGCGCATCCCATAAGTACAAACTTTTACCTTATCTCCGATGCGAGCATAGAAATAGTCTTCTTCTCTACTGTTTTTAAGATAAATCTGATCAAGTCTTTTTAATGCATTCAAACTCGCAACTTCTTAGAATACCAAGACCTCTCATCTCACATTTAGCTTCTTTACATCATTTTCCGTGAAGAAAAATAATGTCTGTGAAAGGAGTTAAAATCTCTTTAAATGAATAATCGGACTTCTTCTCGAGCTCAATGTCCGCCACTTCATTTACAAAATCATATCGAATCAACATCAGTATCTGTAAATCTGCCTTCCTTTTCTTTTTGAGCACAGGTGCATATATACGATACTTTTGATACCCATCAATTACATTATTGAATCCACCGGGTAAAATATAAAACCTTTTTCCCCATACTTTTCCCCTTCATTAGCTAAGCTAATCCGCCAATGATATACTTTTCAATTTTTAGTAAAGAATCATTATGACCAAACTACTACCAACATTGATAATTCCTTATCACTGTATACAAAAACATTATAACATGATTTTAAATAGCAAATGTGAGAAGCCTATTCAACACAGTGATTGTTGCATATTTTTAAATACAAAAACTCGCACACATAGATTTATGCATATAAGTCTCTTTTAATCTTATTTATACCATATAGTCAATAGCCACTCCTTTGAGTTTGTATTCGGTTTTGATCAGGTATCTCCAATCTCTACATGTTCTCTTGGAGGTTGCATACTTTTGTAGCCGCCTTATCTAATACATCCATTGAAAGTATCATATCATGTGTGCTTGTGGGAAGCGTGTGTATGACATCTGCTCACCACTTCATCCATCTTTTTCACACAGTGACAGCAAGCTTGTCTTTATCTCCTCGCCCACTCTCGGATATTTATACCCCTCATTAAACTTCCACATTACGATATGTCTTAACGATAAAAATCTCCTTTTTATTTTTAATATCAACCTATAGTCAGACATTTTTGCATGCTTTCATAAAAGTCTCATTTACTGCAACAGCCGCCTTTTATTCACCCCTCCACTCCTTAAAGCTCCTCCACAGTGGCATTCTTTATATTTTCAATATCCTTAAAATGCTTCATAAGAGCTCTTCTTCTGCACATCTGCCTCATTCCTCTATATCATCAGTACAGACTTTACCTGCGTCTTTTGACCTTAAACTCCTGTGGTATTCTAGTGCAATCTATGCTTCATCCTGTATTCTGGTTGCAAGTAAAAACCCTAGCAGTGTGTATCTATAGGTAGTTTCTACATTATTATAGTATAATCCTCTTGTTCTGTGGTTGTCATCTTTTACCATTCGCAAACAGGGATATTAAGTTTAAACTCCTCTAAAACCTGCAGGCAGATATTTACCTGACCTCTGCCGTCCATCAATAACATCAGGCAATTTATTAAAACCTGTACTTGATTCATCTATTCCATGTTCAAATCTTCTGGTCAAAACTCCTTCGATGACGCGTAGCATTAGGACTATAAACTCGTCTTTATTTTAAACTTTTCTGTAATCGCTCTTTTTCGACATTCCATTCTCATATACTCACCATAGAACCTGCAGATTGACACCTGAAATAAGTTTGAAATATCATAGGCTTCCATTCTGTTTTAAAATTTAATGATAGCTCTTCACTTCTTTTACCGCTTTCCATACTTTTGCTTCCTGTCTTTGAAGTTTTTCTCTGTCCTTTAGTAAAGTACAATCTCGGCATACTGCAGAGTTCTAAGTTTTCTTTTGACCCTTCTTAGCGCACAATGATATTAACCTTCGAACCCCTGATGAAAAGCTCACTCATAGATAAGCTCTGAATCTTTAAGCTCACTATCAGACACTATCTGACTGGTACGAAAAAGGTGTTCCTACAGAATTGTTTTATAAACTTTCCATATATCCGCTTTTCACTCATCCATACCTGTACATAGTGATGTTCTCTGTCGACCATCTTACCTCTTCACGGATAAAAGAAAACCTCATACTCCATCCCTGTCATCCTTTTGCACATAGCGATACTGCTCTTGTCCTTGGCATCGTCAGATGTCCTTTTTGCTTCTGTGTGACATGAAGCACGGTGAGATTAAATCTCTTTTTGTTTTGCAGCTCCTCAAACTTAAGTTCCGATGAAAGTCTTCATCTCACTTCTTATCTTACTCACAATAGGTCAAAATCTCCGCTTAGAAAATGCAGCTTTCGGAGACATATTGTCCTCCTCTTTTGATATATAGTTTTGCAGGGTGCATCACATTGATGTATAAAATAGCGAAGGCATGGGCGCCCACACCTATATTCTTGGAGATCTGTTAGGTGCAACTATATACTTTATTCAAAAGATTTATAGTATCCTTACCGCATTACCGCTTGAAAAGGGCCGAAATATTTGTTTTGTCTTTTTAATCTGTCTTACACCATTAGCCTCGATAAGCTTTTTAACGGTAAGTTTGATATATGGATAGGTCTTATCTATCCTCAAGCATCGTATTATACCTGGGTCTGTTCTCTTTTATGATTATAAGCACCAATGCTTCCAATTCAGAGTCTGTAACTATGTATTCAAATCTTTCAATCTTGAGACCATTTTGCTTTTATCTTTGCACTCTTGTCTGCTTAGATTGAAGAGTGACTGTCTGACTCCTGTTTCTTAACGAAAACTGCTCACCCATACATATATATATCATCTTTTTATCGTGCATAATATATACCGGGCTGACGCGGCAATTCTTCAACTCATCTTCTAGTACAAATGCCATTTGCTTTCTTAGTCTTTTTCCCTCGTATTGCTGTTGCATATCAAAATAACCCGCAAGATCGGCTATATCCAAATCTCTGTCTATTTTTCTGCGCTTGCGTAAATCTCATACATTGTATCCAGCCTCTCACTATAATATTCTCTGTTTCATATGAAAGTATTTCCTTTTTCGTACTTAAATCGTCCGCCTCAGAAATTTATAAAATATCCTTTCACGAAGTCCCGCATCCTCTTATCTTCTTTAGTGTGTGTCATTTGATACGCTGTCTTCTTTAAGTTTCTTATCCTGTTCAAACACACCTTAGAGTCTGATAATGTATCCGACCTTTTGATTCTTTAGTTATATCTTCATTCCTCTCAAAAGCGATATTTCTGCTTCACATCCGGATACTTTTCTTTATCCACCTCACTCATAAACATATCAAAGCGGTCTCAGATACACCCATACCACCGTAAGTGCCTGATATATTACTATCCTCGCGCTCGTTTCGGAATGTGTGACCACCGAAACTAATTTCGATACAATTTATTCTGAAATGCCTGTAAAACTCTCCGGGCTTGGTTCTTCTCTCATATTACTCCTCTTTATATTCCAGTTTAATCTGCTTATCAAACATATCCTTAAGCAGATTCAATTCATCATCTATAAGTTTTTCACATTTCTGTCGATCACACCACTTCATCCGATCATGTATATGGCAAATCACCTGTCCTGACTTACGGTCCCTTATCAGGATTAAAGTCACATCAGATAACAACATTCACAGTATGATGCAAACGGAAACCACAATTTATTGAAAATATACGCTATTTTACTCCTGAGTCTTTCTTAGATTCAAGCTCCTTGCCGTCAAAATACCACTGAGTAAATCATCTACATTTTTGAGCCTTTGATTCTTTTCATCTCTTCAAGACTCATCAATGTAAATGACATGTCTCTGCCGTCAACATCCGACTGAATCAGTTCAAAATATCCGCTTCCGTTTTTGTAACTGCCAGTTCTTGAAAATCATCCGAAGCTTTAAAAGTTAAACTCTTTTTCAAAATTGTAAAACTCATCCTCATTTGCTCCCTTTATTGCCCTCATACTCACTAAAGTACCTTCTTCCACCGGATCATCCATATCCAGCTCATCAAAATTCTTACAGACATACTTCTCATATCTTTAGTTTTTCTTTTATCGCTTTCCATCTTTTTACTCACTTTTTATACTGATACATATAATTAAAAATACCTATAGGTATATTATATATATTTGAATAGCTTATCTTATCATTTTTGCTTCCTATTTATATTATTTATATATATATATAGCTGTAACTCATATATAAAAAGATATTAGATACAGCTATGTTTATATATATGTACCACTTTCTGATGATTACAGTGCCAAAATCTTATCCTTTGATAATCCTGTAATCCATAATTAAACCCATATGCTGACCCTTTTCTTCACATGGTCTCTGCTATATTTTTCTCTTTTCAATCTCAGCCTTTTGCAGTCTCTTCAAGTCTTTTGCATTCCTTCTCGAGTCCTTTTGATTCCTGTTGCATTCGCTGTCTATAGCTCCTGCCATCCCCTATTCAGCTATAATATCAATAACTTCATACATACTTTGCCTCCTTTTTCAGTACTTTTATCACTTCTTCAAACCTGTTTGTCACGGTCATTGCCGACATCAGATTCAATACTTCGTCTGTTCGGTCTTTATGCATCACCTGGTTCATATGTTATCGAACCTGATACAGATAGTCAACCACCACCCTTGAAATCACTTTAAACAGCTTTCTTTTTTTCCTCAGGCAGATAAGCCAACCCAAGATTATTTTATAGTCATTTACATATGGCTCAATTCTCGTCCATCATCCATCACACATTATATTTTTCGGATAGTTCCATCTGCCTTTATATCCCATGTACAATACCAATGTGATAACCGGATATTTTCTGGCTTGTCTCTGTTTTTCCTGCTTGAGTTGCCACCCATACCCAGGGCACCGTCGTAGCTTATAACTCTTTAGTGGCATCAGCTTGTCTGGGTCTGTCTGATTTTTCAAGCCCCAATATGGCAATATTTATCTTTATTTCCTGCCACTTTGCTACATCTCTGTCTCGATAGTTGATTTTTCTGCCTATCTTTTTGAACTGCTTGTAGGGCAACCAATTCAATCATCCGCTTTTACCACCATCTCACCGTTAAACAGCAATACATTCACTATATCCATAAAAACATCATTGCTAGCTCAAGCATCTTTGTGTTATAGGTCTTTCCGATACCTCCCTCCTGATTGTTAAAGAAACTGATAGAATATAGAATAAACCACGTGCCGTAAATCATTGACTTGGTCTTGAGTTAATTGAGTATCAATTTATAAATATATTTACAAGACAAAACTAGGCAGATAGCGGCTGTATAATTATTGTTGGGTATTGCACTAACTACGACATTTTTATTATAATAGCTCTCCAAGTCCCCAGTTCAACACAAAAACTATACTTTGGAGGAAATCATATGAACGACCTAAATAAGATTTTATGTATTTATGATGTAAAAGTCAATGTTAATTGTATTAAAAGACGATGATATTTCGTTTTTTATTACCACTGACCCTGAAACCTCATAAATGCCTGCGATGCGATACCAAACCGCTAAGGTACATGATTACAGAATCCAAGATCAAAGATATACCCTTTCTCAAATTAAATACTTGCACCTGAAAGAGACGTTATCATTGTCCTAACTCATGGCAAACACTTTTTACGAATCATATGATTTCGTTTCAGCATATGAACTCAAAGGCTGACCAAGTTCATTGCTCATTCTTTCCATAATGTAGTAACTATTAAGGAGCATCCGACAAGCTAATGTCTCTACACTACTGTATATAAGACATGCGAGCACTCAACAATTCATCTGATAGAATTGGAGAAGCTACATCAATAGACAGTTTAAAGGGAATGTCTGAACCAAAAAGTATCAAACTATTGTTGTGGATCCTATAAAACACAAAAGTGCTTGATATACTCTACTCAAGAAAAGAGTGCATGTTTTGCTTGAATACTTTAAATCTCTTGATAAGTCAAAACGCATGAATGTAAAATATTTCTCATGTGATATAGAATAAGACTTTCATAGATATGGCTAAAAACATACTTTCCAATGCTAAGATAGGTTTGTTGATCAGATACCACTTTTAAGTGCAGGTATATTGGGCTCCTGAGAATGTAAGAAAGATACACAAAAGATGCATGTCAAAGACTCTTAGAGGTCTATAAGCGAAGCAGACACATCATTACGAGAAATATCAAATCGTCTGAAGAAAATAAGGCGGCACTTAATCTGATGTTAGAGTATTCCAGAAGATTTCTAAGGCACCACTTCATAAAGAGTTGTTTATTAAGCTACTTGATGAAAAAGTCATACTCAAAGCAACGAGTGCTACTTCGCAATGGCAGCTTGAGGTGGAAAAGTCCAGTATAAAAAGTTTAATGCGGCAATCATGGCTATCAAAGTAATTACAAATGCCATCTTAAATTCACTTAAGTATCGACATACATCAAATGGTCTACAGATGGGTTTAATAACAAGATAAAGGTACTTAAA